>Ga0247835_1003034_pt1 | contig 16607 bp, 11 predicted proteins | sample LaCtaG_3_FD_189912 | JGI IMG/M metagenome (GOLD analysis project Ga0247835, IMG submission 189912) | Freshwater microbial communities from meromictic Lake La Cruz, Castile-La Mancha, Spain - LaCruzMarch2015_13.5m | ecosystem: Environmental > Aquatic > Freshwater > Lake | place: Spain: Castile-La... | reverse complement strand
GACGATGGGAGCCGGGTCGGGGCGGGAGATCAACCGCGGGGCGGCTGGGTTGATCCGCGCGTCATGCGCTATTCAATGGCGCTAGGGGATGGCCGCGGTAGGCCCCGCGGAGCGGATTAGTCCAACGACCGGGGTAAAGCGGGCGCGCCTACTCCGAACTCTCAGACCGGCGAACGCGCTCGTGGCGCGCCTCGCTTTTTAGCCCGCTTGTTAGGCTGTCTTTGTTTCTTGGCTCGGAGGCATTTAAGTGAAGACCGCCCGAGACTCCCGGAATGAAAACCGCTTTGTCAGGGTCTGCTGCCATAGGAAAGCCCTGGCGCTCCCACTGCTTAAGATCCTCAGCGATAGCATGAACACTATAGTTCAGCTTTGCTGAATATTCATCGCGCAGGCGTCGGGTTTCTTCAACAATTGAATCATTCCACATCGAGCTTACCCCCGATTAGTTCGTCAGGTGTACAAAGAACTGGCGGTTCAAAACCACACTCACGACAGATACGCTCTATCATAGGACGTTTGATGGCATTCGCGATGTGCGCGCAATTCCATGTAAGTAAGAAGTTGACCCGATGATAAGCGGCTGTTGCGATGTGCAGTCCGTCGGCGGCCGCTTTGGCTGGGAGTGCTGCGCGCTGAATTAGCACTTCCGCTAGTTGCTCTGCTTCCGGTGTTATGGAAAGAAGTGGGATGTCTTGCAACCACCGCAGCCGAGCTATCACGGCTGAGGGGTCTCCTGCGCTGGCTTCCCTGAGAACCAGCGGGGATGCGTAAACAGCAAAGTTGTTGCGCTCCGACGCCCACCAGTCATGGGTTGTTTGCTGATGTCCCGCCGTAATGACCTCGCGGCTCGGCCGCGCAGCCAAGTAACTGATAACTGACGTTTCGACGTAGACGATGTTGCGCATATCCCAACCTTAGCACCGCACCAGGACGGGAACAACCGTCCTAGAGCATGTCTTCACGTTTTCCCAGGGCGGAAACCGTGGTCTGTCCCCGGTTTCCGCTGTGGGGGAAAACGTGGTCTGTCCCCGGTTTTTGTGTGGTCTGTCCCCGGTTTTTGTGTTGCAGAGGATTCAGGGGAAAACGTGGTCTGTCCCCGGTTTTTCATGGTCTGTCCCCGGTTTTTCACAGGGGAAAACGTGGTCTGTCCCCGGTTTTTCAAGTCGTTTGGTCTGTCCCCGGTTTTTCAAGTCGTTCTTCTGTAGACCAGAGCTTCTCCGCTTCGGCGACGAACGTGTGAGTTTCGTAGATTGTGAGCACGCAAAATTGTACGTCTGCGACGTACTTTTCGCAACCGGAGCTTAGCCCGGACGCGCGGCGAGCGACGCAGAGTTACACGACTAGGTTGGGCGATCTTTGGTTTTCTTCGTTGCCGGCGCAGAGGATTCAGGGGAAAACGTGGTCTGTCCCCGGTTTTTGCGGTTTTTGTGCCGGTTTTTGTGCCGGTTTTTGTGTTCCCGGTTTTTGTGGTCCCCGGTTTTTGTGTCCCCGGTTTTTGTGTCCCCGGTTTTTGGTCCCCGGTTTTTGTCCCCGGTTTTCCTTCAGGGGAAAAAGTGGTCTGTCCCTGAGGTATCCCCACGAACTTGAGCGAGACATCAGTAGGTTAGCGGAATCCCGGCGTCAGGGCCTCTGCCAGCCGCTCAAAGCTTCTCTATCTCGCTGATAGAGAACGTTATGTCGTGGGGATACCTCAGGGTCTGTCCCCGGTTTTCCCCCCGGTTTTCCCCTTCTCGGATGCGATGATTTTGTCGTAGGCTCCAGGATCCGACTCAAATACTAAAGCAAAAAGCTTGCCACTGCTGCGTACCGAATGCGCGGCGCGAACCGTGATGCCCTTTGACAGGAGGAAGGTATTGAAAACCCTGTAATCCCCGCCGCGAACGAGGATCACGGATCCGTTTTCGGTTGCTCCGATTTTGTACCGCTGTTCGCCGATGCTCATTTTGTGATTGGGGCCGCTGACGAAGTTGCAGTCGCGCGAGAACCGGAATCCGCTATGGCAACCCAGTGTCATTGCTCCGAGATCGCGGGACTCGTTGATCTCCAGAGGTGCCAGGGGATCCAGCCAAGACGGATAGCTGCGCTTCTCCAAAACCTGCGTGACAATCGTGCCGGCATCGTCCTCTACCCAGACCGCACTGTGCCCACTATCGAGCTTGCCGTTAACGCGAAAGGTCTTGCCAGCTTCCGCAAACAGCTCCACGCTACCGGTGACCGTTTGTGTCTCATTCAGATCCCCAATGTCCATCAAAGTGTTGATTGGTGCACCGTAATGGGCGCGAGCCTCAAGTGTTAGGCGGAGAGATCCAGCGGGCACAGCACGTTGATATGGCAACAATTTCATGAATTGTCCCAGTCCCCGGTGATTGGCTACGGTCTGTTCGAATGCGTTGCTGACTTCCTGGCCGTTGATGGCTTTTACAAAATAGAACTGTGCTTTGAGTACACGGTCTTGGGAGATTGCCTTTGTCAGCACGTCTTTGTTGAGTTTCGGGTCCTCTCCTGAGCGAGTCGAATCCTTGATAGTTGCTGTTGGGCCGCCAGTGACTATCGAGTTTGTTAGCGTAGGCCGGTCGGATTGCATTGTGCAGCTCGCCATCGTGAGTGCTAGGCAGATGACGCGGGAAACACTTAACAATGGCTTGGCATTGATCACAGCGTAGCCCTTTTCTCGGGAACTCACTGAAAACACGGAGGAACACCCTTCATAATGATCTGGCCATGTTGTAGCAGAGCGTCGTTCGACACGTAGAGTCACATCAACGATTTAGCGACGTGGAAGACTAAGCATTTATCCGGCGTGCACGCCGTGCTGAGCTTGCGGCGTGGCACCTTCAGAATTCTTCTTTTTAATTACGCTTCGCGCGGAGCCTCCTGACGACTAAGCGTTTATCCGTCGTGCGCGCCGCACTGATCCCTGGTCGTGGCACGGCGCCTGGCGCGCACGACGGATAAACGTTTGTTGGACTAATCCGATCCTGGCACGGTGCCCGCTACGGGTGCGGCCTTCTTTATAGATAGGGAATTGTATCCCCGAGCCCAGGGTCGCCGGCCGGTGCCGGGCGGTCTTTCAGCATGTGGGCGACGGTCGGAGCGGCGCAAAGCGGGCATCCGAGGGGGGCCGCGGGGCTGACGCGAGGGCGATGTTGGGTCGATTGTAGACCATTTTCCAGCGTGGGGGCGAGCGCGAGCGAGGAGATCTGGGGACAGTATACCTAACCCCTTGGCCCGGGTCCGTGGTTTGCTTACTCGGGCATCGCTGTTTCTCACCAAGCCGACCATTCGACACCGACAGAGTGCGCGTCACCCCCCGTCATCGCCCGCGTTGCCGACAACGCTGCGCAAGTCTTTGGTCAGGATGAACAGATGCAGCGGGTCGGTTGGCGAGGCGATGAAACCGAAGTGTTCGTAGAAGGCGCGGGCCGCGTCATCCTTCGCATGAGCGGCGAGTGCGCGGATGCCGACGATGCCCGCCGCCCGGACCGTCCGGCGCATGGCATCCTTGAGCAGGCCGGCCCCGACCCCTTGGCCCTGCCATGCCGTACCGACCGCGAGTCGCGCCAACAGCAGCAGCGGAACCGGATGACGGGCCAGCCCGCGAGTCAGCCGGTCCGGGGCATCGTCATCGGCGACCTCGCTGACGGCCAGCGTATAGAAACCCACCACCGCGGCCTCGGCCAGTCCCAGGTAGGTTTGGGAGGCATTGGCCTGTTGACTGGTAAGCGCGTAGCGAGTCGGAAAGCGGTTGAGGGCTGGCTGTCCGCAGTCGAACTCGTCCACTGCATGATGACGCGCCAGCTTCTCGATGGCGAACAAGGTCACGGCTGAACGTCGGGGGCCTCGAACATGCTGGGGGTGGCGAACAGCCGTTCCACACGCGGCAGGGGGCGCGGCGGCGCATCCAGCGCCGTCATGAAGGCCTCCCAATGCTCGGCATCCAGGCCGAAGAGCCGACGGTCGGGCAAGGTTTCTTCGGCGCGCGAGAGGGCGCTCTCCAAGACGAAGTCGCTCACCGACCGCCGCGCGGCTCTAGCGGCGGCATAGAGCGTCCGCTTGGCCGCCGGGGTCAAGCGCAAGTCGAGTTTCTCCGAACGAGGTGATATGGCCATGGCGGTTCTCCGTTGTCTGGGGTCAGCGTAGCTTAGTCGCCAGACATTGTCATGACGCGCCAGTTCGCCGCTGTCGCAGTGCCGGTGCCGTTGTCCGCGAGCAATCGCTTCAGCCGCTCGTTCTCGGCCAGGGCTTCTTCCTTGGCCGCCCGTTCGTGCTCCACGGCCGCCCGCGCCTGTTCGACGGCCGCCCGCGCCTGCTCGACCTCCGCACGCAGATCGTCGAATTCAAGCTGGATGCTCTGCTGTTCGCGCAGATAATTCTGCCGCGCCTGGTAGGCGTGGTAGGCGTGCTCTTTCTCGGAAAAGGCCTTAAGGGTACTCATGGCTCGCCTCATCTCTTTGGTCTGCACCGTGGGCTCTTAGGTGATTTCCGGAACACCGGATACCACTCACCATCGGCGCGGATGTAGGTGCGACTTCAGTCGCACCGATTCGGACGCAGGTGCGACTGAAGTCGCACCTACATTGACCGGTATGTAAATTGTCGGAAATCACCTTAGTACAAGGTATGGCCACGGGGCTAGCCGGGCTATGCGTAGGTTCACTGCTGCCCCAGCGCCACCCGTTCGATCGTTTCAAGCGGACCGTCGAGTTCACGCGCCGCATAGCCGGCCAGCACGATGTCGCGCACGGCGAGACGCAGCGGCGGCAACGCCGCCAGCGCCGCCAGTCGTCGGCGCACCGTTCGCTTGGCGAAGCGGTCGCGATACAGACCGATGGTCAGATGCGGTGTATAGCGACCGGGGCAGACCTCGGGGTGTCCCGCGGCCAGTGCCGCACGGATCGCGGCCAGTCCGCGAGCGGGGTCGCGCACCCGCAGAAAGGCCGCCGAATCGAAGCTGTCGATACCACCGATATCGAGCGTGAACGCCGGCAGGCGGGCGGCGGCGAGCGCCGCGCGTTGGCGCGCCAGCATGGCGCCGTCGAAGTCGTCGTCGAGGATCGCCGGTTCGCTGATGAAGCCGCAGACCTGCAGCGTGATGTGCGGGCTGCGCTGGTGCGGGGCGAAGAGTCCGGCGAGTTCCCCGCGCACCCGGCCGACGCGCTCGCGCAGCGGCGCCGTGTCGGCGTCCACCATCCAGATGGCATAGCGCGCGCGGCCCCGCCGCCATTCCGGATAGTCGCGGTCTTCCAATGCAAGCGTGTATGGAGAGCGGCTGAAGTGCATCAGGGTCATCCTCGAGAAGGCGGCCGAGGTGAGGACGCGATTCCGGCAGTCTGCCGGACTTAGGCGACATGACTTTCCGGCAAATCGCCTACAAAGGGTGTGCCGATCGCCACTCACCGAGGATATGCACCAGATCGGCGAGTGTCTCGACTTGAAGCTTCTCCATCACCTGGTGTCGATGCCGCTTGACGGTGCGCAAGGCGATCCCTAGCGCTTGGGCTACCTCGTGGTTGCGCTGCCCCGCGACGACCCGGCGCGCGACCTCGCGCTCCCGCTCGGTCAGCTCGGCCAGACGCGCGGTGAGCGCGCAGCGGCGAGCACGCGCAAGGTGCCGCTCGGCGCTGACCGCAAACGCCTTGACCATCGTCGCGAGCAGGATCTCCGCATCCAGCGGTTTGATCAGAAAATCCAGCGCGCCGGCGCGAAACGCGCTGACCGCCTCTGGTGCGCCGCTGACGCCGCTCATCAGTACGATCGGGATCTCGTCGCATCCCGCCAATCGGCGCTGGAGCTCCAGCCCGTCGATCTCGGGCAGCCTGACGTCGCAGAGCAAGCAACAGGGCCCCGGAAAAGGGGCCGGCCCCGCGGTCAATGCGTGCAGATAGGCATGCGCCGAATCGAAGGTCTCGCACGCATAGCCCTCGAATTCGATGAGCGCACGCAGGGCCGTGAGGATTTCGGGATCGTCGTCGATGACCAGGACGCGGCCACGCGTGCAGCGCTCCGCGAAACGCCGCTCTTCCGCGGTGATCGCGCGGCGAACCCTGGCGTCAGGCACGGTCAGTCAGTCCCGTTCGGGCATGCAGGATTTGGTGATTCGTTTCCAAGAGCGGCAGCTTCAGTTCGACCAGGGCGCCGCCGCCCGGGGCGTTGCATAGGTTCAACTCGCCGCGATGCTGAGCGGCGATCGTCCGGGCGATCGACAGACCCAATCCCAACCCCCCCGGCTTGGTGGTGAAGAAGGGCTCGCCGGCCAGGCGTTGCGCCTCATCGGTCAGTCCCAGTCCGCCATCCTGAACTTGCAGTACGGCCTGTCCGTCGCGCTCCAGCAGACGCACGTCGACGGCGTGTCGGGTGCCGTCGGCCGCCGCTTCGATCGCATTGCGCAGCACATTGAGCGCGATCTGCGACAGCGCGATCGGATCGCCGCTCACCCGGAGCGGAAGCGGCGGCAGGTGCAGATCCAAAACAACGCGCCGCACCCGGGCCTCGGCCGCCGCCAGTTCGGCAACCTCCCGGACCACGTCCGCCAGATCGACCGCCTCGCACCTGGACTCCCCTGGTCGGCTATAGCCCCGGATACGCTCGATCATCGCGGCGGCACGCTGGGTGTTATAGACGATCTTATCGAGAAAATCGAGCGTTTGGGCCGGCTCGAGACGTCCGCCGGCCAGTCCGCGCCGGGCGACCTGGGCATTGGTCAGCACCGCGGTCAGCGGTTGCTTCAGCTCGTGTCCGAGTGAGGCCGATAAGAGACCCAGGCTGCGGCTGCGCTCCAGATGCGCAATGCGCTCGCTCAAGCGCCGGCTTTCCTCGCCGCGCGCTTGGGCCGCGGCCGCCGCGACCTGCTCCTGGATCAGCCCTTCCAGCGCGAGACCGAGCCAGGCGATATTCATCGCGATGGCGCCGATCAGGAGGATCATCGCGAACAGCAGGGCATCGTACCCCTGGCTCATCAGCTCGGTCGGGAAATTGCCCCGCGCGGCCTGCACCATCCGAAAGGCCAGGACGGCCGCGACTGCCGATTGGGCGCCAACGATCCAGTAGGCGCTGCGTCGTCCCTGTCGGCGTCCCAGCCGCCGGGCCCACCAGGCCGTGCGGACATTGAGTGTCACCAGCACGGACATGAGAACGAAAAAGCGCAGCCGCTCGCTGTCGCCCGTGCGCAGCCATTCGTACAGCACGAGAAAGACGAGCAACAAGACGATGGTGCGATAGATCGGGGCGGGCTCGTCGAGCTCCAGACGGATGGCATGAATCCGCAGCAGCACCGCCGCTATCCCGAGCAGGCTGCCCAGCGTGTAACCCAGCGCGACGGGCAGCACCGGCCGCAGCGCCAGCAGCAGGGTGCTGAGCCCCAGCGCGATTCCGCCCCCGCACCAGTAATCGAGCGCCGCGGTGCGGCGGCGAAACAGCACCGCCCAGAGGGCGATCGAAAGAAACAGGTTGAGCGCGCTGACGAACAGAAAGCCCGTGCGGGCATCGAAGATCATCGCCCGACCTCGCCGTCGACCGGGGTGCGCGGCGCACCGACCACCGCTACGATAGCGCACGGTTGCGCAAGGGCGCACGCATCAGACAAGGCACGCTCATCCTGCACGGCACCTGGCCGGCGTCAGCGGGTTCGGCGCGACCGCCGGGCATCGCACCAGGCTAACGCGCATCCGGACAATTGCCAACGCACCCCGGAGCGGTCTCCGCCCCCTTCGGTGGCCCCTTGGTGCCATAGACAGCGACCGCCAGTGGTCTATGCTCGCACGGTCCGAGACGGTTCGAGCCCGCTCGGGGTGTCCGGCGCGGGTCGATGCCGCGAGCACTCCCGAGCGGATGCGCCGACACCCGCGCTCCGATCTGACGCACCTGACACAGCCAAGGCCCACCATGACCGATTACACCACTCCCCAACCCACCGACGATTCCGTTGACGATCCCACCGGCCTCACCAGACGCGACGCGCTGAAGCTCTCCGGATTGACCCTGGGCGGGCTGGCGGTCGGGGGTCCCCTCGCCAACCTGTTCATGGGGGCCGCCGAAGCCGACAACATCTGCGCGGATGCCGCCTGCGCCTGCGATACCGATGTCGGCTGCACCTGGACTAACACCAACAAGGCTCAGCGCTATTCCTATTTCGAGAAGCTGCCGAAGTTTTACCCCTTTGCCGACAAAACAGTCAGCCCGAGCACGATCCAGAAGCTCGACGCCAACGCACTCCGCATCACCTTCATGGGGACGGCCGTCCCGCCGCGCAACCTGGCCCAGCGCATGGTGAGCATCTTCGTCGAGGTCGGCTGGGATCCGCAGACCAATCAGCCGTTGGACCAGTTCGTGTTCGACTGCGGCACCGGCAGCACCGGCTGCTACAACTCGATGAACGTCGGCTTCAGCAGGATGAATAAGATCTTCCTGACGCATCTGCATGCCGACCACACGAGCGACCTGGCTCACATCTATTGTTTCGGACCCTCGTCGGACCGCAAGTCCCCGTTGTGGGTCTGGGGAGCCGGGCGCTCGGGTGTCGCGAATCCGCGCTACGACGGGGCCGCTGCCAATGGTCCGCCAACCTATGAAGACGGCACCGCCGATTTCTGCGCCAATCTGCGCGACGCCTACCGGTGGCACTCCGAGGGCTTCAGCTTCCAGACCACCGCCTATACCGCGTACCCCGAGCATGCGCCGGCGCGCGACAACCCGGACAACTTCGGCTGGGCCACCGACCCGAACGACCGGACGCGTGCCCAGCGCCCGACGAGACCCGCGGGAAAATATGGCGACGATCCGCTCAACGACGCCTACGCGCTGATGGCCGTCGATCTCAAATTCGATTGGGACGCCTGGCAGCCGGACTCACACCCCGCCCCGATTGTCGCCTACGACAACGACACGACCAAGGCCAAGATCACCGCCTACCCGGTGATCCACGACCGGCGGGGATCGATCGGCTACAAGCTCGAATGGACCGCGCCCAACGGCGATGTCCTCAGCATGATCTTCACGGGCGACACCAAACCCGAGAAGCTGACCGTCGAGCAGGCCGGGAACGGTGGGGCCGGGGTGGATGTCCTGATCCACGAGATGGCGGTCCCGCCCGAGGTCTGGGCGATGAAATTCTTACGCTTGAACGATCCGGCGAATGTTCCGCAAGGCGTGGTGGATGACACGACGATGGTGCAAAACAGCTCGCATACAGCGCCGGGGCCCTTCGGCTATCTGCTGAGCCAAATCCAACCCTATCCGCGGCTCACGGTCGCTACCCATTTTCCGACCGCCGACGATACCGTCGAGTGTGCGATGAAGAGCCTGAAGGCCCACCTCCCCAAGGTCTATCAGGGCGAGCGGCCGAACACCTCGAGCGATTCGCCGCGGGTGACCTGGGCGATGGATCTCATGGTCGTTACGGTGTCCAAGAGCCGGATCATCGAGCAGCAGGGGGCGATCGACCCGTTCGGTTATATCGCATGGCCGCAACAGCCGCTCAGCACGCTCACCGATTGCAACAATTGGATACTCCCGAAGTACCATGTCATCCCGCCGGTCGATGACCAGTGCACGGGCGATGCCGGGGACCCCTACGCGCAGATCACGACCGCGACCGCCTATTGCGCCTGTAACCCGGACGGCACCTGCAACTATTCGGAAAACGGGTACTGATGCCGCGCCCTACGCCCAGCCGACCCGATTGGCCGGGCGGGCCTCATCACTCGTCCATGCATCATTCTTGGGGAAGCCTTACCATGATTGCCGAGCGGTTTCATCGCCCTGGCCGTGCCGTTGGCGCCGGATCGAGCGCCCGGTTAACGGTTGCCGGGGCCTGCGCCCTGGCCTTGTTGTCGGGACTCGCGGGAACCGCCGGCGCGAGCGGCATTGAGATCGACGGCGTTAGTTCGCCCGGACTGAGCAACGCGGCTGCGATCGATTACATCCTGATCCACAATGGCGCCACCGTCAGCGGCGATGTCGAGAATGCCGCGACCGGCCAGATCGCCGGGACAGCGGACCACAGCGGAATCGGCGTCTACGACAGTACGATCGATGCCGCCCTGATCAACCGCGGGGGTATCGGGTCGGCTGCGCTCGCCAACTATGCCATCGAGATCCGCGACTCGGCGATCACCGGGGGCATTGTCAATTACGGAAGCCTGTCCAGTTCCTATGCCGCCATCCTGGTGGATGCCGCGTCGTCATCCTTCAGCGGCGGGATCGCCAATTTGGGTAGCGGCGCGGGCATCGCCAGCGCTGCCGAGGGCATCAGTGTCAACGTTGATGGATACTCCGGGGGGATCGCCAACGCGGGCAGCATCCAGAGCGCACTGACCGCTGTTTCCGTGACTGCGAATACCTTCGCGGGCGGCGTCACCAATTCCGGAACCATCTCATCCGACGGTAATGCCGGCATCCGGGTCTACGCAAACGAGTACTCCGGGGGCTTGGGCAACTCCGGAACCGTGACCGCCGCAACCGATTATGGAATCTATCTGGACATCGGCACGGCCAACGGCAACCTCACCAATTCCGGTACCGTGACGAGCGCAGACGACGCCATCCATGTCCGGGGCGGTTCCGTCGTCGGCGGGTTCTCGAATGAAGGGACCCTGTCGAGTGCCGACCGGAACGGCGTTTTCGTCCAGCTCGATTCGCTTTCGGGAGGGATCACAAGCTCCGGTACCCTCTCCGCCGCGCGCAACGGGATGAGCGTCGATGTGGCGACCTTCCAGGGCGGGATCGTCAATTCCGGAAGCATCGACAGCGGTCTGTCCGGGATCGCGGTCTCCGCCACCAGCTTTATCGGTGGCATCGCGAACACGAATACCATCCTCAGCTCGGACGACATGGGCATCCGCGTCGACACCGCGAGCTTCGCCGGCGGGGTCACCAATTCCGGCAGCATTACGAGCGAGTTTATCGGCATCGCGCTCCACGCCGATCAGATCGACGGCGATATCGTCAATAGCGGAAGCATCGTGAGCAACGCCGGGCAGGGAATCGCGATCGAAACCGCGAGCTGGTTCCCCGAGGCCCCGGCGCTCGGGGGGAGGATCATCAACTCGGGCTCGATCCTCGGCGCCGACTGCGGCGTCTGCGTCGCGGGGTTTGCCGTTGCGGAGGGCTTGGTCAATAGCGGTACCATCCGCGGCGCGACCGTGGCGATCCAGACCGGAGACGGGGCCGACCTCGTCGTCAATTCGGGTGCCATCATCGGCGACAGCGGGTCGGCGATCGACCTGGGGGGCGGTGATGACAGGCTGCGGATCGCGGGCGGGTCGGCCGGCATCCAGGGCGATATCTCAGGCGGGGCCGGTAGCAATGTGCTGGAGTTCGCCCCGGGGACCGGCCAGACCTTCTCCTATGCCGGCACCATCGCCGATTTCGCCCGAGTGGCCGTCGCGAGCGGCACCGTCAGGCTCTCCGGGGCGAGCGACTACACGGGCACCACCAGCATCGACGGCGGCACCCTGAGCGCGGACAACACGACCGGCTCGGCGACCGGCGGCGGCGCGGTCACGGTGCACGCGGGCGGCACGCTCGCCGGCAACGGGTCGGTCGCGGGGTCAGTGACGGTCGAGGGCGGCGGCGTCCTGTCGCCGGGGAACAGCATCGGCGACTTGGCCGTCGGCGACCTGTCCCTGGCGTCTTCCGCGGTGCTCGCCATTGAGCTCGATCCGGTCCAGGACACTCACGATCTGGTGCGAGTCAGCGGTGGGGTTACGCTCGATCTGGCCGATCTGGTCCTCTCGCTGCTGTCCGCGCCCACCGCCGGACAGTGGCTCGACATGCTGCTGAACGACGGCACCGATGCCATCGTGGGCCGCTTCGCGCAGGGCGACCGGATCGCGGCCAGCTTCGCGGGCCGCGGCTACCTGTTCGCGATCCGCTACGATGCCAACGCCGACGGCGGAGCGGTCGGCAACGACCTCCGTTTGGAAACCATCCCCGAGCCTTCCACGCTGCTCTTGCTCGGCTTCGTCGCGCTGGCCTTCGCCCGGCGGCGTGATCGCACCTAGGACCATCGGGCCAGCGCGGCGTGGCCCGGCATCGCCGTGCCGTGCCAGGCCGTCGATCAGAAAGGACCGCGCGAAGTGTATTACGACGGCCAGCTTCGCGATGGCTCGCCGCGGGATGGCGACAAGGTCGGAGGCTATTCCAACCTGGTCTTCAGCGCCGCTGCCCCATCACTCCAGTGTCCGTCCCAACCCCGCCTCCTCATGGGTACGGCCGTCGCGAATCTGATAGATACGCTGGAAGGTGGGGATGATCTTCTCGTCGTGGGTGACCACGATCACCGCGGTGGCGTACTGGCGGGCCATGCGGTTCAGGATGCGGATCACCGCCAGGGCCCGTTCGCTGTCCAAGGGTGCCGTGGGCTCGTCGGCCAGGATCACCGGCGGGCGGTTGATCAGGGCGCGGGCAGTTCCGGGGACAGTTTACTTATCTCTCCAATTGCCACAGCTACCGAGTTGACTAAACTGTCCCCGGAGTTGATTGGAAACTGTGGTCTTTCCCTGAGGTATTCCTCAACCCAGTCCGGACGGTACCGCCGTCCGCGCACAACCGCTCATCCAGGAACCCGGCCATGACCTGGCAAGACTTTCTGACAGCCCTGGCGATCGGCCTTGATCGACTGGATGCGCGGCTGCGGGCAACGGCGCCCGCCCTCGAACCCGGCGCCGGTCCTGACCCCGCAGACCCGCGACCCCCGCCTGTCTGCCTTGCCATCGACACAGCTATTCCTCGCCCTCCCGCCCGATCAGATCCTCCGCGCTGGCCGTGTCGAAGATGCCGTCGAGCCAGAGATCCAATTGCGCGACCGGCGCCGACTCGATGCGTCGTCGGGCCCAGTCGGGCAAGGCGCCGAAACGGCGGGTCAATTGGCGCTGGAGGGTGTCGGCCTTGCCCTCGGCCTTGCCCTCCGTCTTCCCCTTGGCCTCGCCCTCGGTCTTGCCCTCGGCAAAGATGGACTGATAGGCCATCGTTTCTTGGATAGGGGTTATCAGATTCAGCATCGCCCAGATCTCCTTTGCGGTCAGGCCGCGAAATCGCTCGAAAAACCAAAATTCCAAGACCTGCGCCAGCAGGTCGCGTTGCGCTCGCGGCAGCGGCGCGCGCTCGACCCTGTGCCATAGCGTCGGGGCCTGGGCCTGGAGCGTCGCGTCGTCCGCGATCACCAAAGGAGCCAAGGCCGCCACGTAGGGGTTGTCGGGCTCGCGCGCCAGCCAGCCGGGCAGGATTTGCTCCAACGATACGCCAAAGGGCGTCGATCCAGGCGCCCCGATCCAGCTCGGGCAGGCCGGGCGGTCGCGCTCGCGCAGATAGATCAGGATACCCGTGACCTCGCGCTGTGGGAATTGCTCGCCGTAGAGACCGATCTTGGTCAGCAGGTTATACCAGGCGCCCGGCGCGGGCTGCCCCATAAACTCGATGGCATAGACCGGACCCTCATGCCCATCGGGCTCGAGGATCCCGTCCAGCCGCCGCTCCAGGGTCTTGATCGTGAGCGAGCAGAACCGGTAGCCGCCCTCCAGGCGCAGGCCGCCGGTCAGGATGCGGAAGGCCTCGGGACCGGCGGACAGGAAGAGATAGATGGGGTGGTCGGTTTTCATGGTGGCTCGATGCTTAGCATAGGCGGTCCAATGGGCCTCGGGAAGGCGGTCGGTCGCGTGCCCCGCGTTGGCGTGCCGCTCTTGGCAGCCCTGTCGCAGGCTCGGCAAACCCGCCCTCGCGTCGATGCCTTCGGTCTGGCTGAGCGAATCTTTACGTTCGATGGCACGGCGGAGCAGGGGGATAACGCGAGCAGCGATCCCGCGGGCCAGTGGGCGCAGGAGCCGGGACACTATCCAGAGGAGGGTTGGATTGCCGGCCACGCAGCACGCGTCGGCAAGGGCCCGGGCGGCACTGGTGCGGCACTGGGTGGCGAGGTCGGCGGCGCGGGCACGGGCGGCGGCGAGAGCGTCGCGGCCCCGCTTCGGTCCGATGCCCATGGCGCGGGAGCAGTAGGTACCGGCGAGCTGGATGTGCCAAGGGATCGGCCAAGTCGCCCGATCGCCGCCGGCGAGCAGTCGATCGACGCAGCGCCAGTGCCGACCCGGATCGCGCGCCCGCGGCCTTGGTCATCAACCCGGCTACCGCGCGATCGGCACGGTCGTCGGTCCGCACAGCGGACCCTACAGGTCACGGGGTTACCGATCGGGTTGGGGTGACGGGATTGCGCCCGTCACCCCTCCCACACCACCGGACATGCGGTTTTCCGCATCCGGCGGTTGAGCCTAGCGGGCTGTGCCCGCAAGCGTCCACCGAGGTGAACACCCATTGGACCCCTTCTTGCGTCTGTGCTCGGGACCCGGAAGACTCGGCCACCACGCGCCTCATCCAGCGCGGGAATCCACCCGCGCAGATTCGGCCCGCCGCCCCGGTCGCTGCCGTAGTTGCAGCGCCGGGCACGTGTCGGCTGCCTTCGCGCCTTCCACATCCGATCCAGACTGTGGTCCTCTCGCGACTCTTCGGCCCTTCGCTCCTCCCGGCTTTCACCGGGCGTCGACGCTATTACGGCCTCTGTTGACTCCGGAATTCCACATCGGCGATCGACTGGAGTAGGTTCCAGCTATTCCCCGCCCTCCCGCCCGATCAGATCCTCCGCGCTGGCCGTGTCGAAGATGCCGTCGAGCCAGAGGTCCAATTGCGCGACCGGCGCCGACTCGATGCGTCGCCGGGCCCAGTCGGGCAAGGCGCCGAAACGGCGGGTCAATTGGCGCTGGAGGGTGTCGGCCTTGCCCTCCGTCTTCCCCTTGGCCTCGCCCTCGGTCTTGCCCTCGGTCTTGCCCTCGGTCTTGCCCTCGGCAAAGATGGACTGATAGGCCATCGTTTCTTGGATAGGGGTTATCAGATTCAGCATCGCCCAGATCTCCTTTGCGGTCAGGCCGCGAAATCGCTCGAAAAACCAAAATTCCAAGACCTGCGCCAGCAGGTCGCGTTGCGCTCGCGGCAGCGGCGCGCGCTCGACCCTGTGCCATAGCGTCGGGGCCTGGGCCTGGAGCGTCGCGTCGTCCGCGATCACCAAAGGAGCCAAGGCCGCCACGTAGGGGTTGTCGGGCTCGCGCGCCAGCCAGCCGGGCAGGATTTGCTCCAACGATACGCCAAAGGGCGTCGATCCAGGCGCCCCGATCCAGCTCGGGCAGGCCGGGCGGTCGCGCTCGCGCAGATAGATCAGGATACCCGTGACCTCGCGCTGTGGGAATTGCTCGCCGTAGAGACCGATCTTGGTCAGCAGGTTATACCAGGCGCCCGGCGCGGGCTGCCCCATAAACTCGATGGCATAGACCGGACCCTCATGCCCATCGGGCTCGAGGATCCCGTCCAGCCGCCGCTCCAGGGTCTTGATCGTGAGCGAGCAGAACCGGTAGCCGCCCTCCAGGCGCAGGCCGCCGGTCAGGATGCGGAAGGCCTCGGGACCGGCGGACAGGAAGAGATAGATGGGGTGGTCGGTTTTCATGGTGGCTCGATGCTTAGCATAGGCGGTCCAATGGGCCTCGGGAAGGCGGTCGGTCGCGTGCCCCGCGTTGGCGTGCCGCTCTTGGCAGCCCTGTCGCAGGCTCGGCAAACCCGCCCTCGCGTCGATGCCTTCGGTCTGGCTGAGCGAATCTTTACGTTCGATGGCACGGCGGAGCAGGGGGATAACGCGAGCAGCGATCCCGCGGGCCAGTGGGCGCAGGAGCCGGGACACTATCCAGAGGAGGGTTGGATTGCCGGCCACGCAGCACGCGTCGGCAAGGGCCCGGGCGGCACTGGTGCGGCACTGGGTGGCGAGGTCGGCGGCGCGGGCACGGGCGGCGGCGAGAGCGTCGCGGCCCCGCTTCGGTCCGATGCCCATGGCGCGGGAGCAGTAGGTACCGGCGAGCTGGATGTGCCAAGGGATCGGCCAAGTCGCCCGATCGCCGCCGGCGAGCAGTCGATCGACGCAGCGCCAGTGCCGACCCGGATCGCGCGCCCGCGGCCTTGGTCATCAACCCGGCTACCGCGCGATCGGCATCGTCGGTCCGCACAGCGGACCCTAGTGTGCCCGACATGGGCATGTACTTGTTACCTGAAAGGAGGTAACCGCGGAGAGTGACAAGAAGCGTAGCGAAACCCAAGGTGGAAGCCGTGAGGCCAAGCTGAAAGCAGGGCTACACGGCGACACGACCCTCTGTGCACACAAGGGCTTGACCCACACCCGCCGCGCCAGGTGGCCCAGCACATGACTGGCCAGGTGCGGCACCAGCACGTGGGGAAAGATCAGGAAGCGGCTGTTGTTGAGCACCCGCACCTGGTTGGCCCGACGCGCTTGGGCGTCCCAACCGATCCACTGATCACGCACCGCCAGCGCGCGCGCCGCGCCGGCCAACAGGAGGCAGCCCAGGCGCTGCTCGCCAGCGGTAATGAAGTAACGTAGCCGGTAGCCGAAGGCGCCCTGGTAGCCCAGCGGATGCCAGCGGGCGACCGCCGCATTCCCCTGCGCCACCGCCGCGGCGTCGGCGCGCACCGGTTCCAGGCGCACCGGGCCGAGCGCGGCCAAGGGGCCGTGAAGCGGTGTCGGCGCGTCCAGCACCGGCACCGGGGGCGCCGCGCGACCTGCAACG
>Ga0247835_1003027_pt1 | contig 16633 bp, 9 predicted proteins | sample LaCtaG_3_FD_189912 | JGI IMG/M metagenome (GOLD analysis project Ga0247835, IMG submission 189912) | Freshwater microbial communities from meromictic Lake La Cruz, Castile-La Mancha, Spain - LaCruzMarch2015_13.5m | ecosystem: Environmental > Aquatic > Freshwater > Lake | place: Spain: Castile-La... | reverse complement strand
GATGAGGCCAGCCGCTTCTATGTGATCTGGCGCTGGGCCTTCGGCACCACCGAGGTCGACAGCGGCGAGGCCATCCACATGGCCCAGTCGATGGGCTGCGAGTTCAACGAACTCGTCGCCGACCGGGGCGTGCTCCACAAGAAGGGCGACAAGGTGAATCTCAAGGTTTCGCTCGACCGTAAGAAGATCAAGGGCCTCGGCGATCCGGCGGCGACCGGGACGCGGGCACCGCTCATCGACGTGCTGCACCGGGCCGCGAACCTCTGGGCGGCCGGCGAGCGGCAGGAGTTGGCCGACTTCCTGGGCGCCGCACTGCCTGCCGGTGGCGCCGACCACATGCAACGCCTGGCGCAGAGCATCGTCGATGTGCTGCCGCCCGGCGACAAGGAGCGGGCACTCTACGAGAACTTCCTGGTCGGCTCGCGCTCCCTACCTGCGCCGACGCAGCCGGTCGAAACCGCTGACCCGCAGATGAAACTGTTCTGACCGGAGGATTGAAAATGCCCGATCCACTCGTGCCCTGCGCGTCCGATACCCTGGTGGGCGAGCTGCGTGCGCTCATCGACCAGGCGCGCGGCCGGGTCGCGCAGGCCGTCAACAGCGAGCTGGTCGGCTTGTACTGGCAGATTGGCGTCCGGCTGCGCACCGAGTTGCTTGGCGATGAACGCGCCGGCTACGGCAAGCAGATCGTCGAGACCGTTGCGGCGTCACTCACCGCCGAGTTTGGCCGCGGATTCGACAAGAGCAGCATCTACCGGATGATTCGCTTCGCCGAGGTGTTTCCGGACGCGGAGATTGTGGCCGCAGTGCGGCCACAATTGAGTTGGACCCACCTGCGGGAACTGATCGCCATCGAGGACCCGTTGAAGCGCCAGTTCTACACGGAGCTTTGTCGTGTCGAGCGCTGGAGCACCCGCACGCTCAAGGCCAAAATGGACGGGATGCTCTTCGAGCGCACGGCCATCGCCAAACAGCCCGCGGCCGTGGTCGCGCAGACGCTGGACGCGCTGCGCGACGAGGACCGGCTGACGCCCGACCTTGTCTTTCGCGACCCCTACGTCCTCGACTTCCTGGGCCTGCCGGCGGACTTCAGCGAAGCGGACCTCGAAGCGGCCATCCTGCGCGAGATCGAGACCTTCCTCTTGGAACTGGGCTCGGGTTTCACCTTCGTCGCGCGCCAGAAGCGGATGTCGATCGGCGCGGACGACTATTATCTCGATCTACTGTTTTTCCACCGCGCCTTGCGGGCGCTGGTCGCCATCGACCTCAAACTGGGCCGTTTCGATGCCCGCGACAAGGGGCAGATGGAACTGTATCTACGCTGGCTGGACCGCTACGAACGCCGGCCGGGCGAGAACCCGCCGCTCGGGCTGATCCTCTGCGCCGACAAGAACGAGGAGCAGATCGAACTGCTGGAGCTGGCCGAGGGCTCGATCCGGGTGGCCAGCTACCTGACCGAGTTGCCGCCGCGCGAGTTGCTGGAACGTAAGTTGTTGGAGAGCATAGAGCATGCTCGCGCCCGTGCGTTGAACCGTCCGTCATCGAAGCCGTCATCGTAAGTGAAGGTTCGGAAACAACGTGAACATTCTCGGCAACCTCGCAGCGCGGGCGGGCGGGCCAGCGGCCCGCGGTCCCGGGGCGGGCCGGCGGCCCGCGGTCCCGGGGCGGGCCGGCGGCCCGCGGTCCCGGGGCGGGCCGGCGGCCCGCGCTCCCGGCAGCGCGGCGTTTCACTTGTTCTTGAATCGTGCCTAAGGAAGATCCACCATGAACCAACCCGCCTCGACCACGCCCTGGCGGCAGATCGTCACGCCCCATGACAACATCAAGCAGGGCCGGGTGAAGCAGAATGACTTCGCCGCGAGCCTCGCCGATGTGCTGCACGCCAGCGGCAACCCGGACTACCATGATCCCGTGCGCTTTTTCAATCGCACCTTCCTGACCGAGGGTCTGCGTCAGCTCGCCGGGGAAGTGGTCGGACGTTTGACCGGCCAGGGTGATGGCGACGCGGTCATGCAGATCCAAACGCCCTTCGGCGGCGGCAAGACGCATACCCTGATCACGCTCTATCATCTGGTAAGGAACGGGCAGGCCTGCTTCGACCATTCGGCGCTCAAGACCTACTGGCTGGAGCGCGGCTGGCAGATTCCGCCCAGCGTGCCGGTCGCCGCGTTCGACGGCAACCAGGTCGGCACCGGTGCCGTCGAACTGGAGCCTGGGCTCGCGGTACAGACCATGTGGGGCCACCTCGCCTGGCAACTGGCGGGACGGGATGGCTACGCCCTGGTGCGTGCCTACGACGCGGACCGGATCACCCCGGGCGGGGAGGAGATCGACCGACTGCTCAATTTGTCCGGCGGCGGCCTCGTCATCCTCGATGAGGTGGTCAACTATATCGAGCGGGCGTCCGCGGTGGCGGTGCAGGACTCGACGCTCGCGGCACAAACCCTGACCTTTCTGCAGATCCTGACGCGGCGCATCGGGGGACATGAGCGTTGTGTGTTGGCCGCGACCCTGCCCAAGAGCCGCCTGGAGCTGCACGGCACCGCGTCGGTGGACGCGCTCGATCGCCTGCAAAAGATCTTCGGTTCGGTCCAGAAGATCCGTGAGCCGGTGGAGGGCGACGAGGTCCACGAGATCATCCGCCGGCGCCTCTTCGTGCCCTTTGGCGAGGACACCGAGGACAAGGGAACCCGCACCAAAAAGGCGAGTGGCCGCGACGCTACCATCGCCGCCTATGTGGCCGATCTCAAGGTACGCCCGCAGGTGTCCGATTTCGCCAAGGAGCCGGCCTACGCCCTGCGCTTTAAACAGAGCTATCCCTTCCATCCCTATCTGCTCGACATCCTCAACCGCTATCTCGGCGCCAATCCGAAGTTTCAGCGCACGCGCGGGGTGCTGCGCCTGTTGGCGCTGGTGGTCGCCGACCTGGTGAAGCGGTCACACAACGGCGGACTGATCCAGGCCAGCGACATCGACCTCAACAACGAGGAGATCCGTTCCGAACTGCTCGAACTGGTCGACCGCGAGTTTCGCTCCGCGCTGGAGGCCGACATCATCGGTGCCGGGGCCAATGCCGTGGGCCTGGATAAGCAGAGCGCGCAGATGACGCAATGGCGCATCGCGGCTGGACTCGCCACGACGACCTTCCTGTTCACCTGCGAGGCCGGCAACGGATCGCGGGGCGCGACCCTGGCGGAACTGCACCTCGCCTCGGCGCGGCCCGAGGTCGACTTCGGGACCATCCCAGGTGTGGCCCTGCAGATCAAGGAGCGTTTCCATTTCATCAATACGGAAGGCGACCGCTTCCGCTTCTCGACCACCCCCAACCTCAACCGCATCCTGCTGGACGCCAAGGACGGCGTGGACGACGCGTTGGTGCGTGAGCGGCTCGAAGCCGAGATCCGCAGGCTGTTGTCCCAGGCGCCGCTCTCGCCCTACATCTGGCCGGAAGGCCCGGGCGACATCGCCGACAGTGCGAGCAACAAGCTCGTGGTCATGCCGCCCGAGCGCACTTTCGGCCGCGCGAGCCGGGCAGACACCCAGCAGGCGGTCCTGGAGATCCTGAACAAGAGCGGCTCGACCCACCGCACCAGGCGCAACACCTTGGTCTTCCTGATGGCGGACGAGGCCGAGGTCGCGGCCCTGCGCGAGCGCATCCGCAGCCTGCTCGCCGCCGAGAACGTCGACACCAACCGTGAGCGCCACAATCTGTCCAAGAGCCAGGTGGCCCAACTCCAGACGGAGAAGGCCAACGGCGCCAAGGGCGTGCGCCAGCAAATCCTGCGCGCCTACCGTCATACGGCCTGGGGCGGCAGCAATGGAGACCCCCTCAAGACGCTTGATATGGGGCAACCCCCGGCCACCACCGAGCAGGGTTTGAGCGAGTTGGTCGTCGCGTTCCTGAAGGACAAGCAAAAATACCTGGAACAGATCGCCTCGATCCTGCTGGTGCATCCCACCAAGCTTGCGGTCTGGCCGGAAGACGAGCCCGTGCTGAGCCTGAAGGCGTTGCCGGGGTATTTTCGCAACTTCACGCACCTGCCGATCTTGCGGGACGATGAGGTGCTGCGTCAGGCGGTCGTCGATGGCGTGCGCGCCGGGCACTTTGCGCTCTGCACGGGGACCAGCGCGGACGACGCGAAGCCCCTGCACTACAAGACAGCGATCACCACGACGGCGGTGGCGCTGGAGGACGGCTATCTGCTGGTACGGCCGACCCTGGCTGACCAGAAGATCGCGGAGGCGCAGGCGAAGGCCGCGGCGGAGACACCGGCCGTTACCCTGACGCCGCCGGTGCTAACCGGCGTCAGCCAGCCAACGACTGGGACCGGCACGACGACGATCATCAACGGTGGGAACACGGCGACCGGTACGACGGAAACGGCCGGGAAGGACGGCAAGCGGCACCGCGTGAATCTGTCAGTCGAGGTACCCTTCACGGACTTCCACACGTTCTACACCGGTATCATCAATACCCTCGGCCGCAACGCGGACCGCATCAAGATCAACATCCAGATCGAGGCGTCATCGGAGGCCGGCTTCAGTCCGACCCTGATCGAGGACACGGTGAAGGAGACGCTGTTCAACCTGTTCCGCACCGATGATGCACTGCGGATCGACGAGTAGCGCGACGTTGAGGCCGTACTTGCCAGGGGGATTTGCAGCGATGGGGCAGATATGCTGAAACGTGTAGAAATCAAATCGTTCAAGTCACTGCTCGATGTCAATATCGAGCTTGGCGTGGTCAATGTTTTCATCGGCGCCAACGGCAGCGGCAAGTCGAATCTGCTCGAGGCGATCGGGATCCTGGGTGCAGCAGCCTCCGGCCGGGTCGACGATGAAGGACTGCTGCGCCGGGGTGTCCGCCCCGGTGTACCGGCGCTGTATAAGGCGTCTTTTCGGCACGAACGGGTGCGCAGCGCGATTCGCTTCGGCGCCTTCTCTGAACGCGCCAGCTATGAAGTGGAGCTGATCAACCCGACGGACAAGCCGCTACCGGCCTGGCACTTCAAGAACGAGAAGTTCGTTTCCGAAAGCGAAAAAATTGTTGGGCGCTCCCCCGCCAGCGGGGGGTATGCCTCGCTCGATCCGGCGCAAGGGTTGGCTGCGCTCGAAGCGGTCAAGCTCGCGCCAACCTCGCCCGGCTCGATGTTACTCTCTGCCCTGCGCGATTATGCGATTTTCGCCCCCAACACGGCGGCGCTGCGGGGGCTGGTGAGCGACCCGCAGATGCGCCTGCCGGTGGGCCTGAGTGGTGGGAGACTGGCGGAGGGCGTAGAAGAACTTCGGCGCCTCGCGCCTCGCGACGACGCCATCGCAGAAGTCGTCGATGATCTTTACGAACTGTTGGATTGGGTCAGTACCTTCGGAGCACGGACCAGCGGCCAAGTCCCGCTTTCGCCAACGATCCCGCGGCAGCAGCGGGTGCTGTACTTCCAGGATCGCTATATGGCGGATGGACGCAACGAGCTGAGCGCCTACGATGCGAGCGAAGGCGCTTTGTATGTGCTCTTTGCCGCGGTGGCGACCACCCATCCCGATGCCCCGCCGCTACTGGCGATCGATAATGTCGATGCCGGGCTAAACCCGCGGCTGGTCCGGGCCTTGATGGAGCGGATGTGTCGGTGGCTCCTCGACCAAGGTCGGCGTCAATTGCTGCTGACCTGTCACAATCCACTCGTACTCGATGGGTTGCCGCTCCAGGACGAACGCGTCCGGCTATTCGCTGTTGATCGATCCGCCAAAGGGAGGACCCTGGTCAGGCGGATTGAAGTGGACGCCACATTGCTGGCGAAGGCGAAGGAAGGATGGCCGCTCTCGCGGCTGTGGATTGCCGGTCACCTGGGCGGGGTGCCTGATGTATAAGATTCGGCTGGTGTGTGAGGGGCCTACGGACTATGACGCACTCAGTGCCTTCCTCGACGCCCACCTGCGCGGAGCGGACTACGAGCTGACGCTGCTCCAGCCCGATAGCTCATTGTACGGTGGCGATTTTGGACCCCAAGGGGGCGGATGGAAGGGCGTGCGCGGCTGGTGCAAAGGCGTTGCCCAAGCCGGGGGGCTCATGGCCCTGGCGGCGCTGACACCGGACACTGACCTGGTGATTATTCATGTTGATGCGGATATCGCCTATGACGGTGAGATTGCCGCTGCTCATCCCTGTCCGCCGCCTGCAAGTACCGTTCAAGCAGTCGAAGCGACCGTACTGAGTTGGCTTGGACTTGCAACCCTGCCGTCACGAGTTGCACTATGGGTTCCATCCATGTCGACCGAAGCCTGGATACTGAGGGCGCTGTTCCCGACCGATCGGCAATCTGTTCCGTGCGCTGGACTGCCAGTCGGCGCGACCTGCGTTGAGTGCCTGCGGGACCCGGCGAGCGCACTCCTCGGGCGCCGACCAAAACTGGTGCAACGCAAGAAGCGACCGGACGGGAGTGAGGTCATCAGGAAGTTGCGACGGGAATATCAGGCGCAGCGCTCCCAGCTTGCCGACGCATGGGGTCAACTCGTGGCGGATCTGTGGTCAGCGGCACGGCTCGATAGCCATTTGCGGGAGTGGGTTCCATGACATCGCCGTCGGTCCGAAACGTTCTCGAAAGTTACCTGGCCGCGCATCTGGAGTCTTTGCAGCTCCCGGACCCGGACGCGCTAGCGCGGCAACGCGCGGCCTTCCTCGCGCGCTTCGGGCCGGAACCACTCGCGCAAATGAGCGGGCCGGCGTTGTTGCGGGAACTGCCCCATAACGCCGCCAATGAACAGCCGATGGACTACTGGCTGGAGTTCAAGAACGACGACGAGTTCAACTCGAGGCTCTTTGGCAGTATCTCAGGTGGTGCGGCGGCCAAGTTCGGCACCTGGCAGGAGAAGAAGACCGGTTCCTGGCGTGCCCTGCGGTCGGGCTCGCGGTCGATTGAGGACATCACCGAGGACCAGGCCCTGCGGCTCATCGAGGGGCGGCGCGACGAGATGCTGAGAGCGGTCCAGGCCATTGCGACGTTTCAGAACCTGCCGGTCGAGGCCATCGATCCGCAGAAGTTCCAGGCGGCGCTTGCGTCCGCCGCGCCGCGCTGGTTCGCCAGCGCATGGCTGCACAAATATCTGCATCTGAATTTTCCCGCGCTGCTCACCAGGAATGCCACGCAAGCGTATTCCGAGGCCCAGTTGTATCGTGTCGGTGAGGTGCCGACGGGGTGCGGGGTGTTTGCGCTGGACCTGCAGATCATCCGTTTCTGGAATAGCGTCCAGGCGCTGGCCAACCTGTCGGCGGAACTGCGTTACCGCGTCGGCAATGGGCTGGGGCCACGGGATCACTGGTGCCTTGGGCTCGTCGGCGAGGTGTCGGCGTGGAAGGAGATGCTCGCGCACGAGCACTTGGCGCTCGGTCCGGCCAAGGTAGGGAACCTGGCCGAGGCCATCGCGCTGAACAAGCGGCGGGACGTCCGACTGGCCGTGGCGACTGCATTCGAGAGCGCGGGCCTGGGAACGCACTCCCCCGAGGTGCGCAACCTTACTGAACTTGCCTGTCGCCTCGTGGAGGGGAGCATTGTCGCACTCTTCTCCGATGCATCCACGGTGGTGGCCGTTGGAGAAGTGACGGGTGGATACCGCTTTATCCAGGGCGCCGAGCGGCCACACCAGGTGCCGGTGCGCTGGTATCACAACCGCAGCTTTGAAACGTCCAACCCCGTCGATGTGAAGCGCAGCCTGATGATGCTCGAGGCCACCCACGCGGCGGTCGCAAACATCGAGGCCTCGCTCCTGGTCAACGGCGTCGGTCCCTGGCCCGGTTTCGCCGACTCAGTGGACAAGGAACGGCGGTCGGGCGCACTGGTCGTGCCTCAGCCCGACCCTGACTCCGATCGCCCCGAACTCCCGCCCCTGGAGGGCATTGCCCGCCAGGTTATCGAGATGCTGGAGCGCAAGCGGCAGGTCATTCTCTACGGCCCCCCGGGAACCGGCAAGACCTACCACGCGGAACGCATCGCACTCGAAGTCATCGCACGGCATAACTTCAATTGCCTGCCGTCACAGCTTTCCGACCGCCAGCGTAACGCGATCTACGGCCGTGGCAGCCCGGACCCCTACATTGCGACCTGCACCTTTCACCCGATGTACTCCTATGAAGATTTCATCGAGGGGTATCGGCCCGACGGTGAAGGCTTCAAACTGGAGCCGGGGATTTTCAAACGCATGGTCACGGTCGCACAGGCGCAGCCCGGCAAGCGCTTCGTGTTGATCATCGACGAGATCAATCGCGGCAACATCCCGAAGATCTTCGGCGAGCTGATCACGCTCATTGAGGCGACGAAGCGGGGCTTAAGCAGTTCGCTCCTGCCCCTGTCCAAGGAACCGTTTACCGTCCCGGATAATCTCTTCGTCATCGGCACGATGAACACGGCGGACCGCTCCATCCTGCTGCTCGACACCGCGTTGCGGCGACGCTTTGCATTCAAAGAACTGCTCCCCGAGCCCCATCTGTTGCGCGCTGGAGGCATTGGCGATATCACGCTCAGCACTTGGCTGCGCGCCTTGAACCGTCGCATCGTCGAGCAGCTTGGTCGCGACGGCCGGAATCTGCAGGTCGGTCACGCCTATCTGATGCCGGGAGGCAAGCCCGCGGCGACGCTCGGGCGCATCGGTGAGATTGTGCGTGACGAGTTGTGGCCGCTCTTGCAGGAGTATTGCTATGAGGACCCGAACAAACTGGCCAATATTCTGGCCGCTGACAAGGGCGGGGTCTTCGACCGCGAAGCGGCCAACCTGCGCTTCGATCTCTTCGAGTCGGGGCGGGAGGACGAGCTCGCGCAGGCGCTGATCGCGATCGTCACGCCCGAGGACAAGAAGCTCGACGCGGTGCTGGGCGAGGATGTCCCGGACGCTGAAGACGCCGAGGATCCACTTGAGAACGGGCCTGACCCGGCCTGATGCGACCGGGAATGACGAGCAGGCCAACGCTGCACATCCGCGAGTGGAGTGCGACCACACCGGACTCGCCGATCGACGGCGCGCTGCTGCGTGGCATGCGCCTGACCGACGCCGACCGCGCGCTCGTGGGCGAATTGGAAGGACGGGCGAGTCTGCGCTTCACCGAGCTTCGTTCCGGATTGGCCGTTTCGGTGGGGCCGCATATCGGCACCGTGAACCTGACCGGCTTGCGCATCGTGATCATGCCGAAGCTGCGCATCGACAACCTGATGCGCATGGTGGCGTACGCCTTCGACCTCTCCGATCTCATTGTCACCGAAACCCAGACCACCTACGCAACGTCCGACCAAGGCCTCGTTGACCTGTTGGGACTTGCGCTGCTGCGCGCCGTCGAGCGCATCGCCCGCGGTGGTCTCCTGCCGGAATATCAGTCGCGTAGCGAAGACCTGGCGACCCCGCGGGGCCGGATGGACTTGCGACACATCGCCACGCATGTGCGGCGTGCGACCCTGCGCTGCACCTACGACGACCTGACGACAGATCACCGGTTGAACCAGACCATCGCGGCCGGACTTCGCCTTGCCGCCGCCGTCATGCAGTCATCGGACCTGCGTCTTGACCTCGCCAGGGCCGCCGACCGTTTCTTCGGGGACCTGACGCGGCTGCCCCTCACTGCGGATTCGCTGCGGTCGGTCGTGGATAACCTCGACCGACGCTCCAGCCATTACCGCACCGCGCTGACGCTCGTAGCACTCATCCACCAGGGCGCCCGTCTGGGCGAACATGCCCCCGACGGTGTAATGCCGCTGTCGAGTTTCCTGCTGAACATGAATCTGGTCTTCGAGCGCTTCCTGGGGCGCTACCTCAAAGAACAGGCCCCGGACGACATTTGCATCAGCACGCAGGAAGTGCGGGGCGACGTGTTCAGCTATCTCGATAACGCCAGCGGATGGAACCGGCCGAGCATCCGCCCTGACTTCGTGTTCCGGCGCCACCGCGGTGCCATCGCGCTGGGCGACGCCAAGTATAAGAACCGCCACGAGCACCCGCCATCGTCGGCCGAGTTGTACCAATTGACCACCTATGGCCTCGCGTACGCGATGCCGGAACCTCGGGAGGTCCTGCTCCTCCACCCATTGACCAACGGTGAATGCGAGCGCGCGGCAACACTCCTGTTCGCCCCAGCCGCGGTGGCACAGCAGGTCCGCATCCGGCTCGTCGGCGTGCCAATCGATGGTCTGATTGATGGATCTGTGTGCCACTGGTGGCCTTTAGGAACGATTCACAAATAGTTGGGGGAGAAGCCATCAGGCACGACAACCCGGGCTAGGCGCAGGCCGTGGAGAATCCGGTCGCCGGAATAGGTGCCCATCTGCGCGTCGCCGTGCGTAGCACGCAACGCCGAGGTCGCCCGCGAGGCCGCGCCGCACTGGGGTGCGGCGCTCCCAGCAGGGCGCGCTGCCGGCCTAGACCCGTCCGGCCAACGCGCGCAGCCCCTCACCCTGCGTGCGTGCCAGGGCGCGAAAGCCCGCGCCGACGCGCGTATCCCCGGCCACCCGGTCCCAGAAGTCCGTCGCGGCCCGGCAGGCGATGAGCCACTGGTCGCGCTGTCCGGGCAACGGCAGGGGCGGCGTCCAGTCGGCCTTGCGCAGTTCCCCGCCCGGCAGCGGGGCATAGTGCATCGGCAGCATGTCGTAGGCGGGGGCGAGCGTCAGGCGCCCGTCGGTCGGCCGCAGGCTCAGGTTGCCCAGGTGCATGTCGGTGTTGGCGATCAGGCGTCCGTACCACCAGAGGTGATGGATGCTCACGACATCCTCCGGCGCCAGCAGGTCCGCCGCCGCCAAGGCGTCGGCGAGTTGGGTCCAGTCCTGGGTGGCGAGCCCCAGCAGGGCGGCGTTGAGCGTCTCCAGGCTACACAGGGGGCTGCGCCCCAGGGGGCCGTGTCGGTCGAAGCGTTCGACCTCGAGGAAGGTCCGGCCACCCTCGATCAGGATGCGGCTGTGGGCGCTCGCCACGCCGGGCAGGGCGCCCGCGCACTCCAGGGCCAAGTGTTCGCAGACCAGGAGGTCGGACCAGCGCCGGACGGCGGGCGAGTCGTCGCGGCCGGAGAATTTGACCAGGCAATGCGGCGTCGGCCGGCCGGCAAGCTCGCGCCGGGCCGGGAACTTGGGAAACTCACCCGCGGCACTCGACCCCGCCACGCCGGCGGCCACTGCCTGTTCGGCCAACTGGACATAGGCGGCGGCCGTCTCCGGCTCGCGCAGCGGCTCGGCGCCGGCCAGCGCGTCCTGCTGCCAGCGCGCGCAGGCAGTATCGCCCAGGATCAGGTTGCCGCTCATGTCGGACCCGATCCGGCTCAGGGCAAACAGGCAGTCGTCGTCGCTCCAGAGGTTGGGGTTCTCCGGCACGGCCAGGTCGTGCTTGACCGCCCGCGCCAGTTGGCGGCCCATATAGCCCTGGGGGCGCATGTCGTAGAGTGGATAGGGCAGGCCGTCCCACCAGCCTTCGCGCGCCTCCTCGACCAGTGGCCAGTCGGTCCCGGTGAGCGACATCCAGCACCCCTGTGGGGCGACTGGTGCCAGGCTGGTCAGTGGCGTCACGCGGCCTGCGGCATCGACCGCGTAGACCGGGTACTCGTGCCCATCCCCGCGCACGCAGCGCCGCAGGGCATAACGGGTCCGACGGGCTTTGCCGGCGACCAGGATCGGTTCGGTGCCTTCTTGCAGCAGCCGGTGGAGCGTGGGTACGCTCACATTCAGCGCTTGCGCGAGGTCGGTGGCCTTGACGGCGGCCCGCCGTCCGAGGACCTTGGCGAGACGGTCGCGGGCGAGTTGTTGTTTGCTGCTCACGGGTGTGGTGCGCGCTCTGGTGCTGCGGTAGCGCCGCCTGTGCCGCAGTTGGGCGGGCGGCCGCTGGCGGTGTCTTGACGACCTGGTTCTGAGAAGATTTCTAATAAGATTTTATTTTCGTAACTTACTATGCAATAAGTCGCTTGTCGATCGCCTCCCAGGTATTTTTGCAACGATAACGGTGATCTTGATGGGCGACGAAGTGCGGTCGGTTCCCGCGCGGTTCGGTCCGCGCAGCGGACCCTACGACTGCCCACCAACCACTGCCCACCGACCCCTGACCACTTCCCCCATGCCCTTCACCTTCTCCCCCATCGGCATCATCCGCTCTCCCTACAGCGACAAGTTCGGCATCCCCCGCCAACCCGGGCTGGTGACCGCCGCTCAAGCGTACCTGGAATTGCTGCCGGCCTTCGCCCGGGAGGAGACCTTCAAGGGGCTCGAGGGGTTTTCCCACGTCTGGCTGATCTTCGTCTTCCACGACGACTGCCTGACCGCGGGCTGGCGCCCCACGGTACGTCCGCCGCGCCTAGGCGGCCGGGAGCGGGTGGGCGTCTTCGCCAGCCGCGCTCCCTACCGGCCCAATCCCATCGGGATCTCCGCCGTGGAGCACCTGGGGCTCCTGCGCACCCCGGACGGGCTGCGGCTGCGGTTGCGCGGTCTGGACCTGCTGGACGGCACCCCGGTGCTGGATGTGAAGCCCTATGTCCCCTACGCGGACGCCCCGCCCGGGGCGCGCTCGGGCTTCGCGGTGGCCGGGGATGCGGCGGCCGACTGGACGGTGACCTTCAGCGCGGCGGCGCAGGCCGGCATCGCCGCCGCCGACCCGGACGGCAGCCGCCAATTGCGCCTGCTGATCGAACAGGTCCTGGCCCAGGACCCCCGCCCCGGCTATATGGACCGGTATCCGGGGCGCGAGGGCTTTACCCTGCGGCTCTATGACCTCGCGGTGCGCTGGCAGGTGCAGGGCCGCACGGCCCTGGTGACTGAGGTGGGACCGGCCGCGGGCGGCGGTCCCTGAGCGCGCGCCGCTCCCCCCTAAGTAGCGGTTCGCAAATATGCTAGACGCGTCAATTGCGGATGGCCGTCGTTGTCGTAATCGTAATCGAAATCCTGGGGTGTTAGCTGATGCCGATCGCAAGTCCTTGATCCACGTCCGTAAGCGTCTGATCTAAGCCCGCTTGCGACAACGCTCGATTACGACAACGACAACGACAACGATTACGACAACGACAACGACAACGACAACGATAGGATTCGTCGTTCAACCTATTTCCGACGCTTTACTAACCCCCGCTGAAGGCGAGGTTCTCCAGGTTGATGTCGTCGCGCGCGATCTGGATGTAATTGCCCTGGATGAAGTCGGCCCGGCAGCTCCAGACCCGGGTGACGGTCTCCTGGTCCTCGATCCCGGCGGCGATCACCAGGGCGTTCTGGTCGTGGAGGTGGAGCACCAATTCGGTAAGGTCGGTGATCGCGCAGTGCGCCAGGGTGTGGAAGGAGAGCTTGACCATGGTCACCCCCAGGCGCCCGATCAGTTCGATCTCGGAGGCCGAGTGGGTGACGTTGGCGATGCAGATGTGTACCCCGGCCTTCTGGAGGACCCCGAACAGGACCCGGGCGAACTCCAGCGCCCCGCGCACATCGCGCATCTGGAACTGGATCAGCGGCCGCATGCGGTTGAGATTGCGCCGCAGGAGCTGCTCGCGGAACCATGGCAGCCAGTCCGGCGCACGTACCGTCTCCATGGTCTGATGGACCATGAGCCGCAGGTTCGGGTGGCGGACCTGCTGGTCGTGCAGGGTGTCGAGTGCGTATTCCATCACCCAGCGGTCGACGGCGGCCATGAGTCCGGCGCCCTGGGCGACCGGGAAGAACTCGCTCGGGGCGATCAATTCCCCGTCGGGGGCGCGCAGGCGCAGTTGTGCCTCGAAGTGGGTGACGGCGCCCTGGCCCAGGGGGACGATGGGCTGGTACAGGAGCACGAAGCCCTCGGCGGTGAGCGCCCGCGTGATGAGTCCCTGGATCGCCTCGTCCGTGCGCTGTTCCTGGGCCGCCCAGAGGGCCACCCGGTCCCCGCCGTTCTGCCGCGCCTGGGTGCAGGCCTGGGCGGCGCGCGCGACCATCGTCAGGGCGTCCTCCGGGGGCGGGGTGAAGAACCCGATGCCGATACTCGCGGTGGTCAGGATGGTCGGCAGTCCCAGGTCCGGGTGGGGCTCGGCGATGATCCGCCGCACTTTCTCCCCCGCATCGACCAGGGCGACGCGGTCCTTGCGCCGGACCAGCACGGCATAGGTGACGTCGCCGAAGCGGGCGGCGACGTCGGTACGCGTGAGGTGGCGAGCGAACTGGCGCTCCAGGTGGGTGAGGAGCTTCTCGGTCCCGCTCAGCCCCAGGCGGTCCATGATCTGCTGTTGGGAGTCCAGTTCCACCAGCAGCAGGCCGGCCCCGGGCCCGCGGGACGAGTCGTCGCGCACCGCGTGATCCAGAAGGCGCATGAAAAAGTCCTTGTCGAGGACCCCGGTGCGGGTGCCGCGCCGGGCGATAAAGGCGCGCCGCTCGCGCTGGGCGTGCAACATGCGGATGCGGTACTCGATGGAGGCGATCAGGTGAGAGCGGTGGATCGGCTTGGTGATGAAGTCGTCGCCGCCGACCAGCAGGGTGTCGAAGCGTTTGTCCGGGTCGCTTTCGTTGGAGACCATGAGGATGGGCGTGTCGTAGAACTCGTCGTGATCGCGGATGACCGCGGTCAACTCGGCCCCGTTGGCCTCGGGCATATAGATGTCCATCAGGATCAGGTCCGGGCGGAACTCGGCCAAGGTCTCCAGAACCTGCAGCGGATCGCTCAGGCTGCGGACCTGCATCCCGGCATTGGTCAGCAGCAGCGAGACATACATGGCCTGTGACTGCTCGTCCTCCACCAGCAGGATGCGGTAGGGCGCGGTCTGGTTGCCGCGCTGCACGGCGAGCACCCGGGCGGCCAACTCGGCGGGCTCCACCGGGGCCAGGAACACGGCTCGGGCCCCGGCGCGCACCGCACGCAGGCGCTGCTCGATCCCCTCGGCCTCGAGGGTGCAGAGCAACTGTGGCGGGCACGCGGGTGCGCCCAGCATCTCGGCGAGAAAATGACCCACCGCGGTGTCCTTTGGCACCATCGTGATCTCCAGGATCAGGACCGCCGGCGGGGTGCGCCGCGCCGCCGCGGCCAGGTCTGCCGGGCGCTCGAAATACTGCAGGCGCAGGTGTTGTTCCGCGAGTCGCCGCCCCAGTTCCTTGCGCAAGGAGGCGTCGCGTCCCAGATAAAACACAATGTTATTGGTCGGGTCCGGGCCTGAGTCGCTCATGGTGCCCCCGCTATGCTGTCGCTGTGTCGTAAGCCTACCGAAAAACGCGGTGCTGTGGGGAGCGGGCGAGCGCAGCGATCTTGACTTCCTGGTTTCCTCCTCCTGCCGGGCGCGGTTCCCCGGGGACCGCGCCTCTTGTCGCACCGCCTACGCCTGCCTACACTGCCAACATGCGCCATCCCATCGATCCCAAGGTTGACTGCGTCTTCAAGGCCCTGCTGGGGGCCGAGTCCAATCGCGACCTGCTGATCCATTTCCTCAACGCCGTCCTCGGCGCGGACCTGACCCGCCCGATCGTCGCGGTGGAGATCCAGAACCCGTACAACGAGAAGGAATTCCTCGATGACAAGCTGACCGTCGTCGATGTCAAAGCTCGCGACGCGACCGGCCAGATGTTCCAGGTCGAGGTCCAACTGCTCAATCACCGCGACCTGCCGGCGCGTATCCTCTACGGCTGGGCCAACCTCTATCGCAGCCAGATCAAGGAGGGCGAAAGCTACCGCAAGCTACGCCCCACCTATGCGATCTGGCTGTTGGGTCAGACCCTGCTGCCGGATGCTCCGGAGTATGCCCACGAGTTCCGGTTGCGCGACCAGCACGGTCGCGTCTTTCTGGACCACGGCGGTATCTGGCTGCTGGAACTGAGCAAATTCGCCGCCAACGCGGTCGAAACCGAGCAGCAGCGCTGGCTGAAATTCTTCAACGAGGCAGAGTGCCTGGACGAGGACTCCCTGCCCGCCTGGATGCAGACCCAAGAGATGAGGCGAGCCATGAACACGCTGAGGGCATTTTCCGAGCAAGAGCACGCCTACCACGCCTACCAGGCGCGGCAGGACTATCTGCGCGAACAGCAGAGCATCCAACTCGAATTCGACGATCTGCGCGCGGAGCTCGAGCAGGCGCGGGCGGACGCGGAGCAGGAGCGGGCGGCAAAGGACCGGGAGCGAACCGCTAAGGAGCAAGCGCGGGCCGACGCGGAGCAGGAGCGAACGGAGAAGGAGCAGGCGCGGGCCGACGCGGAGCAGGAGCGGGCGGCAAAGGAGCAGGAGCGGGCCGCCAAGGAGGAAGCCTTGGCCGAGAACGAGCGGCTGAAGCGCTTGCTTGTCGACCAGCCGGAACCGTCTGACCCCGGGACGGGGTAGTGATCTCGGCCTGTCGTCACTTCCTGGTTCCGCGGAAAGCCCGGCCGAGCAGGCGCGCAGACACGAAACCCGACTGAGAAACTCTGTTGACGCAAGGCTTGAAATCGGCTAAACAGCCGATTGTCAAGTCCCTCGACCCCATCCTGGTGTGACTCAGACCACACCCAGGCACAGCGGTGTTGAAGGAATGACCGCCGCGCGTGTTCGGACCCTGGGGTGTCTCCCCGCCCGAGCCAAGCGGCAGCCTGTCCCTGGGTCCGATTGCAGCTAAGGAGATCACGCCATGACCGGTCGCTCGCTTGTCCAAACCCTGTGGCACCTGCTCGCGCGGGCGGCGCCGGGGCCCGATGTCCTGCCAAGGGGCGGCTTTACG
>Ga0247835_1003002_pt1 | contig 16756 bp, 11 predicted proteins | sample LaCtaG_3_FD_189912 | JGI IMG/M metagenome (GOLD analysis project Ga0247835, IMG submission 189912) | Freshwater microbial communities from meromictic Lake La Cruz, Castile-La Mancha, Spain - LaCruzMarch2015_13.5m | ecosystem: Environmental > Aquatic > Freshwater > Lake | place: Spain: Castile-La... | reverse complement strand
CGGCGAGAGGGTGGAGGGGATCCCATCGCTTACGCACCCATACAAGCCCTCGGCGTAAGCCGGGGGATCGGCTTCAGCGTTGTGCATTCGAGATAGATCGCCACAATTGCGATCCGCCGCTCTGGATCCCGTACACCGCGGTCGCCACGCAGATCGTCGTGGCAACCGTGGTCACGTTCCTCATGCTCCCCTGGCAGCACCGCGGGCGGACGTTGACCATTGCGCCGCGGCGGCCGTAGCATCGCTCTTCTGATGGGCTCTTCTGAAGGGCTCTTCTACAGGTTTCGGTCCGCACATGGAGGCGATGCATGCGTCGATGGAACGATTCGGGCTCCCAGGCCGCTGCTGCCGTGGTGGTCTTGGTGGTCGTGGTGGCACTCGCCCTCACGGTCCCAGCCTGCGGCCGCCGCTCGGAGGAACTCCCGACCAAGGTGCTGCCGGAATCGACCGCCAGTCAGGCCGCCGCCGCCGGTGCCGGAACGCTATCGCAAGACCAGGCCCTCGAACCATTCGATCCGCCGCCGCTGGCCTCGCTCAACGGCGACTCCACCTGGATCGACCGGCCTGTCCGTGACGGGCTGACAATGCTCCGCGAGCAGCAGGCACAGGAGCCCCCTGCCGTGCCGGTCGCCGAGGCACTGTCGCTCCGCAACACATCGTCCACGATCAATCGGCAGATTCTTTCGACCCTCGGCCGCCTGCCCGATGATGGAGCCGCGGATCTCGCCGCGCGGATCGATCGCCACGTGGCAGGCGACCTTGGCAGCACCAACCCCATCATGATCAGCACGTCGGCCGAGTTCGACATCCTCGGCCTGACCGGCTTCGGGCTGTTTTCATTCGGCCGTGACCTGGAGCCGTTCGCCTCCGCCGAGACGGTGGTGAGTTGGCAGACGAGCGGCAACGGATTGCTCGATAAGGTAGTGCTCCGCGACGATCTCGTCTGGAGCGACGGTGAGCCGATCACCGCGCACGACATCGCCTTCACCTATCAGGTGATCATGGACAGAAGGGTGCCCGTGCCCGCCGTCCGCAGCGGCACCGACCAGATGCGGTGGGTGCATGCCTACGACGACCGCACCATCGTCTTCTTCCACAAGGAACCGCTGGCCACGAATGTCTGGAACATCAACTTCCCGGTGCTGCCGAAGCACGTCTACGAAAAGACCTGGGAGGACGATCCGACGCTCAAGGAAAGCCCCGAGCACGTGAAGCTCGAGGAGTCGCCCGTCTCGGGAGGCCCCTACGAAATCGTCGAACGCAAGCGAGGGCAGCAGATCGTGCTGCGGCGGCGGGCGAACTGGTCGCAGGTCGAAGGGCGGAAGGTTCGCGATGAGCCGTTCTTCAGGGAGATTCGGTTCCGCATCATCGAAGACCCGAACACGTCGCTTTTGGCCCTCAAGGCAGGCGAGATCGACGAACTGCCGCTCGCGCCCGAACAGTGGACGACACAGACCACCGGAGACGATTTCTATGCGTCCAACACCAAGGTGACGGCATCGGAGTGGGTGAGCTTTCATTTCGGCTGGAACATCGACAGCCCGTTTTTCGCCGACCGCCGCGTCCGCCGGGCCATGAGCTATGCCTTCGACCACGACGGCATGCTCGAAAAGCTCTGCTACGGCCTCTACAAGCCGGCCGCGGGCAACTTCCCCGACGACTCCTGGATGGCGCCCAAGAAGAAACTGCAGCCCTACCAGCAGGACCTCGACAAGGCCGAGGCGCTGCTCGACGAGGCGGGCTGGATCGACCACGACAACGACGGCGTCCGCGACAAGGAGATCAACGGCAGGCTTGTGCCGTTTGAGTTTTCGATACTCGTCAACCAGCAGCCGCTGCGGATCGCGATCTGTACGCTCCTCAAGGAGAGCCTCGAGCAGGTGGGCGTGCGTCTGAACGTGCGGCCGACCGAGGCCACCGTGATCCAGGACCTCACGCAGAAGAAAAAGTTCCAGGCCTACTTCGGCGGCTGGGGCTCCGGCACCGATCCCGACTCCTCGGAGAACATCTGGGCCACCGGGGCCGGACGCAATTTTGTCAGCTATTCCAATCCTGAGGTCGACCGGCTCTTCGCCGAGGGCCGCCGCGAACTCGACCGCAGCAAGCGGGCCGAAAAATACGGCCGTATTCAGGAGATCCTCTACGACGACCAGCCCTACACCTGGCTCTTCTGGCGGAACAGCTTCTATGGCTTCTCGAAAGACCTGCGGGGCTACGTGTTCAGCCCCCGCGGTCCCTACAACTATTCGCCCGGCTTCGGCAGCCTGTGGATGCCGCGACAGGAGTGAGCGATGGGCACCTACCTGCTGCGCCGGCTGCTGCTCGGCCTCCTGACGCTGATGGCGATCACGTTCATCGTCTATGGTCTGGCGCGGAACATGCCGGGAACGCCCCTGACGGTGCAACTCGGGGAGAGCGATCCCAGCCGCAAGCTCAACCCCGAGGACCAGGAGCGGATGAAGAAGATCTACGGCCTCGACCGGCCGTGGCACGAGGGCTATCTCCGCTGGCTCGGAAACGTGGCCCGCGGCGATCTGGGCCGCTCGTTCTCACGGAAGCAGCCGGTGACGACGCTCATCGGCGAACGGATCGGGCCGACGTTCCTGATCTCGGGCACGGCGCTCCTGCTCACCTGGCTGCTGGGAGTGCCGCTGGGGCTCTATGCCTCCGCCCGCAGCGGTCTCGCCGACGAGCGGGCCACCAGCCTGCTGCTCTACGTGCTTTATTCGTTCCCCACGTTCGTGGCGGCGCTCTTCCTGCAGATCGTGTTCGCGGTCTGGCTGCGGGGCACGTCCTGGGAATTGCCGCTCTTCGGCATGAGCGATCTGCCGGCCGACGCCGGCTGGGCCGCGCGGGCGGTCGACATTGCCCGGCATGCGATCCTGCCGGTCACCTGCCAGACCTACGTGAGCCTCGCCTACGACAGCCGCTTCATCAAGGCGAACATGGAGGAGGCGGTTCGCCAGGACTACATCCGCACGGCGCGGGCGAAGGGGGCGGGGCCCGGTCGCGTGCTCTTCCACCATGCCTTCCGCAACACGCTCATCCCGCTGGTCACGCTGCTGGGGCTCTCACTGCCGGGGCTGATCGGCGGCTCGGTGATCATCGAACAGATCTTCACCTGGCCCGGCATGGGGCGGCTCTTCTTCGAGAGCATCCGCGAACGGGACTATCCGACGATCATGGGACTGACGCTGATGTTCAGCGTGCTCACGCTCCTCGGCCAACTGCTCGCGGATCTTCTCTACTGCCTGGTCGATCCGCGGGTGAGCGTGGAGTGAGGAAGCTGCCGCCATGAACGACACGCAGACCAACAGCGGCCAGTCGCGAGGAGGCCAGTCGCGTGGCTTTTGGGCGGATGCCTGGGCCCGGTTTCGCCGCAAGCCGTTGGCCATGGCGGCGCTTGTCTTCGTCGGCCTGCTGGCGGCCGTGGCGGTGTTTGCCCCCGCCATCGCGGGCACGAAGCCGGTGCTCTGCCGTTATAAGGGCCGCATCTACGCCCCCGCCCTGAGCTACTTCGACCGCCGGCTCGAGCCCACGATCTTCGCCAGGGATCGCTTCCGTGGCACCTATCCGCGGAACCTCAAGGAGAAGGATCCCGACAGCTGGGCGATCTGGCCGCTTGTGTTCCAGGATCCGCACCGGGCGGTGCGCGAGAATGAGTGGCCCGGCCGGCCCGCCAATCCCGCCAAGGACGAGGGCCGGCCCAGCCGCATCAATCTCTGCGGCACCGACCAGTATGGCGTCGATGTCTTTGCCAAGATGGTGCACGGCACGACGATCGCACTCTTGGTGGGCGTGGTGTCGATGGGGCTCGCCGGGACGATCGGCATCGTCGTGGGGGCGCTGGGCGGCTACTTCGGCGGCTGGGTCGACATGCTCACCAGCCGCATCACCGAGATCGTGATGTGCGTGCCCACGCTCGTGTTGATTCTGGCCGTGGTCGCGATCGTGGAGAAGCCGACGATCTGGAAGACGATGGCCATCATCGGCGCGACGGGCTGGACGGGCATCGCGCGTCTTACCCGGGGGGAGTTCCTGCGCCTGCGGCAGAGCGAATTTGTGACCGCCGCCCGAGCCACCGGTGCCGGCCCCGTGCGGATCATGCTGCGGCACATCCTCCCCAACGCCCTGGCGCCTGTGCTCGTGCCGATCACGTTCGGCATCGCCTCGGCGATTCTCACGGAGAGCGCGCTGTCGTTTCTCGGCTTCGGTCCACCGCCGCCCGCCGCCAGCTGGGGCTCGCTCTTGAATGACGCCCGCTCGAACCTCTCAATGTGGTGGCTGGTGGTGTTTCCCGGCGTCGCCATTTTTCTCACCGTGCTGGCCTACAACCTCATCGGCGAGGGCCTCCAGGAAGTGACCGACCCCAGGCTCCGCGAGGCGAGGAAATGAAATCCCTGCCACGGTTCTGGGCAGCCCGTGCCCCATCGCCGGACGTTCGCTACGGCCATCCTGGCCTGCGCTCACTCGATGGCGTCCGCGCTCTCGGCATCCTGCCATCGCCGACCAATCCGCCTGAGGCGGATCGGTGCCCGGCCAACGCCGGCTCTCGGTTCGGGGCTGCCCATGCCCCGTCGCCGGCCGTTCGCTACGGGCATCCTGCCCTGCGCTCACTCGATGCTGACTGCGCTCCGGCATCCTGCCTGCGCTTGTCAGCAACGCCGGCTCTCGGGGCATGGGCAGCCCCTCACGGATTCCGCGGGTGCACGCATGCCGCTTCTTGAAATCAATAACCTGGTGACCGCCTTCCACACCCCCGCCGGACGCGTGCCGGCGGTGGATGGGATCTCGCTGTCGATCGAACGGGGCAAGACGCTCGGGCTCGTCGGCGAAAGCGGCTGCGGGAAGAGTGTGACCGCGATGTCGATCCTCGGGCTCGTGGCAGCACCGGGCGTGATCGAGGCGGGCGAGATTCTGCTCCGGGATGCCGGTGGCAACGCGCTGAATCTGGTGACGCTGCCCGAGCCGCAGCTGCGGGCGGTGCGCGGTGGCCGCATCGGGATGATTTTCCAGGAGCCGATGACAAGCCTTAATCCCGTCTTCACGATCGGCGACCAGATCGCCGAGGCGGTGCTCCTGCATCGCGACGTGTCGCGGGCCGAGGCACGGGGCCGGGCGCTCGAGATGCTCGAACTGGTGCGGATGGCCGATCCCCGACGGCGGCTCGACGAGTATCCCCACCAGCTCTCTGGCGGCATGCGGCAGCGGGTGGTGATCGCCATGGCGCTGGCCTGCGAGCCTGACCTCATCATCGCCGACGAGCCCACCACCGCGCTCGATGTCACGATCCAGGCGCAGATCCTCGACCTGCTCGCCGATCTGCGGCAGCGACTCGGCACGGCGATCCTGCTCATCACGCACGATCTCGGCGTGGTGGCCGAGACCTGCGACGACGTCGCCGTGATGTATGCCGGCCGGATCGTCGAGCAGGCGCCGGCGGCCGCACTCTTCGCCCATCCGCGGCACCCCTACACGATCGGTCTGCTCGCCGCGCGACCGGACCGCGGTGGCCGGGCGGCACGTGGCAAACGCCTGAGGACAATCCCGGGGATGGTGCCGGCGCCGCAGCATTTTCCATCCGGATGCCGCTTTCATCCCCGGTGTGCGTATGTCCGGACAGTGGAATGTGCCAGCGCGTTGCCGTCGCTTCAGGAGGTGGAGCCGGGCCACTTCGTCCGCTGTTCCTATGCCGAGGCGCTCGGTGAGCCCCGACGCACCGACGCGGCACTGGAGAACAACCTGGCGCTGGAAAACAACCTGGCACGGGAGAACGGCGCATGACGCAGCCGCTGCTTGAGGTCGTGGATCTCCAGACACACTTTCCCGTGCGGAAGGGGCTGCTGCGCCGCACGGTGGGGGCCGTCCGCGCCGTCGATGGCGTGAGCTTCTCGATCGAGAGGGGCCGCACGCTCGGGCTCGTCGGTGAGAGCGGCTGCGGCAAGACGACGGTCGGCCGCAGCCTGCTGCGGCTGGTGGAGCCGACGGGGGGCAGCGTCCGGTTCGATGGCCGCGATGTCCTGGCCACCGGTGGCGGCGAACTCCGCGGGCTGCGGCGGCGGATGCAGATCGTGTTTCAGGATCCCTATGGCTCGCTGAACCCGCGGATGAAGATCCGCACGATCCTCGAAGAGGGCCTCATCATCCACCGGCTCGGCACGGCGGCGGAACGGCTGGAGCGGATGACGGTGGCGCTCGGCCGGACCGGCCTCACCGCGGCGGCGCTCGACCGCTATCCGCACGAGTTTTCCGGCGGGCAACGGCAGCGGATCGCGATCGCCCGCGCGATCGTGATCGAGCCCGACTTCCTCGTGCTCGACGAGCCGATCTCCGCGCTCGACGTCTCGATCCAGGCGCAGGTGGTGAACCTGCTCGTGGAGTTGCGGGAGCAACTCGGCCTCACCTATCTCTTCATCTCGCACGATCTGTCCGTCGTGGAATATGTATCGGACGAGGTCGCCGTGATGTATCTGGGGCGGATCGTCGAGCGGGCCGCTGCCGAGCGGCTGTATGCCGAACCGTTGCACCCCTACACCCTCGCGCTGTTTTCCGCCGTGCCGAGCGTCGAGCCGGGCCGCCGGCGCCGCCGGATCGTGCTCACCGGCGATGTGCCCAGCCCGGCCAGTCCGCCGCCCGGATGCCGTTTTCATCCCCGCTGTCCGCTGGCGGAACAGGTCTGCCGCCAGACCGAGCCACCCGCGACCATGATCGAAGGCCACGCCGTGCACTGTCACGTGGCGGCCCGCGAAGTCGAACGGGCCGGTGGCGATGCCGTGGTCGCATCCGCGCGGATGGCAGAACTGATGGCGTCGAATACGGCTCTGGCGGCGGTGGCCACGCCCTGAATGGCCGCTGTTGTGGCCTGTTGTGCCGATGACGCCATACAATCACCAGGTCGATACTTGGGGCTCTACCCGGGCCATAGAAGGCCGAGCGATTCCCTGCCAGAGGTTCCATCCATGATTCAGGTTTGTCTGTCCGGTGTCCGTCCGGCTGGATTCGCGATCGACGCTGCATCGTGCCGGCAGGCTATCCGCCCGATGCATTGGCGGCTGATGTTTGTCTGGTGCCTCGCGATGTCGTTCCCGGCGCCGCTTGTGATGGCGCAGGCGCCGACGGCCTCGCGAGAGGAGTTGATGCGGAAGTGGGATCTCGACCGCGACGGCAAGGTGGATGCCAGTGAAACCGAGATCGCCCGCTCCCGGATGCGACGGGCCCGTACCGATGCCATGCTCAACTCCGGCACCGATCCGGTCACCGGTAGGCCGCGTGTGCCCACCGATCCCATCACGGGACGGCCCATGCCGCGGACGGCCGCCGACAATCCCGGCGGAATACCTGACCGAATGCCTGGTGGAGCAACCAATCCGGCAGACGACGACGGTCTGATTCTTTTGCCTGGCACGGGCGAAGGAGCCGGTGGGCCGGGCAACACGGCCGCAAGACAGCCGCCGGCGCGGTCGTCGCAGTCGGAACGGCAGGCCCTGCCAGGCACCCGGGTTCCGGCCCTCGGCTCGACGCTGCCCTCGCTCACGCCCCGCATTCCCGGTGGCGCCTCGGGCAGTTCCGGCGTTGCCGCGGAAGCCAACGCGGGAACGCGGCTGCCGACGTCGCCATCTACGAGGGGGCTCGGCTCTGGACAGGCTTCTGGCAACGGCCCTGATTCGACAGGCCGGGAACTCAGCAGCCGCGCCCGAATCCTTCCGAACGCCCCTCGCGGACAGAATCCTGCTGGTCGCGATCCCCAACTGCAGGCCGGCGCACAACAGCCGGGCGGACGCCCCGGCGTCATCGCGGGGGGCACGCGGCCTGGTGGGGCTGGTGCCTTCGGCGGACGGCCCGGCTATGGCGGAGGCGGTCCGCCCACAGACCTCAACGCCGGGAGGCTGCCCGCCGGACTGCCGCAGAGCAGGGGCACCGCTCCAGGGGCGGCTGCTGGCGGCAGAAGTGGTCTGACCTCGCAGACGGTGCCTGGTCAATCCGCGTTTCGAACTGGCATGGGTGCTCCGCGTGGGTCCACCGCGATGCCCACGCCGTCGACGGGCATGCCGACCACCTCGCCGCGGCCAGGCCTGCGTCAGCCCGATGCCGGCCGTCGTCAGTCCCAGACGCCGCCGCCGCCCCGTCCGCCCCGCGTGACCTCCGACGATTTCTACGGCCGCTAGCAAGGGCCGACTGATTGAGTTGCCTTGGCCGGGGCCATAAACTCACGGAGCCTGTGAGTACCAGCCCCCGTTCAGGAGCGATCATGCAGAGTGTTTCCCGCCGGCCTTATCCGCTGTTGACCGCTATGGTGTGTGCGGCTCTGGCAATGACCACCTGCACCACATGGATCACATGGATCCAGACCGCCAGCGCGGAGATTCTGCCGTCGGAGGCTTCACCATCGGCCGCGGAGCGGGTGTTTGTCTCGGGCGTCAAAGACTCCTTTGAAAAGGTGCGGGCGGCGATCGAAAAGGCGAAACAGGAGAGCGGTCGCGACTATCGCGTGATCGTGGTCGGGGATGCCGGAGGCGACCGTGACGCGACCACAAAGATGCTCGAGAGCCTGATCGAGCGGTGGCGGGAGGAGTCGATCGAGGGCCGCGATCGCAGCGGCCGCCCGGCGGCGTTCGATCCGTCCCGCGACGTGACGATCGTGCTCGACGTCAAGGGCAGGCAGATCGCCATGAGGGCGCCGTGGGGGCTCGAGGTGTCGAGCGGGCTCAACCCGCAGACCATCAAGGCTGAACTGATCGACAAGGTGTTCGTGCCCCGGGCGAAGGATGAACAATACGATGAGGGGCTGACCGATCTGGTCGTCGCCACGGAGCGGTGGGTGAAGGGCAAGGCCGATGCCAAACGGGCTCGGGTCGAGGCGGCTCACCTGTTTCGCACCCGCACCCTGCCCCTGGGGCTGGCGACGCTTGCGGGCCTGGGGGCGTTGACCACCTTCTTCGTGCAGCGGGCCCGGCATCAGCGGCGGCTCGCCGAAGCCAGACAGAAACTCGCCGACTTCAAGAGCGAAGTCGTGGCGCTCTCCGATCTGCTCGACAGCCAACAGGAACGCCACAGGATGCTGCCTCACAGTGATCCCGACTTCAAGACACCGATGGAGGGGCTGACTCGGTCGGCCTACGACAACGTCCAGTCGGCGCTCCGCCGCTATCGGGAGCGTTGGCTCGGGCTGATGGATGTCTGGGAAAAAGCCGAGGAAAGCATCAATAAGGAGACCTTCCTCGGCACCGCCGCGGCGGACGAGGCGATCAGGCTGCTCGATTCCGCTGCAGCCCGGCCGCCGCTGGCCGACGTGGCGGGCGAATGCAGTGGGCCTCTCGATGCCTTGGAGCAGGCCCATGAAAAGGCTCGGAGTCTGGCCGCAACGCTCGACACGACCGTCTCCACCACAGTCCAGCGGCTCGACACCCTGGCAAAGCGGGGCCGATCGAACGCCGCCTATCAGGGCTCGATGGCGGCGGCTGCCCGCGGCGTGGAGATTGCGAAGCAGGATTTGGAGTCGGATCCCGTCGCGGCCCGCGGCCGGCTCGAGGAACATGCTGCTGCTCTGGCCGGCACAACGGCCCAGATCGAGGAGCTGGAGGCGGTCGATGACCGGCGGACGAAGGCCGCGGCAAACACCGAGGAGATCGCGCAGAGGGTGCGGGCCAAGCGGGCCGAAGGCTGGCTCTTGGCAGAACCCGGCGCGAATCCCGATGCACTGCTGGCCGCGAGTCAGCAGGACGCGGTGCTCGCCGCCCAGTTGATGGACGCAGGCGAGACAGCGGGCGGACGTGCCCATGTGGAGCGGGCCGAGAAGGCCAACGCCGAGGTGCTCGCGTTGCTCGAGAGCATCGTGGCGGCCAAGACGAAAGTCGACGATCTGCTGCCTGCCTGTGTGGCCCGCCTCGAGGCGTTGGCTGCCCGTCGCGGTCAGGCAGTGCGGGCCATCGAGCAGGTGTCGGGCATGTACGCCGACAGTTCGTGGGCCGATGTGGGGGACAACGTCGCCAAGGCCGACGAGGGGCTGGCACGCGTGCGGACGCTGCTGGCTGAGACCCAGGCAGCCGCGGACTATTCCCGCCAGCATTACTTCCGGGCGGTCGCCTTGGTGGAGGAGGCGGCGCGGCAGGAGGACTGGATCGAAGGGCTCTACGCGGCGATTGCCGACCGTCGAGCCGAGCTCGATGAACTGCGGGCCGGCCTGCCCGGCCGGCACGACACGGTGCGGAGCCGTGTCACGAACCTCGTACATGGGCTCGAGCGGCAGCGGACCGATCGCCTACGGGCCAACGAGCGGGCCCGCGAGGCTGGCCGGCTGCTCGAGGCAGCAGAGCAGGGATTCAAGATCCAGCGGCCCGACCTACGGCAGGTGGGTCAGGTGCTCGAGGCGGCCGACACGGCTGCGGCACGCGGAGAGGAGCTGGCGTCCGAGGATGAGCGGCTCGCGCGACAGGCTTACGAGGATCTGGAAGAGACCGACGGCCTCGTCCGCCGGGTGGCGGCCTGGTACGGGGAGGGAGTCTCGCCCGATATTCAGCCTGCGACCAAGGTTCTGGAAACCGCGAAGTCGTTGCTCTCGCGTCAGCGGTACGAGGATTCCCTGAAGACGTCGGCCGAGGCATCGCGGCTTGCTCGCGAGGCGTATGCGGAGGCTACGGCCGAAGCGGAGCGGCGGCGGCGGCGGCGTCAGGCACAGATCCAGCAGCGTCAGATGGAAGATTCGTTTGCACGGATGTCGCGGGGTTTCGGGCCGTGGACGATCCAGCTGCCAGGGGGCACGTTCAGCGGCCCCGATCCGTGGCGGACGATGCAGGGGCCGACCGTCTCCCGCTCGCCGTCACGTTCCGCCGATTCCGGCTGGTCGAGCAACACGGCTCAGAGCGGCTGGTAGCTGTGACGGCTCACGGTGAATCGCCAATTCACTTCTTAGACTTCCAAGCCACCGCCCTCTTCGTGGCGGCAAGTTTTCAACTTGTCCGGGAGTTGACGCTGCCCCTTCGATCGCCGGCGTTCCTTCCCACCGCCGGGCCGACAGAAGTCTCCTTCGCGGGGACTTTCGCCGTTGGGCGTATCGGTGGTGCTGACCCTGGCAGGGCGAAATTCCAACGCTCGTCGAGCTTCAGCCGATCCCGGCTCCGCCCCTCCGCCAATCGTGGCGGCAAGTTTTCAACTTGTCCGGGAGTTGACGCTGCCCCTTCGATTTCCGGCGTTCCTTCCCACCCCCGTCTCAGCCAAGCCACCGCCGGTTCCGGCCCGTTCGCCGTGCTACCGAATTTCGACCGGCGATGCATCGAGCCTGCCGATTTCGGCGGCTGCCGGTGCCTTTGATGCGGGCTCCAACGACCGCTCCATCTCTTCGACCCGCTGCCGTACTGCCTCGGGAACGAGGCCGCGATGCTCCGGCGAATCGATCGTGTCGTTAAAAATAATGCGGCCGTGGGGGTCGAGCACAAGGAGCCTGGTCTCATCGCCCCGTGACAACTTGATCTGATAGTCGGGATCCTGTCGTAGCAGGGTGTCCTCCGCCTGGGCGGCTCCCGGAGCGGTCCCCGTGGCGGATGTGGGGGTGATTGGGCCGGAGCTCTTCGGGGTCGTGACGCCAAGAGTCGATCGGGCGGGCAGGCTCGGCTGCAACAGTGCCAGGGCCGAAGCGGGCGCCCGCAGGCGGGGACTTGTCGATGGCTTGGCCGCCGTCTGTCGCTGCGACGGGAGCGACGGCCGCGCGGGCACCGCCTCCACGGCCAGCGTGGGAGGTCCGACGGGCCTCGACGGCGTGGGCAGCCTTGGCTGGCCAGCACCAGCCGGCGGACCGAGCTGAATCGTGACCTTCGCGCCGCCGCGAAGAAGTGTGCACGCAGCCGGCGTGGCGGTATTCGAGGCCTCCAGGAGCGCGGCGAGTTGTTCGGGAAGCAGGAGCATCTGGTCGTCGAGCAGCACGAGCACGTCGTGCTGCCTGAAGCCGGCTTTGTCGGCAACCGAGCCGGGTGTCACCTCTTCGACCACGAGGCCGGCGCCCCGGGCCAGCGCAAGCTGTTGACGCAGCACCTCAGAAGCCCGCGTCAGCCGGAGGCCGAGCGTGTCTGCGTTTCGCGACACGACGGCGACCTCGCCGACGGGCTGGATGTGCGATCGGCGCGGCGCAGGCGAGGAGTCGCCCGTCGCCTGCGGCGTGGTCCGGTCGCCCGGTTCACCCGCGATGCCCACGGTCATGACGACGCAGACGAACGACGGTGCCGCGATCACAAAACGGAGCGTAGCAAGCTGGAAAAGCCGTGTGGCGGTCATGATGTTCTTCGGGTGTGTTGAGGGAACAGCGTGCCCGGGAGGGTATGTGACGACTTCTTCGAGTTTTTGCCAGACGAAACCTCGCCGTTTCGGGCGGGCATGCCAGACGGACGGAACCTGGGCAAGGCACGCGAGGTGGGTCCTTCGCTGCGATGAGGGAAAAAGCAGGGGCCCGGTAGGACAGACCCGTTGGAACGGTCGTTCCGGATGGTTCTCGGTAGATGCTCCGCAAGCGGCCGATACTCAACGATGCTGGAATCATTCGCGGTCTCTGAGTGGGGGAAAATCATGGCTATGCGTCTCTCGTTTGTTGCTCTGGCCGGTCTGCTGGTCACCATCGGGGCCGCTGGTCGGCACTGGGAGTCGTCCGCCGTGGCCGACGACGAACAGGCGGCCGCCGTTCCGGCCGATGACACGGCCGACGAGACGGTGGATGAGACTGACACCGTTCCAGCCGAGGACACGGCCGCTGTTCCAGTTGGCGACAAAGCCAGTGACACCGCCGACGCCACTGAGAAAACAGACGATCCGGAGACGGTTCCGGTCGCAACGAAGGCTCCCGCAGTCGATGCTCCGGCACGGCAGACGACACCACCGACCACTACGACCGCACCGACCACCACGACCGCCAGCCAAACGCCGGCCGTGTCGAAGAAGGCGGTGCCTGTGGCCCCCGCCCCCGTGGCTCCTGCTCCGGCGGCCGTCGCTTCCCCTCCGAAGAAACCCGTGCTCGTGCCGGGGACGGGCTCGATCGTGAAGGGCGTTGGCGACGACTTCGAGGACGCGGCCTGGAAGTGGAACTACAACCACCCCAAGAGCTCGGAGGAGCAGGACAAACGAACCCGCAGCCCGATGGGCCGCAGCATCAACGGCCGTTGGTTCGAAGGGCCCAAACGCGGTACCCCCGACGTCGTCAAGCGGATCGAACTCCCCGCTCCCGGCCTGGAAGGCAGCACCCATGGCCTCCTGATCGCCTCGCTCCATGCTGGCATCCCCGGGAAAACCACCTACCAGATGCAGCAGGACGACCTCATCTACAACATGCAGAAGGTGACGGGGCGGGGAATCTCAGTGGTCGACAGCCCGAGCGTGGTGACCCGCGTCTACATGCCGCCGTTCGAGCAATGGGAGAAACGGAACGGCCCCAGCTTCGGCTTCCGTGCGGGCTGCTACACCCATGCGACCATCACGGGCAAAGACCACCCAGACAAGGGCCGCTTTGGTCTGGAGGAATACTGGCCGGGCATGTTTGTCTGCTTCGAGCCGGCGAATGCCAAGCGGAAGACGCCCGACAGCGCCCACCTGCGGATTCGTGGTGGCCGCAACGGCGGCGAGATCCGTGGTCCGAAGATCGACGAGACAGGCTGGTGGACGCTCGGCCTGTCGTTCTCGCCCGATGGCATGGTGCACTACTTTGCCAGCAAGGGGGTCGACGAACTCACGATGGACGACCACATCACGTCGCAGTTTCCCTATGGCTACCGCACGGAGTTGCTCAAGACCTTCTTTTACAACGTCTGCACCAGGGATGATGACAAGACGTGGAGCACACCGTGGGTCATTGACGACCCCAAGGTTTATTTTGTGAAGCGGCAGGTGGCCTCCACACCGAAATCACCGACGCGTCGGTGAAACGGTCTGTGGGCATCCCGTCGCTTGCGGCCATCCCATACAAGCCCTCTACCGGATGAAGGCCTCGAGATCGGTTCGCAGCTTCTTCAGGTCGGGCAGGTTGAGATACATCATGTGCCCCGACTGGTATTCGGCAAACGAGATGTTGCCGAGAAGTTCGGGGGCGATCTTCAGGTGGTCGACGCTGTGCCGCATCGAGTCGCCGGGCACAGCCAGATCGCAGAGGCCAACCTGCACAAGCACGCGGAGGTGCGGATTCCTCGCTAGCGCGTCGGACAGTTCGCGTGACGTGCTCGCGTAGGCGTTCTGATCGAAGCTCCAAGGGCTGACGCCGGCGAGCACCCTGTAGGGCACGTCGCTCTCGAACCCCAACTCCTCGCGGACATAGGCGTTCATCACGCTCGCGAGCGGGCCAAGCGCCGCGGTGTAGGAGGGATCGAAGGCGGGCGCGGTGGCCGCCGGATCACCGTCTCGGCCCGTGATCCGGCCGTCGAACCGGCCGCAGATCAGCCGTTCCTTCGCCAGCAGCTGCTTGCGAAAGGCCTCCGGCTCCACCCGCAGGTCGTGCTCCAGCACGAACTCCCGTGGGAGTCCCGTGAACTGCGCGAGCTGCTCGGCGACCTGATCCCGCCGGGCGGCTGAGAGCGCCGACCCGGCGAAGAGCGCCGTCGCGTAGTCTCCGCCGGCGAACGCCCGCGCCGCGGCGACTGCCTTGGGCAGGTCCTGCTGCAGTTCGGGCGGCAGCCGCTTGTGGAAATGGGCCACGGCCGTGAAGCTCGGCAGGAAGACGGCGTAGGGGAGATCGTTGCAGGCCGCCGTACGGATCGTCTCGAAATCGACGAGCCCCGACACAAGCACAAGACCGCTCAAAAACATGCCGTGCTCGTCCTGCAACTCGCTGGCAAGCCCCGCCGCACGAAACACGCCGTAGCTCTCGCCGCAGAGATATTTCGGCGACCGCCACCGCTTGTGCCGCGTTGTATACAGTCGGATGAACTCGGCAATCGCCCTGATGTCAGGATCCTTGCCAAAGAATTGTTCGGGCTTCTCGTCCTTGGCCGCCCTGCTGTAGCCCGTGGAGACGGGATCGATGAAGACAAGGTCGGCCGCTAGGAGGGCCGTTGACTCGTTGTCGACAATTCCGAAGGGTGGAGGCGGCAGCGTGCCATCGTCGTTCACTTTCGCCCGCCGTGGCCCCAGGCCGCCCAGGTGCAGCCACACGGCCGACGCGCCCGGCCCGCCGTTGAAGCAGAAGATCAGGGGGCGGACGGCGGCGTCATGGCCTGCTGCTTCGTTGTGATGGCCTGCGGTTGCTGCGTCGGGGCCCGCGGCGCCGTTGTCATGGGGCTCAAGTGTATAGGCGACGTAAAACACCGACGCCTTCGCGGCGCCATCTTCCTTGAGCAGGGGAAGCATGCCGGCCTCGGCCTGATACCCGATCTTCCGGCCATCGACTGTGATCGTGTGCTTCGTGATTACCGGCTTCTCGGCGGCATCGGGTACGCGGCTCACCGGGGGCTTGGTGCCGCCCGACTCGCCGGGCTTCGCCGTCCGGTCTTCCCCTGGTGGGGCTGGTGCGGCAGACGCGGCAGACGCGGCTGCGATCTCAGCGGCCAGCGGGGCAGGCCCACCAGTGCTGATGGTCAGGATCGCTGCTCCCAACAGCGTCACAACCAGCCGTGGGCAACTCACCACGGCAGCGAGGGAACGAAACGGGCCTGACATGGCTGACTTTCCGTGAGGGTCTGGCAGGAGCGGCGACTCCTCCCAGAATAGTCAGCAAGAAATTGCCCGCCATGCATGGGGCCGCGGAGCCATTGGCGGGCTGCCGCCCACGGAAGACACCTACGGCATTTTCGGGCTGGGGGTCGCTTCATTGGCTCCGGCCGTCCGCACGAAGTCGCAGGCTGGTGGCAGGACGTCGACGAACTGATCTGTGGTGCAGCGGCAGGAAATCTCGTCTGGCCCCATGCGGGTGAGCGTCGCGATACAGTCGCCGGCCGAGGCGGGCCCGCCGTGCATCCGCACCGTCCAGGCGTTGCCCTCCTGCGACCACGAGCCCTCCGCAAACCGGCCTTCGGAGGTGAAGAGCCAGGAACGAATCTCGCCCCGGTCCTCATCCCAGCCGATGATCTCGGTGATCTCACGGCTGCCGGTGGAGCCGGCGGCAAGCAGGCCCGGGATGCGGCTATCGCCCGGGAGGGGTCGCTGCTCCTGCACGGTGTCGGAGGTGACGATATGGCTGCGGATCAGAAACGATTTGTTCGGGGACCAGTAGCATTGCGTGCTCGCCGTCACGCCCTCGCCGACGTCCTCCCACGAGCCGGCAAGCCATGCCAATGCGTCGAGCGGGCGAGCCGGTGTCTGCAGCGGCGATTCAGCCGAGGCCTGCTGCACCGGCGAGTTGGACTCCCGAACGGTGTCGAGCACCCAGTCGCCGTTCTGCCGCACGAGCACGGCAGAGAAGCGGCTGCTCGAAGGCGGCGCGTCGGTGAACATGATCCGCGACGCGCCGTCGACAACGGCCACGTCGTCGCGGAGAGACCGGATCGAGGTGATGTCGATGTCGATCGTGGCCCCTGCATCCTGCTCGAAGAGGGCGGTGAACACTTCGCGGACTGCCTCACGACCGGCGGTGGTTTCACCGGAGTCGAGGTCGACGCTTTCGCCAGCGGTGCTCCAGTGGGCCGCCAGGGCCGCCGGGTCGTGGCGATTGAAGGCCTGCAGGTAGCTCCGCATCATGCCGCTGATGCCTGCAACATCCGGGCCCGAGGACTGCCGCGACATGGACTGCGACATGGACTGCGACATGGACTGCGACATGGACTGCGACATGGACTGCGACGTGGGCTGTGTCATG
>Ga0247835_1002993_pt1 | contig 16799 bp, 8 predicted proteins | sample LaCtaG_3_FD_189912 | JGI IMG/M metagenome (GOLD analysis project Ga0247835, IMG submission 189912) | Freshwater microbial communities from meromictic Lake La Cruz, Castile-La Mancha, Spain - LaCruzMarch2015_13.5m | ecosystem: Environmental > Aquatic > Freshwater > Lake | place: Spain: Castile-La... | reverse complement strand
AGGGCACGGAAATAAGGCAGACCCGACATGGAGGCAAAACTAAGCGCGCCCCTCCGTGAGTCAAGGCTTCAGCCGTTTCGGCCGGACCGCCGTGGGGCCCGCCCGGTGTCGGACTTAGCCAGCCACCGCCGCATCGCCCACTATCTGATCGGAGCCGGGGCCGCCGATGTCGTCCACGGTCACTCCTCGCACCACCCGCTCCCGGCCGAAGTCCACCAAGGCAAACTCATCCTCTACGGCTGCGGCGACCTGATCAACGACTACGAAGGGATCCTCCAAGCCAGCCCCGGCCGCAGCGACCTCGTCTGCCTCTATGCCGTCACCTTGGAGAAGGACGGCCGTCTGCGCGACCTCGAGGTCCTTCCCTTCCGCCTCGAGCGCTTCCGTCTCCGCCGCCTTGCCGGCAAGGATCGGGCGCGGCTCGCCGACTTCATCAACCAGCGCAGCCAACCCCTTGGCACCCGGCTGACCAAAGGACCCCAAAGGCACTGGCACCTCACCTGGCCCGAGGCAGCAAAAACAACGGCCGCTGATTTTCCGTCTTGCCCTGCCGCGGTTGGGCAAAAAAAGACCACCCCGCGTTGCCGCGAGGTGGCCAAATGATAAGTGCGTCCTACCGGCCAAGCAAAGCCGGACAAGCCGCGCCGGGATTTAGTCAGGCACTACGACGGTGTCGATGACGTGTATGACACCGTTGGAGGCAAGCACGTCGGTGCCGATCACCATGGCGTCGCCGTATTTGACCCCGCCGCCCTCGACCGCAATGACCACATCGCCACCTCCCAGGGTGGGAACAGGACCGGCTTTGACGTCGGCCGCCATCACCTTGCCCGAGACCACATGGTTCTTGAGGATCGCGGTGAGCTTGGCTTTGTTTTCAGGCTTGAGCAGGTCATCGACCGTGCCGGCCGGCAACTTGGCAAAGGCGGCGTTGTTCGGGGCGAAAACCGTGAACGGGCCGGCTCCCTGCAAGGCCTCGACCAGCTCGGCCGCCGTCAGGGCGGCGACCAGCGTGCTAAAGTCGCTATTGCCACTGGCCACGGCAACGATGTCCTCGCTGGCCGCAGGAGCGGCTGTGGCTGGGGTGATGGTGTAGGAGGTGACCGCGGCAAAAACTGCCGAAGCCACTATGGTGTTGAGAAGTGATATTTTCATTACGATATCTTTACGCAGGGGGGCATCCCGCCAGACGCTTAAAGTTTGGTGGATTCCTTGGTTGCACCCCCAGACCGCCCCAGGTCGCCGACCCCAAGGGCAAAGCACGGGGCAAAACCAGAAACCGCGCGCCATCGCGCAAAACGCGACCAACCCCAGCCAAAGGACCCAAAGCTCAAAGAGCAACCTTCCGCCGCTGCAAAATCAGCAACCCCGCCCCGGCCAGCAAAAGCAACACGTAGGTCGAGGGCTCAGGAATCACCTGGACTTGCATGATCTGGCCGGGGATGGGGCCACTGCCGAAGTTTGCCGTCTGGTCCACCGTTGTGACAGTGATGGTCATCAGGTTGCTCGATAGCACGGCGGTTTCGTATTGGGCTTTGCTGTAGTAATTGGCCCCGTTGTAGGAATTGGTCCCGCTCGCGTTGGCAAAGTAGTAATTGTACGTCGCGCTGCTAATCGAACTGGCGAAACTCGCTGACTGGTCGGTGAAAAAGCCGCCTTTATATTGCACCGCGGTGCTGCCAGTGAAGAGCGCGGCTCCGCTGAAGTAAATGTTGATGCCGTTGCCCGCGGTGAGGGCCTGACTGAATGGCGTGCCGCCCGTGATCTGGATGAGATCGTTCACGCTGCTGGCCGCATTACTGTAGGTCGGAGCAGTCCCGGTCATTTCAAAGTTGAAAGTCGTTCCGCCCAAAGGATTCACCTGCGGGGTGGTCAGAATGCCGGGGCTGTTGCCGGGATTGATCGCGCCCGCGCCGCCGATCGTGCCGACCGAGCCGTAACCACTGAGGCTCGCGCCGGAGGCCACGGTGACCGCGGAACTGGCGATCGATCCGCCGGAGAGGTTGAGGTCGCCGGCCGAGACCGCCGTCGCGCCAGTATAATTGCCGCTGCTTCCGCTCAGGCTGAGGCGGCCGATGCCGGTTTTGGTCAGGGAGCCATTGCCGGTGATGGCGCCGGCATAAGTGTTGGTGCCGCTGGCGATGGCTGCGGTGAGAGTATGGGCCCCGAGGTTAACCGCGCCTCCGCTGCCGGAAAGGCCAGCCACGGTTTCAGCGCCGCCCAAGTCGAGTTGGCCGCCATTGACCGCGAGGGTGGAGGCTGCGTTGAGGCGCCCAGCGGATCCAAGGGTAGTCGTGTTGGTGGTCACGGTGATCGAGCCAGCGCCGAGGCCGGCGGTCACGGTCCCACCCTCCAAAGAGTAGGTCGCAGCGGTCAGAGTGCCCGATCCGCCCAAAGTTCCCGTGTTGCGCAGGATAAATGAGGAGATGGTGTCATCATGCGCACCCAACCCCAGAGTTCCGCCGGCGACCGTCACCGATGCCCCATCCGCCAGACGATTAGCCGAGCCCAGATTGACCGTGCCGCTATTGACCGTCAAGTTACCGCCCAGAGTCCCGTTCAGCGCGGTCGTTCCGACGGAAGCCGAAGCCGTGCCCGTTCCCAGGTTGGCCCCCACCGTGCCGCCTCGCAGGATGTAGGTTGCTGCCGTGAGCGTGGCGTCATTTGTGGTGGTAAGCGCACCGCCGGTGATGGTGAAGGATCCGATGGTGTCGCTGCCTCCGAGCGCGAAGGTCCCGGTGCCGGAGATGGTGACCGCAGCGGTGCCGGAGAGAATATTGGCGGCCGAGGCTTCAAAGGTGCCGTCGCTCACGTTGACCCCGGAAGTGGCGAGGGACACACCAGTGGAAATTTTGCCTCCCGATACGGCAGTCGAACCGGTGTAACTCTGCGTGCCATAAAGGGTGAGGGCGGTCGTGCCAGAGGCACCCACCGAGAGGTTGCCGGCACCCGAAATGGAATTCTGGGACAACGAGCCCTTGTCTGCGCCGTCGAGGGTCAAGGTGGCGCCGGTGCCCAGGTTGATTGTGCCGCCGTTACCAACTCCGGTCTGGCTCACCGAATCGACGATGACACTGGTGTTGAGGTTCAATTGCGCGCCGGAGGAGATGAAAACATCGGTCTCGCCATCACCCAAGTCTCCACCGACATCGACCGTAAGTTGCCCCGCCGTAATGCGGGTGGCGCCTGAGTAGGTGCTGTTTCCCGCGAGGCTAAGGGTGCCGCTGCCGGATTTTGTGATGCCGCCCGCGCCACTGATTACCCCCGCGTAGGTGTGCGAGTTCATCTCGGCTACGGTCAAAACCACTGCCGCGCCGTTCAATACTGTGCTGCCGCTGCCGCGCAGCGATCCAATCGTCTCGCTGCTCTCCACCCGCAACGTCGCTCCCGAGTTGGTCACCGCTGCGGTGTCGGCTATGGAGGAGCCATTGGTCAGCGTCAACACACCGCTGCCGATTGTCGTGCCACCCGTGTAGGTGTTGGCTCCGCTCAGGATCGTCGTGCCGGTGCCGGCCTGTTCGAGGGTGCCGGAGCCGGAGATCGCCCCGCCGATCGTCACGCCGTCGGAGCGGTTCACCACCAAGGTCGAATTGTTGACCACGCTGGCGGTGCCCAGCGAACCCGCCGTGCCGCCATTGCCCACTTGCAGCGTACCCGACGAAATCGTCACCGCGCCGTCCAAGGTATTGTCCGCCGCCAGCGTGAGAACATTGGTGCCCTGCTGGACAAGCGCGCCTGAGCCGGAGATGACCCCCTGCTGCACAAGCGCGCTGCCACGGTTGAAGGCCAGCGTAGAGCCGGCCGCGATCGAGACCGCCCCGCTCCCGAGTGAACCGGCCGTGCCGCCGTTGCCCACTTGCAGCGTGCCAGCAGTGACCGACGTGTCGCCGACATACGTGTTGTTGGTGCCGAGCGTGAGCAGGCCGGGACCGTTGTAGGTGAAGTTGCCCGTTCCTGTGATGGCAGAAGACAGGGTTGCGCCGAGCCGGGTGTTGAGGTTCAGCGACGAGAGGTTGAAATTGCCGCCCGCGGTGAAGGTGTGCAACGTGGTGCCCGTCGCGGTGCCAGTACCCGAGGTGACCGTACCACCGACATTGCCGACGGACGCGCCGGCATACCGCAGGATCACGAGGCCGGCGGAACCGGTGCCACCCGGGCCGCTGTACGCGCCACCACCGCCGCCGCCGCTTCCGTAGCCAGTCGCGTTGCCGCCGTTCTTAGTGGAGTTGTTTTGGCCCAGGCCACCGGCCCCACCGCCACCCGAACCGCCGGCTCCCGCGGCTCCGGAACCGCCGCCGTTGTATTCGCTCCCGCCGCCACCGCCGCCGGCGTAGGGGATGCTCGCTCCGGTGATGGACGAGGTAGCGCCAGCCCCGCCATTGCCACCGACGCTGTTGTTGTTACCATTGCTGCCACCGGCTCCTGCGCCGGCTCCACCACCGCCCGCAGCCCCATCGCCTGAACTCGCCCTCCAGCCGGTTCCACCGGCAAGAGACTGGGGTGACCCCGACGCCCCACCGTTCCTCGTCGCCGCGAAGCCTCCGATTCCGCCGCCGGCCGTTACGCCCAAGGCCGAGCTGCTGCCACCGCTCGTGCCATTGGCTCCCAACGTTCCACCACCGCCGCCCGTGCCCACGGTGATGGGATAGTTGGTCGCCGTCACCGTGGTGGTCGTATTGGTCAGACCGCCGCCACCCCCGCCGCCGGCCGTGGTCGCTGCACCGCCACCGCCGCCGCCGACGATCAGGTAGTCAACGAAGAAGCCCATACCGAGCGTGAGGCCGCCGGTCGTCGTGTAGCTCGTGGAAATCGTGTTCGAGCCGCTGGTGCCGTCAAGCGTCACCGACGTCTGCGCCCGCCCACTGCCGGTCCACACGAAGATCATCGCCGCCACCACAGCAGCCAGGGTTTTTATCGAGCAGAAACGGGACCGGGATTTCATGGGTTTGGCTGGCGGGTGGCTGATCAGGCCTTGCTGGAGACCGACGAACTCTGCCGCCGGCGTTGACGGCTTGGCATTGAATTTGCGGGAGTGGGTCTTTTTGTTCATGGATTGTGGTCAGGTGAAATTTGAAACGAGAAAGCGAGGAACAAGGTGGATGGCTTGCTCCGTAACCAAGCGCGATGGGACCCTGACAATTACCCGTAGCTCCCTCACTGGGTAGTCCCCTCCGCAGGGTAATTTGATCGGATTGGCGAAAATTAGACCGCCGCCTCAGCCAGATGCCCGGACGGCGCTCTATACGGTATTCGTGGACCTTGAGAAGTACCGCCGCCGCACGAGCAGCCACTTCCACCGGCAAGACCAGCCCGCACCTCACGGCAACCGCGGCGCGTTACGGACCGCCCGCGCCTACCTCTGCAAGCAGAGTCCGCAACCTTTTGGGACTTGGTATGATGGCGACATTCCGGACGGATTACCCTCGGGAGGGGATTACCCTGGTTGGCCATTGCTGCTACCGTACTGATCATCTTCGATCGTCCATGAGCTTTTCCACCCCGCACCCCCGCCGCCCGCGCGAACTGACCTGCGTGGTGGTGGAGGATCAGGGGCTGTTTTTGGAAATGCTCAGCAACATGCTCAACCTGCGCGGCGGGTTGCGCGTCGTAGCCAGCGCGCTGGATGTCGCCGCAGGCCAAGCGGCCTGCACCAAGCACCAACCCGACCTGCTCGTACTCGATCTCGATCTGCCCGGCGGCAGCGGGTTGCTCGTGGCCAAGCACCTGCTCGAGCAAAGCCCGGCTGCCCGCATCATCATTGTGTCCGGCAACGCCAGCGGTTTCGTGTGCCCCGGGTGGCTCAACGACAACCTGCAAGCTATCATCAGCAAGAACGACACCTTCGCCGCCCTGCGCACCGAGCTCGACGAAATCCTCGCCATCGAAGACACCGTGGCGCGCCCGCGGGAGAAAAAGGTTTTCACCGACAAACCGCTCACGCCGCGCGAGTCGGAAATCTTCGCCCTCATCGGCGAGGGGCTGACCAGCAAGGAAATCGGCGCGCGCCTGCATCTCTCCGAGCACACGGTGCAGGCCCATCGCAAACGCCTCGCCGCCAAGCTCGGCACGATCGGCGGGGAACTCGTCCAGCGCGCCATCGCCCAGCGCGGGACTTTCTTCCGATCTCCAGCTGACTCATAATCCCGCCCATGAGCATGGGGGATTCACCAACCGGGAACGAACCGGACACAAACGCATCGGCGGACGATATCCTTGAACTGCTGCGCGCCAGCGAGACTCGCTACCGCAATTTCTTCAACCTCCCCCTCGTCGGCACCGCCATCACCTCCCGCACCAAAGGCTGGGTCGAAGTGAACGACCGGACTTGCGAAATCCTCGGCTTCCCGCGCGAAGAGCTCTTCCGGAAAACCTGGGGCGATATCACGCACCCCGACGACCTCGCGGCCGACGAAGCCCAGTTCGAGCGTATGCTTCGCCGCGAAATCGATGGCTACCAACTCGAAAAACGCTTCATCCGCCCAGATGGCTCCATCGTTCACACCCTGCTGGCGGGCGGTTGCGGGCAGATCGGCGACCAAAGCCCGGACACCTTTTATGTGAACTTGCTCGACATCACCGACCGGAAGATCGCCGAGGAAAATCTGGCCAGGAACGAAACCCAGCTGCGCCAGATTCTTGATGGCATGCCGGTGCCCGTCGCCACCGGAAACTACGACGCCCAACCTGGATTCACCCTGCTCAACAAGGAGTTCATCAAGTCATTCGGCTACACCATGGAGGATCTGCCAAGTATCGAGCGCTGGATGGAGTTGGCCTACCCCGACGAAGCTTACCGGCAAAAGGTCACGGACGATTGGCAGGCTGGCTTGGAACGCGCCCTGCAGGACCCCAGCATGGTCTCCACACACTACGAAGTGAGAGTGCGTTGCAAGGACGGCACCGATCGCGATGTCATCTTCAACGCTGCGCTGACCGCCGATGGTCCGGTCGTGACTCTGGTCGATATCACCGACCGGAGGATGGCGGAGGAGAAGCTGCGGCAGAGCGAGGAACGGCACCGCCTGCTCGCCGACAACGCCGCCGATGTCATCACCGTCATCGATCTCGGCGGTCGCTTGCTTTACGTCAGTCCCTCCGTCGAGAAACTTATCGGCTACACGCAGGAGGAGGCTCTCAAACTCACCGTCGAGGATATTCTCCCGCCGGAAGCCGTCACATCTGTGCGAGCCGGCCTTGAGGCCACCGTCGCCGCGGTCAAGGCCGGCGCCTCCTTGCCCGAATTCCACGAAGAATTCCCGCTGCGCCACAAGAGCGGCACCACCGGGTGGGCCGAAGCCACCTGCGCCTGCATGTTGGACCAGGACGGCAACTATGTCGCCACGCTGGTCGTGACCCGCGACATCAGCAAGCGCAAGCAACTGGAGACCGAATTGGCCGAGGCCCGCGAGCGCGAAAAAAACTCCGAGGAGCACATGCGGACCGCGCTCGAGAGAAAACTCAAGACCAGCCTCAACGCCGCCGCCGTGGCCCACGAGATCAACCAACCGCTAAGCCGCATCCTGCTGCGCGCGAGCCTCGACCTCGAAAAAGAAAAAGGCGCGGGCAAGGAAACCCTCCGCTCTCTCATCGCTGATGCCGAGCGCGTCGTGGAGACCATCGAGAAAATGCGCGTCCTCCTGCGCAATGTCGAAACCGTGCGTCAACCGGTGGACCTCGCCCAGATCGTGCGCAGCGCCCTGCACCAGCTCAAGCGACCGCTTCGCAAGGCTGGCGTGAAGGTCATCCGCCCCGGAACGGAGCAAACCGGTCTCGTGCTCGGCGACGATGTGCAGTTGCAAATGATCCTCACCAACCTTCTGAGCAACGCCATCGAGGCGATCACCGGCTCCGACCGTCCACGCCGCGAGATTTCGATCGAACTGCGGTGCGCCGGGGATTACCTGGAACTCCTCATCGGCGACAGCGGCCCCGGCTGGCCCGGAGGCACGATCGACGAAATGCTCCTGCGCTCCACCAAGCGCGACGGCTCCGGGATCGGGCTCTACGTGGTGAAGACTGCGCTCGACAACCACCGCGGCGAAATGGTCATCGGGTGCTCGCCACTCGGCGGCGCCGAATTCCACCTGACCTTCCCGCGCGTGCCAGAACCACCTGCAAAAGCGCGGCATCAGTCATAGGAACACGTCCAGATCCGCCGTTCGAGGTTCCTGAGCAGACGGCAATTCTAACCGCAGCAGAGGCATTGACCGAAGATGTCCCGGCCGAAGGCTTGGAATCCGGTGATATCGGCACGGTCGTGATGGTCTACGGCCGGAATGAAAGCTACGAAGTGGAATTTGTCGGCTACGGCGGGCACACCATCGCGTTGCTCCATCTCGTGTCGGGGCAAATTCGGCTACTCAGCCACCGCGATGTCCCGCACGTGCGCAGACTTGCGGCTGCCTGAAAGAGGGCAAAAATCCGCCGCCAAGGAAACACTGCTGATCGAAAATGCATCTGGCGCTCGATCCGCCTTTTTTTCCGCCCCTTCGTTACCTTCTGTTCAATTCCCTACCGCTTCGGCTCGTAAGCAAAATAGCACGGGGCAACAAAGGAAACCCAGGAACCGCGCGTCATCCCGCAGACCACGACCAACCCCAGCCAAAGGACCCAAAGCTCAAAGAGCAACCTTCCGCCGCCTCCAGAGCAGCCACCCCGCCCCGGCCAACAAAAGCAACGCATAGGTCGAGGGCTCGGGCACAACGTAGTTCAGGTTCAGGTTATTGCCCGCTGTCTGTCTTGTCCCCTAGTTGAGGGACTACGATTCGGCAGATCGTGCGCCGTCCACACGAAAGCGGCGGACGGCTAGGGCCAGCCAGCCGCCACATGTAACTCAGGAAGCTTTCGCGCCCCCGCAGTTGTTGCGCCGAACAGCCGCCGAGGAATGTGTCAGCGATTCGAAGAAGCCAATGCGAGTTCCCGTTTCCTCAGGGAGAAGAAGAGAACGGGAGTGACAATCAGGATGTGGAGGAGACTACTGATCATCCCGCCTATGACAGGGACAGCGATGGGGCGCATGATCTCAATACCGGTCCGCTCTCCGGAAAAGATCGGAAGCAGGATCACCATCAGACTGGCGACGACCGTGGCTACGGTCATGACCTTGGGTCGAAGGCGCAGAAGAGCTCCTTCAAGGACGGCACTCCTGAGATCCTTAAGGCTGAAGGCCTCGCCACACTCTTTGATTTTTCGATCCAGAGCATCGCTCAGGTAGATGACCATGATAACGGCGGTTTGGACAGCTGTTCCAAAGAGGGCAATGTAGCCGACGGCGACCGCCACGCTGAAGTGATATCCGAGGAGCCATTGCAGATAGATCCCACCGGATAAGGCGAAGGGAACGGCCAGAAGGACATGGGCGGCCTCCTTCCAAGATCGGTAGGTGAGAAAGAGCAGGACAAAAATGATCAGAATGACCAGCGGGCAGATCACCAGCAATGTCCGGGAAGCAGCGAGGAGTTTTTCATACTGCCCGCCCCACGAGATGAAATATCCGGGAGGGAGGCTGAGTTTCGCAGAGACCTTCTCCTGCGCATCGTGCACAAAATCGGCCAGGGCCCGGTCTTTCACATTGGCCTGCACAAAGACCCTCATCATGCCGTTCTCGCTGGAAATCATCGATGGGCCCGTCGTCAGTCGAAAATCAGCCACCATGGAGAGGGGGATATTCTCCCCCTGCATGGTGGTGACGAGCACCTGCTCCAGGGAGGGAATATCTCCGCGCAATTCCCTCGGGTAGCGGACTCTGATCGGGATGCGTTGCCTTCCGTCGATGGTTGTCTCAAGAGTGGCTCCACCAATGGCTGTTTCGATGGTGTTGTTGATCTCGGTCGTGGAGACACCGTAGCGGGCAGCGTCATCACGGCGCACGGTGATGTCCAGATAGGGTGTTCCCGCAACACGCTCGGCATAGACATCTGTCGAGCCGGGGACCTCCTTCAGGATCCCCTCCACCTCCAGCGCAAGCCTCTCCAACTCCTTGAGTTCGGACCCGAAGATCTTCACGGCAACCTGACCCCTGATGCCGGTATTGAGCATGAAAATCCGGCTTTCAATGGGTTGCAGAAACGCCGGAACAAATCCGGGAAACTGTTGCATCTTCTGCAACATCTCGGATTGCAGTTTTTCCATCGTCATCCCGGGACGCCATGCGGACAACGGCTTGAGCATGATGGTGGTCTCGATCATCGAAACCGGTGCAGGGTCGGTCGCAGTGTCGGCACGGCCCAGCTTCCCGACCACGCTTTCCACCTCCGGGAAGGAAGCGAGGATTTTGTCCTGGGCCGACATGACGCGGTTGATTTCCGGCACCGAGGCACTGGGCAACGTGGTCGGCATGTAAAGCAATGCCCTCTCGTTGAGCGGGGGCATGAAGTCCCATCCGATCCCCCTTCCAAGGGACAAAGCAGCCAAGAGGATCACCACGGCCGCCACAATCACCGCTTTGCCATGATCGAGCGACCACTCCAAAATAGGCCTGTAAAGCCGGAGGAGGAACCTCAAGATGGGATTCTCCCCCTCGTCACGCAGCTTGCCGCGAACAAGAAGAGAGGCCAGCACAGGGACCACAGTGAGGGCTAACAGCATCGCGCCGGCCATCGCATAACTCTTGGTGAACGCAAGCGGATGAAAAAGTTTTCCCGCCTCCCCGTGCAGCGCAAACACAGGGATAAAGGCCAACAGGATGATCAGCATGGCAAAGAAAATCGGCCGGATGACCATGCGAGTGGCTCTGCGCACGATCTCCACGATGTCCCTGGGATAGGAAAGCCCCGGCACCCTCCCCTCTTGCACCGCATGTGCTTCGCGGATCACCGCCTCGGTGACGACCACGGCTGCATCGACCAGCACACCGATGGCAATGGCCAGTCCGCTCAGCGACATGATGTTGGAAGTGATGCCGGTCAACTTCATCAGGATAAAGGCGAACAGGATGGAGAGAGGCAGTGGCAGCGTGACGATGAGAACGCTCCGCAAATGTCCCAGGAAGAGGATATGGGCCAGCGTCACGAGGATGATCTCCTCGATCAGGGTGAGACGCAGGGTGCCGACAGCACGGTCGATCAGTTCGCTCCGGTCGTAAAAGGGCTTGATCGTGACACCGGGCGGAAGGGCTTTGGAGATTTCGGTGATCTTCTGCTTCACCCCCGCGATCACCTCCCGGGCGCTCTCTCCGTAGCGCATGACCACGACTCCCCCCACCGCCTCGCGGCCGGCAACATCAAGAACTCCCCTCCTCGGCTCAGGACCCATGGCCACGGTCGCTATCTGTTCCAGCAAAACAGGGCGCCCCTGAGAATAGCCGACAGGGATGGACTGCAAATCCTCCAGAGAACGGACAAGCGCAACTCCCCGGATGGTGATATCACGCCCGTTGATTTCGATATTCCCGCCACCGACATTCCGACTAGATCCTTGGATCTGCTCGACGACCCCGGATAAAGGAAGCCCGTAGGCGCGGAGTTGGTTGGGGTTCACATCGACCTGATACTGGCGAACGAAACCACCGATGCTCGCGACCTCGGCCACACCCGGGACTGCACTGAGTTGTAGTCTGACAAACCAATCTTGGAGGGAACGAAGTTGACCCAAATCGAGCCCCTCGCCCGACTCAGCCGCGGCCGAATCATCCAGATAGTATTGGTAGATCCAACCGATGCTGGTGGCATCGGGCCCGAGTTTCGGAGTCACCCCCTCCGGCAAACGGAAGGGAAGTGCGCTCAATTTTTCCAGAACTCTCGTCCGCGCGAAGTAGACGTCGACATCATCTCTAAAGATCACCGTTAGCATCGAAAAACCAAAGGCAGACTGCGCCCTGACCTCCCGCACACCGGCCAATCCTTGCAATGCCGTCGAAAGCGGGAAAGTCACCTGATCCTCGACCTCCTGAGCTGACCGCCCCGCCCAATCGCTCAGCACAATGACCTGATTCTCACTCAAGTCGGGGATCGCATCGATCGGAGTCTTATAGATCGCATCGATGCCAACAATGGTCAGGAGAACTGTCGCCGCCAGGACGATGGGCCGATTTCCCAAGCACCAACTGACAAGGCGATCGATCATGGCGGCTGGAATCGATCTTCTATACTACGGCTTGATGGGCGCAGGATCCGCACCGGACCCCGGCAAACCGAGCAGTTGAGCCTCGGCATCGATGAGGAACGCCCCCGAGGTCACCACCTTCTCTCCCGCGGCAAGTCCCTCAAAAACCGGCACCCATCGCGTCAAGCCATCCGCTTGCAACTCCCCCGCAGGTCCAACCTTCACGTTCCTCAAGGTATAGGTACCCGGGGATGTCTCCACATAAACAATTTGCCTGCTACCTGTATCGATGAGGGCCGAAGCCGGAACAGCCAACTGCGGTTGGTTTGTCCCGATCTCGAGGCTTCCAGTGGCCGAGAGTTGGGGAAGAAGGAGACCATCGGGATTGGAGACTAAGAAGCGTGCCTTCACCGTCCGCTTCTGCGGATCAACCTCGCGTCCGATAAAGACCAGTTTCCCATTGAAGAGCTGATCCGGATACGTACGGCATCGCAGGGCAATCTCCTGGCCGAGTTTGAGCAGTGAGATATCTTGCTCGAACACGTCGGCCACGAACCAGACCTCCTTCAGCGGCACCAGGATGAACAGCATAGTTTCCGTGGTGAAACGACTTCCGACATGTGGCAGCGTACCGAGGAGGATTCCCGACGCAGGAGCATTGATCGTGAAGGTTTCGCGAATTTTGCCCGCAGATTCAAGCAAGTCGAAATCCACTGCCGTCATGCCGATGCGGCTCAGCCGATCCTTCATCGCGTTGAGCCGGGCCTCCATGTTCTTGCCCTCATAAGTCATTCCCACCAAGGAGACCCGCTCCGCATTCGTCCCGTACTGCGATTCAAAAATCTTTTGCTCAGCTTGAGTATGCCAGCGCAACTCCAGGAGCATGTGAAGACACTCACGCTGATTTTCTATCGCCTCATCACTATAGACCTCCATGAGGGGCGTCCCCTCCTTGATCTCCGTCGTGTTGTAGTCGACGAGAGTTTTCTGGATGCGCCCCCCGTAGTACCAGGTGAAATCGATCTGCTTGTCCGTGATATAGGAGAACTCTCCAAAGAGCTCCACTTGGCGCCGAACCGTCTTTTCCTCAACAGGCGAGAGCCTGATGTTACCTAATGTTCTCTGGACGGCATCCAAATGGATCGTAGTCACCTGCGCTTGCTCGGGTGATACGGCGCCGTTTGGTGCCACCGCGCGAAGCGGCACAAGATCCATTCCGCACATCGGACACGCCCCCTGATCGTCCTGACGGACCTGGGGGTGGCAGGAGCATGTCCAGAGGTCCTTCGCTGGGGGTGAAGACTCCTTCACGGGCTCCTCGGGAGATGGAGACCGAGAGCACCCGTTCAGCAACGGGAGAAAGGAGACCACCACCAACGCCATTAGAAACTGAAGGATGACGATGTCTCTTTTCATCTGGAGAGGCGCAGTTTGCGGGGCAACGAAGGAATTCTCAGGGAAGGCATTCAGCCTTGGTTTCATGGAAAGCTGGATTGGCCGGACAGGTGACTGTTTGCCCACCTTCGGATTCATGCCCGAGGTTCGTGGAATAAAGAAACTGTTCCTCTCACACTCATTGGCGAGAAGCATCGTGCAGGTGTCTTGCTACGACACCCACACGACGTGATGAACCTCTATCTGTTGGACGAAAAGCCCCTTATTTGCGAGGTAGGCACGTTGTCGAGGCTGATCGTTGTGAATGCTGCTTGCCATGGTTTCTGCCATGCCGCGATCACCGGCTTAGAAGGACCGTTCGGAATAGCCTGATACGTCGTGGCGATCTTTACTGCTCCCGGCATCCTTCCAAAGGGTCTGTAAGCAGTCATCAAGGCAGGCTTGGCCGTATCACCCGAGGACATCGAGGACATACCGCCCAGACCATCGCTGAAGAAGTCGTTGATATTCCAGACCGAGACCAGGCCGGCATCGAGTCCTCTTTCCGGTGTGGTGACCAGATTGGGCAGGTAACTCGTAACTGTGGATGGGGCCACATAGCCGACCGCTACATTTGCGCCTTCCTTGCTTGCCGGATCGCTTAGCACGGTGGTGAAAATTGTCGCAGGAGTCGGCACCCCGTACGCAATATCCTTGCCACTCAGCGCTGTGACGATGGCCTCACGCCCTGCACCAGCGGAGACGACCAGGTCGTCGAAGTTGTCCGCATTGACATCGCCGGTCGCCACATTCACACCGGTAGGGCAGTTGCCGGGCAGGATATTCGTAAGCGTGCGGATAAGTTTCCCACTTTGATCCCAGAGGCTGACCGTTGCAGGGCCTGGGGCCCTGGAGCCGACTGCAATGATGGCGTGGCCATTGGCACTCAGGGCACCCACCGCGAGACTCACGCCGCGTTTCGCGCGACTGCCAGTGAACGCCGTGAACTGGGCGGTGGGCGTATTGGACCCGTTTGCATAAACCTTCACGCGGGAACTCTGCGTGCCGGAGCCGGTACCCGCGACGAGGGTCTGCTTCACCGTCTGGAGCCTGTACAGAGCATTGGCCCCCGCGGGGTCAACAGGCAGCGGGTTCGGTAAGGTGGGGGTTGTCGGGCTATTTGTATCATTGCCGACGCCGGAAGCCGTCACGAGCGAGCGAGTACCCGGGAACGGAGTGATTTTGGTCGTCACATTCCCGTTGCCATTGATGACCGGGGTCGTGGGCGAGCCTGCTCCCAGAGCGAGTCGGATCCCTTCCCTTCCCGGGTGCGCGAAGATCGGGGACATCATACCCTCGTCCTCATGCTCGAGGATGTGGCAGTGCCAGACAAATTTGCCCGGGAAGTTCTGCACGCGAAGCCGAAGGGTGATACTGCCGTAAGCCGGAACAAAGGCAACATCCTGAGGGGAGACATAGTTGACGCCCGAGAACTCCGGATTGGGCGGCAATTCGGGTTGAACCCAAACTCCATTAACCTGGGTCACGATAAAGTTGCCTTGGTGTATGTGGAAGGGGTGATTGAGCGGTCCGCCGTTGACGATAGTCCACTCTTCAACCGTACCGATCTCAAGCTGGTCGAGAAGCCCTTCGCCGAACTGCTTCCCATTAATGTAAAAGCTATCAATGGTGTCGAGATATCTTGGATCAACATAGGAGAAAAATTGCTGCTCCAAACCGAACCATCTGTAAACATCGGGCTTTTCAGACCAGAGAGGATCGGCTGGCTGAGGCAAAAAGAGAATAGGTGGTTCCTGCTTCACCGGATCACCGGTTACGTTGATCGTGGCGAGCACATAGAAGTACTGGGTCCCACTGTCGTTGTTTGGGGATTCCTCTCCGCCGAAGGCATCCATGAGGTAGTAGGTGCCGGGATTTGTGGGCGCAGTCATGGCCCATGAGGTACGACCCCCGGTGGTCAGCAACGACTGGCTGTCAATATCCTGAAGCCTCGGGGTATACGCGTTGGTCCCGGGGAGGTAGGCCCCAAGCGCTCCCGTGTAGGGCCGAACAAAGGCACTATTGCCATCCCTGGCCAGGATGGTGCAGTTCGACCAAGCATTGCTCAGATTGCCATCGGCGATGACGGGCATTAGCGCGCCACGAGCACCGACCCAACCCCAGTTCCAGATCTGGGTCTCTCCCGGCGCTATCGTAATGATGGGATTCATCTGCCCGTTAATCATCTTCTGCCATCCCCTCGTGTAGTCGGCGCCGGCTGTATTACCGGTTTGGAGTTTGAAGAACTGGAATTTACCCTCCGAATTGGTCTGAAGGTTGACCTCGGAGAATGCCATGTTGACCTGCTTGAGCTTGCCTTTGTACGCAGGATAAGCATCGAGGGGATCACCTACCATCAGGAGACCTGCAAGCCCTCCCTGCACCTGACCGTCTGTGTACAGATCCGGATGAGGATGATACCAATTTAATCCGACGCTGTTCTCGTAAATTGCCACCGGTATCGTGACATCGTTCGTCGAACCCGGGGCGTTTAAGGTGTAAACATTGTCACCCTGACTCAGATCAGGCGCGTGCGATCCATGGTAGTGGAAGCTGGTAGTGAAAGTGGCATCGTTCGTGTTAAAGTTGGTCCCCATGTTATTGATCGTGCGGACTTTGAGCGTATCACCTCGCTGGATCTGCAGCATCGTTCCCGGAAACCCTTTCGGATAGCTGGATCCATAAGCAGACCATTGGTAAGCAAATCCATACAGTCCTGCATTGGTACCGTCGGTGGTGACATTGCTGCTACCCGTCCCGCTGTAGGCATCAATCAACCCGTACTTGATCGGGGCGCTATTTGTTCCAGCGGAGAACATGTACACCGTGGCTTGCAGCACACCATTTGTGCTCTTTATGAGATCCATGGTTTGCAGGTTGGTCTGCGTGTAGGGATAATTGGTTGGGAAGATGACGTTGCTTGCGGCCGCTTGGGAGAGATCCACAAGGCTTCCGAGTACAGCGACAGTCCCGATGAATGTTTTGAAAGTACGCGTCTTCATAAGCTCTCGAAATAAACGCGTTGCCATGAGAATCAACCGAAATTCGACGAATCGCACAAAACCGTCGACGAATCGCGTATCCCATGGAATTTACGGGCTGATTAGGGATCAGCCCCCGTCTGCATTTCCGCGCCAGACATCTTCCGGCAGCAGGGGCCGCTGGCCAGCGGAGCGCTCCAATTTTGCGGCAGAACTTCAGATCCGATCCAGCTCGCTTACGGGATGAGCTCAGGATTTTCTCCTCGTGGGTCGCGCGACAATTCGATTGATTAGCTGCGCGCGAGCGCGCCAGAGTTTGCAACCCCAACTCAATGATCATCA
>Ga0247835_1002979_pt1 | contig 16851 bp, 16 predicted proteins | sample LaCtaG_3_FD_189912 | JGI IMG/M metagenome (GOLD analysis project Ga0247835, IMG submission 189912) | Freshwater microbial communities from meromictic Lake La Cruz, Castile-La Mancha, Spain - LaCruzMarch2015_13.5m | ecosystem: Environmental > Aquatic > Freshwater > Lake | place: Spain: Castile-La... | reverse complement strand
AATCTTTTGATTTAACTATTTCTCTTTTGGCTTTAATAGTAAGTATTTCCATTCAGATAGCCGTTAACTATGCCAATGATTATTCAGATGGAATAAAAGGCACAGATGATCAAAGAGTTGGTCCAGTTCGACTTGTTGGTCAAAAACTTGCAAGTCCTAAATCTGTGAAAACTGCTGCCATCATTTTCTTTTCTATAGCTGCTTTGGCTGGATTATTTATTACCATTCTTTCCAACCAATGGTGGTTTTTACTATTAGGACTTAGCGCAATTGTTGCAGCGTGGACTTACACCGGAGGTCCAAAACCTTACGGCTATGCCGGGCTAGGTGAATTATTTGTTTTCATTTATTTTGGACTAGTTGCAGTATTAGGAACAACTTATGCACAAACTCTTTACTTAAAACCTTACTTCTTCTTATACGCCATATCGATAGGACTTTTTGCTTCAGCAATTTTGGTTGCTAATAATTTAAGAGATCGACAAAAGGATAAACAAAACAATAAGAACACTTTGGCAGTTAAATTAGGAGATCAAAAGACCAGAAATTTGTATGTGCTTTTAATGATTCTTCCATTTATCTTAGTTTTGTCATTATTTATATACAGCAGCATTAATCCTGGAATAAGTATTGGTGCAACAATTCAAATTCAACTTCTGGCTTTGTTTCTAGCTTGGAGAAGCATAAAACCAGTTATAAATAAAGTAATGGATAAAGAGTTGATTCCAGTTTTGGTTAAAACAGGTCAGACTGAACTGCTCTGGGCACTACTTGTTTCACTTGCCTTGGTTCTAGAAACTAATTAATTTCCATCAATAATTTTGTCTTCTTTGTCTGCAGCTGCAGCAATTCTTTTGTTCACTCTTTGAAATACTGAAAATATAGAAGTAGATAGTTGATCTCTGGTTTTGGAAAGCACAAAAAGACTCACAATTCCAGAAGCCAAAAATCCCATTACTAGTAATAGAACTCCTCTTAAACCAACTAAGTATCCAACGCCCAAAAAGGAAGCCAAAATCAAAATTCTTAAAAACGTGTAAATAAATATATTTTTCATGCCCTAAATACCTGCGTAACTGTGTAAACCTGTGACCAAAATATTTATCACAAAGAAATTGAAAACTATTGTTGCATATCCAGCAATACTTACCCAGGCTGATTTTGTTCCTTTCCAACCAATTGTTACTCGAGAATGTAAATAAGCAGCATAAACAATCCAAGTTATAAATGCCCAAGTTTCTTTAGGATCCCATCCCCAATATCTACCCCACGCACTTTCGGCCCAAATAGCACCAGAGATTACGGCAAAAGTCCAAATTGGAAAAGCAAATAAAACTACTTTGTATGAGAATTCATCAATTCTCTTAGCACTTGGAAGATTTTTTAGTCTTCCTCTAATTTTTAACAAATAAATAATGGATAAAGCAAAATTGATAGTAAATGCGCCGTATGAAATTATGGCCGAAGAAACGTGAATTAAAAGCCAAGTAGATTTCAACGCAGGGACAAGTGGTCCACTTTCGGTGTATAGAACAATTACTGCAAGACCTAATAATAAAATTACGGGAACAATAACAAAAATACCTAGCCAAGCAATATCTTTTTTAATTGAAATAACTAAAAAAGTAAAGATGATCGCAACAGCAGAAGCTAGAGCAAACTCATACATATTTCCCCAAGGAGCTCTCTGAGCAGCAATACCTCTAAGTATCAACGCTGCAACTAAGAAAAGTCCTGTCAACCAAGTCAAAGAAAGTGCAACATTTGAAATTTTTGATTTCATTTTATTTTGAGTCAAAGCTATAGAGAATAGAACTAAATTGAAGGCGGCAAGAAATATTCCAAAATAAACAAATAAATTGCTTAATGAATTAGTACTCATATCGATCTATCCCCTTTCTTGCTTAACCCTTGAACACCTAGGACTTCCAACAACTTTTCTAAATCTTTATTGACATCGTGGTTAGTACTTTTTGCAAGACCTGCTACCTCTATAACAATAGGTCCTTTTTGCACTCTTGGCATCAGCACCCAAATTCTTCTTCGTTGGATACCTAGCCCAAAAAACATTCCTAACATCGCAAAAATTGCGCCTGTTAAAGCTAAGAATCTGCCGGGTTCATAAGCAACCTGAAATGTTGCAAACTGATCAATTGCAAGAAACTTAATTTCATAGCCTTGATCTGTGGTCCAACTTTCTCCTGGCTTTAATTCTTCTAACCCAAGCTCAGTCATCTTTGAAGTATCTAATTTATAAATACTTTGCGATTTTCCATCATTTACTCCCAGATCTCCTTGCCACAATGACATAAATATTTGTGGATTATCAAGGGCCGGGAAAGTCGATATTGGGCCATTTATCGGATCTACATTGGCAGTGGGCAGAAATCTTGCATTAATTCCTAGTTGAGGAGTTTCATCAGCAATTTTAATTACACCAGTTGATGAAAAGTTTCCATCTTGTGGCAAAAACACTACTGAATCAGAAAAAATGATTTCTTTTAAAGGATTCAAAACTTCAATGCTTGGGGCATAACCGTGTCCAGTTAAAAACACTTTTGTGCCATCAACATTAAAAGGTTTATTTACTAAAATCTTTAAATCATTTTTATCATCAATAGTTATATCTGCTTCAAATTTTCTAGGCGAACCCATTTGAACAACACTTCTTTCAAAATCAACAGTAAAATCATTTAAAGTAAAATAGAAGTTTGGCATACTTTTTATGTTGAATAATTTTCCTGCTCGAAAATCGTCATATTGCGTTAATGTATTTGCAAAACCATTTCCTTCTTTAACGATCACAGTTCCTCGATAACTAAATAGGGCACCAAAAGCTAGAGCAATTGTTAACAGAATCAAACTTGCATGAAAAACCAAATTTCCTGCTTCTCGGGTGTAACCTTTCTCGGCAGTTAAACCACTTCCTTTTTTATTTACCCGCCAACCCATTTCTTTCAAGATCGTTTCGATTTTGTTGATATTTGTTTTTGGAATACTAATCTTTTTATATCCTGCAAATTTCTTGATTTCTATTGGAGGATTAGGAGGTTGCTCATTGAATGATTGCCAGTAAACCTTCAGTCTTGGAATAACGCAACCAATTAACGAGATCATTAACAAGATATAAATGGCAGAAAACCAAAAAGAACCATAAACGTCAAACAGACCTAAAGAATCAAAAATATCTGCAACTGCTGGATTGTCGCTTTTCCAGTTATTTACTTTAAGTATTGAAGCTGTTCTTTGCGGAAGTATCGAACCAGGAATTGCAGCAAGCGCAACTAGAAGCAGTAAAAGAAGTGCGGTGTTCATGCTGGTTAATTGGCGCCAAGTCCAACGCAGAAATCCCCAAAAGTTTAGGGGCGGAAGTGGTGTTTCAGTTCTTTGTTTAGCAGAAATTTGTTTTTTCATAATATGGGTGTAAATCCTGAAATTAGTATTCTCATTTCAACAGTTACTTCAGACCAAAGTCCGGTAGCTAACAAGATTCCTATAAGTATTAGCAATATTCCACCGATTCTTAAAAACAATACTTGTCGTTTCCTTAACCAACTCACGGAAGCAACTGCCTTTTCTAGCGTAAAAGTAATAAGCAAAAAGGGCAAACCTAAACCAAAACCATAAAAGGCAGAAAGTATTGCCCCGCGTGAAACCGTTGCTTGATTAAAAGCCAAAGTTTGAACAGCAGCCAATGTTGGACCAATGCAAGGTGTCCAACCAATAGCAAATAAAGCACCTAATAAAGGAGCACCCACTAAGCCTTGTTTAACTGGAGTATGAAATCTATATTCACGCTTAAATAAGTTCCAAAAACCTAAGTAACTTATTCCTAATACAATTACAAATAACCCCATAATTCTTTCAATAATTCTTCCGTAAGAAATAAACCATCCACCAATTCCCCCAAAAAACATTCCAATGCACACAAATACGAAAGTAAATCCTGCGATAAATAACAAGGTGGCAATTAATGCTTTTGATTTTCGGATTGATTTATTGGCATTCAAACCAAATCCAGTGATAAAGGAAAGATATCCAGGAACTAAAGGAAGTACGCAAGGAGATAAAAAGGAAATTAACCCTGCACTAAACGAAATCAAAATTGCAATTAAGAGAGATCCTTGGGTAACAGTGTTCATTCGTCAACCAAACTAGAGATGAAACCTTGTATTAAAGCTCGCTCGATTGGGCCTAGTTGTCTTGCGGCAACTTTTCCATTTTTATCAACTAAAACTGTTGAAGGAATAGCATTTGCAGGCAACGTATCTTTAAATCCCAACAGTTTTACCCCATCACGATCAAAAATATTTGGATAGGTTATTCCAAAGTTAGTTATGAATTTTTCTGCTGAAACCCTAGAGTCTCTGATGTTGATTCCAATAAATTCCACGCCACTGTCTTTGTTTTTTACATACAATTCTTGTAACTCTTTGGCTTCTTTTCGACAGGGCCCACACCATGATCCCCATACGTTTAAAACTACAACCTTATTTTTATAGTTTTTTAAATCAATTTCTTGGCCCTTAAAATCTAAAGCAATTAACTCAGGTGCTGATTTTCTATCCTCTACTTTAAGAAAAGTTGCAGTGCCGTCACCTGAAATAAAGCCTGCTTCACCAGAATTTTGAATTGCAGCGTTAGGTGTTGCACAAGCTGTAAGTATTAAACAACTTAAAACTAAAATTAATTTACGCACCGGATATTTTGCTGGCATCTTTTAGCAAATCTGCTGAAGGTTCTTCGTACTTAACTTCTACTAATTTGTCGTCATCAAAAACAAAAGTGGTCACACTTGCTAAACTACATTGGCGTTTACGTGGATCATGAACAAAAGATTTTCCTTCAGCTGCAAGTCTTGCAACCCAAATTGGAAGTTGATGTGAAACCAATAATGCTTCTTTACCTTTAGCGGCATCTCTGGCAGAAAATATTGCGGTACGCATTCTGTCTGCAACTTGTTTATATGGCTCACCCCAGGATGGTCGAAATGGATTTCTTAAATGCCACCAATTTCTTGGATCTTTTAATGCTCCATCTCCCACGGAAACTCTTTTGCCTTCAAATACATTCTTGGCTTCGATAATCAAACTATTTATTTCTGGTTTTAAGTTATGGACATTTGCAGTAGGAGCTGCAGTTTGTTGGGCTCTTTCTAAAGGAGACGAAACAATTAATGAAAGGTTGCTGTTTTTAAAATGTTCTGCAGCACGATCTGCCATTTTTAAGCCAAGTTCAGATAATTTATATCCCGGCAATCTCCCGTAAAGAACTTTTTCAGGATTAAAAACTTCGCCATGTCTCATGACATGGACAAGAGTTTTATTTGCCATCAGCTTTATTTCTTAATGTTTACGACGCATGGAACCGCGACGTTTGCTTGGACGCCAAACATTGTCTCCGTTTTCAATTGCTGCCAGTCTTAAAGTTTCACCGTGTGCTGCAAGTGCATCAATCAAAATTGAAACATTTGGAGATTCTGCTTGCACATCAACTCTTAAACCATGTTCTTGCGCTGCTTGTGCAGTTTGTGGCCCAATTACTGCCACAACAGTTGAAGCATGTGGTTTACCAGCAATACCAACAAGATTTCTTACAGTGCTGGCAGAAGTAAATAACACTGCATCAAATCCACCACTTTTAATTAATTCTCTTGTGTGAGCAGGAGGCGGTGCGGCACGAACTGTTCTAAAGGCAACGATGTCTTCAACTTCCCAACCTTTAGCTTGCATTCCTTCAACAAGAGTTTCAGTTGCAATATCTGCGCGAGGTAAGAAAACTCTATTTATTGGATCTAGTAGTTGATCAAATTTTGGCCAAACTTCTAATAGACCTTCAGAGTTATGTTCATTTGTTGGGAATAAATCTGGTTTAACACCAAATTCAACTAGTGCATCAATTACTGGTTGACCAATTGCAGCAACCTTTAATCCAGCAAATGCTCTGGCATCTAAACCGTAATCAATAAATTTATCTCTCACAGCTCTTACGGCATTGGTACTAGTAAAGACCACCCATTGGAATCTTCCTGAAACTAAACCATGAACTGCTCTTTCCATTTGTTGTGGAGTTCTTGGTGGCTCTACAGAAATTGTAGGAACCTCAACTGAAACTGCTCCATAAACTGCTAATAATTTTTGAAAATCTTCAGCATCTTCTTTAGTTCTAGGAACTAGAACTTTCCAACCAAATAAAGATTTGTTTTCAAACCATTGATATTTATCTCTGTTATTAACAAGATCACCAATAACAATTACGCCTTGTCCTGATTGTCTGGCAGCTTTTGCAACCACTGGAATGTTTTCCAGTGTTGAAACAATTGTTCTTTGGTCAGTTGTACTGCCATCTCTTGTTACAGAAATCGAAGTTGTGGCATCTCGCCCGCGAGCAATCAAAGCACTTGCAATTGCTGGTGCTTTATCGGCAGCGTTAATTACCACAATTGGAATTGTTGGATCTAAATGCAATGACCAATCAATTGGTTCTGAACCATTAAGAATGTGAACTTCTTTTCCTTTATTTGCAAACAGTGACATTCCTGCATGAGTTGGTATTGCAGTAATTGGAGAAACTCCTGGAACATATTCAAATTCAATTTTTGATTTAGCAAGAGTAGAAACTTCTACAGCCAAGTTATCTTCAACAACTGGATCTCCTGCGCAAAGTCTGACAACTGCAGCACCTTCTTTAGCTGCATCAATTGCTAAACGAGCTCTAACAGCTGGTGCCATTGGTACGCCATCTTCATCAACTGCGGCCACAACATCTGCAGTTTCATTTGCATGAGCATTTGCAATGTCCATGGTGTTTACATCAGCAATAATTAATTCGGCTTGTTTAATTGCATTAATTCCGCGCAGTGTTATTAATTGTGGATCTCCTGGTCCTGCGGCAACATAAATTACCGGCAGCACAATAATCTTTTTCTTAGTCAAGTAATTACCTTTCGTTTCTATACGGCTTTGCGTTGTTCGTGGAATGCCAAAATTTGTAGTTCTGATGCCAAATCAACTTTTCTGACATCTACTCCTTCAGGAACACTTAAATGAACTGGTGCAAAATTTAAGATGCTTCTGATTCCAGCTTTTACTAAACGATCACTTACAACTTGAGCACTTTCTGCAGGAGTTGCCACTACTCCTAAACGAGCACTTGTTTCCTTGATTACATCTTCTAAATCACTTAATGCATGAACAAGTAATTCAACAGTTTTTCCTTCGGCACCACATTTAACTTTTGTGCCAATTAAAGTTTGATCTGCATCAACTAATGCCACAACACGAAAACCACGAGAACCAAAACCTCCGTAATGAGCAAGGGCTCTTCCAAGATTTCCCACTCCCACAATTACTACTGACCAATCGTGATTAAGTCCCATTTCGCGAGAAATTTGGTAACGCAAAAATTCAACTTCATAACCAACACCACGAGTTCCATATGAACCTAAGTGAGATAAATCTTTTCGAAGCATGGCACTGGAAACTCCCGTAAGGGCTGCTAATTCTTCAGAGGAAACTCTTACTTGTGCAGCATCTGCTAATTGGCTTAAAGCTCTGTAATAAGCAGGAAGTCTTGAAACTGTAGCTTCAGAAATTTTGGGTGAATTACCATCTTTTGATGATGATGAGACTTTTGATGGCATATATCCAAAGGTACACATTTGTGCAAAAAAGCACAAATCCTCTCACAAATCAAAGACTTTTAACTAAGTGCTTTTCGTAATCTTTCTGGATCTACTCGCCAATAATCGTGGCGTTTGCCGTCAACAAAAATGACGGGGATTTCTTCCCCGTACTGGTGCATTAATTCAGGATTGTTTTGGATTTCTTCAACTTCATAACCAACGTTTAATTCACTGGTTACTTGGGCAACGATTTTGATGGCGTCATCACATAGGTGACAGCCTGGTTTGGAGAGAACTTTTACTCTTTTAGAGATTTAAATCAGAACCTTATAAATGGGGAAAGCTGGCTGAGGGGAAATCAGCCAGCCTCTACGAATGATTCGCGCAAGTATTCAGAAACTGCTGCTTCTGGAACACGAAACGATCTACCAACGCGCACTGCTGGCATGGTGCCTGAGTGGACTAGTCGGTAAACAGTCATCTTGGATACTCGCATTGATGAGGCAACTTCTGCCACGGTCAAGAATCTAACTTCGCCTAAAGGTCTATCTGGGCTTGTCGCCATTTCTTGCCTCTTTCTTTCACGCTTTAAGACCTTCCCTAAGTCTTAAGTGGCGTGTGGTGCCACGGTAATAGATGACTACTAGGTAGCACAAGAGAGGAGGGGGGTCATTTAAGGGAACCAGACATGCTAATGGGGTTTGAAAAAATCATGTTACAGAAGTGATTTAGAGGTTTTTAAATGAAACGATCTGCAGGATGTGGATTTAATGACAATAATACTTCTTTTGCTTTTCTTCCTGGTAATTTCTTAATTGTTTTTAACAAAGCAACGCGATTATCGCAATGTTCTTTCAAAACTGCGTAAGCTTTTTTACCAATTAATTCAATTAATGTGTCTTTTTCACTTATATAAACTGGTTCAGTTGCAGTGTGTGCATCGGTATCTGATGAACAATACCAATCCATGGTGTGTCCACCTTCTCCCCAGTTTTTTCTTTTGTATTCTTCAATAACAATTACTTGATAATCTGTGTCATCTTCAAATTCTCTTGTTTCATAACTTCTTCTAATTGGTAATTGCCAACAAACATCTGGTTTTGCTTCTAATGGTTTAGCACCTTTGACCATTGCAAGCTTATGTAATGCGCAACCTTGCCCACCAGCAAACTCTGGTGAGTTCATAAATATGCAAGCGCCATCTACAACTCTTGTTTTTTCAACACCGTCTTCTTTTTCTGTCCAACCTTTTTTGGAATTTGCGTGTTCTTGCTTTTCCCAAATATCTGGAGTTAATTTCTTAACCCATTTTGCAACTCTTTTTTTATCTGCTGCTTCAGTGAAATGTGCACCATGAACACAGCAACCATCATTTGGATTTGATTTCTCAACACCTTTACAACCGCGACCAAAAATACATTCCCAATTTGAAGTTAGCCAAGTTAAATCAGCTTTTATCAAGGTTTCAGAGGCATCAGGATCAATAAACTCAAGCCAGGTACGAGGCGTCTCTTTTAAGATTTCGGTCATAAGTCTGAGCCTACTTGGGCAGTTTCTCTCATACGCAAAGTAGTCTTGTTCAATAAGTCACACTAAATAGAAAGAAACAAACGTGAAACTTGGCATTGTTGGCACCGGCAATATGGGTGAAGCCATATTAAAAGGCTTACTCGACAATGTCTTAAGTCCAAATGACATCGTTTGCGTAGATAAGTCGCAAGAAAACTTAGATCGAATTGCTAAGACTTATAAAGTTGATTGCTCGCTTAATATCTCCGGAATTAAAGACTGTGAAGTAGTACTTTTGGCTGTTAAACCTCAAAATATGGATGAGGTTTTGCCGTCGCTCGGCAAAGTCATATCTGAAAATACTTTAATAATTTCAATTGCCGTTGGAATTACTTCAAGCTTTATCGTAAATAATCTTGGAATTAACAAAGCTGCAGTTGTTAGAGCTATGCCAAATACTCCAGCTTTAGTTGGCAAAGGTGTAACAGGAATAGCAAAAGGTGAATTTGCTACCGATGCACAATTAACGATTACTAAAAATCTTTTGGAAGCTGTTGGCCAAGTTGTGGTAGTCAATGAAGTTCAAATTGATGTTGTTGCTGCAGCATCTGGCTCTGGTCCTGCTTATTATTTTTATGTCACAGAATTATTAATTGAAGCTGCTGTAGCTCATGGATTATCTAGAGATGTTGCACAAGTTTTAGTTGAGAATACTTTTGTTGGATCTAGTGCTTTATTTGAAAATTCAGATGATGATGTTGTTGAATTAAGAAGAAAAGTTACTTCACCAAAAGGAACAACTCAAGCTGCAATTGAATTCTTAGAAAGTAAAGATTTAAAAAGTATTTGGCAAAATGCCTTAGGTGCAGCAATTAAAAGAGCAGAAGAAATTAGTAAGAACTAATTATTCAGCAGCGCTATTTACAGGTGGAGCATCTGGAAGTGCTTGTTTAACTTCTCCAGTGAAAGTAAATACTCTGGTGTCAGCAGTTTTCTTGTCAGCATTAGCAGCTTCGCCTTCAACTCCTACTACAACAAGATTTCCAGCAGTTAATTCACCAAATAAAATCTTTTCACTCAATACATCTTCAATTTCTCGCTGAATTGTTCTTCTCATTGGTCTTGCGCCCAATGCTTGGTCATAACCCTTATCAACAAGCAATTCTTTAGCTTGATCAGTCAAAATCAGACCCATGTCTTTGTCCTTTAGTCTGTCATCAAGAGAAGTGACCATAAGTTCAACAATTTGTAAAATTTCTGGACGAGTCAATTGATGGAACACAATTACATCATCAAGTCTGTTTAAGAACTCTGGACGGAAATGTTGTTTAAGTTCTTCGTTAACCTTTAATTTCATGCGGTCATAGCTACCTTCAACATCATCACCCATGGAGAAGCCAAGGCCTACCCCTTTAGAAATATCGCGGCTTCCAAGGTTGGTAGTCATGATTATTACTGTGTTTTTGAAATCAACCATGCGACCTTGAGAGTCAGTTAATTTACCGTCTTCCAAGATTTGTAATAGTGAGTTGAAAATATCTGGATGAGCTTTTTCAACTTCGTCAAAAAGCACTACAGAGAATGGTTTGCGACGAACTTTTTCAGTTAACTGTCCGCCTTCTTCGTAACCGACATATCCTGGAGGTGAACCAAATAATCTTGAAACAGTGTGACGTTCTGAATACTCAGACATATCCAACATAATCAGTGCGTTTTCATCACCGAATAAGAATTGGGCCAATGTTTTTGAAAGTTCAGTTTTACCAACACCAGATGGTCCTGCAAATATAAATGATCCACCTGGTCGTTTTGGATCTTTTAGGCCAGCACGAGTTCTTCTAATTGATTTAGATAACGCTTTAATGGCATCTTCTTGACCAATAACGCGTTTGTGAAGTTCTTCTTCCATACGAAGCAGTCTCTTTGATTCAGCTTCAGTTAGTTTTGCCACAGGAACACCTGTTGACATGGCTAGAACTTCAGCAATTAAATCTTCGTCAACTTCAGCAACAACGTCTAAGTCGCCTGCTTTCCATTCACGTACACGTTCATTCTTCTCAGAAATTAAAGTCTTTTCTTTATCTCTTAAAGATGCTGCTTTTTCAAAATCTTGAGCATCAATGGCTGATTCTTTTTCTTTTCTTACATCAGCAATTTTGTTATCAAATTCTCTTAAATCAGGAGGAGCTGTCATTCTGTTAATGCGCAGACGAGCACCAGCTTCATCAATCAAATCAATAGCTTTATCTGGTAATTGACGATCATTGATGTATCGATCAGCCAAGGTCGCTGCAGAAACTAGAGCAGAATCAGTAATAGTTACTTTGTGATGTGATTCGTAGCGATCTCTTAAACCTTTCAAGATCTCAATAGCGTGAGCAACTGAAGGTTCTTGTACTTGAATTGGTTGGAATCTGCGTTCTAATGCAGCATCTTTTTCTACATATTTGCGGTATTCATCCAAAGTGGTAGCACCAATTGTTTGTAGTTCACCGCGAGCAAGCATTGGTTTTAAGATTGATGCAGCATCAATTGCACCTTCTGCTGCACCTGCTCCAACAAGTGTGTGGATTTCATCTATAAACAAAATGATGTCGCCACGAGTGCGGATTTCTTTTAATACTTTTTTCAATCTTTCTTCAAAATCACCACGGTATCTAGATCCAGCAACTAAAGAACCTAAATCAAGTGTGTAGAGCTGTTTGTCTTTCAAAGTTTCTGGAATATCGCCCTTAACAATTTTTTGAGCAAGACCTTCTACTACTGCAGTTTTACCAACACCTGGTTCACCAATTAATACTGGATTATTTTTAGTACGGCGAGAAAGTACTTGCATTACTCTTTCAATTTCTTTTTCGCGACCAATTACTGGATCAAGTTTTCCATCACGAGCTGCTTGAGTTAAGTTTCTGCCAAATTGATCAAGTACCAAGGAAGTTGATGGGGTTCCTTCACTTGGAGCACCAGAAGTTAATGGTTCTTTGCCTTGGTAACCAGAAAGCAATTGAATTACTTGTTGGCGAACACGATTCAGATCTGCACCAAGTTTTACTAGAACTTGGGCTGCAACTCCTTCGCCTTCGCGAATAAGTCCAAGCAAAATATGTTCTGTACCAATGTAGTTGTGACCTAATTGCAAAGCTTCTCTTAAAGATAATTCCAAAACTTTTTTAGCACGTGGAGTAAAAGGAATATGTCCTGATGGTGCTTGTTGGCCTTGGCCAATTATTTCTTCAACTTGTGATCTAACAGATTCAAGTGAAACACCTAATGATTCAAGTGATTTAGCGGCAACGCCTTCACCTTCATGAATTAAACCTAAAAGAATGTGTTCAGTACCAATGTAATTGTGGTTGAGCATACGGGCTTCTTCTTGCGCAAGAACTACTACGCGTCTTGCTCGATCAGTAAATCTCTCGAACATAACTTAAGCCTCCTTGCATCAACTTTAGGGAAATTAACTTTTCCTTATATATCTATAGTACGTCTCTGCATTTATTAAGCAAATTCAACCTAAAAGTTGGGGAAACATCCCTATAAGTGGTAGTCATTTACCCCATGAGTAACAAGACTTAGGGGTGAAAAGAAAAAGCTTGAATTACAGGTGTTTGATCATTCGGGTGTTGCCCAAAGTGTTTGGTTTGACTTTGTCCAAATCCAAAAACTCTGCCACACCAACGTCATATGACTGTAAAAGTTGTTGGTAAATCTCTGGCTCAACGGGAGTGCCTTCAATTTCGGTAAAACCGTGTTTAGCAAAAAATTTTGTTTCAAATGTTAAACAAAAAACTCTTTTCACACCTAATTCTTTTGCTCTTTTTAATAAAGCTTCTAAAAGTTGAGAACCAATTCCTTTGTCTTTAAATTCAGGAAATACCGCTACTGTTCTTACTTCAGCTAAGTCTTCCCATAAAACGTGGATTGCTCCAGCACCAATTACTTGTCCATTATTTTCAATTACTAAAAAGTCTGGAACTGCTTCATACAAAGTAACTGTTGCTTTAGATAGCAATCTTCGATCAGGCGCATAGGTATCAACTAACTTTCTTATGGTTGAAACATCAATTGTTTTGGCAGGACGAATTGAAATTGCAGACATTTTATTGTGGTTTAACTAGTGGGAATAAAACAGTTTCTCTAATACCTCTACCAGTTAGCATCATTAAGACTCGATCAATTCCCATACCCTGACCACCAGCTGGTGGCATTCCGTATTCAAGTGCTCTTAAGAAGTCTTCATCTATTTGCATAGCTTCCACGTCGCCACCTGCAGCAAGTTGTGCTTGTTCAGTTAATCTCTTTCTTTGTTCAATTGGATCATTTAATTCGGTATAGGCAGTACCAATTTCTGCACCAAAAGCAACTAAATCCCAACGCTCAGCAACTCTGTTGTCTTCGCGGTGTTGTCTAGTTAAGGGAGCAACATCGGTTGGAAAGTCTGTATAAAAAGTAGGAAGAACTGTTTTATCTTCCAAAAGGTGTTCGTAAAGTTCTAGGACAACTTGACCTCTGGTCCATTTAGGATCATGCGAAATTTTTAATTTATCACACAGGTTTCTTAAAGTTTTTTCATCAGTATCGGCATTAATTGTTTCACCAGTTGCTTTTGAAAGTCCGTCATAAACTTTTACAACAGGCCATGCGCCACTAATATCGTGTTCGGTGTGATTGCCTTCATCATCCCAGTGTCTAACAATTTCTTTGCCATAAACATTTTTTGCAGCTTCTTGAATTAACTGTTGAGTTAATTCGCGCATGACGTCATAGTCACCATATGCCTGATACATCTCAAGCATGGTGAATTCTGGGTTATGTGAAGAGTCTGCACCTTCATTTCTAAAGTTTCTATTAATTTCAAAGACTTTATCTACTCCACCTACAAGTAAACGTTTTAAATAAAGCTCTGGTGCAATTCGTAAAAACAGTTCCATGTCGTATGCATTGATGTGAGTTTTAAACGGACGAGCATTTGCTCCACCGTGTTGTACTTGCAACATTGGGGTTTCTACTTCAACAAAACCTCGGTCTGTTAAAGATTTTCTAATGCTTGAAACTACTTTTGATCTGACGTGAAGCATTTCTCTTGCTTCTGGTCTAACAATTAAATCTACGTAACGCATTCTTACTCTTTGTTCAGGATCGTTTAATCCATGATGTTTATCAGGTAGTGGTTTTAAAGACTTACCAGTAATTAACCATTTACTTGCTTTAACTGAAAGTTCTCCGCGTTTGGTTGTGACAACTTCTCCAGTTAAACCAACATGATCGCCTAAATCAACATTTTCTTTCCACATTTCAATTGATTCTTCACCAACTGCATCTGCTGCAATCATTACTTGAAGATCCCCTGAACCATCTCTTAGCGTTGCAAATATTAATTTTCCTGCGATTCGATTAAGCATTACTCGACCAGCAATAGAAACGATTTTTCCAGTCTTTGCTTCTGGTGCTAAATCTTTGTTCTCATTTCTAACTTCTAAAAGAGTGTGATCGGGTTTAAAGCCAACAGGAAATGGATCAATGCCTTGGGATTGAATCCTGGCCAGTTTTTCTCGACGGATTTGTTCTTGTTCGTTTAAATCGTCAATGGCATCGTTACTCATAGAAAACTAGACTACTTGTTCTTTTCGAAAACTAACCGTAAGCCTTCCAAAGTCAAGTCTGGTTCGTGATGAGTAATAGTGCTGGATTCTTCAACAACTAACGGAGCAAGACCACCAGTTGCAACAACTGCTTTTACTGGACCAATTTCAGCAATAATTCTTTGCAAAATTCCATCAACTTGACCGGCAAATCCATAAAGAGCACCAGATTGCAAAGCCTCGACGGTATTTTTTCCTATCACGCTTCTTGGTTTTACAAATTCAACTTTTCTTAATTGTGCAGCTCGATTAGCTAATGCATCCAAGGAAATCTCAATTCCTGGAGCAAGTGCTCCGCCCAGGAATTCTCCTTTTTCACTGACCACATCAAAATTTGTTGAAGTTCCAAAATCAACAACTACCGAAGGACCCCCGTGTCTTTCAAATACTGCTAATGAATTTGCAATTCGATCTGCACCAACTTCTTTTGGGTTATCAGTAATTATTGGTACACCTGTTTTTGTTCCAGGTTCAATGATCACAGTTTTTGTACCTGGGAAATATCTTTCTAACATCCAACGCATTTCTCTTAAAACTGAAGGAACTGTAGAGCAAAGAGAAATTCCTGTAACTTTAGGTTGATCTTTTAGTAATCCATTAAAAGTCAAAATCAATTCATCAGCTGTTGAATTGGCATCAGTTTTTGTTCGCCAATGTTGAATAAGTATTTCATTGTCATAAAGACCTAAGACCGTGTTGGTATTGCCAACATCAATTGCTAATAGCATTTACTCTCCTAGCAACTCCAAATTAGTTCGCATATTTAGCGAACAGTTCTCAGGTCACCACCTATATCCAACACGGGGGCTGAGTGGGTTAGCGCACCCACGGCTAGAAAGTCCACACCAGTTTCAGCAATTTTGCGGGCATTCTCCAAAGTTATGCCACCACTTGCTTCTAACTTTGCTTTTTTGTTAACAGTCACTGCCGCTTTTTTAAGATCCTCAATACTGAAATTATCAAGCAGAATTAATTTGGCATCTACGGCTAGCGCTTCGTTAAGTTGATCTAAGTTATCAACCTCTATTTCAAATTCTAATTCTGGAAATTTATCTTTTACTTTTTCAACAGCACTTTTTATTGAACCAGATGCAACTATGTGATTATCTTTTATTAACGCTTGATCATTAAGGCTCATTCGATGATTTGTGCCACCGCCTGCTTTAACTGCATATTTTTCTAGAAGTCTTAATCCGGGAGTAGTTTTTCTGGTATCTCGAACCTTTGCATTTGTTCCAGAAATTTCATTAACCCATTTATTGGTGGTTGTTGCAATTCCACTTAAGTGACCTAAGAAATTTAATGCAGTTCTTTCAGCTGTTAGCAATTCAATTGTGGAGCCTTTGGCTGTTAACAAACAGGTATTAGCTTCAACTTTTTTACCATCTTCGACACATATCTCTATCTCAATTTTTTTACTTGCTACTGACAAAAAGACTAAAGCTGCAATATTGATTCCTGCAATTACACCAGGTGATCGAGTGACCAAATCTAATTCGGAAATTTGAATTTCAGGAATTGTAGCAAGTGAAGTTACATCTGTGCCACCCATTAAATCTTCAGAAATTGCTAAATCAACTAAAGCCTGAACTAGTTCTGGTTCAAGTCCATTGCTGCGCAAATTTTCATAAACTTGCTCTCTAGAAGTCATCAGCTACTTCTTCCCGATTGTTTTTTCTGAAAGCTCTAATTTTCCTTCATTTAGTTTTCCTTGAATTCTTACAAGCCATCTAGAGTCGTTTCTTTCAGGAAAATCAGATCTCCAATGAGATCCCCTGCTTTCTTCTCGGCGTAACGCCGCATTTGAAAGAAAACTGGAAACGGTCAGCAAATTAGTTGCTTCCCAACTTTGGGTGGAAGATAACTTGGTGGTTTTCTTAGCAAGTTCTGAAAGTTTATCGATTGTTTTATTTAACCCAGTTGCATTTCTTACTGCTCCTGCACCAGTTGTGGTGGTTTCAGTTATGTCTTTTCTAACTTTTCCATCAATGAGATTTGTGGGGGTATTTTCAATTAATGGTTCACTTTGCTTTGGTAAATCTGTTAAATGATTAGCCACTCGTTCTGCTACAACTA
>Ga0247835_1002970_pt1 | contig 16882 bp, 13 predicted proteins | sample LaCtaG_3_FD_189912 | JGI IMG/M metagenome (GOLD analysis project Ga0247835, IMG submission 189912) | Freshwater microbial communities from meromictic Lake La Cruz, Castile-La Mancha, Spain - LaCruzMarch2015_13.5m | ecosystem: Environmental > Aquatic > Freshwater > Lake | place: Spain: Castile-La... | reverse complement strand
AGCAGGGCCGCCCGGCGACCTCGTCGTACTTGGGGTTGATGGCGTAGCTGTGCCCCTTGAAGGTCCCGCCGAGCAGGTTACGGTAAACCTGACCACCGACGGAACCCTCGCTGTCACTGGCGCCAAACACGGCCACGGCACCCGGGGTGAACAACTGGTCGACATCGGACAAGTGCATCTGGACTGCCCTCCCGGGCTCAATTAGGGTTAAGCTTCAGCGACGCCGCGGAGACGAGGCCCGGCGGACAACCAAAGTATCGGTAACGAGAATCGCCCGCAACGCCTGACGCATCCGACCGCAACCCAGATCGGCTGCCGTGGCGCCCGCGCGATGGGGATAGCCCATGAACTTAGCTTTCATTTCCCACGACACCTGCAAAGAGCACGCGATGGGTGCCCATCATCCGGAGTGCCCGGAGCGACTGCACGCGATCCAGGACCGCATGATCGCGTCCGGCATGGAGATGCTGGTCACCCACTATGACGCGCCCGAAGCCAGCGTCGAGCAACTGGCACGGGTCCACGACCCGGATTACATTCGCAAAATCTTCGACACCGCCCCCGCGTCCGGCCCAGGACTGGCCTGGGTGGACGGGGACACGGCCATGAACAGCCGCACCCTGCCCGCGGCGCTGCGCTCCGCCGGCGCGGCCATCCTTGGGGTCGATCTGGTGATGAGCGGCAAGCACCATGCCGCCTTCTGCTGCGTCCGCCCGCCGGGTCATCATGCCGGGCGTGATTCCGCGGCCGGCTTCTGCTTCTTCAACAACGTGGCGGTCGGCGCGGCCCACGCGCTGGAACAGCATCAGCTCAAACGCGTGGCCATCGTCGACTTCGACGTGCATCACGGCAACGGCACCGAGGATATCTTTATCGACGACCCGCGGGTGCTGTTCTGCTCCAGTTTCCAGCATCCCTTCTATCCGGGCACCGGCGCCGATACGGTCGCGCCGAACATCATCAACCTGCCACTGCCGCGCCTCACCAGCGGGGCTGACTTCCGCGCCGCCGTAGAGCGCGCCTGGCTGCCCCGCCTCGACGCCTTCGCCCCGGAGCTGATCCTGGTCTCGGCCGGGTTCGACGGCCACGCCGAGGACGACATGGCGCACTTCAACCTGCGTGAGCCGGATTACGCCTGGATCACGCGGGAACTCCACAAACTCGCCGGGCGCCATGCCCAGGAGCGCATCGTCTCCTGTCTGGAGGGGGGTTATACCCTCTCGGCCCTGGGACGCTGCGTCAGCACCCATGTGGACGAGTTGATCGGGCACGCCTGATCACCGAACACCGCCGATGCGCGTTTGCTGCACCGCAGCAACCAAGGATAGGCGGGTTCGGGAACGGATGCAACGCATCGGTTGGAAGCGCGTCAAACCGCCTCATCCGACAGCGATAACACGAGGCGAAAGCCAATGTCCCGCGCGGTTTCGCGTATCGCCGCGCGCGCGCGGGCCGTGGTCCTGGTCCGCAACGGACCCGCATCGAAGGATCCTCCGCGCAGGATGCGCGCGCCTTCGGCATCCGCGTCGTTCCGGCCGTCACCGACCTGGTATGGATAGGGCCGGTCCCGACTCAGGGTCCATTCCCAGACGTTACCGCCCATGTCCGCGACGCCCTCGGGCGTAGCGCCAAGGGGGAACAGGCCAACGGCGGACGGCTCACCGAGGGTCCCGAGACAGTTGGCACACCCGTCCCCGAAGCGATCGCCCCAGGGATAGACGCGTCCCTGAGTCCCACGCGCCGCCAGCGCCCACTCGGCCTCGGTGGGCAGGCGCAGGCCATAGCCGGCCGGCAGACCGGTGCGGCGCTTGCGTAACATGGTGTCGAGCCAGGCGGCATAGGCGACCGCCTCAAACCAGTTGACACCAACCACCGGACGATTGGTCTCGGCGCGCTGACGCAGCCAACCCGCCGGCTCCTTACGCCGCTGACCATGACACCAGACCCATCCCAACTCGGACCACCACTCGCGCCGTTCATAGCCGCGCGCTGCGACGAAGACGCGGAATTGGCCGACGGTGACCGGGTAGCGTCCGATCCAGAAGGCATAGTCCAGTGCGACCGGTAAGTCCCCTCCAAGCTCGTTGGGCAGCACCCCGGCAACATCAGGAGAACAGCCCAACACGACCGGGCCCGGTTTGATCGCCACCATTCCCAGGGCTCGCTCATGATCGCCGTGATAGCGCGCCGGGAGTTCGAAACCCCGACGTTCGAAACGCGAGTCGCCGAGTCGGGCCAACACGGCCGCGGCGGCCGCCCGCTCCCCCAAATGCAGCGCGCCGGACTCCACCAGGGCCGCCAGGCGGTGACGAACGCGCTGAACACTCCGGGCGCCGGGCGGCGTATCGGCGGCCCGCCCATAGCCGATGGCGATGGCCACCTCGCCCGCCAACCAGACACGGCGCCATAAGGCATCGCCCATGTCGGCATCGGGTGGACACAGGTACTCGATCAGATCCAACGGCCGCGCAACCTCACGCTGGCTATGGACCAGGAAGCCGACCGCATGCAGAATGGTCTCACGCCAGCAGGTCCGGTCATGGACACGACCAGCCACTTGCTGCGCAAAGTCCGGTGCATGAGCCACTGCGCAACCGGCCAGGTACTCGCGTATCGCCCGATGCGGGAAGTCGTAGACCGCCGGCCGCTCCTCGCACAATAGACCAGCGCGCTGCTTGATCAACTCCGTGAGCGATTGCGCCCAGTCCACATCCTGGCGCGGATGCAGCAACCGCAGCGCGGTGACCAACTCGGTCTCACCAACTCCGGCGGCCACGCCTTGGCCGGGATCGGTCGATGACCGGTCGGTGCCCCCTTGGTGCTGCATCACCATCGACAGACGCTCGCACAGGCTGATGGCATCGCAACGATCCCGCCGGGCCTCACGCAGCAGATCGGTAATGCGCGTATCCTCGGCATCCAACCCGCGATCCATCCGCGAAAAGAGCACATCGACGGCACCCTCGAACAACCGCGCCCGCTCCTCCCGCAGTTCACGACGATCAGTGAAGACCAGCGCCATGAGCGTGAGCAACAGGGGATTGGATGCCAGGCGCGAGCAATGGGAACGCCTGACTTCCTGGCGAAAGGTATCCGCCAGAGCCTCCGCCTCGGTCAGCAAGAGCGCGCCGTGGGCACTCAACTCCTGGAACCAGTCGGTCACGAAACGATCCACCTGATCGCGGCCGAAGGGCTGCAAGCCGGCGATCGGAAACTCCGCTTCCGGCAACCGCCAATCGGGGTGCTGGTAGGCAAGCACCCGGCTGGTGAGGACGAAGCGGCACTTGGGTGCCTCCTGACGAAACTCGATCAGACTCGCACGCACCTGGGACAACCCGCTGGGATGAACCTCATCCAGCCCGTCCCACAGCACCAGGGCACGCCCCTCGTGGATCGCCGCTTCAAGTGCCGGCAGACAAAAGCCCAGGTTACGATCGGTCAACTCGTGACGCAGAAACCCCCACACCAACCGCTTGGCGGACTGCTCCGACCTGTCCTGCGCGGCCAACCAGGTACTGAAATCGCGGAACCGCAAGAGCACCGGGAGACACGACCACTCGGTTTCCGGCCAACCGGGCAGCGCGGCCCGATCCCCGGTCGCCAGGACGTGGGCGAGAAAGGCAAGCAGTGTGGATTTGCCCGAGCCGGCCTCGCCCAGGATCACCAGCGAACGGCGTAAACTAATCGCTTCCAGCGCGCTGAGGCCGCGCGCCCGATCCCGATCCGGGATGCGCTCGACATTCGGGTCTAAAGCCGGATAGGTCACCGGGAGGCCGCGCCCGGCCTCCACGAGTGCCCGCTTCGCCGTCTCCTCGGGCAGCGCAAGATCAGTCATCAGCGGCACGTAAAGGTTGACGATGCCGCGGCTATCATTCGTTCGGCCAGTGACGCCGCGCAGTGGCAGCGAGCGGGTACGCCACGCCAGCACCCGCCGCAGGCAGTCGAGTTGCCCATCGGGGGAACTGGTACGCTCGCCGACGAAGATCCCTTTAAGGATGACCGGATCTGCGGCGGCCGGCGGTCGAACGGTCGCCGCTTGGCCAGCGACCTGGACCGACAAACGTGCATTCAGAGCACGACGCTGCTCTTCCAACGCGACAAGCTGCGCACGCAATCGTGACGCTTCCGAACTGTTATCCTTGGTCACGGCTGCCCCCCATGACAGACCTGGATGATCCCTTGCGGAGTTTCCCGCCACTGACCGGCAACGTGACAGCGCCGCCCGTTCGCGGCAACACGGTGCGTCGCGCCGCCGCGCGCACGCTGCCTCCACTTGTCGGACTCAAGCATGCCTAACATCGCAATCCTTTGGTTCCGGCGCGATCTGCGCCTCACTGACAATCCGGCCCTGCTCCAGGCCATGGCGGACAATGATCAGGTGTTGCCGCTCTATATTCACGCCCCGGCCGACGAGATTCCCTGGGCTCCAGGAGCAGCCAGTCGCTGGTGGCTGCATTGGAGCTTACAGGACCTGGATCGTTCACTGCGCGAACGCGGCAGCCGCCTGATAATCGACGTCGGCGAGGCACTCGCGGTGATTCAACGGATGGTAGCGCAGACCGGCGCGACCCGCGTCTATTGGAACCGCCTCTACGATCCGGCCACCCGTGCGCGCGACACCCGGATCAAGCTCGCCCTGCGCGCTCAAGGGCTTGTAGCCGAAAGCCACAATGCGCTGCTGTTGCGCGAGCCCTGGACCATCCTGAATGCCACCGGGGAACCTTACAAAGTGTACAGCGCTTTCTGGCGCAAGTCGTCCCCCGGATTGGCTGGCTGCACCCCGGTGCCGACACCGCCCGGATTCCGGCCGGCCCCGGCGGTGGACAGTCTGCGCAGCGAGGACCTGGGGTTGTTACCGCGAATTCCCTGGGATCAGGGCCTGCGTGAGCGCTGGCAACCCGGCGCCGACGCCGCGATGAACCGTGCGATCGCGTTTCTCGACAGCGCGCTGGACGCTTACGCCCAGGGCCGGGACCTTCCCGGCACCACGGGCACCTCCAGTCTCTCACCCTATCTGCACTTCGGCGAGATCGGCCCGCGCCAGGTGCTGGCCCTGATCGCCGCGCGCTACGGGACGGTGGAGGCACCTGCCGCTGAGGCCTATGTGCGCGAACTCGGCTGGCGGGAGTTCGCGCATCACCTGCTCTACCACTTCCCGCACACCGCGACCGATCCCCTGGACCCGCGCTTCGCCCGTTATCCGTGGCGCACCGAGGGCGCTGCCGAACTGCTCGCCGCCTGGCAACAGGGCCGCACCGGCATCCCCCTGGTCGACGCCGGGATGCGTGAACTGTGGCACACCGGCTGGATGCACAATCGCGTGCGGATGGTGGTTGCTTCCTTCCTGACCAAGAACCTGCGCCTGCCCTGGCAGGCCGGCGCCGCCTGGTTCTGGGACACGCTGGTGGACGCGGACCTGGCGGCCAACACCCTGGGCTGGCAATGGACTGCCGGCTGCGGAGCCGATGCCGCCCCCTACTTCCGGGTCTTCAATCCGGTTCGTCAGGGCGAGCGGTTCGACCCCCAAGGCACCTATGTGCGGCGCTGGTGCCCGGAGTTGGCCGGCCTGCCCGACAAGTTCATCCATCAGCCATGGGCCGCCCCCGCCGCGACCTTGCGCGCGGTCGGCCTGACCCTGGGGGTCGACTACCCGACCCCCAGCGTCGATCTGGCGCGCTCGCGGCTGGAGGCGCTGGCCGGGTTTGAAACGATCAAAAGCTCCACCGACGGAGGGCATGGCGCCGCGCGGTCATAGCCCCCCATGGTCGCCGCTCACTGGTCGCCACACCAGTCCTTGTACGGATGCCGAGCCAGGTTGGCGTTGGAGTAACGCGGATCGGCCGTGACCTCGGCACCCGCCCAAGGAGGCAAGGACACGTGCTCGTCAGCGCGCTTCAGTTCGATCTCAGCCAGTTCCAGACCTTCATTGGACCCGCTGAAGACGTCCAGATCCCACATGCGGTCGCCATAATGGACCCGATAGCGAACCTTCGAAATCACCGGCAGGATCGCCAGTTCGCGCAGCATCGCCCGCGCATCCGCGGCCGGGATGGGGTACTCGAATTCAGACCGGGTGATGCCGTGCGGCGGTCCCTTGATGGTGAGGTAGGCATCATCCTCCTTCATCCGCACCCGCAAGGTCAGGGTGCCGGTCGTCGCCAGATAGCCCTGGACAATCTGCCATTCCTGCTCGACCGCCTCACGCCATGCATCATTTTTGACCAGGAACTTACGCTCGATTTCGAGTGCCATTACTCAACCCTCCGACCGTGCAAAGAGCGCCATGGATTCGACATGGGCGGTGTGCGGGAACATGTCCATGACCCCCGCCTGAACCATCCGGTACCCCAAGCCGTTGACCAGCCGATCCGCATCGCGCGCCAGGGTACTGGGATAACAAGAAACATAGCAGATACGCTGCACACCCAAGCGCGGCAACCAGTCGAGAATCTCAAGCGCGCCACTGCGCGGCGGATCCAGCAGGGCCTTGTGGTAGTACCCACGCAGCCAGGGCTCCCCGGCGAGGTTCCCGTAAAGATCGGCGGTTTCGAAGCGCACGTTATCGATCCCGTTGCGCCGGGCATTGGCCGCGGCCCGTGACACCAGCCCGGCATCCGCCTCGACCCCCACGACATCGGCGCAACGCCGCGCCATGGGCAGACTGAAGTTACCGAGCCCGCAGAACAGGTCCAGCACCCGCTCATCGGGTTGGGGGTCCAGGAGGTCGAGCGCCTGATCGACCATCAGGCGGTTCAGCTCCAGGTTCACCTGGGTGAAATCCGTGGGCAGGAACTCCAGGCGGACGCCATGACGCGGGAGGTCATAGTGCAAGTCCAACTGATGACCGGGCATGGGCCGAATGGTGTCCACCCCGCCCTCCTGGAGGTAGATGTGGTAGCCATGATCCTCGCCCAGGCGCTGCAACACCGCCAGGTCAGCGTCGCTCGGCGGCGCCATGACGCGAAACACCAGGACGCAGGGCGCCTCACCGACTGCCATCTCGATCTGCGGGACCTGATCGCGGATACTCAGTTGTCCGACCGCTTCAGCCAGGACCGCAAGCCGCTCGCCCACCGCCGGGTGCAGCACCGCACAGCCACTCAGGTCGGCCAGATAAGGGGTACCACGCTCGCGAAAGCCCACCAGGGTGCGGCCCTTCTTGATCACATGCTTCACCCCCAGGCGCGCCTTGCGCCGATACCCCCAATGTCCCGCGACCAGGGGGGCGAGCCAGGTCTCGGGGCTGACCTTGCCGATCCGCGTGAAGACATCGGCGAGGGTCTCCTGTTTCATGCGGATCTGCGCGGCCGGGTCCTGGTGTTGCAGGCTGCAACCGCCGCAGATGCCGAAATGGGGGCAGCGCGGCGCGACCCGTTCCGGCGATGCCCGCAGAATCTCGACGGCGACGCCCTCATCGAAGCGACGCTGGAGGCGGGTGTAGCGGAAGCGTACCCGCTCTCCGGCCAAGGCGTTATCGATGAAAAGCGCCTTGCCGTCGAAGTGTGCCAGGCCCCGACCCTCGTGGGTCAGACCCTCGATCTCGACCTCGACTAAGCCTTGGGGCAGTGGTTTGCGTTTCTTTGACAAAATATTCTTAGCGATCTATTGACGCAGCGGTTCGTACTGCTGATGAGAAACCCGTCGATTCGGGGAACACCGTATCACGCCGGAAAGACCCCGGTGGACAGATAGCGGTCACCCCGATCACACACGATGGCGACAATCACCGCCCCGCTGAGTTCCTCCGCCAGCCGCAGTGCCGCGGCCACCGCGCCACCCGAGGACACCCCCGCGAAGATCCCCTCCCGCGCTGCCAGATCGCGGGTGGTCTGCTCGGCCAGGGCTTGCGAGACATCGATGATCCGATCCACTCCGGCCGGGTCATAGATCCGCGGCAGGTAAGCCTGCGGCCACCGACGGATACCCGGAATGTTCGAACCCTCTTCCGGCTGAACGCCGACGATCTGCACTGCCGGGTTCTGCTCCTTGAGATAGCGCCCGGTGCCCATGATGGTCCCGGTGGTTCCCATGGAGCTGACGAAATGCGTGATGCCCCCTGCGGTATCGCGCCAGATCTCGGGGCCGGTGGACGCGTAATGGGCGGCGGGATTGTCCGGGTTGGAGAATTGATCAAGCCGCAACCCCTGCCCCTGCATCTCCATCGCCTGGGCCAGATCGATGGCGGCCTCCATGCCGCCCGCCTTGGCCGTGAGCACGATGTCCGCCCCGAAACTCTTCATCACCGCCCGCCGCTCCATGCTCATATGCTCGGGCATGATCAGCACCAGGCGATACCCCATGATGGCCGCCGCCATGGCGAGCGCAATCCCGGTGTTGCCGCTGGTCGCCTCGATCAGTGTGTCCCCCGGACGAATGGTGCCGCGCTCCTGAGCGCACCGGATCATGTTCAGGGCCGGACGGTCCTTCACCGAGCCGGCGGGATTACTGCCTTCGAGCTTGACCAGGAGACGGTTATCGCTGTTGCTCGGCAGGCGTTGCAGACGCACCAGGGGCGTGTTGCCGATGAACTCGTCAATCGTGCGATCACGCACGGGCGCGTCGGCTGGATGAGTTGTGCTAGGCTGGGTCATGATGGACTCGGAACAGGCAGGTCGCCGGGGATCGGTAATCTGAGATTGTGCACCAGCCCTGTCGAGCAACCAAGTCGGGCAGCGCCGACGCCGGTGGACTGGAACCGGTCGTACCGATACAGTGCCGTTCGATTCGAACCGGAAGGAGCGTAATCTTGTACCACGACCCTGTCAGGGCCCGCCTCGCCCAACTGCCCGCCCGTGATCCCGTCGCCGCCCTGACCGCGGCCGGCGGTGACGCGGACCTCGCCGCCGAGTTGTTCGCCGCCCTGGCCGCGGGACTGCCGGAGGAACTGAACGAACTGCGTGCCGATCTCGCCGAAGGCGATTGGGTCGGACTGGCCGAACATGCCCATCAGATGCGCGGGGCCACCCGCTATTGCGGCGTGCCCGCCCTGGACGAAGCCACCGAAGCCTTGGAACGTGCCGCCCGGATCGAGGACCCGGTCCTGATTGCACAGGCGTTTGCGAACGTGGAAGAAGAGACACTGCGCGTGCAGACAGCCGGCTGACGGGCCAGTTCATCGGACGGTCCCCCGTCGCGAGCCTGCACCGTGGACGGCGCACGCTCGCATCCGGGGGAACCATCAGCGTCGGCAACTGCAAACGCCGACGCCGCCAGCCCTGGATGGCGGATGGGTAAGGGCAGTTACGGCACGACGGAATAGGTCATCACGGCCTGGTTGTTGCCGTCATTGTCCTCCCCGGTTTGACAATAGCTATCCACAAAGCTCCGCAGGGTTTTCGTCCCCGCCGCACCGGCGCGCAGTCCGACGACGGTCACCGCCTTGCTGGCACCAGCCGCCAGGGTCCCAACAACGGCATAGGCGTTGCCGTCCGCCGGACAGGTTTGGCTAACGGTTTGATTCGTCCAGACATCGAGATAGCCCGCATTGCCGCTCCCCTTACCCTGGTTCTTCACTGTCACTTTGGCGGTGAAAGTCCCGTTGGCCTTCGGACTGGGCGGCGTCAGGACGACGCTGGTCACCACGAAGTCGGGGAGCGGCACCGAGAGCACCGTGTAAGCCTTGGTGAATTGGTTGTTGTCATCGTTGGTTTCCGTGGTCTGGCACCCACTGTCCACGAAGGCGCGCAGGGTCTTAGGCCCGGCCGCACCCGCCGCCAGACCGCTGACCGTGACTGTCGTGCTGGCGCCCGCCGCAAGGCTCGTCGTCAGCGTCGTGGATTTGTCGCCCACGGCCGCGCAGTCCTGGATGCCCGTTTGATGCGCCCAGACCTGCAGCGTCCCTGGTATCCCGGCCACCGCACCTTGGTTCTTCACCGTGATCGCAGCGCTGACCGTCGCGTTGGCGTTGGGACTGCTCGGTGTCAAGACGACGCCGGTCACCACAAAATCCGGGGGCGGTGCCGCCACCACGGTGTAAGTCGTGGTGAATTGATTGTTGCCCTCATTGGTTTCCGTGGTCAGACACCCACTGTCCACGAAGGCGCGCAGGGTCTTGGTTCCCACCGCCCCCGCCGACAGGCCGTTAACCGTGATGGTCTGGCTCGCACCAGCCGCCAGGCTGGCCGTCAACGTCGTGGATTTGTCCCCCACGGCCCCGCAGCCTGGTTCGCTGGATTGGTGGTTGGCCCAGACCTGCAGCGTCCGTGGCACCCCCGCCGCCCCGCCCTGGTTCTTCACCGTGATCGCGGCGCTGACTGTCCCACCGGCACTCGGGCTGGCGGGCGATAAGACCACGTTGGTCACCACGAAATCCGGAACCAAGGGTGCGGTTATATTGACAATACTGACTGACATGAGCGCATAGCCCGAATAGGCGCCGCCCCAGGTCATCGTGTGGGTACTGTAATCCCAGGTATCATGGAGATAGACAGTGTTGGCAGCCGAGTCATAACCAATACCAACAATCGAATGTCCAGCCAGGTTGAGAAATACCGGACGACCGGCGTCAATCTCTGCCTTGTACTTGGCAAAGGTGAAACCACCGCCGTTGTTGTCCGTATTCTGATTGTAGCAGTCCGTGACCTGATAACCCTTTTTTTCATAGAACAGCTTCCGTCCGTAGGTTCCGTCATACTGACTGATTGAGTTTGCAGCCATTTCGGCGCAGGTCAACGGGGTGGCCGGGTTGGGCCAGCTATAGAACGTAGTAGACCCGTCGGTATTGCCATAGGCAGACTGACTGGTCTTCATGTAATCACCGATCGCGTCGCCCCAGGTATGCTGAGTCCAACGGTTCGTGATATAGGGATCATTGGCTCCGCTGCCATAGCCCACCCAATAATCATCCATGGAGCCGCGGGTCGTCCTGCCGTCCAGTCCCTGATGCGATGCGATCAATGGACATTGGCCATACCAGTCACTATACCCATCCTGCCAGTCAGGCCAGGAACTGCTGTCCAAAGGCATCACACCGCCGTTGGTAGGGCCGGTATACATATTCGCGAAGCCGTTGCGGTCATAATAGGCCGCAATCATGGCACCGGAGGTGGCGGAACAGCCGAACGACCAGTCAAAACCCGGAACTGCCAGCGTGTTGACGCCAGCCGCCGGATTCGGTTCAGGAGCCGCAACGGTCAAGCGCTGGAGCGCGTAACCGGGAGGCGGGACCGGCGGCCCACTAATCTTTGATGCGGTGAGCCTGGTACCATTGGAAAGTGGGATGGTCCGCTCGGAAAAATATTGGTAGGTAGTCCTGGAACTGTCCTCGGCATCGTTGACGTCGTTGTCTTCCGCAGCCTCACCCGCCACGCGACTCGGCAATGGGGCGCTGCGGTCGGAGGTATTATCAATGACCCTCGCTTGCGCGCGGGTCGGCTGCTTCAGTTGCAACAGCACCGCCCCGAGTTGTGCGTCTACCCACAGCGACTCCCGCGCGTCAACGGTGGTGGCTTCGATAAACCAGGCGAGGCGGGTCGGCGATGGTTTACCCACAAACAGGCCGCGATTGAAAATTTCCAATCGCGGAGGACTCAATTGTGCATCAGGATACGTACCGAGCAGCTCGCGCGCTGCCGATAAAGCCTCCTGCGAGGTCACCGTCGGGGTCGTTTCCAGTGCATCGAGGTCAGGCAAGGTGGTGGCAGTGACCGCGCTCACATCCGCGTTGCGCAAATAGATCAGAATCTCGCCGCCGCTCACCGTAACGCCTTGGTGAATTTGGCGGAACAGGACATATTCGAGTCCCTCATCAGTGCGGCCCAGCACCCGCTCAACCTGGATCTGGTCGGGGGCGGTAATACCAAAAGCAGCACCATAACTCCCCAGGAACAGGCGCCCGCGTTCTTCCGGAGAAGCCTGCGGAGAAGCAAAGGTCGAAATGGAGTGACCGGGCGCTGCAGCGAGAGAAGTCACCAATTGGGTAACGGGTGATATTCTGATGTCTGCCGCCGCTCCGGCGACGGATTCCAGCGTTTGTAGTGTGTCCTGTACCACGGCATCGGTTTCTTGGGCGTGCACCATGACCGAAGTCGCGATGGGTATGAACGACAGCGAATAGATTATACGACCCAGCAAGTGACGCATCATCATGACATAGTCCTCTTTTTGGTACAGGTCAGCACCCGTCACGCCATCACTCGCGCAGCAGTCGTACCACGCCAAGCGAGCCGATGTGTCAAGCGCCACCAACGGGTTCCGATCGCAATTGCTTGACGACCACCCGCATGCGGGACCTCACCGACCCCACACTGGATACCTTACTTTGAATGACACAGCCCTGCTGTGATCTACCTCACCTTCGTCTGAACTCGTGACGGGCACCAGGCACGGGGAGCCCGGCGCCGCCACTCACTTTTTATTGAGTAGTGTACGAGCCCAAATCGAGTTGACAGCGTCTCCAGCATCAGGTTAAGTAATGAAACCAAGTCTTCGTAAACACCAAGGTTCTCGCCATGCTGCCGGTCCCCGACACCCGCTCGCTTCTCACGGCGCCTCAGAATGTCACGGACGCGTTACCGATGCGGGTCGGCAATCGGCAGCGCGGGCGTCAATTGACGGCAGACGACGGCCTTCCCGCGCCCGCCGCGAGCATGACCTGAAACACCAGCCCGACACGCGACGCGATCGGACCGGCAGGATGGACAGCCCCTTCCCTCTCGACCGCCTCACCTGCGACCAGATCCATGCACGGCTGCTCCCGGCGGCGTGCCGCCGCGGACCCGTCGCCGAACTGGCCGGTGCCGCGAGCGAACCGGTGGAGCGAGCGGCCGTCCTGCTGCCGCTTCACCGATTGCAGGGTGCCTGGCACTTGGTGTACATCCGCCGTGCTGAGCGCGCGCATGACCTGCACAGCGGTCAGGTCGGATTTCCCGGCGGACGCCGACAAGCCGGAGACCCCGACTGCATCGCCACCGCGCTGCGCGAGGCACAGGAAGAGATTGGACTGGCCCCGGAACGCGTACTCGTCCTTGGACAGTTGCGACCCATGCTCACCGTCAGCCGGTTTCTGGTCACACCCGTGGTCGGCTGCATCCCCTGGCCCCAACCCCTGGTACCCGACCCGCGGGAAGTCGCCCGGATCTTCAGCATCCCGCTCGCCTGGCTCGGCGAGCACGCCCACCGCCGCGTCCGTCCTTATCCCCACCCGGACCACCCGCAGGCGCGCGCGCTGATTTTTTTCGACGACTACGACGGCGAAACACTCTGGGGCGTCTCGGCTCGTATGACTGTCGATTTCCTGTCCTGCCTCGAACAATCGTTGGGGACCGGGGTAGCGCCGGAGCCGCCACCGGACTGCGGCTGACGCGTAGCCGGCCGTGGACTGGTCGCCACCCGGCCACCGGGACCTGATCCGACGCCACGCCATGGCAATCACACGCGCATTTTCCTGGGTCTTGTCGTAAGGTATGCGGTGGTAGCCCATTGGTCGAGGAACCCACGATGGAAGACACCCTGCAACGCCTGCTCGCCGCCGAACTGCGGGCCGAGACGCTTGCGAGCCAGGCCGAACTCGAGCAGGACCGACTGATCCAACAGGCGCTGGCGGACGCCAAGTCTGAGAATGAGCGGTTTACCAGCCGCATTCCCGATCTGCACCGGTCATTCATCGCCAAGGCCGAGGAGCGGGCGGAACAGAATATCGCCGAGTTGCGCCGCCGTTACGACGAGCGCCACGTGCATTTGCGCGACCAGGCCGAACAGCGGGAGGACGCGGCCCTGGAGGCCGCATTCCAGGTGCTGATCGACCCGAGCCGCTGACCAGCCGACCCTCCAGCGTCACCGCATCGTCCATCATTCCGCACCCACGATGAGCAACGCCGCCGCACATGCCTACTTGAACACCCGCGTCGCCGTGATGGCGACGCGCTTGTTCGATCCGGACACCATCGGTCAGTTGTCCCAACTGCAACTGCCTGAGCTGGCCGAACGCTTCGGACTCGCCGCGCTGCTCGACGAGCAACTGAGCGCGCGGACCCGCGGCCGCGCCATCGAGCAGACCCTGATCCAGGTCCTGCTCGGCGAATTGCAGGTCTTGGTGCGACCAATGCCAGCGACCGAACGGGCCGTCGTGCTGGCCTGGGGCCGCAAGTACGCACTCTTCAATCTGAAGACGCTGATCCGTGGGAAACTCTACGCGCTGGATCAGCAGGAAATCCGCGACAGCCTGTTCGACCTGCCGACCATCATCGATCCACCCGATCAGGAACTGCTCCGCGCCGAGAATGTGCCGGAACTGCTGCGCCAACTGGAGGCCGGACCGCACCGGCTGATTGCCCGTCAGGCGCGGGAGGCCTACGAACAGCGGCGCGAACCCTTCGCCCTGGAAGCCGCCATCGACCAGCGCTACTACGCCGGTCTGGCCCGCCAGGTCATGCAGTTCTATGACACCAACCTGCACCCGCTACAGCAACTGATCGGTGCCGAACTGGACCGCACCGCCCTGCTCTGGCTGTTGCGCTTTCGTTTCTCCTACCAGTTCTCACCGTCGGAGACCTTCTATCAACTGGTGCCGTCCATGCGGCTGCTGCACCGTGAACGGCTGCTGGCACTGGTCAATGTCGAGGACCTGGCGGGCGTTCTGGCGGCCCTGCCGCCGCCGCTGGATGCGCTGCTGACCGAGTGTCGAACGATCATCGACGTCCAACGGCACATGGGACGCCATGTCGCTCACGCGGCGCAGCGGCTGCTGCTTCAGAGCCCATCCGCGGTCGCCCGGGCACTCGCCTATCTGATGCTGCGCGAGATGGATCTGTACCTGCTGTTCGCCTTGATTCAGGGGCGCCTGCTGAACCTCTCGACCGAGGTCGTGGACATCGCGCTGGAGATCATCGAGCCCACCTGTCCCTGGATCCTGGCGCCCACCGGGGGACCGGCCGCCCGACACCGCGCCGCGACGGCTTGATCCAGGACCTGCCCAGCGGACTCCGACCACACCAGTTATACGGGACAGACACCAGATGCCGCGGCCACGAATCATGAAGCATGTGCGCCTGCTGGTCCTCACCGAGGATCTGCCGCAGGCGTCCCTGACGCTGGCCCAAACCGAGAGTTTCCACCCGGATACCCGGCCGCCCCTGGAGCCCGCCCTGACCGGGCTGCCTGGACGCATTTATCGGGACACCTACTATCAGGCGCGGTCGCGGCTCGATAAGATCGCCAAGCTGATCGCCGTACCTGAAGATCCCATGCTCGATCCCGCGCTTGATCAAGTCCGCGTGGTCGAGCCCGCGGAACTCGCGCAGCTCAACGACTGGCTGGGTCAAATCTGGCAAAAAGCCTCCGGTTATGAAGAAGACTTGCGGCGGCTGGACGATCAGGAACGCCTGATTCGCGAACAGGAGGCGGCACTCGCCAACTTCCAGCACTTGCAGATCGACCTGCGGATGCTCCGCAACAAGACGCGCTTCCTGGATTTCTATGTCGGCATCGTGCCGCGTGAAAATCTGCGTCAACTCGAAGGCGCGGTGGGACTCGCCGACCATCTGCTCCACGTCTATATGCAGCGCGGCGACCAATCCCATGTGGTCATCATCGGCCCCACCGGGACCACCGAGGCCCAACTCTCGGCAGTCCTCAATGCTGCCGGCTTCCAGCCCCTGCCCATCCCGGAAGGGCTGGATGACGACCCGCAACAGCTCCGCCAGGACCTGGAGGCGCAGCACCTGACGAACCGCATCCGCCGCCAATCCGAGTACGAGCGCATCGCCGAGTGGTCGACGCCCTTCCTGGAGCGTCTGGTGGCCGCCCGCCGGACCCTGATGCTGGCCGAACCCCTGGTCGCCCTGGACCCGTCCGTCCGCAGTTCGGGACATCTGGTCCACCTCGCCGGCTGGGTGCCGGCCCGCGCGGTCGACGACCTCACCGCCAGACTCAGCCAATCACTCGCACTGCCGTTCGATCTGCGGGTGCGCGACCCCTTACCGGCTGAGCGCAAACTGGTCCCCACCGTCGCGACCAAAAACCGTCTGCTTGAACCCTTTGCCATGCTGGTGCAGCAGTACGGCATCCCCGAATACGGGGAGGTCGACCCTACCCCGCTGTTCGCCGTTACGTTTCTGCTGATGTTCGGCTCCATGTTCGGCGATGTCGGACAGGGTGCGGCGATCGCCGGGCTGGCCTGGTGGTTGCGCGCCCGGCTCGGGCGGTTCTGGCTGTTCGGGCTGATGGCGGGCCTGGCGTCGATGGGGTTTGGTTTCGTCTACGGCAGCATCTTCGGCTACGAGGAGGTCCTGCCCGCCCTCTGGATGAGTCCCATCCATGACCCGATTCTGATGCTCAAGATCGCCTTGGCTTACGGCGTCGTGTTCCTGACCAGCGCGTGTCTGATCGCCATCTATAATCGGCTGGTCATCAAGAACTGGTGGGGGGCCCTGTTCGGCCATCACGGGATCGTCAATCTGATCTTCTATCTTGCGCTGGTGTGGGGCGGGCTGCACCTCGGCCGCGGTGAGTCCTTCGGCACGGTGCCGACGCTCCTGGTCGGCACGACCCTGGCCGCACTCGCCGGGTATGCCTGGAGGCACCTGGAGGCGCCACTCGGCGAAAAGATTCTGGTTGTCTTCATCGAAACGCTGGAGACGGTCATCGGCTATATTTCGAATACCCTGTCGTTTTTGCGTATTGCCGCATTCAGCCTGAACCATGTGGCCTTGTCGATCGCGGTATTCACCCTGGCCGGCATGATGGGGGCCTTCGGCCACGTGATCACCGTGATCCTGGGCAACGTCTTCATCCTGGTCCTGGAAGGTGGAATTGTGATGATCCAGGTAATGCGACTGCAATATTATGAAGGCTTCTCCCGCTACTTTGGGGGGGAGGGTCACGCGTTCGCGCCGCTCAAGCTGCGGCGGGGATCGGCGCCGTCATGACCCATTAGAACCGACCA
>Ga0247835_1002959_pt1 | contig 16913 bp, 10 predicted proteins | sample LaCtaG_3_FD_189912 | JGI IMG/M metagenome (GOLD analysis project Ga0247835, IMG submission 189912) | Freshwater microbial communities from meromictic Lake La Cruz, Castile-La Mancha, Spain - LaCruzMarch2015_13.5m | ecosystem: Environmental > Aquatic > Freshwater > Lake | place: Spain: Castile-La... | reverse complement strand
AAGGCACGAGGAAGGCACGGGGGAAGCGGCAGGGTGCCTCGGCCCTTCCAGCCACTAAGCGGGAGGGTCTCCAAACCCGCCGTAAGTCCAACAAAACCGAGGCAAACAGGCAATTGTGGCTAGATGGGAAATATGGGCGGCTTGGCGTGGTATGCGGATTTTCTCGGCGAGGCTAGGTTCAAAGCCTTGAGTCCGCTTGGATTCGGTGGCCTTTCACGAACGAAACCTCTTGGAGACGTCTTCTTCTGCCCGATGACAGGACAGAAGGGTTCGTTCACGGGGAGCAAGTCATGATCAGCGTCCGCAATGCAGTCCGCTCTAGGCGGGTCTCTTTCGCTTCGGTTCTTCGTGCAGACAGCCTGGGCAGACGTCCACGCTTCAGTCTTGCCATGGCCGCTGCCCTGGCTTTCGCTGCACTTGCCTGCGGGGGAGCGTCTGCCTCCGATCGCTGGCTGACCAGCTATGAGACCGCCATGGAAACCGCACGCGACACGGGCCGGCCGGTCCTCACGATCTTCACGGGCAGCGACTGGTGCCCCCACTGTCGGACCCTTGAAGACAACGTCCTCTCCACGGAGACGTTTCTCAACTGGGCTGAAGACCGTGTTGTCCTCCTGATGATCGACCTGCCACAGCACGGCATCACCCAGGCGGTCCGTTCCGAGAGGTCGCAGGTCTGCATCAAATACGGTATTCGCACGTTTCCCAGTGCCCTGCTGATCGGGACAGACGGCCAGAAACTGGCCGTGCAGTCCGGGTACACGGGCCAACCGGCCCCGACGTGGGTTGCCCAGTTTGCCAGCCACGTTCCCGCCCCGAGGGAGGCGATGGCGAGCCAAACCACAGGGCAGGTGCTGCCGTCGCTCGACAGTGCCGTGGAATCGGCAAAAACCTCGAAGCGGCCCATCCTGCTCCTCGTCTCCAAGACCGGCGATTCCAATGCCTCGTCACGGGTGGCCTCCCTGATCAAGGATCCTGAGTTTGAGGCGTTCGCACACGACAATTTCGTGGTGGCGACGGTGCCGGCTACCGACCAGACCGGCTCCCAATCGTCCCAAGACCTCGAGCAACTGCTCGGCGGCGTGGAACTTGGGCCGGACGCTGTTGAATTGATCGTGACCGACGATGGCCAGACGCCCCTCTTCAGCCAGTCGGCGACGCAGCCCTCGCAGCGGCTTGTCAGCGGGCTTCGGCGATTTCTCGTGGCCCGGCAGACGGCCCGAAACTTCAGTCCTCGTCGCTAAAAAGCCGCGTAGCACCCGAATCCCGTGGGGGCGGGTTTTCAACGTGTCCATGCCCGGGCCAACCACCCGCCCTGGCCGAAGATACCGCACTGGCCGAGGCGGGAATCGAACCCGCACGGAGATCACTCTCCACAGGATTTTAAGTCCCGTGCGTCTGCCTATTTCGCCACTCGGCCGTCATTCCCACGCAGCGGTCTCCGCACGACCCGCGGCGTATCGCTCGACCGTTATGCCGCAGCGACTGGAATAGCCGTCTGATCGTATCCCCGACAGAACGCCTGCTGCAAATCGTAACCGGCCCGCGAACCGACTACACTTGGGACTTCTGAGAGACTTTCCCGGCCCCGAAGGACCGCTCCTTGAATCAGCAGCCTGACGCCGTCGCGATCCTGCCCGGCATCGATGGTTTTCTCGGATCGCGGGCCTCCTTTGGGATGGATCTGGTGCTGGTTGGACTCATCGCCCTGCTCCCGGTGATGGCCTGGAGCATTCACCTGGTGCGAAATCGCCGGGCGTATGCCGCTCACAAGCGGCTGCAGATCTTCATCGCCGCGGCACTCCTGGCGGCAATCGTGGTTTTTGAGATCGACGTCAGGCTCGTCAGCGACTGGAAGGTCCGCGCCGCGGCGGCAGGCCAAAACCCCTGGTGGCCCGTCGGGGTCTTGACGGCGCTCGCCATACATCTCGTCTTTGCAGTCTCGACCCTTGTGCTCTGGGTCTGGGTGCTCTGGGAGGCCATCCTCCGGTTTCCAGTGCCGCCGATACCGGCCGGCCATGGACCCCGGCACCGCGTCATGGCCCGACTCGCGGCCATCGATCTGGTCATGACCGCCGTCACGGGCACGATCTTCTACTGGCTGGCCTTCGTGGCCACCCGCTGACGCCCCTCCGCACGCCCTTCGGCCGCAGCGACCCAGCGGCAGATCGAGAGGCCGCCAAAATAGAGCAGACAGAGCGGAATCGCCAGGAACAAGAGGCTGTAGGGATCCGCAGGCGTCAGCACGGCCGACACCACGAAGATGACGATCACCGCAATCCGCCATTGGGCCGCGTAGGTGGCCGCATCAAAGACGCCAATGCGCTCGAGAAAGAGCATCACCAACGGCAGCTGGAATCCCAGCCCGAAGCCGATTGGCAGGATGAGCACGAACCCCAGCCATTCGCTGATCCGCGGGTCGGGATCGAGTCCGAGCCATTCGTTGAATTCGAGCAGGTAGTCGAGCACGAAATCAAAGACAAAGAAGAACGCCAGCGACACACCGGCCAGGAAGAGCGCCACGCTGATCGGCAGAAAAAGCCAGACCCAGCGTTTTTCATGGGGATAGAGCCCGGCCGCCACGAACGTCCAGAGCTGGTAGAAGATCCAGGGGCTCGCGAGCACCACGCCCGAGAGCAGTGCAGCCTTCACGTAGATCCCGAAAGCTTCCTGCGCGCTCAAGGTCGTGATGCTCACCCGCGGGTCTCGCGACAATGGCTGCCAGAGGAGCATGGGCACGAGCGAGTCGAGCAAGAAGGCGGGGGCCGGAGTCCCTGCTGCAGTCGGAGTCCCTGCTGCTACCGGCTCACCCATCCCATTGACGGTCGCGGTCGGAGCGCTTGAAAAACGCACCGCTGGCTCGTCGGCAGCCTCGCCCAGCACCCGCCGCAGCCTGTCGGGATGAACCTCCCGAAGGTCGAACGACATGCCATGCCGCTCCACGGCATCCACGATCTCATCGCGCGAGTAGGGCAGGGGAGGGCCTCCGGCCTGCCGCGGCTGCCATGTGTCGAACGTCTCGATCGCCCGCTCGGTGTAATACTTGCCGAGCGCCCGCCGCAGTGGCTGCTCGATCAGGTGCACGACCGGCCGGGCCACTAAAAACCCCACGAGCACGGCCACCGAGAGTCCGAGTGCCGCTCGGATCAGGCAGACCCGCAGCTCCTCGAGATGCTCACCAAAGGTCATGGTCGAGCTTTGAAACAGGTCTTCGTCGGAGAGTCGCGGCATGCGTCGTGTGCCCATCTGGCCGGTGATTCCGGCGGCTGTGAATGCGTGTCTGGGCGGAAGAACCGTCCTGGCCCCGGCCAGCGATGTTCGACCGCGACCTTCGACTTATACTCCAAAAACAGTCTTTCTGCCGGGTGCATCCGGCACTTCCCGGATGGTCGCCATGCCGAGCCTGTCGAGAACGTCCCGCTTCGTCCACACAACCGTTGTCGGCGTCTGCCTGGTAGCGACCGCTTTGGCGAACGACCCGGTGGCCAGCCCGATTGCCGCACAGGCGGCCGAGCCCGGGCGGGCAGGCATCGAATCCCGAGCCCCAGCCGACCGCGATCGGTCCATCGCGGCAGCATGGGCTGCCGAACAGGGCTGGTTCGGGCTGGCCCGCCATCTCTGGCAGGGGAGCGACGAGCAGGCGGCGTCGAAGGACACCGGCGGGACAGCCTCGCTCCCGAATGCACCCGGCTTCGCCGAGCGCATTGCCCGCCTCGATGCCGCGGAACAGGACGCACTCCGCTGGACGGCCGTACGGGCGGCGGCCGCGGGAGAGAGGTGGTCAGCCGCCTTGTATGAACCGCGGTGGCACGTCCACTCCGCCGATACAGTCCGCCCGGCCCCGCTGACGATTGCGGCCGGCCTTGTGCTCTGGAATTCGGGTCGAGAGATCCACGCCGTCACCATCGCCGCCGGTCGGCCCGCATGGCAGTTCACTGGTCAGTTCACTGGGCAGCCCAGCTGGCAGCCCACCGCGAACGCTCGCGACACGCTGCTCTTCCCTCGCGGCGCCGCTGCGGGCCAGACACCCGCAGCCCAGACACCCCCAGCCCAGGCGGTCACGGTTCCATCGGCAGTCTTGGCCACGGTTGGCAACCGGGCCTACGCCATGCTGCAGCGGGGCGGGGGCTCTCTGCTCGCCTGCCTCGATCTCTCCGCAGGAGCCGAAGGTCGGCTCGCATGGGTGGCCGAGGCCGCGGGGCTGGCAGAGACTGAAGGTCTCGAGCCATTCGCGGGCCGTGCGTCCTCTGCGGCGACACTGATCTTTGACGGCCAGCCGACGGCAGACCACGAACTCTGCCTTATCGTCATGCGTCGCGACACCCCGCAGGCTGACCTGTCGCTGGCGGCCTTCGATGCGCGTGATGGTAGCCTTCGCTGGCTCCGGTCCGTCGGCTCTGCACTCGCCCGCGACGGCGTCGATCATGCGCGGGGCCACCGCCAGGCGGGCTTTGCCGAAGACCGCATCCTGCTGGCCACGCACGCAGGCTCGATCCATGCCTTTGATCGCGATGGCACGCCGGCCTGGCGAACGGAGATCCCATCGGCAGCGGATGGTCCCGGGCCCGCGTCCGCCGCGATGCCGCCAGCTGCACCGCCTCGGCTCGTTCGTGATCGCGTGCTGGTGTTGCCGCAGGACAGCCGTGGGGTCGTGGCCCTCGAAGCCCGCAGCGGTGGGATCGTCTGGCAGTGGATGCCGGAGGGCGACGGTAGCGTTGCCCAACTTATCGGCGTGGCGGGTGATGGTGTGGCCGGTGATGGTCTGGTTGTGGCAACGCGGTCGCGCACCGGCACGGCCGGTCTCGTGCGGCTCGCCGGCGATGATGGCCAACCAACGGCAAGGTATTCAGGCGGTGCGGGGCTCTGCGAGGCGGCCGGCGCGAGTGTCCTCACCGATCGGACGATTTTCTGGCCGGTGCGACCGGTCCCATCCGGCCCGCGGACTGCGACGAAGACGCACGCCCCCACGGCTCCCCCCTTCGTCGAGATTCTCGACGCCGCAACACTCAAGCCGCGCCGACCACCGGTGGAGTGCCTTCCGGGCAACGCCATTCAAGACGCCATTCAAGACGACATTCAGCTGGCCGCCGGCCACGGTTGCCTCGTGATCGCCACCCCCGGCGTCACGACCTGCCTGCAGGCCACCCCACCGCAGACCCCCTGACCATGTGAGAGTGAACCGATGCCATCCACGCCCGAACCTGTCCCTCGACTCTCCCCCGCTCAAGCGCTCGAGCAGGTTGCCAGCCTCCGCAGCCGGCTCGTCGACGCCCTGTCGCCAGTGCTCGTCGGCCAGCGGGATGTGCTCGACGGAGTCCTCATCGCGCTGGTCAGCGGCGGCCACTGCCTGCTCGAGGGCGTGCCCGGGCTGGCGAAGACGCTGCTCGTGAAATCGCTGGCGCAGACCCTGGCCCTTGATTTCGGCAGGATTCAGTTCACGCCCGACCTGTTGCCAGCCGACATCACCGGCACCGATGTTCTCGGAGTGGATCGCCCAGCGCACGAGTTCTCCGCGATTGCGGGGAGCGACGCGGGCGGCCGCTGTCTCCGCTTTCTGCCGGGCCCGATCTTCCGCCACGTGATCCTCGCCGATGAGATCAACCGGGCGCCGCCCAAGACGCAGTCGGCCCTTCTGGAAGCGATGCAGGAAGGGCATGTCACCGCCGGCGGCACGACCCATCCGCTGCCACACCCCTTCCTCGTACTGGCCACCCGCAACCCGATCGAGCAGGAGGGCACCTATCCGCTGCCCGAGGGCCAGCTCGACCGTTTCATGTTTCTGCTGCAGGTCAACTACCCGACCGCCGCCGAAGAGCTGGAGATCGTTCGCCGCACGACCGGCCCCGACCAGCCTGTGATCGTGCCGGTCGTCGACTCAGCCGCGCTCGTCGCCGCCTCGCAGATCGTGCGGAGCCTCCCGGTCTCCGAGCATGTCATGCGGCGGGCGGTGGAGCTGGCCCGTGCGACGCGGCCCACGGCCGCCGAGTCTCCCGAGTGGCTGCGGGGCCTTGTCCGCTTCGGGGCCGGACCGCGTGCCAGCCAGTTTCTCGTGCTGGCCGCCAAGGCCACCGCCGCGCTCGACGGCCGGCCCTGCGCGGAGATCCGAGACGTCTACCGTTCTGCGGCCGCCGTGCTGCGACACCGGCTGGTCACCACTTTCGAGGCGGAGAGCGAGGGCATCCGGCCCGACACGATCATCCACCGACTGCTCGGCGCCGACGCTCCGCAGGGGGCATGACCATGGGCCTTGGTTTCTCGCTGCCCTGGATGCTTGCCTGGCTTCTGGCCGCGATCATTCCGCCCGTACTCGCCTGGCTGGCGGTGAGGCATCCGCGGCTCGTTCGCTTTGGTGCAACCGAACTCGTGGCCCGGGCAGCGAAAACAGAGCGACTCACACGCGGCGGTCTCCCGCTGCCAAGCACGCTTCTCAGGTCGCTGATGCTGGTCACCGCCGCTCTGGCCGCAGCCAGCCCCTTCGTGCCGGACACTGCCGGCTGGAGGCAACGGCCGCGGTCCGACGACGGCCGCATCGACTCGCGGCCGACGCCACGACGGATCGAGATCGTGTCCGGCCGGCCGCTGCCGGGCCGCGGCGCCGCGGATGGCGACGGCACGCTGGCGATCCGCCGGGCGCTTGAGGCGCTCGCCCCGTCGACGTCGTCCGGCCCGACGATGCTGTCGGCCCCGACGGTCGAGCGTGTCACGACGGACGAAGCAGCCCGTGGCCCGTCAGCCGGGCAGACGTTGATCATTCTCTGTGCTGGCGCCATGCCACCCAACGCCGATGCCGAGCGGATCGGCAGTGCCGTCGCGGCTGGAGCGGCCCTGCTTGTCTGCATCGGCCCGGAATCGATTGCCGAGCGAGATCGCCTGCGGCTCTCGGCATGGCTCGATGCGTTGGCTGGCATCTCCGTCGAGGGGAGTCTCGACCTCGCCGATGCGACGATCGAAGTCAACGCTGACCTGGCCATGCCTGCGGATGCCGGTCTGGCTGCGGCTGAAAGCATGATCCAGCTCGCCGACTTCTCGCCGCTTGCAGGCCCGACGGTCACGGCAGCAGCCGAACTCACGATCCAGGCCGCCGCCGGCAGCGTCGCCACGGTCTTGGCCCGCACGGCGCCGGCCGGCCGGCCGCTCCTTGTGGCGAAGCCGTCTGGCCTCGGCATCGTCTGCGTGTCGGCATTGCCATTGACGCTCGCAGCCGCCGACGCCGATCGGTCGGCGGCGTGGAGCGATCTGGCGGCCTGGCCGGTGTTCGTGCCGTTGCTCGATCGATTGGTCGAGCACCTGATCCCACGGGCCATCGGTGGCCAGTCCCCGCCATCTTCGTCCCGCCAGCGAACCGATCCCGAGGTTCCACGCTCGTTTCTACCGCTCGCACCGATTCTCATGGCCATCGCCATCGGTCTTGCGATCGCCGACCGACTGCTGTCGGCCCAGGCGACGGGCGGCAGCCTCACGCCGCTCCAGAAGGCCGGCCACGCCGCGACGCTCGTCAGCCTGACCGGGATCTGTTTTCTCTGGTTCATGGGGGCATGGTGGGCCCCATCGCCCCGCGACGGACGACCGCCCCGAACTGGCCGGCCAAGACCCATCGCCATGGTCATCGATATATCGCCGAGCATGGCCGGCTGCGATCAGCCTGATCAGACCGAGGATCTTCAAAAGCCCACGCGGACCGCCTCACGACTGGAATCGCTGACCGGTGCCCTGACGGGACCAGGCGCGGATGGCAGCCCGCTCGATCGCATCGCCCGCGACCGCCCCCTGATGCTGTTCACCGCGGCGGCCGACAGTGCCCTGCTGGGTGCGTATCCCCGCGATGTCACGGCCAAAGACCTGCGATCCCTCACAACGGTTGCGGCCGCGGCGCACGCGAGCCGTCTTGGAGACGCCATCGAGGACATCCTCCGGAATGGCGACGACTCCCAGGCCGGTATGCCGGCGGTGATCGTGATCGCCACCGACGGCGGCATCACGGCGGGGGCCTCGTGGCAGCGGGCCGCCAGAGCGGCAGCCGACCGCGGCGTGCCTTTGATCGCCGTCCCGATCGGCGGCGTCCCGATCGGGGATGGCGCGACAGGCACCGCAGCGGGCGAACTCCCGCCCGGCTTTCGGCTCTCATCCGTCACCGCCCCGCGGCTCTCCAGATTCACCGAGCCGATAACCATCGAGGTGCGGGCAGAGGCCGCGGCCAACGGCGGTCCGCTACCGCTGGCGGTCTTCGCCCCGGGAGATGCTTTCGGGCAACCGATCGCGACCGGCACGCTCGCGCATGATCCCGCTCCCCCGGAGACCGCAGAAACAAGCTGCCGCTATTTCGGACGCCTCACCGTGCCGCCGCACGGCTTCCAGACTCAAGACAGCCGTCCAGAAAGCCATCCGGCCGCCGACTCCAGATCGGTGCTGATCTCGCCCGTGCTCTGCGCCGGGACCTTCTCTGCGGGCGGCGGGCCTCGGTCGGCAACGGCATTGACGACCGTTCCACTGGCGTTGACCGACACCCCGACGCGAGTGCTCTTCGTCGAGGCGGTGCCCAGGTATGAATGGAGATTCCTCGAACAGTTCGTGGCCGCGACCGCGGGATTCGAGGTGGAGACCTGCATGCTGGCCATGCACACCACCTCCCAACGACGAACCGGTCGCCCACTCCCACAGTCGGCCGCGGAGTGGAACCACTTCGACGTAGTCGTGCTGGGAGACCTCTCAGCTGGCCCCGACGCCCCGGCAGCCGAGCAGGCAGCGGCCTGGGACAGCCTGCGGTCGGCCGCCGAGACCGACGGCATCGGGATTGCGTGGATACCAGGACGGAGGTGGTGGGGCAGCCAGACCGACATCCAGACCGACATCCAGACCGACATCCAGACCGACATCCAGACCGACATCCAGACCGGCACTGTGGGCTGGCTCCCCGCCTCGCTGAAAGGATCAGCTTCGCTGCCGGAAGAGCCGCCCCATCGAGTGCAGGTCACAGCTGGCGGCCGGGCCAGTGGCTGGCTGCCGTTTGCAGCCGACTCGTTTCATCCCGAAGTCTTCGCCGTCATGCACCCGGTCTCGCTCCGGCCGACGGCACGGATCCTCGCCACTGCCGCCGGGGCGCCGGCGGTGTTCGTCGATCGGCAGGGGAGGGGGACGGTGCTCGGTCATCTCTGCGAAACCTGGCGCTGGCGGCACGGGAACAGGTCTGAGTATGAACGCTTCTGGAAGCAGTCGTTGCTCCGGTTGGCCGAGCCTCACCTGCTTGGACGGCTCTTCGCCGCGACGATCGACGTGCGGCCACTCGCTCCGGAAGTGGGCGACCGAGTGCGGATCGATCTGGTGCCGGGCCACGCCGCAAACAAACCGACCGCACTCGCACTCAACGGCTGGCGGGCAGAGCTGCTTGTCGGTGCGGCCGACCAGACCGCCGTTCGGCAGATACCGTTGCCGGAAGACCGCGAGCCTGGCCGTACGATCACGGTCATGGTCGACGGGCTCGGGGCAGGGCTGCACACACTGCGACTGGTGCCGCCGGCCGCCGGCACGGAGGGCCTGCTGCTCGCACCCTTAGTCCGCGACTTCATCGTCAACGAGCCGGTTCTCGAGGTGGCGGGAGGTCCGGCTGGCATCGGTCCGGCTGATAACGGTTCGCTGGGGGCCGCCGTGCTTGCCGCCGGCGGCAGCATCGTGACGCTCGACCAGATCGCCACACTGCCCGACGCGATCGCTTCCGTTCTTCCCCCGGAGTCTTCGGAATCGCCGCACGGAGCCCGCGGCCACACCACCGGTGGCCGTTCGCGTGTATCGATCGCACTGGCCAATTTGCTCATGCTCTCCCTTGTGTTGTCCGCCGTGATGGCATGGTGGCAGCCATCAACCGCCCCACGCCGGGAGGCCTCATGATGCGTGCCTCGCATCGCAACAACACCGCCGGGGGCGGGGCGGATGCTTTTGGTCGCTCGCTCGATCGGGCCGTCTGTCAGGCCTGGTTCGGCCGGATACTCGCGCTGCTCGGCAGCTGGCTCGGCATGGCGGCAATCATCATTCTGCCGCTCGCCCTGCTGGATCTCGCCACCGGTGGCCGCATCGGGAGCGGGGATCTGCCGGCTGTTCTCCGTGGCTCTGGCATCGCGGTGGCCGCGGGCCTGCTGGCCGCAGCGGTGTTCCGCCGTCGCTGGTCCTTCGGCCAGAGACCAAACCGGCTGGCGGTGGCCTTGGCGACGGAGCAGCATGCTCCGTGGCTCGGAGAACGACTGTCGCGGGCGGTTGAATTCCTCACGGACACAGCCGCACCAGATCCCCCCGAGCCTGCGGCCTCCGCCGCTGCGACGACGCAGGCCCTGCGGCACCTGGCGGTCGAGCAGGCCGCCGAGGCGGCCCGTGGCATCGGCCGGCTGTCGGTGCCGGGCATCACCGCAGATCTTCGCCTGCTCGCTGCCGGCATCGCACTGCCGGCGGCCCTCTGGCTCTCGGCCCTGACGCTGCCCGACCCGTGGGCCGATGCTGTGCGGCGACAGCTTTTTGGCCGGCCCCCATCGGCGACCGCTGCGACAACGGCCGGACACGTGGCGAACGAGTCCTCCGGCCCCGCCGCGCCGATCGCCGCGGGCCCGTCTGACTCTCGTCGAGCGACGACAGACCGTCTCCCGCCCGCCTGGTCGCGGGCCGCCGCGGGCATTCGGGCCGCGGCGGTGTTTGAACAGCGGATGGCCGCGTTGCTCTCGGTGCTGTTTGCCCGGGCACCGGGCCTACCAACGCGGGCGTTGCCACGCGAGGCATGCCATGAACTCGAACAGCTCGCGCTCGCCCAGGCGGAATGCCTTCGCACGGTCGTCGCCGACCGGGAAGCCCTCGTCAGAGCCGCGGAGTCGGCCGCGCAGGATTCCGCGAGTCCGCCCATGGCAGCCGAGTTGGGCCGTGCGGTCGCCCGTCTGGCAGACCTCGATCAGGTTGCCAGCGAGACCGCGCCGCTTCATATCGCAGCCAATCGTCTCGGGCTCGCGGGCTGCATCGTGGCAGATACGGCAGCGATTCTGGCCGATGCTGCCGACTCGCTCGGGATGCCGCCACCCCCCGACGCAGGACAGAACAGTGGTCCCTTCGGAGTGACAGACACCGCCGCCGCAGACCGCAACTGGCGGGCCGGTGCGTCGCCCGTGGCCCGCGCCACAAGGGTACTCGACCGGATTTCGGCTGCTCACAGGCAGCTCCGACCTGACCAGACACAGACTCTTTCGGCAAGCGCTGCCGGCATGCCCGGCACCGCCACCGTCGACGGTGAGCCAACCGGCCCGGCAGCCGACACCACCGAGCCACGATTCGGCCCCACCGCCAACGGGCCGCCGCAGACGGCGACCTTGACCGGCCCCGAGCCGACCACGAGCACGGATCCGACCACGCGCACGCCGATCGAGCGGGTCTGGAGCCTGATGCCGACAGCCGCTGGTCCGGAGGCGGCCCGTGAGTCTTTTGATGGCATGCCGGCGGCCTATCGGCCGGCCATCGATGCCTACTACCGTCTGCTGCTGCAATCGTTCCCAAATTCGTTGCCAGATTCGTTTCCAGATCCGCCCCTTCCTCAATCCGCTCCCGCTCTGAAGGTAGGCCCGCGATGACCATCCGACGCCGCCACGCTGCCATCGCCTCCTTCCTTGCCTCACTGGTAATCGCTTGGCTATCGGCCACACCGGCGATGCCGCAGTCGGACGTCGCTCCGCCGGAAAATCGACAGTCCGCTGAAAGCGACGCCGCGACCGCAATCGATCAGGAGCCGATCGACGACGCTCTTCGCGCCGCCACCGAGCCGGCTGTGGCCCGCGGCCTGGCCTGGCTGGTCGCTGCGCAGCAGCCCGACGGATCATGGGGCTCCGGACCGTTTCGCGGGAGCGCCGCGGTGACGGCACAGGCGGTGATGGCGGTCATCGCCGCCGGCAACACGCCCGCTTCGGGCCGCCATGCCGAGCCCCTCGCCCGCGGCGTCGACGCTCTCGTCGCCTGCGCCGGCGGTGACGGCCTGATTGCCGGCAACGAACAGGCCGCCCATGGGCCGATGTATGCGCATGCGTTTGCCACCACGGCGCTCGCGGAGGCCTATGGTGAAACCACTGACGACGAGAGGCTCGAGACCATTCTGCAAGCCGCCCGCGGGCTGATCGACCGCATGCAGAACGACGAAGGAGGCTGGCGGTATCAGCCCGTTCGGCGCGACGCAGATCTTTCGGTGACGGCCGCGATGCTCGTCGCGCTCCGGGCCCTCCGCAACAGCGGCTTCGAGGTCTCGGAGGCAACAGTCACCCGCGCCGGCGAGTACCTCGCGGGCCTGCAGAATCCCGACGGGGGATTCCGGTATCTGGCCGCCTCCGGGCCGAGCGGCTCGCCCCGTACCGCCGCCGCGGCTTTTGCCCTGCTCCTGGCGGGCCAGGGCGACGACGAGCCCTTCGAGCGGGCGTTTGCCTGGCTTGACGACCATCCGGTGAAGCTGGGCAGCAGTGATGGCTACGCGATGTACGGACTCTCCTACGAAGCGGCGGCCCGCTGGCGCTGGCGGGGGCGGTCACGCGATCCCCGCCGCCGGGGCGGCTGGGCCGCATGGTACCGGTCTGCGGCGACCCAACTCCTTGCAGGCCAGCGGCCAGACGGCTCGTGGGCGGATCCATCCTGTCCGGAATATGGCACGGCAGCGGCGATCTCCGTGCTCTGCATGCCCCGCGGGCTCGTCCCGCTTTTTCAGACGTCGGAGCCAGCCCCATGAAACCGTTCTGGCTCGCAGCAGCTTTTCTTCAGCTAGCTTTTCTTCTGCTGCGGATGACATGCCCCTGCGCGGCGGCCCGAGCCGACGAATCCGTTCCGAGCAACCCTGCCTGGCGACTGGAACTGGCCACGGGCCCTCACGAGGGCGTTGTGCCGGTCAGCGTCGACCGAGACCGCTCCACATGGCAGGCCGCCGCCGGCCAGCCCGATCCAGGATCGCTGGCCGAAGTTTCCACCAGCAAGATTGTCCGCTGGGGCCGCTGCCCGCCCTGGCCGCAGGGGCCGATGGTGTTGCTTGCCGACGGCGGCCTGATCGCCGGCCACATCGAGACGCTCGATGCGAACACCTGCGTCATCACGTCGACGACCTTCGGCCGGATCGAACTACCGGCGGCGGCTGTGCGGGGATACCGGGCCAGCGTCGCAACGGGGCCAGGGTCGCTTGAACCCACTTCTGGCGTGGCAGGTTTCCGTCTGCCGGCTTCTCGTCTTTCCAGACCGGCGGCCAGACCGGCGGAGCCGCGGCAGGCCCTCGGCGTCCTGCTCCTTGCCAACCGTGACCGCGTCGCAGCGAGCACCATCCGCTGGCAGGCCGACGTCCTGACTGTCGAGACCACAGCCGGCACGGTGTTGATCCCCCGAAGCTCCGTGCAGGCGATCGACTTCGCGTTGCCCATCCTTCCGTCGCCCACGCTCGCGACACTCGTCCGCGGCCACTCGCAGCGAATCCTCGTGGCGATCGTGGATGGCTCCCGGTTCACGATCGACCAACTCGAGCCGACGATGATCGGAGCCCCAGCGACCCCGCAGGCCCAGACCGGCCTCACACCGACCAGCCTGGCGCAGACCAGCCTCACACTGACTGGCATGAGTGACCGAGACCGGCCGCTTGTGGTTTCCTGCGTCAGCGACGACATCGTGGCCCTGGCCGTGGATGACGGCAGCGCGAGATTGCTGGCGCTGCACGAAGCGTCTGCCGCCACTCATGCCCCGGAGTGTGGCTCACCCTGGCCGCTGGCCCGAGGGCATGCACTCACCGGCGACTGGCCCGGCCTCCGCGGCAAGACCGCCTTCACGGCACTTGGCATCCACGCGGCAGCCCGCGTTCGCTACCGGCTTCCGCGGCCGGCGGATCGCTTCGAGGCCACGGTCGCAATCGATGATTCGGCAGGGCAGGGGGGCAGTGTGGTTGTCAAGATCCGAACTCGCCCCGCAGATGCCGGGAATGCCGGGAATACTGGAACGGATCGCAATGACGGCTTTGCCTTGGACACTCCAGACCCTCCAGACGCTTCCATGCGGGAGGTCTTCGTCTCGCCGGTCCTCCGGGGTGGCGACGAGCCGATCGTTATTCGCGCACCGCTCGACAAGGCCACCGATCTCGAACTGGTCGTCGAAACGGCTGCCGGCGCTGACATTCTCGATCGCACGCTCTGGCTTGACCCCCGGGTGATCACCACGCCGGAGTGAGCAACCCTACGCTCCATACTTCCCGAACCGCAGACTGTGGGCCATCGCCAGCAGCATCAGGTGCTTGGCCGGAAATTGGCCGAAGCCGCCGCGAAGGCAGTCCCGCTCCGAAAACTTTGTCAGGCCGTCCGGCCGGCAGGTGTCGGCCACGAGCAGCGTCGGCACAGGATGCCAGCTGTGGCTCTTGAGCCGGCTGGGCGTCGAGTGGTCGCCCGTCACGATCAAGACGTCTGGCCTGAGCTTTTCGATCCGCGGCATGGCCCGGTCGAGTTCCTCGATCCGTTTTACTTTTTGCTCGAAGGCGCCATCCTCGCCGGTGGAATCGGTGTATTTGTAATGCAGGAAGAAGAAGTCGTAGTCGTTCCAGCACTTGGCCAGTTCGTCGATCTGTTCATCGAGCGACTGGGCTTTGCCCACAAGCGTCATGCCGGCCAGCTGGGCCAATCCCTTGTACATCGGGTAGACGGCAATGGCCGCGGCACGGAGGCCGTAGAGATCGAGATAGCTGGGCAGCTGCGGCTTTGCAGCGAAGCCTCGGAGCACAAGCCCGTTGGCCTTCTTCTCATCGGCGAGAATCGCACGGGCGTGCCGCACGAATTCCTTCGCCACGTCGGCCGTCCGCTGCGCCGCGGGCGTGAGCGGAACCGGATCGAGTGGCTTCACGCCGATCGCCTGTGGGTCGGTGTCGGCGACGCCGCCGTCGAGCCCCTGGCCACGGAAGACCACCACGAACCGATGCTCCTTCACCGGCTTGACGAATGTCTCCACGCCCGGAATCTTCACCGACTGCAGCCGTTCGACGACCTTGAAACTCTCCTCCGAGGGAATCCGGCCGGCGCGGCGGTCGCTGATGAGTCCAGCCGCATCGAGCGTGCAGAAGTTGCCCCGCGCGGCCACGTCCTGCGGCCCGAGCTCGAATCCGATCCCGGTGGCCTCGAGCGCCCCCCGGCCAATCTTGAAGGCGAGCGGGTCGTAGCCGAAGAGCCCCAGATGGCCGGGGCCGGAGCCCGGCGTGATGCCGGGCAGCACCGGCACGCTCAGCCCGCTGGTGCCACGCCCCGCGAGGGCATCGAGGTTGGGCGTGCTGGCGGTCTCCAGCTCCGTTTTTCCATGCGGCTCCATCGGCAGGCCGCCCAGTCCGTCGGCCACCAGCATCACGATCTTCGATCCGTTCTTCTCAGCCAGTTCGCGAACCAACTCGTGCTCTGTCATGGTGCTGACGACTCCTGCGGCAAAAGTGTGAAAAACGTGGTCGGAGCCGGGCTTCGCCGGGCGGCCCGCTCCGGGCGACCGATCGACTACATTCTGAATGCAGGCGGCAAACGACTGCCGCCCTGCTGGGCTGTTGGACCTGCTGGGTTGTTGGACCGGGAGGGGTTCGAGCGAGAGACTACCCGTTCCCGCCGCGGACGGCACCTCCCCGCCGCGGACTCTCGCCAAAACCGCCCGGGTATGAGGTGTTTCATTGATGAGCGTTCTGCGACCGAAGCTCCCCGAAGACCCGATCGGCTATCAGCCACCGGCTGGCGGTTCCACGGGTAGTTGGTTGCAGGCGAGCCTCGATGCATTGGCGGGCGAACTGGAACAGAGGCGACGCGGCCTGCTCGGCGTTGCTGCAATCGTCAACCCCGAACGCTTGCTCGAGGATTACAACAGGGTCGGCCAGCGGGCCGACAGCGCCTTGTATGCGATCCTCCAGGCCGCGCGGCGGCTCCGCGATGCGGTCGACCGCGTGATCGTGCTGGGCGACCCTTGCGGCGTGCTCGGACCGCGGGCCATCGTCGAGTCCTGCGGACATCCCTGCCACAACGAACTCTCCCGAGGCGACCGCGGCGGCCGGCCACGGATCTCGTTTGTTGGCTCATCGCTCGACAACGATGCCATCCAGGGGTTGCTCGATCTCGTAACGCCAGCCGGGAAACCCCGAAGCAGCGACCTGCTCGACCAATGGGGCATGATCGCGGCGGATACGGCTGGCAGCGAACCCAGCCCGGCCGCGGCCACGCGGCTGTTTCTCGCGGCGCTCCTCGAGGCTGTCGGCAGAACGCCGGCGTCGCTGGCCGACCGGTTTGTGCCGATCGCGACGCCGACCGTTGGCCCGACCATCCGGTCCACATCGCTCGCTTCGATCGGTGGCTTCGCGATCCCCGCTGGCATCAGCGCCGGGGCCGCGGTGTTCACGCCGCTGGGCCTACTCCCGGCGGCGGTCGCTGGCATCGACGTCGTGCGGTTGCTGCAGGGCGCGGCGGCCATGAACCGCCGCTTTCGCGAGGCACCGGCGGCGACCAACCCCGTGCTGCAGTTCGCGGGCGTGTCACGGCTCATGGCAGAGCAGGGGTGCACGGCCCGTGTGCTCGCGAGCCGAAGCAGTCAACTCGACTCGGTCGTCCGCTGGCACGGCCAATGCATGGCACGGCGGGGCAAGCCGCTGACCACGAACCTGGTCGCACAGGAGCCGCGGCGAGACGCGTTGATCATCCCCGCAACGACGGCCTGTGCGTCGGATGCGGACGGGATCGACCATCTGGTGGGAAGGCCGTGGTCCGACCTGGTCGCCACAAGCCCTGGAGCCCCACCTGGAGACCACTCTGGAGCCCCACCCGGAGACCATGACAGCATGCAGCAGCCGGAAGACACCATCCTGCTGCCGCGGGTCGATGAACACGCAGTCGGCCAACTGCTCCAGTTTTGCATCCTGACGGATCTGATGGACC
>Ga0247835_1002958_pt1 | contig 16915 bp, 10 predicted proteins | sample LaCtaG_3_FD_189912 | JGI IMG/M metagenome (GOLD analysis project Ga0247835, IMG submission 189912) | Freshwater microbial communities from meromictic Lake La Cruz, Castile-La Mancha, Spain - LaCruzMarch2015_13.5m | ecosystem: Environmental > Aquatic > Freshwater > Lake | place: Spain: Castile-La... | reverse complement strand
TCCAACGAAGGACCGAGCGTGGCGCGCTGCTTCGTCCCGGACTCATCCAGCGGATCCATCATGAATCCGGCCGAGAAAGCCGTCGGCTGGCACAGGACCACATCCGGGCCATTGCTGCGGCGTTGGGTCAGTGCCTCGTGCCACGGGCCGTGGAAAAATTCCCCCGACGCCAAGCGATCATAGAATCGCGCCAAGGACCGCGCATTGCCGATCCCGCCGAAGGAAGGAATCGAGGCGCGCCAAACTTCCGGCCGGTTCGTGGCGGCCGCGCCGACCACCCCCAACGGCCGGGCGAACGATCGCGCGGTGAGCGACGCCCGGTCAGCCAACGCATTTTCAAACGGTCCCGGCTCTTTCAAGTCCTCGACCCGCGCCGCGTGCATCCGCGCGACATGGCTATCCAATTCTGCGGGCAGCCCGATCCAGAATTGCAAGGCAAGCGGATCGCCGAACGCTTTGCGCCAATAAGCACCAAGCGGCAGGCCCGCTGTGCGCCGTACGATGGCATCGAGCAGGTAACCGAAGGTCCGCGGCGCGTAGCCGTGAGCCGTGCCCGGTTCCCAATTCGGCACCTGCGCCGCCAGCGCCGCAGCCACGCCTTCCAAATCAAAAACCACCAGGCCGTCCTGCTCGAGCACGGCCAATCCGGCCCGGTGGGCGAGCAGGTCGGAGATCGTCACCTTGTCTTTTCCGGCCGCTCCAAATTCCGGCCAGACATCGGCCACCGGGGCGTCGAGAGGAACCTTGGCTTCCTGCAAAGCATGCAAGGCACAGGCCGCCGCCGGTCCCTTGGTTGCAGACCAGCAAAAAACGATCGTGTCCTCGGTCCATGGCGACGTCTGCGCCGCATCGCGCCACCCGCCGCCGAACCGCAGCAGTTCGTGGCCGTCCTGCCAAACACAGACCTCGGCGCCAAGTTCTTCCCCGCGGGCGAAATGATCCTCGAAGGCCGCCCGCACCCGCGCGGAGGCGGCCCCGTCGATACGCTTCATACCAACTTGCCGATGACGTCTTCCAAGTCGGGATCGTAACGCGCGATCTCCCGGAATTTTTCGTCCAAATTGAAGCTCATCTGCAGATAGCTCTGCGCTTCCTCCGGATTCCCCAGGACCGCATGGTAGCAGCCGAGATTGTAAAAATAAACCGGCTCGCGAAGCAGCGAGGCGGGGCCCTCCTGCAACAAAGCCATCGCCTCGACGGTGCGTCCAAGTTCGTGCAGACAGAAGGCACCGTGGATGTAGCCGAGGGGCAGGTCCGGCCGGTCGGTCCGCAAAGTCTCGCAGGCCGTCAGCGCCTCCGGCCACCGCCGTGCGCGCATGAAAATATAAACCCTCAACTGCGCCACATCCTCGTGGGCGCGTTCCTCCGCCGGCACCCGCTCCAATTCGGCAAGGGCCTCTTCCGCCATGCCCAACTCAAGATATCCTTGGGCGGCATTGATGTAATGTTGCAAGGCGATGATGGTAGCTAAGGCGAAAGGCGGCTGCCGCGCAACCGTTTCGCCGCCTCGCCGCCGAGGGAATCCCTGATTTGCAGGGCCAACTTAGGTCCGATACCCGGCACCGCGGCGATGTCCTCGACTGCGACACGTCGCAAGCGTTCGACCGAACCGAAAGCGCGCAACAGCGCCTGCTTGCGCGATTTGTTCACGCCCTCGACATCATCCAGACGGCTCTCCGACACCCGGCGCTTCATCAACAGTTGGTGGTATCCGTTGGCCACCCGGTGCGCCTCGTCCCGGATGCGCTGCAGCAATTTCAATCCCCCGCTCTCGTGCGACAGACGCAAAGGCTGCGGGTCGTTCGGGAAATAAATTTCTTCCCGCTCCTTGGCCAGCCCGATCACCGGCTGACCGCGCAACCCGAGCCGGCGCAACTCGCCGACTGCGCTGGACAATTGGCCGCGGCCGCCATCGACCACCACGAGATCCGGAATACGATCCGCCGCAGGCATGGGCAGCCGCGCGACTGCCTCACCGGCCTCCTCCTGGCTGAATTCGGCGGCCTCCGGATGCGCCTCGCGCGCCACGGCAAGCAGCCGCGCATAACGCCGGCGCACCACCTCGGCCATGCTCGCGAAGTCATCCTGTCCCTCCACCGACTTGATCCGGTAACGACGGTAGCTACTGCGGTCCGGGACACCGTCCTTGAAGCGGACCATCGAAGCCACCACGTGCGTGTTGGTGATATTGGAAATATCGAAGCACTCCATGAGGACGGGCGGGCGCGGCAAACCGAGGGCCTCCCCGAGTTCGTTCAGGTCGGCTAGCGGATCGACCGCGCGGGGCAAAGCATCCCCGCGCAGAAAACGCCGCGACTTCGCCGCGGTGCGGCGCAGCGCGGTCACGAGATCACGCAATGCCGCGGCTTTCTCGAAATCGTGCCGGGCGGCCGCGGCCTGCATTTCCTGCTCCAACTCCTCGGGCACATCTTTGCTCCGGCCCTCGAGAAATTTGCATGCCTCAAGCACGCGCGCACGGTAATCCGCCTCGCTGATCTTGCCGACGCATGGCGCGGAGCAGTTTTTGATGATGTCGTCGTGGCAATGACGGTAGTCTTTCTCGGTCGGCACGCGCGGACGGCAGGAACGCAGGCCGTATTTGCGTTTGAGGATCTCGAGGGTGGCGCGGAGCGCGCCCGAGTGCGCGTAGGGTCCGTAATAGCGGGCGCCGTCGTTCTTCTTCAGCCGCACGAGGGAGAACTTGGGGAAGGGATCGTCCAGGTTGACTTTGATCTGGAGGAAATTTTTGTCGTCGCGGAACGAAATGTTGTATTTCGGCCGGTATTCCTTGATCAGCCGACCCTCGAGCAAGACCGCCTCGGCGTCGGAGCGGACCACGTGCAAGGTGAAATCCCACACCGAGTCGAGCAACGCGCGCGTCTTGAGGTCGGCCATCCGCGAGCGCGCCGGGGTGAAATAGTTAGCCAGCCGCTTGCGCAAATCACGCGCCTTGCCCACATAAATGACCCGGCTGAGCCGGTCCCGCATGAGGTAAACCCCCGGCTTGTGCGGCACCTCGTGCAGCCGGGCACGGAGATCTGGCTTGTCTGGGGCGGCAGGCATCTCCGCGCAAATATAGCGACTCCAGCCGCCCCCGCCATCCTTGCATCGGACGATCAGACGGCTAACCTTTACCCCGTGAGATTGCTCCCGGCTGCCTTTGCCACCTTGCTGACTGCCGCAACCGCCCGCGCGCAGGAGGCTTTACCGCCTGTCCGCGAAGAGATCAACCTGTGGCAGGTCATGCTTTCCGGCGGTCCCGTCATGATCCCTTTGGGGATCCTCTCGGTCATCGCCGTAATGCTCATTCTGGTCTACCTTTTCACCATGCGGCGCGGCGCGGTCGTAACCAAGCGCTACATGGCAACGGCGGACGCCCTCCTGCGGAAGCGGGACTACCTCGGGCTTCTCGCCATCTCCAATCGCCATCGCGAAGCCGTGGCGCGCGTCATGCAACGCACGCTGGATTTCGTCACCCAACACCCGGAAGCCACCCTCGCCGACGCCCGCGAAATCGCCGAGACCGAAGGAACCCGCCAAGCCGCCGCCCTCAACCAGCGCATCACTTACCTCGCCGATATCGGCACCATCGCCCCGATGCTCGGACTGTTCGGGACCGTGCTCGGCATGATCAAATCGTTCAGCGTCGTGGCCAGCGACATCGTGGCCTCGCGGCCCATCATGCTGGCCGAGGGCGTCTCGGAGGCCTTGGTCACCACGGCCACCGGCCTGGTCATCGGCATCCCGGCCATGGCCGCCTATTCTTTTTTCCGCGGACGCGCCCAATCGCTCATCGCGGAGCTCGAAGCCGCTTCGACCCAGTTGATGGCCCTCATGTCCGTGGCCTTCACCCGGAAATAAACGGCGCACCCTATCATTTTTTGGTGCCATCCGGCCCGGACGGGGCTATCAATCCGGGGTGCGTTGGAGTCCCCTCATTATTGTCATGTGTGCCGGCCTGACTGCCTGCGCCACGCCGGAAAACCGCCGCGAACTTTACGGGCCGTGGTATCCTTACAAGCCGATCCCGTTCAAAGCGCCAGAGATGGACGTGAATGGCCGCGTGATCCAGCCCGTTGTGGCGCCGAGCGAGACCATCGTGCACTACGGCCCCGACCAGAAGGAACTCATCCTCGGCACCTGGGGCTTGGCCGGGCACCGACCGAGCATGCAATACCCCAGCACTCCCTGGAGCACGGAGCAGCGCATCATCAGCCGCTACAACGGCAAAGGTTTGGAGGCGCAGGAAATCGCGGCCCGCGAACGCGCCCGAAACTACGCGGCCGGTTCATCTGCCGTCAGATAAACGACCAGCGCGGCCAGCGCCCGTCCACGGTGGCTGCAGGCGTGTTTCTCCCGCGGAGTGAACTCCGCGAAGGTCCGGCAACTTCCCTCCGGGACAAATAAAGGATCGTAGCCGAATCCCCCCGCACCCCGCTCCGCTGGCGCGATCAAACCCTCCACCGCGCCGGAGAATGTCCGGACCACCTCTCCATTCCTCGCCAAGGCCAGCACGCAACGAAAACGCCCGCGCCGCTCGCGACCGCGCACTTCGCCCAATTTTTCGCGCAACAGCGCACGATTGGCCGCCATGTCGGCGTCTTCCCCCGCGAACCGCGCCGACCGCACGCCCGGCGCCCCGCCCAGCGCATCGACCTCAAGCCCCGAGTCATCGGCCAACACCCACCCGTCGTAGAGCGCCGACGCCGCTAAAGCCTTGAGTTTCGCGTTCTCCTCGAACGTTTCTCCCGTCTCCTCCACCTCCGGCAGATCCAGCCGCGCCGCGAGGTCCTCGACCTCCCATCCGGCACCCAGAATCTCCCGGACCTCGCGCGTTTTGCCGGCATTGCGCGTGGCGAGAAGCAGGCGTTGTTTTGACACCTCGGTCATTCCCGCCAAAATGCGCGCTTCCGCAGTCCCATGTCGAGCCAACGCAAACAATACCCCTTCCCGCAATTCGAGCCCAAGTGGCAGCAGCGCTGGACCGAGACCGAAGCCTACCGCACGCCGAACCCGGGCGAGGCGGACTTCGATCCGGCCAAACCGAAATACTACGTCCTCGACATGTTCCCTTACCCGAGTGGCGAGGGACTCCATGTAGGACACCCCGAGGGCTACACCGCGACGGATATCCTCGCGCGCTGGCACCGCATGCGCGGCTTCAACGTCCTCCATCCCATGGGCTGGGACGCCTTCGGTTTGCCTGCCGAGCAATACGCGGTCAAAACCGGACAGCACCCCGCAGTGACCACGGCGAAAAACATCGGCCGTTTCAAACAGCAACTCGACCGCATCGGCTTCAGCTACGATTGGTCGCGCGAGGTCAACACCACGGATCCCGATTACGTCCGCTGGACCCAGTGGATCTTCCTGCAGATTTATAACGCATGGTTCAACCCCGCAACCAACCGCGCCGAACCGATTGCAACCTACGAGGGCATCGACCCAGACAGCGTTCGCCTCGCCTACGTCGCCGAAATGCCGGTCAACTGGTGCCCGGAACTCGGCACCGTCCTGGCCAACGAGGAAGTCGTCGACGGCAAAAGCGAAGTCGGCGGCTTTCCCGTCGAACGCCGTCCCATGCGCCAATGGATGCTGCGCATCACCGCCTTCGCCGAGCGCTTGCTCGAAGGACTCGACACGCTCGACTGGCCGGAATCGATCAAACTCCTGCAAAAAAATTGGATCGGACGCAGCGAGGGTGCCTTCGTTGATTTCACCCTCGAGTCCGGCGAAAAACTGACCGTCTACACCACCCGCCCCGACACCCTCTTTGGCGCCACTTATTTGGTGCTCGCCCCCGAGCATCCGCTCGTCGCGCCAATCACCACGGCCGCACAAAAACCATCGGTCGACGACTACATCAAAGCCGCCGCCACGAAATCCGAGCGCGACCGCCAAGACGCGTCGAAGGAAAAATCCGGCGTCTTCACCGGCACGTACGCCGTCAATCCGGTCAACAACACGCGCATCCCCGTCTGGATCGCCGACTACGTCCTCACCGGCTACGGCACCGGCGCCATCATGGCCGTCCCCGCCCACGACGAGCGCGACCACGAATTCGCCGAAAAATTCCACCTCCCCATCATCGAGGTGGTGCGACCACCGCAGCCCGCGGAAGGCTGTTTCACCGGCGAAGGCACCGCCATCAATTCCGGTCCTCTCGACGGACTCCCCACCGCCGAAGCGAAAAACAAAATCACCACGTGGCTAGCCGAGCACCAACTCGGCCGCGCCGCCGTGCAGTTCAAATTGCGCGACTGGCTCTTTTCGCGGCAACGTTACTGGGGCGAACCTTTCCCTGTGGTGTGGGAAAACGGACGTCACCGCGCCCTCGACGCATCCGAACTTCCCGTCCGCTTGCCGGAACTCGCCGACTTCAAGCCGACCGGCACCGCCGAGCCTCCGCTGGCCAAGGCCACGGACTGGGTTCGCTACTCCGCGACTGCCACCCGCGAGCTGAACACCATGCCGCAATGGGCCGGGTCATGCTGGTATTACCTGCGCTACTGCGACCCGCGCAACCAAGAGCACTTCATCGGCGAAGAAGCTGCACGCTATTGGCTCGGCGATGGAAAACAAAAACCCGGTGGCGTCGACCTATACGTCGGAGGCACGGAGCACGCCGTGCTCCACCTTCTCTACTCGCGCTTCTGGCATATGGTGCTGCACGATCTCGGACACCTCCCCACGCCCGAACCATTCCAGCGTCTCGTCAACCAAGGCATCATCCTCGGCACGGACGGACAAAAAATGTCGAAGAGCCGCGGCAATGTGGTCAATCCGGACGAAGTGATCGACGAATACGGCGCCGACGCCTTCCGTCTCTACGAAATGTTCATGGGACCGCTCGAGCAAATGAAGCCGTGGAGCATGAAGGGTGTCGAAGGCGTCTACCGCTTCCTCGCCCGCGCTTGGCGCCTGGCCATGACCGAAGACCAGGAGGGCCAATGGCAACTCTCCGCCAAAGTAGCTGAGGTCGAGCCCACCGCCGCACAACGCCGCGTCCTCCATGCCACGATCAAAAAAGTCAGCGCCGACCTCAGTACGCTCTCCTTCAACACCGCCATCTCGCAAATGATGGTCTGCGTCAACGAACTCACTTCCGCGGAAAAATGCCCCGTCTCCGTCCTGCGCACTTTGCTTCTTCTCCTCAGCCCCTTCGCCCCGCACATGGCGGAGGAACTTTGGGAGCAGCTCGGCAAAAAATTCCCGGGCTTCGAAGGCACTGCGCACGGCCAAGTCTGGCCGACCCACGACGAATCGCTTCTCGTGGAGAACGAGGTCGAGATCGTCCTGCAAATCAATGGCAAGGTCCGCGACAAACTCGTCATGACGAAAGACGCCACCCGCGAGCAACTCGAAGCTGCGGCCCGCGCCCACGAAAAATTCGCCGTTCAGCTGACCGGCAAAGAAATCATCAAAGTCATCGCCGTCCCCGGCAAGCTGGTCAACTTCGTCATCCGGGGCTGAACCGCGCTTGCCTCCGGCTGCACCGGAGCACTAGGTTTCGGTCGAGCTCCCCCTCCCATGAAGAACCTTCTGGCCGGTCTTACCGTTGTCATCCTCGCCACTGCGGCCCACGCCATGGAGGATCGTTTTTGGGATTACTACACCCCTTATCCGAGCAATTACATCGGCTCCTCCCAATGGTGGGAAGGCGATGCCGCCAGCGGTGACTGGTGGGGCACCCGCAACTGGCTGGACAAAGATCACGGCGTCGAATTTTCCTTCACCTATGTGAACAACTTGGCGGGCAATCCCAGCGGCGGGTTGAGTCAGGGTTTCACCTACACGGACAACATTGCCTTCGGCACAAAGCTCGATCTGGAAAAACTCATCGGTTGGCGCGGCGGCACCTTGACCATTGCCGCGACCGACCGGAACGGCAACAGCCTGTCCCGCGACTACATCGGCAACCAGTTCACCGTGCAGCAGGTCTACGGCGGCCAGACCATCATTCTCACCGACCTGCACCTCATCCAGAAATTCTGGAACGAAAAAGCGGAGGTGAAAGCAGGACGCTTTTCCGCCGGCGACGACTTTGCCAGCTCTCCTCTTTACTGGCTCTACATGAACAATGGTATCGACGGGAACCCGCAGGCCCTGCCGGTCAACGCCTCGTTCTCCGCCTACCCGTGGGCCAGTTGGGCCGCGCGCCTGCGCGTCGATCCTTGTCCGGAATGGAACGCCATGGCCGGCATTTACCAAGTCTCGAACAAAACCTTCAACCGCGAACTCCACGGGGTGAATTTTTCTTTCGAAGAAAGTGACGGCGTCATGATTCTCGGTCAAATCGGTTGGACACCGGAATTTTTCAAACGTCCGGTGACCCGCGCCGCGGCAAACTCCGCATCGACGGCCAAAGCCGCCATCGCGCCCGGGGACGGTCGGGTCGTCTTCGACGATGACGCGGAGAACGCGACCGTGGAATCCAGCATGCGTGGCTTGCCCGGACACTACTGGTTCGGCGGTTACTACTCATCCTGGTCCTACCCGCAATTCGGAACCGCCGACACCGCGGCGAATGCCTACGGCTTCTACTGGCACGCGGACCAGATGGTTTTCCAGGAAGAACCGGGCAGCAGCCAGGGACTGACCCTTTGGACCGCCTTCGTGCTCTCACCGCAGGAGAATATCGCCAAGGTTCCCTTCCAGTGGAATTGCGGAGCCGCCTACCAGGGACTGCTGCCCCAACGCGACCAAGATACCACCATGTTCGGCCTCGCTTACGGGAGTTTCAGCGATGATTACGGCAACGCCGGAGATGCCTTCAACAGCGATCCCGTCAGTTACGAGATGGCCCTCGAATGGGGTTACCGTGTGCAACTTTCAAACTTCCTCTACGTCCAGCCGAACATCCAATACATCGTGCAACCCGGCGGCACGGGCTCGATTCCGGACGCCTTTGTCCTCGGCATGCAGATCGGCGTGACCTTCTGAGCCGTCCAAGACCCAACCTCCCCAAGGTGAACGGGCGTCTTGCCCGTTTTTCGATCATACATCCCGGGCGGGACACTGCCCGTGCCTGACGTCAAAAATCGTAGCATGGGCATCCTGTCCATGACGACCCAACCTCATTGGCAGGATGCCGATGCCACTTTCTCTCCCGCCACCTCGAACTCACGTCCCCTAACGCCCCGTCTCACGCATCGCCCGCTTGATGCGCCCCAGCTTCTCCGGCCAGTGCTTGCTCCACTCGCCGATCGGCACCGGGAATCGCTCGGTCCAATTCTGGTCGCCGATCGCTCCCGGAACATTGAAACGCTCGGACGTGCCGAACAAATCCGTGATCATGTTGACCGCCAACCACGAGTTGCTCGCGAACAACCCGCGCAGTAGCCCCTCGTGGATTTCGTCGCTCCACGGCGCCGGCAACGTCACATGCATCTCGGCAAAACGGCAGATCTCCTGCATCTGCCGCACCGCCCGGGCCGCCCGTTCGTGGTCGCCCGACTGCGAGTCCGCATACCAGCCGTCCCAATAGGCACGCAGCGCCGGATGGTCATGCGTGGCATAAGTGGCGAGAGAAAGACGTTCGTATTCGCGCCCCGGCGTCGGCCAGCCGTCCGGCGCGATTTCCCAAAGCGGGATCTTGAAGCCCGGGATCTCCTGCTCCTGGAGCACCGGACGCACATACGGCGACATCTCGCCGAGGTCTTCGGCAATGAGGCGGTGCCGGCCCGTTTCCTCGACGATCATGCGGAACAAGCGGTCCCCTTGCCCGCGATTTGTCTCGCGACTCTGCTCGGTCGAGTCGTCGCCCGGCACGAAGCCCGGCAAGACTCCGCCGGTGCGCGCCTTCGCCTCGTCCTCGCTCAGCGGCAAAAATTCCTCGTTGCGCTCCGGACGCCACGGGAAACTGTAAATACGGAAGAACCCCAGCGCGTGATCGACGCGCAAGAAATGGAAAATTTCCATCGTGGTGTGCAGACGCTGACGCCACCAGGCATAATCGTCTTTCGCCATCTCCTCCCAATGGTAAAGCGGGAACCCCCAGTTTTGACCCCACTTGGCGGTAAAAGGATCGGCCGCGAAAACCTTCTCGGGCGGCGCGCCCGCCGAACGCGTCAGGTCGAAAATCTCCGGCTGGGCAAAGACGTCCGCACTGAAAATACTCACCCCCACCGGCACATCGCCGACCAGCGCCACGTTCCGGGTGTCGCCGTAAGTTTTCAATTCGGACCACTGGCGGTAAGCCACCCACTGCACATAGGAAAAGAAGTCACGCAAAGCGCGGACCTTGCGCTTGTCCGCCGGTGAGGCAGACGCCAACCACTTCTTCGCCGCAGCATGCGTCCGTTGCTTTTTCGGCCAGAGGTCGGTGTTCTCATTCTCCCCATGCCAGCGCACCAACGCGCGGAAGAGCGTGTAAGGCTCCAGCCACGCGGCATTACTCTTGGTCCACGCGGCAAACTCCTTGGCCCGCCGTGTTTTCTCCTTGATCTGCTTGGTCTTGAAATTTTTCCACGCGGTCTCGAGCAATTCGCCCTTCAAGGCACGCACCCCGCGGTAATTCACCTTACCCTCGCGCAGCGCCGCCACATCATGTTTGGCGCAGATCTTTTTGTAATCCGCCGCCGGCAAGTCCTTCAGCAGCTTGGGATTGGTCGCAATCGTCGTCGGATCCAGCGCGAGCGAACTGATGATATTGTAAGGACTGTTATCGCCCCCCGTTTCGTTGATCGGCAGCACCTGCACCAAGCCGAAGCCGTGCTCCGAGGCCCAATCGACCATCTCCTTGAGCGACTCCGTGTCCCCGATGCCGAGGTCGTTTTCGGTGCGAAGGGCAAAGAGAGGGGCCAGCAGGCCGGACAACTTTTGGTCGGGAGATAATTTCATGGGCGAATCCTTGCCACTTTGCCTGTCGCCAATTCTGTCCGGAAGTCCAAATGCCGAGGCCTTAAACAAAATTTGGTGTTCGCCTATTATTTCCTGCTTGCTGAACTTGCGGAACGATTTTAAACGAGGTAACGACTTTTAAACCATCCACCTGCACCACATTTCATCCCTATGGCAAATCTCACCAAACGCGACATGGTCGTCAAAATTTCCGACGAGGTCGGCATCACCCAGCAGCAGACCTTCGCCGTGATCCAGAAAACCCTCGAGCACATCACCGACAGCCTCGCGGAAGGCGATAACGTGGAGTTGAGAAATTTCGGGGTCTTTGAAGTGCGCTTGACCAAATCCCGCGTCGGCCGCAACCCGAACAAACCCGAAACCGACGTCGTCATCCCCGCCCGCGCCACGGTCAAGTTCAAACCGGGCAAGATCATGCGCCAGCGCGTCCTCCTCCGCACCGCGGAACTGAGCAAACAAAACGGCGCCTAACGCCCCGGCGGCGCTGCTTCTCCCCCGGTAGGGTCGGCTGGGCCCAGCCAACGGCTGCCCGTTCCTCTTCATCCGAGGCGAAAATCCTCATTTGCCGCGTTGCCTGACGCGCACTTTCACCTATTCTATCCGGTTCTCCGACGGATACCTACCCCGTCGGTCACCATCCGGCATGTCCAACCGCCCGAGCCCCGCGACCAAGCATCAAGTCCTCCGCATCCGCGGTGCGCGCCAGAACAACCTCCGCGGCATCGACCTCGATCTCCCGCGCGGACTCCTCCACGTCATCACCGGCCCGAGCGGTTCGGGCAAATCTTCCCTCGCCTTCGACACCATCTACGCCGAGGGCCAGCGGCGCTACATCGAGACCTTCTCGCCCTACACGCGCCAGTTCTTCGACCGCATGGACAAACCGCGCGTCGACTCAATCGAAGGCATCCCACCCGCCATCGCCATCGAACAATCGAACAGCGTCAAAACCACCCGCTCGACCGTCGGCACCATCACGGAAATCAACGACTACCTCAAACTCCTCTTCCCCCGCCTCGCCGCCGCCGCGTGTCCGCAATGTTATAAACCGATCCAGCCCGAGACCGCCCGCAGCATCGTCTGCGAAGCCGCCCGGCGCTTCGCCGGACGAACCGTCCTGGTCACTTTCCCCGTCGGCACCGGCGACGTCGAAAAACGCTCCCCCGCCCAATTTTTCGAATTCCTCCAGCAGCAAGGCTACCTCCGCGTCTGGCTCGAGAAAAAAATTCTCCGCGTCGACGAGACCCCGCCCGAAACGCTCCCGTCCGTGATTCACGTCATTCAGGACCGCCTCGCCGCCTCGGACGAAACACGCCTGACCGAAGCCATCGAAACCGCCCTGCGCCTCGGCAAAGGACGCATCCTTCTCGTCGACGCCGAAACCAACGAAGGCCACCCGTTCTCCACCGGTTGGCACTGCGCCTGGTGCGACCTCGACATCCGTCCGCCCACCCCCGGCCTCTTCAGCTTCAACCACCCGCTCGGCGCCTGCCCGGAATGCCGCGGCTTCGGGCGCGTCATCGGCCTCGACTGGCAACGCGTCATCCCCGACCGCTCGCGCACACTCTCCGAAGGCGTAGTCCGCCCATTTCAAAGCGGCATGTCGCAGGAATGCCAAGCCGACCTCATCCGCCATGCGCGTAAACGCGACATCGACCTGCACTGTCCATTCGAAGATCTGCCCCAAGCCGATCAAGACTGGGTCATCAACGGCGAGCGCCGCCCCGGTGAGGCCTTGTCGGAAGTCTGGGACAACGGCCGCTGGTATGGTGTGCAGGGTTACTTCCATTGGCTCGAGACGAAGACTTACAAGATGCACGTCCGCGTGCTCTTGAGCCGCTACCGCAGCTACAACGAATGTCCGAAGTGCCATGGCGGGCGCTTCCAACCCGAGACCCTCAACTACCGGCTGGCCAGCGCGAATGATGAAGCTCTCACCCTCCCCGAGATAGCCCACCGCCCGATCAGCCGCCTGCGCGAATTTCTCGTCGGCCTGAAAATTCCCAAGGGCGACCACACCGCGCAACTCCTCCTCGACCAAGTCACCTCGCGCCTCTCCTACCTCGAGGAAGTCGGCCTTGGTTACCTGACCCTCGACCGGCCGACCCGCACCCTCTCCGGCGGCGAAGTCCAACGCGTCAACCTCACCACCTGCCTCGGCGCCTCGCTGGTCAACACGCTCTTCGTCATGGACGAGCCCAGCGTCGGCCTCCACCCGCGCGACCTCGGACAACTCCTCGGCATCATGCGCCGCCTCCGCGACAACGGGAACACCCTCCTCGTGGTCGAACACGAAGAAGCTGTCATCCGCGCCGCCGACTGGCTGACCGACATCGGTCCCGGCCGCGGTGAAACCGGCGGACAACTCATGTTCAGCGGTCCGCCCGCCCAAATCGCGGCGCAAAAAGATTCCCTCACCGCCGACTACCTCCTCGGCCGCCGTTCCATCCCCGTTCCCGCGAAACGCCGCAAAACAAAAAAATTCCTCAAGCTCCGCGGTGCGTCGCTCCACAACATCGAGAAACTCGACGCCGACTTTCCCCTCGGCGTCTTCACCTGCGTGACCGGCGTCTCGGGCTCCGGAAAATCCACCCTTGTCCACGGCCTTCTCCACCGCAACCTCCTCCGCGAACGCGGTGAACCCGTGGAGGAAGACGCCGGCCGCATCAAAAAGCTGACCGGCATCGAGCACGTCGGAGAAGTCGTCATGGTCGACCAGTCCCCGCCCGGAAAATCCTCCCGCTCGACCCCCGTGGTCTACCTCGGAGCCTGGGATCACATCCGCGACCTCTTCGCCCAAACCCCCGCCGCCAAGGGCGCCGGCCTCGGCCCCTCCACCTTCAGCTTCAACTCGAACAGCGGACGCTGCGAACGCTGTTCCGGTCTCGGCTACGAGCGCATCGAAATGCAATTCCTCAGCGATGTCTCCCTCACCTGCACCTCCTGCGGCGGAAAACGCTTCCAGCCCCACGTGCTCCGCGTCCACCTCGACGGACAATCCGTCCACGACGTCCTCGAAATGACCGTCACCCAGGCCATCACCTTCTTCAAAGATTTCCCCAAGCACCAAAAAATCACCGTCCCGCTGCAAACCCTCGAGGACGTCGGACTCGGTTACCTCCGTCTCGGGCAACCCACCAGCTTCCTCTCCGGCGGCGAATCGCAACGCCTCAAACTTGCCGCCCGCCTCGCCGACACCGAAGCCGAGGCCTCGCTCCTTCTCTTCGACGAGCCGACTACCGGACTTCACTTCGACGACATTGCCCGGCTCCTCGGCGTTTTCCACCGCCTGGTCGAAGCCGGACACACCCTCATCGTCATCGAGCACAATGTGGAAGTGATCAAATCGGCCGACCACGTGATCGATATCGGCCCCGAGGCCGGCGCCGAGGGCGGAAAGATTGTCGCCGCCGGTACGCCGGAAGAAGTCGCGCAAAACAAAGACTCCCGCAGCGCCCCCTTTCTCAAAGCGGCCCTCGAAGAGCAAAACCACGAAGCCACCCTCCTCGCCGCCGAGCCCGTGGCCCCGCCCGTGGCCACGGACAACAATCGCATCCGCATCACCGGCGCCCGCGAGCACAACCTGAAAAACATTTCCCTCGAAATTCCCCGCGACGAATTCGTCGTCGTGACCGGCCTGAGCGGTTCGGGCAAATCTTCCCTCGCCTTCGACATCCTCTTTGCCGAAGGCCAGCGCCGCTTCCTCGACTGCATGTCGACCTACGCCCGCCAGTTCGTCGAGCAAATGGAAAAACCGGACGTCGATCATATCGACGGACTCCCCCCTGCCGTGGCCATCGAGCAACGCATCTCGCGCGGAGGTGGAAAGTCCACCGTCGCCACCATCACCGAAGTCTACCACTTCCTCCGCCTCCTCTACGCCAAGCTCGGCACCCAATACTGCCCCGCCTGCCAAGTCCCCGTCGCCACCACCACCCTCGCCGAGGTGGCCGATAAGGTCCGCACCGCCTCGCAAGCCGGTCCAGTGCAAGTCTTCGCCCCGCTGGTCAAATCCCGCAAGGGTTACCACAAGGAAGTGGCCGAATGGGCCGTGCGGCACGACTTCAACACGCTGCTGGTCGACGGGAAGCTGATCAAGGCGGACAAATTTCCCGAACTCTCCCGCTACCGCGAACACTCGATCGATGTCCTCGTCGGACAAATCAGCAAAGCCTCCGAGGAAGACGCCATCGCCCTCGCCCGCCGCGCCCTCGAAATCGGCAAGAATACCGCACGCTTGGTCCGCGGCACGGAGAGCGAGCTACTCAGCACCGAAATGGCCTGCCCCTCCTGCGCCCGCGCCTTCGAACCGCTCGACCCGCGCATGTTCTCCTTCAACTCCCCCCACGGCTGGTGCGAGACCTGCCGCGGGTTCGGCCTCGTCTATGACAGTGCGGTCAAGACCGATCAGGCCCGCACGCAACTTGAAGCCGATCTGCAGGAGGAACAGGCCCGGGAGGAGGCCGACAAGGATGTCGCCCGTCCCTGCCCGGAATGCGAAGGACTGCGCCTCAACACCGAGGCCCGCAACGTCCGCGTCCACCACCGTCCCATCGCCGACTTCACCCGCGCCAGCGCCCGCGACGCGGCCCAGTTGCTCGACACCCTTGTTTTCAACAACCAGGACGGCACCCTTGCCGCCGACATCCTCCCCGAAATCCGGCAGCGCCTCGGCTTCATGCAACGGGTCGGTCTCGATTACCTCACCCTCGACCGTCCCGCCACCACGCTCTCCGGCGGCGAGGCGCAGCGCATCCGTCTTGCCGCCCAGCTCGGATCGAACCTCCGCGGCGTCCTCTACGTTCTCGACGAGCCGACCATCGGACTCCACGAACGCGACAACCGCAACCTGCTCGACGCCCTCGAGGAACTGGTCAAACAGGGCAATTCCCTGCTCGTGGTCGAACACGACGAGGAAACCATGCGCCGCGCCACCCGGATCATCGACCTCGGTCCCGGCGCCGGTCGGCGCGGCGGCGAGGTCATTGCGTCCGGGACCCTCGACGAAATCCGCGCCTCGAAAAACTCCGTCACCGGACGATTCCTGGCCAATCCGCCCAAACGCCCGTCGCGCGGCAGCCGCCGTTCCCTCAAGGACAAAGACCTGCACTGGCTCGAACTGAAAGGCGCCTCCCTGCACAACCTGCAGAATATCGACGCCCGGATTCCGCTCGGACGCCTCACCGTGGCCTGCGGCATCTCCGGCTCGGGCAAATCGTCGCTCCTCCGTGGCACGCTTGTCCCGGCGCTGAAGGACGCCATGACCCGCCGCGGACGCAAACCTTCCCGCAAAGCTGCCCCGCCGCCCTATGACAAATTGCTCGGGGCCGAACACATCGCCGGCGTCCACATGGTCGATCAATCGCCCATTGGCAAAACCTCCCGCTCCACCCCCGCGACCTACATCAAGGTCTTCGACGAAATCCGCCAACTCTTCGCCGGACTTCCCACCTCCCGCATGCGCGGCTACACCGCCAGTCGGTTTTCCTTCAACACCGACGGCGGACGCTGCGAGACCTGCCTCGGCCAGGGCGCGATCAAACTCGAAATGAGTTTCCTCCCCTCCAGCTGGCTCCCTTGCAGCGAGTGCAATGGCAGCCGCTACAACCACCAGACCCTCGATATCACCTACAATGGCAAGACCATCGCCGATGTCATGAGCATGACCGCGGCCGAGGCCGCCGAATTTTTCGACGCCCATCCGAAAATTCGCCACGCCCTCCGACTGCTCGTCGAAACCGGTCTGGGCTACCTCACCCTCGGCCAGCCCAGCCCCACCCTCTCCGGAGGCGAAGCCCAACGGATCAAACTGGTCACCGAACTCTCCCGCACCGGGGCGACCAAAGGCCGCCGCCTGCGCGAAGACCAGCGAGGCAACTTCTATCTCCTTGAGGAACCGACCATCGGACTCCACATGGCCGACGTCGAACAACTCATCGGCATCCTCCACCGCCTGACCGACGAGGGCCACACCGTCGTGGTCATCGAACACAATCTCAGCGTCATCGCCGAAGCCGACTACGTGATCGAGATCGGACCCGAAGCCGGCGCC
>Ga0247835_1002939_pt1 | contig 16994 bp, 10 predicted proteins | sample LaCtaG_3_FD_189912 | JGI IMG/M metagenome (GOLD analysis project Ga0247835, IMG submission 189912) | Freshwater microbial communities from meromictic Lake La Cruz, Castile-La Mancha, Spain - LaCruzMarch2015_13.5m | ecosystem: Environmental > Aquatic > Freshwater > Lake | place: Spain: Castile-La... | reverse complement strand
AAAAGTGCTTTTTTTCCTTACCTATTGGAAATTCCTTTCCCAAAACGGCACTACCGGCAAATGTATTGTTGAAAACGGTGTTTCTCCACTTAAAATCTAAATTTTGATACGTAGATTGAAAAACGGAAAGTGTAAAAAGGTAATAGAAATTTTTATGTAAAAATTGTTCAAGAGTAAATTCTAATCCAATATTTTTACCAATACCTTTATTTGTTAGGATGGCCCCTGGTATGCCCGCGCTTGCATTTAAAATGGAATAGAAACTCTTTCTGTTTGTATCTATAGGTATTTCATATAATTTTTGATGATACGCTTCTATCACCCAGCGGGAATGTCCTGATGTGTTTTTGTTTAAACCAATAACGCTATGCCTGGCCATGGATGGAGATAAATTTTTATAAGGTTGTACAAATTGCCCGGGTTTAACTTGTCGCTTATAAAGGTAAAGTGAAATTGGTTCTAATCGACTATGAATGCCAAAGCCACCAGTGATCGATGTTTTTTGCCCTGTTTTTAGTTCAAAACCTAACCTCGGTTCTACCGTATTTTTTTTATTTAGCCCAAAATGCAAGGAATGAATACCCGCGGAAAATTGCCATTTGTTATTTGGTGTATATTTAACCTGACTGTAACCTTGAACACTGAAAGTGTGTCCATTTTCATTTAACCAATTAATCGTCTTTTTTTGACTTGAGTTCCAAATATCTTCATTTAGTTCGAAACCTAGTCGGGACAAAATAAAACCCGTCCTCATTTTCCATTGACTACTTAATCTATGATTAAAATAGGTAGAATACCTTGCAGCTTGTTCCTTATGCGTTTCATCGTAGGTGTTTATCCATACATTGTTCATTAAATTTTCTCTGAAATATTGATGAGACTGGGTTGAAAAAGCTATTACTGTATTGATATAACCTATGTTTTTGATAGGCAATTGATGACTCAATCCCGTCGAAGTTACGTTATTTTCATCCCTATCTTTAAAGGTGTCGTAGTCACTATCAGAAAAATTTTCACCGCCAATGCCCCAAAGGGTAAACTTTCCTGTTTTTTTTGTTGGAAAATGAAAAGTAAAATTATAATCTCTAAAGGCAGGTTTAAATCCATCCGTTTCAATTTTCACTAATCCCGTTTTAAACAAAAGTTCCAGGGTAGAATATCTTGCATTTATTCTGTAAGAAGCTCCTGATGCAGATATTGGTCCCTCAGCAGCCATTTCTAACCCTACCACACCAATCAAGGCTTTAAACTCGTGTTTTTGGTCATTTCCTCTCCTGAATTTAAGGTCAAATACACCAGACAACGCATTTCCATATTCAGAGGGAAAGGCACCAGTGAAAAAATCTGAATTTGCGAGGCTACTACTATTTACCATGCTTATAATGCCACTGGTGGAACCCTGACCATCGCCAAAATGATTTGGATTTGGTATTTCAATGCCCTCAAGTCGCCATAGGAGACCTTTTGGTGAATTTCCTCTGATGATAATTTCGTTGTTATCATCATTTCCCGAGGAGGTGACGCCCGCAAACGACATAGCCATGCGGGAAGGGTCACTATACCCACCTGCAAATTTATTACTTTCCTGAACACTGAATTGACGACCACTAACAAAGGATAGCTCATTGGAAGCCCTCGATTTGTCCGTTTCAGCGGTAATGGTTATTTCTTGTATTTGAATGGGTGATTCTACCAGTTGAAGGGTCAAAAGAGCTTCTTTTCCATTACTTACCTCTACGGAAGGCATACTACCTTGTTGATATCCTACGAAAGAAAAAAGTAAAGAATATCTTCCAGGTTGAAGTTGTCTAAAATCAAAATTCCCCTGCTCATCAGTATAAATACCCTTGTTTCCTTCCATTATTTGTACACTTACACCCTCCAATGGAAGTTGTGTTTCCTTATCAATCACTTTTCCTCTGATAGTTCCAAATCCATTTTGGGCGGATAACCACCATGGGAATAAAAATAAAATGAAAAATCTCATGACTATTTTTTATAATAAAAGCCCCTTGTTAACTGCAAATAATACCAATTCAGAGCTTCGCTTCAATTTAAGCTTTTCCATGATATTTTTCCGGTGTGTATAAACTGTATGCGTACTTAAATTTAATTTTTTACCTATTTCTTTGGCAACTAATCCTTGTGCAATGAGTTGAACTATTTCTAACTCTCTGGCTGATAAGGGTAAAGGATTAGACGAATAATTATTTTGTGAAAAAGACATCTCAAAAATAAAATTGAATATACTGGCACAGAAAAATTTTTCACCCCTTATAATGGCTCTGAATGCTTCATTAATTTCATGAGCATCACATTTTTTTGTGAGAAAGCGCAATACTCCCGAATTGATTACATCGTAAATATTTTCTTTGTTATCGTCTGAAGATATGACAAGAAGTTCAATAGTTGGGTGCTGCTCTTTTACATTTTTTATACTCTCAATAGAAAAAAATCCTGGTTGATTATAATCTATGACGACGATGTCAGGGGGTGTTTTAGCTATGAAACTGTTTAACTCAGCTTCGTTACCCGCTTCACCTATAACTTGGAAGGTATTCGTTTCTTTCAATAATTCCTTTAATGCAAATCTGATGAGAAATTGCGCGTCGGCTAATAGAACCTTGTAGGTTTCTTCTTGCATGGTTGAAATTTGCCTCTAATTTAGATTAAGTTTAGATAAAAATAATAAAGTTCCTAAAAAGATAGCCATAAAAACAATAATTTTGCGGTGAAAGAATTAAAATAATATATGATTAATCCCAAAATAACGCTTAATTTATGTGGTTCATTACTGGTTTTGGAAAATCCGGCGGTAATGGCTGTTATTAATATTAATGCTGATTCGTTTTATGAAAAAAGTCGGTTCACAGAAAGAGGGGGTATTCTGAAACAAGCAGAAACTCACCTTCGGGAAGGGGCTACTTTCCTGGATATTGGTGGAATGTCCAGCCGTCCCGGGGCTCCTATATCCAATGCCAAAGAGGAGGTGGAGAAAATTGTGCCTGTTATAAAGTCTCTTAAAAAGGAATTTCCTGATGCCTTTATATCTATTGATACCGTGCATAGTGCCGTTGCCAGTGCAGCTTATCAGGAAGGTGCCGTTCTTGTCAATGATATTTCAGCTGGTGCTATCGATCCTGATATGTTTCCCTTCTTAGCAAAAACAAATATACCCTATGTCTTAATGCATCTCAAAGGTGTCCCCCGCAATATGCAGGATAATACTAACTATAAAGACGTATCACTGGATGTATTGGATTTTCTTATTTTAAAATATCAGGCGCTTAAGGAACTTGGTGTGAAAGATATTATCATAGACCCAGGATTTGGATTTGGTAAAGACGTCGTTCAAAATTATGAATTACTTCAAAATCTTTCTATTTTTAAAATACTTGAGTGTCCTTTAATGGTCGGTCTTTCCAGAAAGTCTATGATTTATAAAGTTATTGATGGTACTCCGGAGGATGCCCTGCATGGTACTACCGCTTTGCATTTTTTTGCTTTACAGCAAGGTGCCCTGATACTAAGAGCTCACGATGTAAAGCCAGCGATAGATACTATTCGGGTTTGGAAGGCCCTGGAGAATGCTAAAACCAATTAAAATGTCGTTTTTTTACAAGGAATATAATCCCTCTTTTTTATTCAAAAATGCTCACGCTAATACTATTTCAGCGGCTCTTTTTAGAAAAAAACTGCCTCTTGACTATGAGAGGCAGCGATTTATTTTAAATGATGGAGATTTTATAGATTTAGATTTTGTGCGCAAGGGAGAAGATAAATTAGTCATTTTGATGCATGGTTTGGAGGGAAGTTCTGACAGAGCCTATATTAGGGGGATGGCAAAAATATTTTCACAAAATAATTTTGATGTCCTCGCTTTTAATTTCAGAGGTTGTAGCGGAGAACCAAATCTTACTATGAAAGGTTACCACATGGCAGCAACAGAAGATTTGGAGGAGGTTATTTTATCTCTGCACAAATCTGATATTTATAAAAGTATTTATCTGTTAGGGTTTAGTCTTGGAGGTAGCGTTGTATTGCGGTTTTTAGCAAACCAGGGAAATAATCCGGTTTTTCATAAAGTGAAAGGTGGTGTCGCTTTTTCAGTGCCTCTTCATCTCGTTGAAGCAAATAAAGCTATTGGTAAATTTGAAAATATTATGTACAGGCTCAGGTTCCTGCTTAGCTTGAAAAGGAAAATGAAGCAAAAGCAGGAGCAATTTCCTAACATGCCTTTCTTTCCCGCAAAATGGGAATATAATTTTACTTTTTTTGATGATTTTTATACAGGACCTTTTCATGGTTTTTTAAACGCAAAAGACTACTGGGAAAAAGCAGGTGTTTTAAGTCAGTTACCTAAAATTTCTTTACCCTGCTTATTGGTAAATGCTGAAGATGATTCTTTCTTAAGCCCGTTTTGTTTCCCAAATCAGCTTGATTTTGAAATGGCAAATTTTCATTTTTTAAAGCCTAAATGGGGTGGTCATGTTGGTTTTATGCCGGTAAACAAAAACGGATTTCTTTGGAGCGAGGAATTAGCGCTTCATTTTCTTAATACAATACACCAAAAAGGAGTTTATAGCGTTAATGATGAGTTGATAACCAAATCTTAAATAATGAAATCACAACCTAATACCCCTGAAAAGGTTGGTAATCAGGTTAAAAAGTTTGTTTTCCTTCGAAAAATAGGGAAAATAGTTGCGTTGCCAATTGGCATCATACTATTTTTATTTATATTTTTTAATATAGCTTTTCGAATTCCATATTTTCAAAAATCTGCCGTTTCTACCCTTTCTTCAAGTATTTCATCTTATCTCGGTACTTACAACAGCATTGAAAGTATTTCTTTATCCGGCTTGACTGAATTTAGAATTAATAATGTCTATGTAGAAGATCCAAATAAGGATACCTTACTTTTTGCAGAAAAAATTTACGCTAGGCTTCACCCAAATTTATTCAAAATATTTACCCAGGGACTTGTTATATATGAATTAACTATATCTAACTCGAAAATAAACGTAAACGAACTTGAAAATTTTGAAGATAATTCACTTTCGTGGTTGATTAAAAAGTTTGAAAAGAAGAACAGTGGTAATTCGTCAGGGAAAATTAAAATTTATCCTGAAATTTTTAATCTTAACACCGTTTCTTTTGTCCAGAATGAACCTTCAAAGGGTATCTTTAATAAAATTAATGTAGTTCGTGCTTTTTTCGTTTTAGATAAAAACTATGCTGAAAATAGCCATCTTAAAATTAAATCAATAGAAATATTTGAACCCACCATTTATTTGAAACAACAAAAAATAGCTGCGACAGTTATTGATTCTTTACCTTTTATTCTTCCCAAATTAGATTTATCCTGGAAAAATTTCGAGCTAATTGATGGAAGGATTTCTGTGGTTAAGGATGAAAAAACTATGGTGTTTTCTAAAATTAATGCACAGATTAATAATGCTTGCTATGCTAATGGATTGGCAGAAGGGGAGATTAAACGTTTTTCCTTCGTTAAAGACGATACTTTTAAACTGTCAAATTTAAAGGTTCAACAATTTTCTTTACTTGAAGACAAATTGATTTTTAAAAATCTTTCCATTATTTCCGGTAATTCTAATTTTTCGGGAGATTTTAATCTACTGTCAAAGGCTATTTTTGATGTTAAAAAACTAAAGGAAAATCTTCAATTCGATATTGATTTAAAGGAAAATCGTTTAAATATTAATGATGTGGTAAAAGTATTTCCTGTGTCTGTTAAGCTTCCCATCATTCAATTTCTTAAAGATGAAAATATATCATTTACAGGAAAAATCAATGGCAATTTTGATAGAATGGTTAGCTCAAATATTAAAATTTCTCTTTCAGATGGAAGTGGTTTTGAGGGAAAAGTTAATGTTAGAAATATTTTATCCCCCAAAGAGGAACTTATTAATTTAAAAATTAAAAGCTTATATATTTCCGAAAAATCTTTAAAAAAGACAATCAGTCTGGTTAACTTAGATAGCAACTTAACTAAGTTGGAGTTCCTTAATTTTAATGGTTCATTTGATGGGTTTTTAAATAATTTTGTGGCCTTTGGTAATGTTAATTCTGGTTTGGGAAAGGCTAAACTTGATTTGCAATTAAATATCATTGGAGGTAAGGAATTAGCAAGCTACACGGGTAATGTTGGTATTTCTGATTTTAAATTAGGAAAATTTTTAAATCAACCCCAAATTGGTAACGTATCTTTAAACGCGTCCATTACTAACGGCATCGGTTTTTCTGCCAAAACTGCTTCTGCAGATTTTTCAGCAGTGGTAAAAAGCATTGAATTTAAAGAGTATACATATAAAAATTCAAAACTGTCAGGTACTTTAAATGCAAGAAGGTTTAAAGGTGAATTTAATATAACGGATGAAAATATTGATTTTTCATTTGATGGTTTTTTTGATTTTAGAGATCAGGAAGTTCCTCAGTTTAATTTCCTTGCGAATATAAAAAATATAGATTTTAAGGCTTTAAACATCTCAACTAAACCATGGAAAGTAAAAGGTTTAGCAATAGTTGATGTTAAAAATAAAAAATGGAGTGATTTGGAAGGGTTAGCTGTTCTTTCAGGGATTGAAGTTCAGAATGATACGAATTTTTACCTTTTAGATAACCTCTCCCTGATATCAAAGTCTGATGGATTAGGTAGTAAGCGGGTGGAGATTCAATCTGAAATAATAGAAGCTGATATTCAAGGTAAGTTTGATATTGAAAAAATTCCAAATGCAGTAAAAAATCTGTTTATTGATGCATTTCCAGGTTTCGCTCAAGCATTATCTTGGAAAAGAGCAAAGAATATACCTGCTGATTTTGATATCGTTTTTAATGCAAGAATTAAAAGAAGCGATGGCTGGGAATCTTTGCTTTTACCAGGATTATCTAATCTAAATGGCACAGAAATTAAAGGTGAAATAAATTATAAAAAAAATCTGTCCCTTGCTTCTGTCAAAATCCCCAACATAAGTTTTAATAAATTAATCATAAGAGGTTCTTATGCTCAGTTTAATTTAAATAATAATATTGGTAGGTTTGATGCATCCTTTGATGGTATAAAAATGGGTGACCAGGCAGAATTACCTCCGTTTGTTTTTTTAAGTAGCTTGAATAAAGACGAGATTAATTTTCAAACCAGACTTGGCTCTGATTCAAAATTGACATCGGCTTTGTTAGAATTAAATGGCAAAATTTTCTCGTTAAAAAACGACAAAATAGCGCTTAAATTTGGATCAAAATCTTTTAGATTTTTGGCTGGTAAATGGAAGGTAAATCCTCAAAATTTATTTCTTCTATCCTCTGATACTTATGAGATCCAAAATATGAATTTTTATTCAGGTGAGCAGGAACTGAAAATGGATAGATTTAAAAATAAAGGATTAAAGGTTTCATTGAAAAATTTGGCCTTGTCAAGAATTGATTCCTTAATTAAATTTACCCTTAAATTTTCAGGTAAACTCAATGCAGATTTCACATTTGAAGATTGGAAGGGGTTTAAAAATATGACATTAAAGGCAACCTCTGATGCGCTGTTAATCAACAAAAAAGATTGGGGTAATCTAAGTATTAATGCACAAAGAAAGTCAGAAAATCACCCTGTTAGTGCTCAATTTTCTTTAACAAAAGGGAATGCTGCCATTTATTTAAGCGCATTTTATAATTTTAAAGATATTGACATAACCAAAGAAAAACAAAAGGGATATTTTGATCTTCAATTGAATGCTTATAATTTTCCGAACAATATCGCCGCTTATTTTTTAGAAGGTGTTCTCAGTAATATTCAGGGAAAATTTGACGCGGACATACATTTTGATGGTAAATTTCCAAAACTTAACACAACTGGAACTGTTTTTCTATCGGAGGGAGGCGTTAATGTTGATTATTTAAAAACAAGATATACTTACAAGGCAACTACTGTTCCGGTAAATAATCAATTATTTGATTTGACTGGAGGGGTGTTATATGATAAATATAATCATACAGCGCAAATTACTGGTGGCGTAAGTCATGATTATCTCAAAAAGTTTGGCTTTAAAGCTAAACTAAGTTCCAAAAGGTTTCTATGCTTGGATACCCAAAAGGGTGATAATCTTACTTATTATGGTCAGGCTATTGGAACTGGTGATATTGTGTTTAGTGGGTCGTTTAAATTACCTGATATTTATGTTAAAGCCTCTGTGTCAGATAGTACCAGAGTGATAATTCCCATAAGTAGTGCAATAGTTACACAGAATATAAAAAATGTCAGATTCGTTAACAAACAGAAAGATGGCAGCGAAACTTCGCCAATTAAGGCAAAGCCTATTTTAAGGGGTTTAAGTTTTGATATGGATCTAGAGGCCAAAACAGGAGCTGTCCTTGAAATGGTTTTTAATGAACAAACAGGTGATATTCTTAAAGTTACAGGTAGAGGAGGGGTTCGATTGAGCGTTATGAGAAATGAGCCATTTAAAATGTTTGGAGATATTTCAATCGATGACGGATCGTATTTATTTACTTATTTAGCTATAAATAAAAATTTTAAACTTAGACCAAGAGGAACTATTTCATGGAATGGTGATCCTTATAAAGCTTCCATTAATATTGAAGCTACTTATGATGATATAAATGCTTCAACCAGTATTTTAATCCAGGAATATTTGGCCACCGCCAATCAAAATGTAAAAAGTGAAGCCTCTCAAAATACCCCGGTCACACTGATTTTGAAATTACAGGGAGACTTGTTTAAACCCAATATCACTTTTGATCTGGCATTTCCAGCGCTGCAAGGAGCGCTGAAAAATTACGTTGATAGCAAACTGATTATTTTGAGACAGGATTTAAATGAACTAAATAAACAGGTGTTTGGATTAATTGTAGCGGGTCAGTTCTTACCCGCTGTGTTTTCAATGTCTGGTACATCGATCGTTTATAATACGGTAAGTGAGTTTGTTTCTAATCAACTTTCTCTCATAGTTAATCAGTTGATTTCTAATCTTATAGGTAAAGGTGATGTCGCTTCAGGTACAAATTTTGATATTGCCTATAACCGAAATCCAAATTTTGTAATTACCGATTTTAGGGCGGGAAATGAGCTTCAGGTGAGTTTAAAACAAAGTTTATTTAATGATAGACTTACCGTTATGGTTGGGGGCAATCTGGATAATAACTTTTTTGGAGGCTCCTCGGAATCTACTACTTTTCTTGGTAATGATGTTGTCGTTGAATATGACTTGAGTAAAGATAAAAGTTTGAAATTTAGAGTATATCAAAAATTACAGCCTGATTTTTCTGGAAGACGATTACGATTTGGCGCGGGTGTCAGCTACAGAAAGGAATTTGAATCATTTTCAGATTTTTTAAGTAGTTTAAAGAAAAATAACTAATTTAAAGGCATAATCTGTAAATATCGGTTATGTCTCATTCGAATACTCCTGATTTTATTATTGTAGGTGCTGGTTCTGCTGGTTGTGTACTTGCCAATAGACTCTCTGAAAATCCTAATTGTAACGTCATCTTAGTGGAGGCAGGCGCGTCATTTCAACCAATGAATGTTAAAATTCCTGCCGCTTACTCTAAATTACATTTTTCAAGCCATAACTGGAATTTTCATACTGTTCCTCAGGAAAGGGTGAATAATAGAAAAATGTATCAACCAAGAGGAAAGTTGATGGGCGGTTCAAGTGCTGTTAATTGCATGGCCTACATCAGAGGAAATGTAGAAGATTATAACGATTGGTCAAAATGGGGCAATGTTGGCTGGAGTTACAAAGATCTTTTGCCCTATTTTAAAAAATCAGAGCAAAACAAGAATTTTGAAAATGAATATCATGGCGTTCGCGGGCCACTTTCAGTTTCGTACAACCGTTTTGAAACTCCTTTAACTAAAGCTTTTATTGAGGCTAATGAAGAAATGGGTATAGCTTATAATCTTGATTTTAATGGAGAAGTTCAAGATGGTGCAGGTAAATTTCAATTTACTATCAAAGACGGTGTCAGGCACTCGACATACGAGTCTTTTATAAAACCCATTTTGGGAAGGCCCAATTTGCGCATATTATCTAATGTACTCGTGGCAGGCTTAAGTTGGGGAAAAGATAAAGTGGTTGGCATTGAAGTATTTACCGATGTTAAAAATAATACCAGGGAAGTTATCAAGGCAAAAGAAGTTATTCTTAGCGCCGGCGCATTTCAGTCTCCTCAGATAATGATGTTATCAGGGATTGGAGATAAAGATTATTTGAAGGATAAAGGTTTAAGTTGTCGTTTAGATTTGAAGGGGGTCGGAAAAAATCTGTCTGATCACTTGTTTGTCAATCTTAATGTTTTGTGTAACCAGCGAATCACCTACAATAATGTAGAGAGGATTCCATGGGTTATTCCAAATATTATTAAATATCTGGTTTCAAAGTCTGGTCCTCTTTCAGCTAGTCCACTCGCTGCTTGCTCGTTTCTTAAAACCCTCCCCGAATTGGATAGACCTGATATTCAATTTCATTTTGCGCCGGTGGCTGGTAAGGATATCCACGATTTTCCAGCGCTACCAAAAGAAGAAGGGTTTACTATTTTGCCTACTTTGCTCAAACCTAAAAGTCGCGGATTTGTTGGTTTACAATCTTCAAATCCGTTGGATGCTCCCCTTATTGATCCTCAATATCTCAGTGATGCGGGGGGAGAAGATCTTAAAACTTTACTTAGAGGTGTTAAATGGGCTGAAGCTATATTACTGTCTAATGCGTTTGAACCATTCAGGAAGGGTAATACATTGAACTTTCCTGGAATCTTTAATAATGACGAGGAAAGGATACAACATATATTGAATTTTTGTGAAACAGTTTATCATCCTTGTGGAACTTGTAAAATGGGCGTAGATGATGAAGCCGTTGTTTCTCCATTTTCACTCAGGGTAAATGGAGTGGAAGGATTGAGAGTGGTGGATGCATCGGTAATTCCCGAAGTTACTTCAGGAAATACCAATGCACCCGTCATTGTTGTGGCCGAGAAAGCCTCAGACATAATTAAATTTAATGATTAATAATTTCGGGAGGATTTATTAAACATTAAATCTAAAATGCATTATATCACCATCAAGGACAGTATATTCTTTCCCTTCTACTGACATTTTTCCTGCTTCTTTAACTTGAGCCTCAGACTTGTAATGTATGAAATCTGGATAATGAATAACTTCTGCTCTAATGAAGCCCTTTTCAAAATCGGAGTGAATTACACCAGCAGCCCCGGGAGCTTTTGTTCCTTTGGTAATAGTCCAGGCGCGTACTTCCTTTTCCCCGGCAGTGAAGTAAGTTACCAGGTTTAGTAATTGATAACTTTTACGGATTAACCTATTCACGCCAGGCTCTTCCAGTCCCATTGCTTCTAAAAATTCCTTTCTTTCCTCTACGGAATCCAGCGCAGCTATGTCCGCTTCGATGCCAGCACATATAAGAATAATCTCCGCAGGTTCGCCTTCAATGGCCTTTTCAAATTCACGTGTAAGTTTATTTCCATCTGGGAAGGAATTTTCATCCACGTTGCAAACATATAATATAGGTTTGTCTGTTAATAGCATCATTTCAACAAGGATAGCTTTACCTTCATCGTCGGTGTCAAAATTTCGTGCAGGCTGGCTATTTTCCAGGTGTTTTAGCAAGTTGGAACAATGTTCCACTGCTCTAACATCTTCTTTATTACCGCTTTTAGCTTGTTTTTTATATTTATCTAACCTTTTCTCAACGGTTTCAATGTCCTTGAGAATTAATTCCAAATCAATGATTTCCTTATCTCTGACAGGATTTACACTTCCGTCAACATGAACAACATTATCGTCTTCAAAACAACGAACTACATGTAATATGGCATCAACCTCCCTAATATTGCCCAAAAATTGATTCCCAAGACCTTCACCTTTGCTTGCTCCTTTTATTAATCCGGCAATATCTAATATTTCAACGTTGGTGGGGAGCACATTTCTTGGATTGATTAACGCTGCCAGTTGATCCAGTCTTTCATCTGGAACTACAATCATTCCGATATTAGGCTCCTTTGTTGCAAAAGGATAATTAGCTGCTAAAGCGCCGGCAGATGTCAGCGCATTAAACAAAGTTGATTTTCCAACATTTGGTAAACCTACAATACCACATTTCAAACCCATGTTATTTTATTTTAAGGATGCAAATATAAAAAACCAAAATTCATTATTAGAAACTTATTTTAAAACTTAACTGTTTATTGTATTATTTTATATTTTTCTAATGAATTATTTGGCTCATGCATTTTTGTCGGGTAAAGATCCAGATTTCCTTCTGGGAAATATTACCGCTGATTTGTTAAAAGGTAATATCCATAAAAATCTTGCTGAAAAGGTTTCTGACGGCGTTATTCATCATAGGAAAATGGATATTTTTACAGATAACCATCCTGATTTTCAAACTTGTTTGCCCGTTCTTTATCCTTTACACGGTAAATATGCCTCAGTAGTCCTTGATATTCTTTTCGATTATTTTTTAGTCAAAAACTGGCATTACTTTTCCAGCATTTCATTGGAAGAATTTTCTGCAGATACTAATAAGTTATTATTAGAGAATATTGAAAAATTACCTGATTTGTCTCAAATTCAATTACGAGCAATGATTCAAGGTAACTGGCTTTTACACTATGGGCATTATGAGGGTTTGTCGTATTGTTTTTTGAGATTAACCAAACGAGTTGCCCAGCCTCAATGGTTGGAAAGTTGGCACGTAAGTCTTCAAAAGGAAGGGGATACTATAGAAAAATCTTTCCTTTCTCTTTTTCCCGATATGATTGAGTATTCAAAAAAACAGGCTAGCCTTCGAAATGTAGTGATATGGTAAATGTCCTGGAAAGTATTTTTTCAAGTATCGTTGATTCTGACAGGTTCTTATTGAAAATCAGTGTGTTTCCCATTCCCTGCGAAATTTTTAATTCAGGGGAAAAAATGAAGAAAGGTAAAAATATTTGAAAACCTACGCCTGTCTCAAAGGAAAAATCATTGGGAGCTATTTTCACCAAGGTTTCTGCCTGTTTTGTTCTGGAATCGCTGGCAACATCAAATGAATATTTCAAACCTGCTAATAAAAATAACCTTACATCATGATAAGGTTCAGATTTATACCTGAATTGAAAGGGTAATTCCACAAAAACGGATTCTACTTTTCTATTACTTGCGTAACCCGGATATTGATATTTCAGTCTTTTTTCAGCAAAAGATAATGTAGGTAAAAATCGAAAATCAAAATAATTGCCCATCTTTAAATTTGATACAATCCCTACGTTAAAACCTGATCCCCCCAATCCCTGAACAATTCTTATACTATCGTGCTTTAAAAATTCACTCGATTGATAAGTTCTGAATCTGGAATTATTAATAGCAAAGGTGAATCCAAAGTAATAGTCATTTTGGTTAAACTGCTGATAGTTAGGATTATGAACACTGCCCCGTTGACTTAAAACCAGAAATGGACATATCAAAGCAAAATAAAAAAGGACTATTTTTCTGCTAAATAAGCTGAACATATTCCGAAAGTTAATGGGTTGCATCGAATTGGTTTAAAGCCATTTTTACCTAAAACATCAAGAAATTTTTCCCCCGATGGAAAGGCCTGGACTGATTCATATAGATATTGGTAAGCTCTTGGGTCTTTCGATGTTAAACGACCAATCAGGGGTAAAATGTATTTGAAGTAGAAATTAAATACTATTTTGAATAAAAAAAAGGTAGGCTGGCTAAATTCTAACACAACTATTTTACCTCCTTTTTTTAAAACCCGATGCATCTCCTTTATACCTTTATCCAGGTTTTCAAAATTTCTTACGCCAAAGGCTACGGTAATAGCGTCAAAGGAACCTTCGTCGAAAGGTAGATTTTCAGAATCTCCTTCTAATAAAGTTATTTTAGGTGTTAAGCCTTTGTCACTTATTTTTTTTCTGCCAATAGATAACATTTCAACAGATATATCCAAACCAATGATTGTACTTTTCGGGTAATATCGATTTAATGCTAAGGCTACATCTGCCGTTCCCGTGGCAATATCTAAGATATTTGGAATTTCTTCAGGCCCTAATAAAGATATAGCTCTTTTTCTCCAATATTTATCGATACCTAAAGAAAGAAAATGATTCAAAAAGTCATAGTAAGGGGCTATTCGGTTAAACATCCTTGATACTTGACTCTTTTTAGTATCATCAGCCTGATAAGGTTTGATTTCCATGTTGATTCTTTTATGCCGCAAATATAGACAGATTATACGGGCTACAAAATGGATTTTTTTTGTTAAAAATTAGTCCGAAAATTTCTTAGATTTGTGGTACGAAAATTAATCCGTTCATACTGAAAACCTGATAAATAATCAAGTTGATTTCTTTATTTTTCAGGATAACTAACAGCTGTAATGACTCCAGAAGACCGTATAATCCCTATTCAAATAGAGGATGAAATGAAATCAGCTTACATTGATTATTCAATGTCAGTTATTGTATCCCGTGCTTTACCGGATGTAAGAGATGGGATGAAACCTGTTCAAAGAAGAGTTCTTTATGCCATGTCTGATTTGGGACTAACGCATAATAAAGCGCATAAGAAGTCTGCGCGTATTGTAGGTGAGGTATTAGGTAAATATCATCCTCATGGTGATACTTCCGTTTATGATACAATGGTGAGAATGGCCCAGGACTGGTCATTACGCTATCCCTTGGTCGACCCTCAGGGTAATTTCGGTAATATTGATGGTGATGGTCCTGCTGCCATGCGTTATACCGAAGCAAGATTAAAAAAAATCAGCGATGAGATTTTAGCCGATATTGATAAAGATACCGTTGATTTTACCTTAAATTTCGATGATTCTTTGGAAGAACCCTCCGTTTTACCTACCAAGGTTCCTAATTTGTTAATTAACGGAGCCTCGGGTATTGCTGTTGGAATGGCCACAAACCTTATGCCTCATAATTTGACGGAGGTCATTGACGGTATCGTCGCCACTTTAGCCGATCCGGACATTGATGTGGATGGTCTGATGCAATATATAAAAGCACCAGATTTCCCTACAGGTGGAATTATATACGGTACCAAAGGTGTCAGAGAGGGTTTTGCAACAGGTCGTGGTAAAATTGTACTCAGAGGAAGAGCAGAAATTGAAACCTCTGCCTCCGGCAGGGAATCCATAATTATTACTGAAATTCCTTATCAGGTTAATAAATCAATGCTGGTAGCAAAAATTGCAGAGCTCACCATTGAAAAAAAGATTCCAGGTATTTCTGACGTCAGAGATGAGTCTGCAAGACAAGGAATGAGGGTAGTGGTGGAGATAAAGAGAGATGCTATGGCTAAAGTAGTTCTTTCCCAACTCTACAAATATTCTCCTCTTCAAACTTCCTACGGTATCAACAATGTTGCTTTAGTTGGAGGTAGGCCTGAAATCTTATGTTTGAAGGACATGATTGTGGAGTTTATAAAATTCCGACTGGAGGTCATTGTTAAAAGAACAAAATACGATCTTAAAAAGGCGAAGGAAAGAGCCCATATTCTTGAGGGTATCCTTATTGCTTTAGATCATTTAGATGAGGTTATTGCCTTAATTAGAGCAAGCAAAAATGTCGATGAAGCTAAAGAGGGCTTGATGTCTACTTTCGGTCTGTCTGAAATTCAAGCTAAAGCTATTCTCGAAATGAGGCTGCAACGTTTGACTGGTCTTGAGAGAGATAAAGTAAGAGCTGAATACAAAGAAGTAATGGATAGAATCGCTTACTATGAATCTATTCTGGCTTCTGAAGAAATTCAAAGAGAAATAGTTAGAACGGAACTTTTAGAAATAAAAGATAATTATGGTGATGCCAGAAGAACAGAAATTGTTGCCGCTGAGGGTGATATCAATCTGGAAGACCTTATAAAGGAGGAAGAGGTAGTTGTTACCATATCTAATCTTGGTTATATCAAACGTACCGCAGCATCGGAATTCAGAACGCAGAGTAGGGGAGGAAGAGGTGCGAAAGGTTCGCGGACAAGAGACGAAGATTTTATTGTTAACATGTTCGTGGCCAATTCACATAATTATTTGCTCCTTTTTACGGAATCTGGTAAATGCTTTTGGTTACGTGTTTTTGAAATTCCAGAGGCAAGTAAATCATCAGCGGGCAGAGCCATTCAAAATATCCTCAATATAGCGCAGGACGATAAGGTGAAAGCTTATATCAATATTCCAAATTTAAATGATAGTGAGTTTGTTAAAAATCATTACATCATTTTCTGTACCCATTTGGGGATTATTAAAAAAACAGCAGTAGAAGCTTATTCCCGCCCAAGAGTAGGAGGCATTAATGCCATTACTATTGCTGAAGGTGATATGTTACTTTCAGCTACTTTAACTGGCGGGGATCATCAAATATTTCTCGCAAGTCGTCGTGGGTATGCCGTTCGCTTTCATGAATCTAAAGTAAGACCCATGGGAAGGAATGCCACAGGAGTAAAAGGCATGGCTCTTTCCGGTGAATCTGATGCCATTGTGGGCATGCTTTGTATTAATCCTGCAGAAAGTGTTCAGGATACTATTCTGGTCGTTTCTGAGAAGGGAAATGGTAAAAGATCGGAGGTCGATGAATACAGATTGACCAACAGAGGTGCCAAGGGGGTTAAAACAATGCAAATTACTGATAAAACGGGTGCGCTCATTGCTATGAAAGCTGTACAGGAAAATGAGGATTTGATGATTACTAATCGGTCTGGAATTATTATTCGTATGGCAGTGTCAACAATGAGGGTCATCGGTAGAGCCACTCAAGGCGTAAGAGTAATACGATTAGATGAAGATGATGCCATTGCTGATGTTGCCGTTATCCCCTATTCTCCAGAGATAGAGTTGCCAGAGGGTGAGGAAAATATTGAAATTTCTATGGAAAATAACGAAAATAGTATCGATAACCCAGATATTTCAGATAATGACACTGAAATTCCTCAGGAATTATAATATTTTTGCAAAACAATA
>Ga0247835_1002938_pt1 | contig 16996 bp, 18 predicted proteins | sample LaCtaG_3_FD_189912 | JGI IMG/M metagenome (GOLD analysis project Ga0247835, IMG submission 189912) | Freshwater microbial communities from meromictic Lake La Cruz, Castile-La Mancha, Spain - LaCruzMarch2015_13.5m | ecosystem: Environmental > Aquatic > Freshwater > Lake | place: Spain: Castile-La... | reverse complement strand
ATGGTTGTGCCCGAAGGACCCCACTGGTTAATAAACCATATTCTGCTTCCCAGTCGAAAACAGCAGCGCGTGCGTCGCGCTGAAGAGCGCAAACGCGGCGTGTTCGAACATCCAAGTGTTGCTGCTGTGACCGACAAAGCATACAATGGTCGCCGTCGTCGATATGCATGCGGCCGTGACGCAGCAGGCGGTGAGGTACGTATGGCATGATACCGTCTGCTCTTCGTCGACTGTCTCTATGAACATCCATATCAGGTAGACGCCTGCCGTGGCAATGAAGCAGCCCGCCGCGATCGCGTGCGCGATCAGCATTTTCCCGTCGTTATCCTCATAGATTATGTTGAGGATGATCCATGCGACGAGCGCCGTCACCAGCAGTGACTCTGGGACCACCTCTGCTTTCGCAAGGCACATGTACACGAAGCTCAGCGTGATCTGCAGCACCACGCATATCATGAGCAGGCCTCGGTAGGCTGGGTTGCTGTATAGCATGCTCGAGACTGTCGGGCCGCTGCTGATGCCATACGCGAAATACGACAGGATCACCAGCGTCTGCGCGGCGCTGATGGTTGCTATGATCAGGCGGAGCCTTTGCATGTGGATCATGTGTGACGTGTTCTCTCGCGTGAATATCACGGGCAAACGGCTGTTTATTTTTCAGCTACACCAAACACATAATCATCTTGATGATGTTGTCGTCTAGCCGCTGAAACGGGGAGTTGGCGCCCACGCGACTATGTGTGCCAAGTGTGACAGCCACCTTAGTGTCAAGAACGATAGCCATCTTGTGCTGTGCTTTGGCGTATGTGATACACTCGCGTAGCTGTTCACGAACTCGATTCTCGCGACGGTACGTCGCTTGTGCAATCACTCTAGGGCAATAGCCGCCTTTGGGGTCTATCACCGGTTCCGCCGCCTCTGCCGTCATCCTGTCGATGAGCACTTTGCTGATGCTCTGCGTGAAGAATTGGGTGCATTCAGGTTCGAACAGCTTTTTGTCGTTGGGGCACCATTTATTTGCACGCTGCGCGCAGTACATCTGGTTGAAGTTCATGGGTTGTGGGCATGTCTTTTATACGAGGGGGTGTGCCTGCAATGTATGTTGGAACCATGGAACCATGGAACCAGACCATACTATGGATGGACATACGCCTTCAGCACCGCTCGCGCGCACTCAGCGTATGTCTCCGTGTATGGCTCAGTGAATAGGAATCCACTTGTCGTGAGGCGGTGAGTCAGCATCTCGCGTGACGCCGGCTTGCTGCGCTTGATCTCCTTTGGCAGGTTCGACATAAGCCCTTTGGTCACAGCCAGAAAGTGTGCCCGTCGAAAATCCGCCAGCGTCACATCGCCGTACCCCATATGCACATAGTCCATCTCCAGAGACCATTGGATCGTCACGCCTTCGTTGGCGGTCAGCGCCTTCAGACGCGCCGCACGCACTTTGCGGATCAGGAGATGGCGGACAGCATGTGGCAGGATGAAGTCGCGGAACAATTCAACTGGAAGACTCTGCAGCAGAGAGCCAGCCCCGAGCCGCTTGTGAATTCCCATCATCACGACCAGATCATGCTTTGGGCTGTTCTGCACTGCATCACGTATCTGCGACCTGAGGTGTGTCGACCCTACATCCTCTGGCAGCTCCAGCAGCGTGCGCCCCTGCGCGTCGCGCTCCATCGGGTTCTGTCCAATGATATCAAGTAGGTACATTCCTGCGTATTTGTTTTGGCAATGCAATGCAAATAGATGCATGAGCGGAACCTGCACTGGATCAATTGTCATTCCAGAGTTATTCAGTTGCATAAGGTCACCTATTGCATTGTTGCGGATGCAATGGGTTGCAAGCATGCGCACAGTAGCAATAGCGTCCAGTCGCCCGCCTACCACCTTCACGATGTGCTGGATTTTTGCCACATTGTCAAATGGCATGCGTGTCTTCAACGCAATCGCCAATGGCGTTTCGCCCGCTGCGTTTGTCAGCTCGACTTTGGCGTCTGCCTTCTCTCGTAGCTCGGCTATGCTGCCGTATCGGTTGATGCGTGCAAGGGCATGCAGCAGCGGCTCCTTCTCTGCACCAAATCTGCTTGCGTTGGGATCGATTCCATGTCTGTTGATGAGCATAAGCCCTTTGGCTGCATTCTTGCTCTTGCACACGTCGAGTATCTGATCGTTGATCGACCTGCCTGCCTTGTGCCTGTCGCCTGCGTGATTGAGAAATTCTTCCATTGTCTGCTGAGTGTACACGGGCTGGCGATGCATCATAATAGCAGACACGTGTCTGACTCAGACGCCATTCTATTTCTGATCAAAAATAAAAAAAAATTGCCCGTCAAAATATATCATGAGCTGGAAGGCATTGTCTTGGGATGATTTGGACTTCCATCTCCCTGGGCGGCTGGTTCTTCGTCACAACAAGTTCTTGCAGTATGGCTACACTTCCGCACAAGACGAGACGCTGGCGGAAGCGCTGAATCATATGGCCGCCTACTGCAGGCAGAAGCCGATGGGAAACCCGAAGATCACTGGATTCATCGCCGTCGTTCGATGCACGCGAGTTGGCAACCGTCCATTGATGCATGTTCTCAATGAGAGGTTGTGCAGGAATCTAATGCATATCTCCGATCTTCCAAGAGAACTTGACCCACTGGATCATCGCTGTGATGCACACAAACACAACAGCAATTACAGCGCAGGTCTGGCATATCGTCAAGCAGCAAGCGACTCCGTCTTGTCGCATTCCGTCGAGCCGCTGGCGCTCGTTGCGTGCGCACACGCATTGACTGCAAACCCCTGATGGATGGTCAATTGTCTTGCCGCATTCCCGGCAGAAATCTGGCATTTATATTTGTGGTGATTTGATGTTTATAGCCCTCAGATAAACCGCTGCTTCGGCACGTTCCCTTTTTTTATTGCAGTTTTATATAAGTCCGCATCATACGTCATCAGATGAACATGAATGAAATGCAACAGTGTGTGCGCAGCTATCTCTTTGCGCCCGGTAGCGGCTACACGAGCGGTGATTGGCGCGAGATGAGTTCATCTGCTCACTTCTTTATCAACGAGTCATCCATTCGCGTGCCGTTGCATATCGTGTTGTATGACGACTGTGAACGGGTCGAGATTGTTGAGCGCAGCCGTGGTGACACGCACGTCGTGCGGGTTGCAAACGCAGATGAGCTATTGCACTTCCTAGGATCTCATGTGCCTTCAGGGCAGCAACTTGAATATCACAGGAGCGTCGAGCAATCGTTTATTAACGAAAGGGAGCAGCTCGAAGCCATCAGGCTTGCGCACGTTGAAGCAGCTGAAGCTTGTGTGCTGCCAGAAGACGTCGCGCGGCTTGCCGCTACGGTCGCAGATTCGATGCGTGTGAACCTGCAAGTTATTTCATGTGCAGGCCGCCGCAACGTGTTGAACAAGACGCTGTACATGCTCAAGCTTGCGCTGGAGGCGGCATTGCCAGCGCCTACGGAGTTCTAGTCGTGCTGCATTCCAAACGCCTCAGGGTCTTCCTGCATGATCTGATCCTGAACGTCGACGTCTTCGTATATCCGAATGAGATCAGCGTGCTCTTCGCGCTGCTCGTCTAGTGCGAAAGTCCATATATCGACTCCTGCTTGGACTTTCGGCTGTTTGCAACCAGGATTTCTGGTTGTGCAGATGGCAGTGTATAGGCTGCATGTCATATACTCAGCACGATCAAGTGTCTTGACTTTGCCGCTTAGCACGTCGCTGACGGGTTTGAATATAGATGAGCTGTTTCCCGTCAGACGCATGTGCATTTCATCCAGCTCTGACAACAGCCTGTCGAGCGTTGCGTGTCTCATTGCTGGTTTGTCGTGAATTAGCATGTACAAGGTGCCTAGCTGGTATGGTTTGCTGTAAATGGCCTGTGCGCCTGTCATGTCATAAAGCTCTCGCTGCAGAGTAGATGGATTTATGCTTTGGCAGATGGACATTCGTTTCTTCAGACGAAGTGCATCGGGTGCCGACGGCATGAATTTGATCTGATTTGATTTGAATCTTGTTTTTAAATAAATTTAATGAGTAAATTATCTTATCTTGTTATGCAACTGAAAGTAATTGGATGGTGTCTATGATGCTTGTTGTGTTCGTGCTCGGTACATGCACATACAATGTGCTCTCTATGGAAACGTTTGGGTTCTTAACATCTAGTGTGCATTGTGCAGAGCATGCAATGAGAAACCCCTGCATGTATTTGGTTAGCAATTCATTGACTTCTTCTGAAGCTATGTTCCGTTCGTGAACCAGTATGTAGACGCTGTGTTTTGCAAACTTGACGTGTGCAATCGTTCCTGTGGTGCTGATAGTAGGATTAAAGTAAAATAACATTTATATCGATTCATCAACGAATCCTGTTATATAATCAAATCGACTGTCAGTGTGTTTTATGAGCCTTCAAATTGATGGCTTGATCTCTTTCATATAAATGACTGTTGTGCTGTTGGTATGCCCTGTGTTCTGCTTGTGTTCAAGAAGGCATGTCAGACCAATATTGAGAGTCTGGTGCAACTGTGTGCTGGCCCCATGATTCACGTGGACATTATACCTGTCGACGTTCGCGTCGCCTACACATCATACATGTTTGAGAGCTTTTCTGAAAACACGTTGATAGGGTATAGCCCATTGACACACGTATGCCTCAGACTGGATGTTACTCAGCATGAGCACGATACGACTGCTGCCATCCTGGCGGACTGGGTGAAGCGCGGCATTCCATACAACTACCCTGATATATTCCGTTGTATTTTACCAGGCGACTGCGGTGTTTGCGAACTGCTCGATCCTGCCAGCGTGTCGACGCTCTTTTGCTCACAGGCGGTTACCCTTGCCTTGCAGCACGCCCTTGACCCGGAGTCCGTTCTTGCAAAGGCGATGCATGCGCTGCCATGCCGGTTCACAACTCCAAATGCCCTCTACAATGTGGCCCTGCCGTTTGCGGTTTTGGACACCTCATTATTTGACCAATAGATAATGACGTGTCCATTCGCAGCGCTGGGTCTCTCAAGATCTGCTTCTCAGGCGGATGTGATGCGTGAATGGCGCAGAATGGTATTGATTGTCCATCCAGACAAGTCTGATGCATTGGAAGCAACCGAGCGCACACAGCAGCTCAATGATGCGAAAGATCGTGCTTTTGCCCTCAGCGCGTTTGACGATTGCGAATTGCGTCGAGAGGCTGCGGATATGCAGGCGCGAAATGAGCGATATGAGGCGCATCGACGTGCTGCATGTGAAGCGCATGAACAGCGCAAGGCAGACCAGCGACGCAAAGAGGATAATGATAAGCTCAAATTGCGTCTTCGAATTATCGAACGGGAGAAGCTTATGGCGCCAGTGCGTGATGCTTACTTCAAACGCAAAGATGATGCGAGAGCGTCCAAAAAAACAGGTTCTAGATGATAGTCGACGCCAGTATAAATTGGCCGATATAAATCAAGCAGATGTGGGATCAGCTGCATAGGATTGCAATCCTTATGGAAACATTGCTGATTTCAGGTGGGTTTGAGACTCAGGATGATACCAGTTTTGAATATGCAGGCAAGATGAAGGGCGACTCACGGGCGCTGCTTGACGACTTGGTGCCCCATTGTGTTCGGCGGTTTATCTGGAACACTGCGCCGAGAAAATTTTCGGTCTCTAAATTCTGGGAATGGGGAAATGAAAAGGCTGCTAAGTTTAGTGACTACACAGAAGTGTGTGTCATGCGCAAGTATGACGGCTGGTTTGTAGTTCTGTATGTTGGGGCGGATAAACGAGTGTATTGGCAAACCATGAGTGGATTCCTCAATAGTCGTATCCATGGCTTGATGCGGGGGTTCATTGAATGGGTAGAGGACTTGGCAGCACGTGATAAACTCAATCCCAATACTGCATTTAAGATTGAGTTTGTGATGCAGGACCAGCATCATGTTGATCATTTACAACTTGTGGGCAAGAGGGTGGATGCAGCTAAACACCATCATAAGATTGTCATTACTGATTATTTCGTTCCATATACTCCTCGACTTGACGAGGCGTTAATGAGTGCTGTGACCAAGCAACGATCTGCTGCCACGTCTCGTAAATCAGCCCCCCTTCATCCTGATGATTGGAGGAACATGTGGAATAATCGTAGTGGTCGTATTGGAGGCAGAATGGAAAAGGTTGGACAATTGATGGTAGACAATCCTATGTCATCAACATTGCATGCTTCAGTGGAATGTGCTGCTGTTGTGACATATTCAAAAGTCAGTCCGTTGAAATTGATAGCTACATTAGCATCACAACTTTGCAGATCACGTCCCCATCATCAAGAGGGGTTTGTCATGCATTGTTATTGTCATGCAGATGGAAAATACAACCTGTTGAAATTCAAGTTGGAGTATATGGGCGCACTTTCAATGTACTACTCGCCCACAGCTGACAGAGTCAGTTCTGTACCAAAACACGCAGGAAGGCAATTTGTCGTGCGTCTGCTGACAGTGGAGTGTCTGCATGGATCTTATGTTCCCTATAGACTTGGTGTTGGGTACTGGGATGCTGCCAAGGGGCGGTGGGTTGTCACTGACAGCCTCCCATTGAAGCACGATGGTAAGTTGATTGGCGGGTTCCTATCTGTAAATGGGGACCGTTTGAGCACAAAGGCAAATGCAAATGCTATTGCCAAGATTCTGTCGATCGCCAAACCAAGCCTTGATACCAAGGATTTGGTCTACACAGCGCATTTTAAAAAGGAATCCAGCCCAAACGTTATCAATGTTTGTGACACTGGGCTCATCATTGCAGGCAGCGCCAATGCTGTGTATAAATCAGAACAGAATAATTATCATCTTCAGGCTGCAGTGATCAAACACGTGGGTCTCAGTCAGACGCGTTTCAAGCGGGAGTTAGATGTTGCTCAAGTGAGTGTGGAATTTGCAGCTACATCTGCTGCATTCAGTTCTGATTGTGTTACACCAGCTATGTTTCCAACAGATAGATTCATACTCCCTGAACAAGTCAGCACTGAATGGGAAAAAGAGCAGTGGATGGCTATGGAAGACCATGTCGGATTCAATGCCAGCTGCTGTTTATCAAAGTGTGCAGGCGGTGGTGTTGATCTCTTTTCTAGATTACGTGAGGTTAATGTGCCTCCATTTATGAGCAGGGTGGATGATGATCCTATTGAGTTTCCAACGACAGGACAGTATAATACATTTATGTTTGTGAATCCTCTAACAAAATTCGATTTCCATGTTATTCAGCAAGGTGTTAAGGGATACTGTCTGCAGTCTGTGGCTGAAGTCAATGAGACCAACATTTCATCCACGTTGGATATTCTGGTTGTTAAAGGCACGTTGACACGAGCTGACTATGTCCAATTGAAGGCTGTTATCAAGGAAGATTTTGTTATTTTGAACAATAATTGGTATAAAGAATGTCAGAAAACAGGCTTTACACGCATTGAATCTAAGTATGTGTATGACATGGGAATGTGGTGTGAAAACTGTGACAAATTGGATTATGTAAATAGACTTATATCAAGAAGAGCCAGCCAGCGAAAGAGTATGGGATTCAATGAATCACCCCAAGTGTATCATGCAGTTGAACAGCTGCCTGACTTGCCACCTGCTAGGCATTCTACAGCGCCAAATCGACGACCTGTTGTGATTGTCTCACCACCATCTCTGCCACGTCAACCACCCACTGTTGTCATGCAACCTCCATCCCCATCACCACCTGATTCGCCTATTTTACCACCACCGTCTCCAGTGGCACCTGCCAGTCCGCCGTTGGTTGCTCCTCCGTCGCCTGAGCTACTCTCGTGGAATAGACGAGATCGCCCATCGTTGAATCCACGGGCATCCAAGCGACCAACCACAGCACCCCAGCGATTGCTGCCAGATAGAACAAAGCCACTTCTAGACCAACGTTTTTTTATTTATCAATATGATTTTCTTGAAGACTCTAATTTTGAAGATATTGATTCTGCTGGTGTCATTGCCATCTCACTTGCACAATCATTAATGGATAGATATCCTAGATGCGTACATATTATCACTGAACAGATTAGATCATTGGGTGGCATCGTTGATGATAGTCATCAGGCTGGGTATGTAGTTGTTGTGCATTTGCCTAGATGGAACTTGTCTACGTTCCAAACCCTTTTACATCCAAAATATTTTTCAGATTTGGAAACATATGTTCAATCTTGCAGCAATAAGCCTGATATTAATGAGTACATATTTGTGAGGACTGGAGCTGGTTTGTACAAAAATATTCATGGTAACTCAGCTGAATCCAAATGGTTTCAATTATAAACACATCATGTGCCGACGGGCTTTTACTCAGTCGGGTTGTCTGATGACGTGTTATTTTATTAAAAATATTTCAGATGGGCTCGCGTGTCGCGTTGAACCATCTGCTACATGGTCGTATCGCTGAATTTCATACAGCCTATGTGAGCGGGACGACGAATCATTCAATATGGAAGCCAATCCTGCATGCCTACGTAGACGAAAAGGGGCGTGCAAAGCAAGAGCTGGAAGAAGCGGCAATCAATGCAATGGTGCTGGCAGGCGAAGATCCCAATTTGGATTGGTGGGGGGACACGCCGCTGTCTGTTGCATTCAATTGGCAAATGTCAGAGCGGAGCATTCGTTGTCTGGCATGCGTGAGCGACCCGTCGGTGTCTGCAAAGTCTGTTTTGCAATATTTGTTGGGTGAAATGGACTTGAATGGCCTTATGCTTTTCCTTTGTGTATGGGGTTGTGTGCCAGTCGGTGTCAATGCCCTGCATATGGCATTTGAAGAAGGATTGCATTCCCCTTTGCTGCCGTCTGTGCTCAAGTTGCTCCTCCAGAATGGTTCAAATGTCAATGAGCTGGACAGTCGCACTGGGCGTACGGTTCTCCATCGCATCGCGTGCGTGCCCGTTGGTACGAATGATTGTCAGAATGAGATTGTTCGCATCCTATTGGCACACGGAGCAGACATTACCGTTCTGGATCTGTTCAATGACACGGCATATCGCCTATGGCTTGGCGTTGAACCGCACGACGAGCATGTTGGTGATGTTTTGAGAGAGCATGTGTCAGCTCTGACTTGAGTCTGGTTCATAAGTGGCAGCGGAAAGAAGCCATATCATGTTGCTTATGAATGGTGTCTGGGATTTTATCTCATTCATATCCATATGTATTAATACATCATGTTGTGCACCCATTGCTGGAATGCATCTGGGACTATGGCTTGATCAACTAGATCAAACCAATCCTGCTGCCATTTTTCTCATGTCCCTTTGTATGTTGACTTTATGCACTGCTCGTGTCTGTGTCTGTATAGACGAGAGCCTCTGGTCTGTCGCTGTATTTTCCTATTTCATTGAGTTTTTATTTGGATCTGTTGGAGCACGTTTACAAAGGAGTGTTTGTAGCCCTAGCTGTCATTGTAATTATATTTCATTAATATTTCTCACAGAGTGGCTGGGGCCCATTCCTTCCGCAGCTCCTTCACAACTCCTGGTTCTGGGGTGAATGAATTGAGGCCGCCTGCCTTCATGTAGGACTCAAACTCATCCCATATATTCCCTGGGCCTGGCACCGGTTCCTCTGTCTGCCTGCGTTTTCCCAACCGGGCCTCTTCGTTTCTAAAGGTTCCGCCCTCAACCTTGTTCTTTAGTTCGTTGTATTCCTCTTGTACCTTCTGTAGCTGTGTCACGTTACGCCGGTGGGCGTTGGACGCACAACACATAACCTGCCATACGCCCGAGTCGTCCTTGGTGTCTTTGACGATACGCTCCATACCTGTCATGAATTCGGTCTTGACCTCCTCGTTGTTCACGTCGATATCCTTGAGCCACTCAGTGATCATGGTGTCCAGTTGTGTCTTCATCTCGTCTCGTTTGGACTGCGTCAGGCGCTCTAGGCGCTCATTCTGACGAGTGAGGCTTTCCTGTAGCGCGCGTTTTTCGGTCTCCAGCACGCTCACATGACTCAAAACAGATGTCAGATCTGGTTTATCGGCTTCTGCCATTTGCATGGCATCTGCCTACTCTTATATAGCACATACAGTCAAACATGTGAAACAATGCCAATTTCATTTTGGTATGTCACCCATTTTTTGGGATTGTCATTCGATGCATGCATTCGAGCAGCAGCTCTTTGATGTGGTTTGCATACCATGCCGAGTTTTTGTCGTCTTGTTGTATGGCTTGTCGGGCTATATTATAAGTTCCTTTCATCTGCCTCGTGAATTCGACCATGCTTCCGTTAATGAGCATCACGTTGCTGACGATGTGCGTGCATCTTGCCATGCATACGTTGAATGAGCTCGTCGTCACCAGCAGTATGTTTGTCATGTCCTGAAACTCTCTCTTGTCTTGTGCATCGTATCTTTTGATGCCTTGGATCCAGTCGCGAGTAAACCATCCCAGCTCAGGTGGTATGCCATTGGGGATTGGTGCGCCTGTGTAGGCCATTGGGTACAGATCTACGCATGGCTGCGAAATTGGTCCTCCTATTGTCTCTTGTACCATGTGTTTGTGGATGACTGCCCTGCTGACACGCATGAGCTCTTTGTACTTGCATCCAATGTTGTGCTTCTCCTTGTCGCTGCTGCTCCAGAAGCGTTTGAATATGCTGACATGTTGTATGACAATGTCTGCTGATGCGCTTGCGAAAAAAAACGATGCGTACATGATGTGTCGGTCAATGTAGCTAGGGTCTTCCATTCCAGGCGGCTTCCAAAAAGGAGACACACAGAGAATATCGACTGGATTAATCAGAAAGTCATGCAAAATAAGCCCCCCGTCCATACCAGTCGTTGTGAACTTTGCCTTAACATAGACACCCGTGGGTGTCGTTATTGCCTTGTCTGTATCCACGTAGACAGTTGGCATGCTCCACTTGAGCTGCCTGTCCCCTGATACCTCCATTCGACATGCGGCAGGGAAAACAGGCATCTGGTTGTATAACACATTATCCACTGTCGCCTGTTGCCGAAGATCGTATAGGCATTCAAAAGAATTTCCAACGAAAATTAATCCGTCGTTTGGGATCTGCATGGGCGCATCGATCTGCAGCGTGTTGCCAAAGCATTCATGTCGAGACAGCACCACTGTGGAAATGCTTTCATTGTCTTTGGTAGCCCATCCAATCTGATTGTTTATCTTGATCAATACAAGGCGTCCGTGTTCATCTGGCGGCCTATCCAATGCTGCCAGGTTGAAGCGTGCGCGACCTTCTGGGCCGAAAATTGGGATTCGTGACATATAAGTGATTGACACCATCCTGTGTATTTTTCCTTATATATGCGTATCTATTGTGTTCTATGTCAATTTCCGAGTGGAATCGTCTGCTTGAGAGTGGTGCTGAAGTACCAGTCGATCTTTGGGATGAATGGCTGTGGCGATGCGACCCGCTTGCCCCTCTTACCCCTGACTTCAATCGCTGTCATCTGCTTGGTATGCTCGTAGCACGCCGACAGGCGCGTATGGGATGTGCGGATGTGCGTCTTGGTAATGCGTTCGTGCATGGCGCCGTATCTGTTGGCGTCTTTACCTTGCGTCAGTTGCGTGACGCATGCGAAGACCTGCAGATGCACTGGGATCGCCACTCGCTTGACTTTGATGCGGTGCTCACTGCGTTGGATGCTCTCTTGGCACGCATGGGGACGTTTCTATGGGAAGAACGTGATCACGATGATCACGCGTCCATCGACGCGGAGGCGCCACGGCGTGTTGGCAAGGCCGCCTTGCGTCGCTTCATGGCCATTTTTCTGGTGCTCTATCGACACATGCATCTGGCAGAACGGGTGTCGTGGGTTGACGGGACAATGATCAATCCAGACGTCCAGTCCTATCACCTGCAGGCGGCGCTCGAGGTGTTTAATGAACATGCTATGCATGTCGATCTACCACCAGCCGCACGTATTGTGTATCGACAGGACTTTTCGGGTATGTACCACTGTGTCACGCAAGTCGTCTACTTTCACTTCCCAAGTTATGTTCGGCGTCACCAACTATCGCTCGAGGAGATCCGGTTGGGAACGTCTCGTTGGCAGTGTCTGTCGTCTTCGCTCGAGCTGTATCCCGATATTCCAGTCACTTACGAAGATGAGGCGATTCGAGCTGTCTCTTGGCAATGGATGCTGCTCTCAGGAGGGAAAGTTTATTTGCTTGGCCCCAACAATCTCGTGGTGGATGGGCATTGCCTGTGGGCGGTTAGAAGCGAGACACAATCTCGTAGGACTTGGTCTTGAAATCCACATTTGGATCCTGTAGCATGTCGGTGAGCTCGATGCACATCATACGGAACTTGTCACTTGCGGGATTGGCTTCTCCTATGATGCATATCGTTCCGAAGTCATCAATGAGTGACATTGCCTTGAGGAATTGAGTGAATACAGGAAGCACTTCTGCAATCTGGAATAGCTGAAATGGCGTGAGGACGAAGATACATCCGTCGTCTACGTGGGTTTCGCTCATTCTCTGTAAGGATGCGTTGGTTGCAGTCGAGTGAAATTGCCTGACCTGTTGGAGTTCAGCGATGGCTTTCATGTTGATGAACATATGATGTAGTACAGCATGCACAGATGGAGCCTTGTCATGGCTCAATATTGTCAAGCATGTGATGGCTGCCGTTGACAACTTTGGAGCCAGTGCCTTCAACAGTAAGAATGCAGCATAGGATGGCTGTGAGTTTTTGATGATATATGACATGTTCTGCAGGCATGCCAGACTGTTCGGCACAAATGGAATGTCCACTGCACTTGGTCTGACTGAAATGGGGATGTGGTGGAAGTCATACACGTCGTTAATGTCTGCTACATATGAGTTCAGACTCTCGATGCGTTCATATATCGCCATTTCACTTACGCATAGCAGGTCACATGACTTTCCGTCGATGTGCATGGTCACGAGGTTTCCAGGTTTTTTCATATGCGGGCTGATGGATGCATTCATGTGTGCTGCAGTCTCATGTAGGATTCTTATGACGTCTTCTTTGTCGTCATTCTGAAACATGAGGACAAAATCATGGTCTGATGATGTTGTCATCATCCCTACATACCCAGATCCTTGATGAATCACTTGAACATTTCGCAGTGTCAGGAACGCATGCAGTCTCTCAAATATTTTGGATTGGATCATCTTCTCATTCTCTCTCGCGTTTACAGCATGCAGGGTGTCTACTAGTTTGCCAACGACCTGGTCTGCAAAAGCATTGTCGGGTTGACGGATAAACATGTGGGTAATCAGCTTCGTGGGTTTCCTGGGCATTTAGGATGGTTGTGCTGCGTCACATGTTCATGTCTTTTATAGTGTATCCATTGCTGTGTCTGGTTCTAATAGCTGGTGGTCCGCTGACGCACCTATCTGCTCCTCGTTCCACATGTTGTAGCGCGTGCGGTTTGTGATCTTGTGGCGCATGAACTTGTAGCACGTAAACGTGTTCGTCAGGAGGTCTGCTGCCATTCGAATGGCTAGAAAGTCAATCTGCGACATCATGAGCGCCACTGAGAAAATGCTCATCACATTGCAGTACACGTCCCATAGCTGCGAGATCATGAAGCATGTATATTTGCTGTATGGCAGGAACTTGGTTTTGTGATCCTGTATTGTATTCTGCAGCCATGGCGCAATCGCGTCTGACATGAAGCTGGTTACACACGTGTTGGTAAAGGTCGCGATGGCAAGCAGCCACCACTTATGCCATGTGTCGATGGCGACGGTCATGAATCGAGTATGGCTTGACGGACCGAATGTCATGAACTCTGAATGCAGCAGATTTATGCTCTGAAGTGATCCCACTACCACCGCCATCCATAACGTGAGGATTGTGATTGAAATCCGCTTATCATCGAATATATGGTCTAACAGACACATGTCCATCGACGTGACATGCTCATCTAATAGGCCTGCAGCATAAATAGCGTCGGACCATTCAATGCAGAATGTGTGACGCTGGTCACTGGATGAACCTCTCTGCGTGTGTCCCGTGCACGCGATGTCACCCCTTGTCAGTCATACTCGTTGCATGTGGCCTCAACGACACCATCTGTCGGCGCTGCTTGCCGGGATTCAGCCCAGGCAACCAGTCGTGCGTTCTTCATGGATCGCTAACAGAGACTCATGCTGTCCTGCTATTCATGATTGCAATGGCTGAGCTGCTTTTCTGCGCCTATTGGTGGCGCTGGTGGCGGCTGAATTCACAGTATTCTCTGGTGCGTGAGAATGAGATTTGACCTGCCAATGATTTAAATGGACATGTCCACGAGTGTGAATCATGTTCATGCGCCTCACGCCTGCTCAGGCAACGGGAATCCATGGATGGGGCTGGAAGCTCAAGACCACCCTGTCGTGGCGTGATGTCGAAGAAAATGAGCATATTGACTTTGACCTCATGCTTCACATGGAACTCCGTCCCAAGGACCTCAAACGCCTGCAGCCGGATGTTCGCATGTGGGTACTGCACGCCGGATGCCTACCCCACCACGCCCTCGCCTTGTCTGAGTGGCCCGCCCATCCTTTTAATGACCTCCATGGCGATCTTGCCGACGTCATTGCCCTCAAGGCCACCAGCCGCCAGCTCCGCAGCATGCGCGTCACCTTTGCCGACCTCCGCGCCGCTGGCATGACCCCTGAGACCATGCGCCTTGTGGATTATCCGTTTGATGGCTGGATCGAGCTTGGCATGACCGCCACTGATGTCGCCGCCTTTACCGATGCACAGCTTGGTAGAGTCTTCCAGATGACCCGTATCGCCGTCCTTGCTTGTTTTAGGGAATGAGCAGCGCCATGCGCACCTGTGCAAAATCGATTTGACCGTCGTGGGCTATTGGCTCTGCCTCTTCAAGCTCTTTTTCAGCAGTGTATTCGAGTTGTGATTTTACTAGTGGTTGTGATTGAACCGCCGCCGCTCCTGCTGCCGCTGCTGCTGCATTTGCTGCATCTTCTTCTGCTTTCAGTGCTACATCTGTGGCTGGTGTATATTTTTGTTTACCTCCAAACGCATAAGGACGACCAGCCATTTTTACATATTCTGAATTCAAATAATTCCAATACGTAATTGTTATGTTACATTCATGGGACCCTATCAGTCCATTTACAATCAACAATATTTGCTCTGCATTCTCCATCTTTCCTATATAACATAAAAACGTAAAGATTCTATAAAGTCTATTCCACATTGATGTATCACTGTGGTAAGAAGTTAGAATGTTAAGATTACCCCATTTTCTTCGTGTATCCATGTCTTGCATGGTTATTTGTCTATCTGTTGTTTGAAGTCCAAGTAGGTTTAATGCCAATTCAATTGCAGGTTGTATTGCAATTTCATATGTATTGATTTGAATCAATTGTCGAGCAATTGTAGGTGTCATGAAAACTGGAACATCGTGTGCTTTTGAAAATACATCCACAGGAAAACAAACACAAAAAAATGTTCGTTTATGGTTTAGTGTGTACTTGGCATTCTGTTCTGGTGTAACATTTTCAATTGAAATATCTGCAATCTTCATGTCATATAAAACAAATCGCAAGTGTTCATTCTGTTCTCCGTTTATATCATTAATTTCTTTTGTATTCATCCCATACACTGCTGGCAGCCAGTGGTCTACTTTTGATGTGAATTTGTTTGTAGCAATGTCAATGTGATAGAGGAATGCAAGTAGATTTTGGGCGCGGGCTTTCTGCCCTATTAAGACAAGAAAACCTAGTATCCTGCTTACTCTCTGCCAATTGTGGTTGAAGCCTTTTTCGTCAACTGTAATTGTTAGTATTGAATGAGGTGGCTCAGTTTGTCGTTTCATTTGAAATAATCCTGTTGCTCCTTCACTAATTCCATAAAAATTCAATATTATACGCAATGCAAAATTAATTTGATCTTTTGTGTGTTGATTTTGTACTACCATTCGTGCTGTTTCAGAATGTAACAGCCATGCATTCGGATTTACACCATATGCACTGCTTGGAAACATGCACTGGATGTAGTGGTGATTATCCTCCAGAAATTTATTTGATTTTGCAGCCAATTCACCAAGTGTGTATGTATCACCACCACCAGGTGCTTTGGATTTACCCCCATTACAAAGAAAATCGACATATGCCTGTGCATCTTCCCATTTTTTTTTCATTGTTTCATCGATTGCTGGTGCAATCTTTATTTCACCTACCATGTTTTTCAGTATTGGAACGCTATTCATAACCTCTATAGATTCTGCAGCAGCAGCAATATTGTTGTGGTCATTCATGACAGCAAACACAATGGCTTCCACTGCGCCTTCCTCTGCAGTGATGGCTTCAAGTGTGGCACGTGCTATTGTCTTGGTGTCACCTTTAAAGGCCCCACCTCCAAGCAGACCAATGATGAGTATATCACATCTGTTGATGGCTGCTGCTCTGATGACATTTCGGGTTAATGTTTTCATGAGTGTTTGTGTATGAATGTCGTTGACACGATCTTGGTGAGCTGTCATTACTGGAGCACAGGTGGAAATCACGTCAACTTTGACCTCTGATACTTCGTCTGCGAACTCAAGCTGTTCGCTCTCCCGCATTATAGTCACATCCTTAAAAATAGCAGTGCCATACTCAAATTGAGCTGCTTGTTTATCATGTATGAACCCACCTGATTTCTTCATTGTTCCAATTTTGTAGCGTCCATCTCCACCTATCAGCTGCTTCAATGCATTGTATAGGGTGCTGCGTCTGCACAGTTGCTCTTCTTGTGCCATTCGTCCATTTGCAACACCACCGCCCATATTAGTGTTATTGGCAAAGCATTCAATTCCAATTCTATTTGCTTGATGTGTACGTTTCAATGCACATGCAAGGTCAATCATGTCACCATTATAGAAAAACCGCTGTGTCTGTGTAAATGGTCTGAATGTCTGAACAACATCCGTCCTAGGCCAATGTGTATGAGATAAACACCCGTAATTTGCAGCTAGCTGCATTGTTCCACTGAATACTCTAATCCTATATGCTTCATTATTTTCACCACTTTGTTTTATTTGT
>Ga0247835_1002925_pt1 | contig 17042 bp, 10 predicted proteins | sample LaCtaG_3_FD_189912 | JGI IMG/M metagenome (GOLD analysis project Ga0247835, IMG submission 189912) | Freshwater microbial communities from meromictic Lake La Cruz, Castile-La Mancha, Spain - LaCruzMarch2015_13.5m | ecosystem: Environmental > Aquatic > Freshwater > Lake | place: Spain: Castile-La... | reverse complement strand
AACTGCCCTCTGGTGCGACCCTCTGCATTGTCGAACCCGCCGCGGCCAAGCCATACTTCTTTGCCAACCCGACCCGCCCGGGCTACGCGGAGCAGACGAATTTTCTCCTGCCCAAACCCGCGGACACCCTGCGCATTTTCCTGGTCGGCGAATCCGCGGCCAAGGGCTACCCGCAACCGCGCAATCTCGCGGTCTCCTCCTTCCTGCAGGCCATGCTCTCCGATGCCTGGCCGGGGAAAAATATCGAAGTGATCAATCTCGGCACGACCGCCGTGGCCAGTTTCCCGCTGGTTTATCAGGTGCGCGATGCGCTGCGCTTTTCGCCCGACCTCTTCATTTTCTACACCGGCAACAACGAATTCTTCGGCGCCTACGGCACGGCCTCGATCAATGCCGCCGGTTCGCTCCCGCCCTGGGCCCTGCGCGGGATGCGCGCCGCGCGGGGGCTGGCCCTCGTCCAGGTATTGGACAGCTGGCTCTACCGGGGGGCGGACGAAAACCAGAGCTTGATGGAAGAAATGATCGGCCAGACTGTCATAGCCGCCGGTTCCCCGCTGCGGGAAGCTGCGGCGCGAAATCTCGCGGCCAACCTCGGCACCATGCTCGATGAGGTCACCGCGGCAGGCGTCGCCTCCATGGTCTGCACCACGGCGAGCAACGAATCCGGACTCGCCCCGCTCGGCGAGGATGACACCGCCGGCCTGGACGAGAAGCAGCAACGCGAACTCCGCCGTCTCCTGGGCGAGGCGGCCGACGCGGCCGAGGCCGACCGCTTCCCGCAGGCCGTCGATCTCCTCCGCCAAGCCGGGCAAATCGCCCCGCGCCATGCCCGCGTGCGCTTTCTCCTCGGGCAGGTTTTGGTCCGGGGCGGCCAGATGGATCTCGCCCGCAGCGCATTCCTTGCCGCCCGCGACCTCGACACCATGCCATGGCGCCCCATCTCGCTGACCGAGCAGGCCATCCGCAATACCGCCCTGACCAAAGGGGCCACCCTCTGCGATGTGGCGGAAATTTTCCGCAAAGAAAGTCCCGACGGGGCCACCGGCTGGGAATTGCTCGACGACCACGTGCATCTCTCGCTTTCCGGTCAGGCCCTCGCCGCCCGGGCCATGGTCGGCGCCATGGTCAATCTTTCCGGACCCCTCCAACTCGGCTCGGACGAACTCGGTCTGGTGCAGGATGACGAAGCCTACGCGGAAGCTTTCGGCACCAACCGCTACGACGATTACCGGGTCAACCACACCCTGCGCGTCCTCTTTGGCGTGCCGTTCATGAAAAAAACCAACACGCCGGCTTTCGACGTCTTTGCCGAGTTGTGCCGCGAGGCCGAGGAAGAAATGACCCCCGAGGTGCTCGCCGCGGCCCGTGAATGGCAGACCTTGCGTCCGCACGCCGGCGGGCTCCGTCCGCTCACCGGCATGGTGGCCCGCCTTCTCCTGCGCGAGGGCAACACGGAAGAAGCGCTCAAGCTCTACGAAATCGCGGCGAGCCAAGTCCCCGACTACACCTCCTGGCATCTCGAATACATCTACTTCGCCCTCGCCTGCCGTCAGAAACTCGACGGCCAACTCGACGCGGAGGATCTCCAGATCGCCGCCGAGGCCATCGCGCAGGCCAGGTTCCTTCTCGCCAACGGTTATTCCGAAAGCGGGCTGACCGAGCGCTACGCCGGCCGACTGCATCAACTCCGCGGCGAATTCGCCGAAGCCATTCCCTTCCTCCTCGCCGCCCGACCCAAGATGCAGGCCGAAGACCTCGTCGCCACCGACCAGGCGCTCCTCCTCTCCTACCTGCAAACCGGGCAGAAGGAGAAGGCCCTTGCCTTGGCCGACGAGGGGATCAAAAACAGCGGCCCGTTCGCCGAAGTTTATCGTCGCCTCCGCGCCGAAGTGGAGAAGTAGGTGGATCGCGCCATCCCGGCGCCGGCCGTTTCTGTGTCCGTCAGAGGGCCTCCTCCGTCCGCGGGGACAAGCCCCGCGGCGCGGTGATCTGAGCGGCGCGGGTCTGGGGGCGCGGTGGTCTTGAGCGGCGCGGTGGACCTTGTGTCCACCGACGGCAGCAGGCCCGATCGGCGCCGCAGCGAGCGCAAAACTCTCCCCCGCAACTCGTTACCAGCCACTCGCCACGCCTCGCCAAGGGCGGGCTGCTTATTCGCATCTTATTCCCAAGCGTGACATTTTCCGTGCCGTGTAAGATTTTTGTAACTCCCCGTTGACAATCGTTTTTCCCGCTCACATATTGTCGGTGTTGGCAGCACTGCAAAGATGGCTGTCGGCACCCGGAAATGAGTTCCCCTAAACCAAAACTCCTCCCATGAAAAAACTTCTCCTCGCGGCGGTCGCATCGGCCGTTCTTTCCTCGGGCGCATTTGCCGCTACTTTAGCCAACGACAACGCAACCAACGTTGCTTACTCGGATGGTTGGATTACCGGCGACAATGGAGGCGTCGGTTTCGGCCCTTGGGCTATCACCGCCAACGGCTCAGGCTCAGGCGGATTCGCTGGTTCTTACGTTGGAGGCACAGGACTCGGCAATCCTACCTTCGGGATTTATTCTGGAAACAATGCCGCCGCCACGGTCACAGCCTACCGTCCCTTTACGGGCGGAGGTTTGACGGTTGGCCAATCCTTCAATGTCGATCTGGGCAACACGGCAACCATCGTAGGCCAGATCGGACTCACTCTCATGAGTGGTTCGACCGCCCGCTGGACTCTGAAGTTTGTCGGGGGTGGGGCAAATTGGCTGCTCAATGATGGGGGTAGTGACTTTAGCGCCGGCCAAGCATACGCACCCAATACTCCGCTCTCTTTCTCTCTGACCTACGGCGGCGGATCCACCTATTCTTATTCGTTCGGAACAGGTAGTGGGAACAATTTCACTGCGTCTGCCGACATCTCGAATCTTGACGGTGTGCAGTTCTTTTCCGTTGACCAGGGCGATAACCAAAACATGGGCTTCAACAACCTCCAAGTTGTCCCCGAGCCCTCCACCTACGCCTTGCTCGCGCTCAGCGCGGCCGGTCTTGGTGCCCATCTGATTCGCCGCCGTCGCCGCTAACGGCGAAACGGAGAGGAGTTTGGTTTTGAGGAGGGTGTATCCTCACCTCTCCGCTTGCAGTAAAATCTCCTGCGCCTTGGCATGCCCTTGCTCTGCGGCGCGCTTCAGCCATGCATCGGCCAGCGCACGCCGGTCGGCGAATGAATCACCAAATTTATAAAGGGAGGCCAGTACCATCTGGCTGTCAGCGTCACCTCGTTCGGCGGCCGGTTTCAGGATGGCCTCTGCTTGCGCTTCGTCCTTCGGCATACCGAGTGAGCCGCGCCCATAAGCAGTGGCGAGCATGAGGGTGGCCTGAATGTGACCGTTTTCGATCGCGCGTTTCATCAGCGTGAGGCCCTCGGATCGCGCTTTCGGCTCGGACCGGGAAAGCATGAGGCGTGCCGCCGAGAACATCGCTTCCGCGTGCTCTTGCTGCGCGGCCTGAAGAAACGACTCCAGCGCCGCCGTCTCATCCTTGTTCGTGCCGCGTCCGGCGAAATGCATCGCGCCCAGGGCAAACTGCGCCTCCCGCCAGCCGAGTTCCGCGGCGCGTTTCATTTTTACGAATGCTTCCACCTCCGACTGCTCCACGCCGTGTCCTGCCGTGGTGAGGGTGGCCAATAAAAAGAGTGCTTCGGAATCGTCCTGCGCGGCCGCTTCCTGCAGCAAACTGATGCCCCGGCCCAAGCTTTGTCCATCGTCGGGTGCTTCGAGGTAAAGCTTGCCCAGTCTGGTCTGCGCCCAGGCTTCGCCGCGCGAGGCGGCGTCGGCAAACTCGGAGCCCAAGCGAGTCGGCAAGCTTTCTCTTTGCCGCATCTCCGGCCGCGACAAATCCACGGGTGCTTTATCCGGTCCGAGTCTTTCTCCGTCCACGATCACCCCCGCCGGTTTGGTCGAGAAGCGTGGATCGGTCTGGGCCAAGCCGGCCGCCGCGTTGGCCAGCAAGAGAGCCGTGAGGCAGACCGCATTTCTCTTCATAATTTCGCAACCTACTGCCGCGTCCGTCCGCTCTCAAGTCCTGTGGCGCGGGGGAATGCAACGGGGCGGGGTTGTGCGATGGGTCTTGGGTGGAGACAAGGCAAGTAGGGCGGACCTTGAACCAAAACCAGCCCGAGGGCACGGGCCACCAGAGGCCCGCAATTTGGCCGGTGAGCGGCCCCGGTTAAAAGGTCTGCCTGGTGGCCGGCGCCAGAGCCTGACTTTGACAAGCTCTTCTCGTTGGTGTTCTTTGCTTTATGACAGCTGGCTTGGTCCCGGCTGTCTCCATTCCGTGAAGCTGATGACGTACCGCTCTGCTGTCCTTGCCCTGGGTCTCCTCCTGACAGCCCAAGGCTGGGTGCGTGGTGCCGACTACGATCCGCCGGCGGGCTATTACGCTACGACCGCCGGTCTGACCGGCCCGGCACTGAAGGCTGCGCTGCACAGCATCATCCGCAACCATACGATCATACCTTACACCGCCAACTGGACGGACGCCTGGGACGCGCTCAAGGTGCTGGATCAGGATTCGCTCAGCGCGGCTAATGTCCGCCTCATCTATAGCAACGGCAGCGTGCCGGCCTGGGACACCGCGGGGGACGGCAATCCGTCGATTTCGGAAAATTCTTGGGAGCGCGAGCACCTCTGGCCGCGCTCGTTCGGGGTGGGCAACGATGGGGCTGATACCTCCGATCTTTTCAACCTGCGGCCGGTCCGAGGTTCGGTCAATTCCTCCCGGAGCAACCGCTTTTACGATCAGGCCGACCCTTTTCATCCGAGCGATCCGGCCCGCACTCCGCCGAATTGCTTCGAATGTCTCTACGATTACTACAACGGCCAGGGCGGCATCTGGACGCCGCGCCCGGAGGAAAAGGGCGACCTCGCGCGGGCCATGTTCTACATGGCGGTGCGTTATGACGGGCGCGATACCAACAGCGTCGACCTCGAGCTTTCCGACGAACCGAACGATGCGGCCGGCACCTTTGCCTTTCTTTCCACCTTGCTGCAATGGCATATCGAGGACCCGGTCAGCGAAGCGGAACGCCGGCGCAATCATCTGGTCTTCACCCAATACCAACGCAACCGGAATCCTTTCGTCGACCGTCCGGAATTGGTGAACCAAGTCTTCGGCGTGCTCTCCGCCTTGCCGGCGCTCACCGTGACCGTGACGCCTTCCGCGGTGGTCGAGGGAGAAACTGTGACCGGACGCGTGCGCATCGCCGTGGCCGTGGCCCTCCCGGTTACCGTGCGTTTGGCCAAGGTCGGCACCGCGGCTGCTGACCTTGACCTGCCGTCGAGCGTGACCATCGAGCCCGGGCAGACCTCCGCGGAATTTGCGGTGGGCCTTGCCTCCGATGCCGAGGCCGATGGAGACAAGGAGGTCAGCCTCATCGGCCTGGCCGCCAATTACGAAAGCGGGGCCGCTTCGCTCCTCGTGCTCGATGCGCAGGGCACGTCGACCGGGGAGGCCACTTCGACCTTCATCACCGGCGCGGGTCACTACCGGCAAAATTTCGACACCTTGCCGGCGGCGGGCACGAGCAATTGGACGGACGACTCCACCCTGCCCGGCTGGTTTGCCCAACGCGTGGTGACCAACACCACGACGACAATTGTTTCGAGCAATGGCGGATCCTCGACCGGCGGACTTTACAGCTTCGGCACCACGGGCAGCACGGACCGAGCTCTCGGCTCCGTGGGCTCCGCCGGAAGCGGGGCGGTTGCCTGGGGCGCGGCTTTCCGCAATGACACGGCCGGGCTGCTCTCCTTCACCTCCTTGTCATACATCGGCGAGCAATGGCGGTCCGGCTGGACGACCAGCGCGGCGCAGACGGTCAGCTTCTCCTACCAGACCGGTTCCGGTGCGGCCGACCTCACCGCGGGAAGCGACAGCGCGTGGACCTCGCTGTCCTCGCTCAATTTCACCTCGCCGATCAACAACGCTACCTCTGGGGCGCTCGACGGCAACGATCCGGCCAACCACGTGTCGGTCAGTTCCGGCTTGGACCTCCTCCTCGCCCCCGGAGCGTGGATCACCTTCCGTTGGCACGATATCGACCATTCCGGCACCGACCATGGCCTGGCCATCGACGACTTCCGCCTCGACTGGTCCGTCGAGCCGCCCGGCGATAAACCGGAGATCAGCGGTATCGACCCCGTGTCCGTGTCCCTCGGCCAACCCTTCCAACGCCAACTCGCCGCCACCGGCCACCCCGCCTTTTACGAAGCCGAGGACCTGCCCCCGGGCCTGACCTGCACCCCGGGTGGGCTGATCAGCGGAACCCCGCAAACGGCCGGCACCTTCACCGTCCGTGTTCTCGCCCTTAATGCGGCCGGCGCAGGCACCGGCAGCTTCGTTCTGACCGTGGGCCAAGCGCCGCCCGCCATCACCGCGCTCCCGGTGGCCGCCGCCATCCGCCTCGGGCAACCGCTCTCCGCCGCCACGCTCACCGGCGGCGCGGCCAGCGTGCCCGGAACCTTTGCCTTCAAAGAACCGGCCTCTGTGCCGCTTTTCGGCATCAGCTTGCGCACCGTCGTTTTCACCCCGACGGACTCGATCAACTACGGCAACGCCGAATTCGAGCTGCCGGTCACGGTCAATTATGTCATAGGCTTCGAGAGCGCGAACAAGGGCGGCTATGCCAGCGGCGATCTCACCCTCGACGGGGTGAACTGGAACATGACCAGCGCCTTGGTCGGCACTTTGGCCAATGATTTCAAAATCGGAGCCAAGTCCGCCCGCTTGCAGGGCAATGCCCTGGCCGCCATGACCATGCTGGCCGATCTTCCCGGCGGCATCGGGACGCTCAGCTTCCAGCACCGCCGCTATAGTAACGACGGCCAAGTCGAGTGGATTGTGGAACGGAGCACGGACCAAGCCGTCACGTGGGGCGAGGTGGGACGCTTCACCGCCGGGGCCGATACGGCCACCTTCACCGCCGTCCTCGATGTCGCCGGCCCGGCCCGCCTGCGCATCCGCAACGCGGCCGCCGGGAGTGGCGAACGCCGCACCAACATCGACGACATTGTCATAATCCCTTACGTCGCGCCGGTCCTGCCGCTGCCCATCATCACCAGTCCGTTGCTCGGCACCGCGCGGGTCGGGGAGCACTTCAGCTACCAACTGACCGCCTTGCACCGACCGGACCTGCTCGAAATCGAGGATCTCCCGGCCGGCCTCGCTCTCGATCCGGTGGTGCCCGGACGCATCACCGGACGTCCGTCCGTGGGCGGCTCTTTCGCCCTGACCCTACGCGCCCTCAACGCCACCGGGGAAATCACCGCCACCCTGCAACTCGACATCGCGCGCTCCAGCTACGCGGAGTGGAGTGGCCAACCTGCGGGCGCCCCGCCCTCCTCGCCGGCTCTGCTCACCGCCTATGCGGTCGGCGGCGCCGCATTTCCGCTCGCCGTGGGCGAAGAACCGGTCGCGGAAGTCGATGCCTCGCGCGACTATCTGGTCCTTTCCGCCGTGATCCGCACCGACGATCCGGATCTCATCGTCACCGCAGTGGGGGTCAATGACCTCGCCGACTTCGGTGGACCGGAACTAATCACGGTCCAGGGCGAGCGCGGTGCCGACCAGAACGGCGTGCCCCCCGGCCACGAGCACCGCCTCTTTCGCCTGCCCATCGACCCGACCGACACCCAAAAATTCCTCCGCCTGCGCATCGAACTCGGCCCGTAAAACGCGGCGGCGCGTTTCTCTCTCCCATTCCGGCCGTTGCCCCGTTCTCCCCCGTGATTTCTTTTCCTGATCAAACCAGTCAACATGCCAGCCCGCACGGCCTTTTTTTGCATTGAAACGTTCGTTGGAAACTCCCTGAACACTGTTCTTATCAGCCCTCGCGCGGGCCCAGCCACCCCGGTAACAAGCGTCTGAAGATGACCGGCTTTGTGACCTTTTCGTCACATGTGTTTTTATGCTTGTCGTGGCGGAGCGATTGTCCGAATTCTTTGTTTTTCCAAGCCAATCCCATCACCAAAAAGCAGATCCTTCATCCCACAAGCAACCATGAAAAAACTCTTCACTATTCTTACCGCGTTCGCGCTCACGACAATTGCTGCGCAGGCCCAGTCAATCATCGCAAACTGGACCTTTGAACCAGACCCCCTTGCCACCAATGTAACGAATTCTACTGTCGGCCCATTTTCGCCCGCTCTTGGGGCCGGCAGCGTTACCGGCGTGCATGCCAGTAGCAACACAGTGTGGTCTTCACCGTCGGGGAACGGTTCAGCTAATTCTTTGAGCGCGAACAGCTGGACGACGGGCGATTATTTTCAATTTCAATTCAGCACATTGACCTTCAGCAACATCGGTATGACTTGGTCGCAGACCCGCAGCGGCACTGGACCAACCAATTTCTCTTTGAGTTACAGCACGGATGGCACGGCCTTTACCACTCTCACCAATTACTCTGTCGCTCAAGTCACTTGGAACGGCACTTCCAACAACATTGCCTCGATTTTCACGGCCGATTTCGCGACAACTACGTCGGTTGACAATCTGGCAGACGTCTACTTCCGTTTGGTTTCAGAGCAGACCGCAGCAAGCGGTGGCACCGGCCGCATCGACGATATCACCATCACCGGAGTCCCCGAGCCCTCCACCTACGCCATGCTGGCCCTGGCTGGAGCGGGCTTCGCCGGTTACGTCATCCGCCGCCGTCGCCGCTAAGCACGCGCACCCATCACTTCACAAAACGCCCGCCTCGGCGGGCGTTTTGCTTTTCGTAGAGTTCTCCGGGTTCCCGTTCCGCCCCATGCTCCGCCCGCCCGCCACCTGTCGACTTAAAGCAATAAGTCGATGTGTCGGATCCGCATCAGCTGCCCGGGTGCGTAGCGGGTAGCACAGGGGACAGACCAATTCCCGCAGCTATACCAAACGGCGGCGCAATTTGGGCCTTAATCGGATTGCCCGATCTGTCGGCCGGAAACGGCGAGAGTGGGCACTTGGTCTACGGCCAGAGACGCTTCTTCGAGCAGCCTGCGGTCTTGGCCCGACAATTCCGCAAGGGCCGGGTCGTCGAACCAAGAGAGGCTCTTGAGGCAGGCGGCAATGGGAAACCCTTCCCGGTAAGCGGCAGTGGCGCAAGCGAGCAGGTGGTTCAGCTCGTCGCCGTGGCGAAGCAGGGATGGTCCCCAGCGGTGCGATTGCCTGCGGGCCCATCTCCGGCCTACCGGAGGCCGCAAGGCCGGAGATGGCCCTTAGAGCGTTTTCGGCGAAGCTTTTTACAAGCGCTACAGCGGTTTTGCAGAGAAGTGGCACGAGCATCTTGCCCGTGATCGCTGGACATCATCGGCAGGATGCCGATGCCACGTAGTCAAACCCCGATGGCTCAAACGAGACAGCGTAAAGACGCGTATCGAAAACGCTCTAGGCAATCACACGGCCACGAACAATCCTCTTTCATCTTCTTCCGTCGGTGGCCTGTCTTTTTTGCGAGAGCGGGAGGGGAAAGCGGCGTCAAGCCGCCGCTAAGCGCTGAAAACTGAACACTGAACACTCCGCCGCCTGCTTCAGGCGGCCAGCGTGTCTTTGGGATTGGGGCCGTAGGGGTTGCTGCCGGGCTGGCTGTCGGTCACAAAGAAAATGAGGAGAACGATCCAACCGATGAAAGGGATGAAGCCGAGGAGCATCCACCAGCCGCTGCGTCCGGTGTCGTGGAGGCGGCGGACGGCGAGGGCGAGGCCGGGAAGGAAGACGGCCAGAGCGTAGAGTATATTGACCGGTCCGTAAACGCCCTGGCCGGCGAGACCGAGGACGTTGTCGATCAGATTGGCCAGGATGGTCGCGATGACGTTGAAAACGAAAAACATCCAGTAGGCCTTGCGTCGGCTGCGGCCGGTGAAGGTGACATAGTTTTTCCAGGCGTCGAGATACCAGTTCATGGGAGGGTCCTTTCTTGTTGGGTTTGGTTTGGTCGGGAACGACGAGTTTTGGTGTAGGGCGGTTGCAATGGAGGGGGAAGGAGAAAAATGGAGCGGCGCATCGGACCACAAGTAGCTGAAGGGACCGACGGTCGCAGAGCGCCGCTACAATTTTCGGAGAAAGTGTTGGTCGAGCCAGTCACGGGCGAGGGTGAATTCGGACTGCTCGAGTTCGTGGCCGGTGTGGCGCCATTCGAGGGTGAGCTCGGCGCCGGATTGTTCGAGGAGGACGGCGAGGCGTTGGGTGCCGTCCTGCGGGATCATGTTGTCATGGCGTCCGGCGAGGAGAAGAACCGGGGTGTGGTCGAGTTGCGGGGGTTGCGGGGGTTCCAGCGGAACCATGGCACGGAAGAGGATGGCGCCGGCGAGTACGTCGGGCCGAAGAAGGAGCATGGATGCGGCGATGTTGGCGCCGTTGGAGTAACCGACGGCAACCACTTTGCCGAGATGACGGCTGGCGCTTTGGTCTTCGACGAAGTCGGCAAGTTCGTGGGTGCGGCGGATAAGGTCGTCCTGGTCGAAGACGCCGGGAGCGAGGCGGCGGAAGAAACGGGGTTGGCCGTTTTCGAGGATTTGTCCGCGCGGACTGAGCAGGGCCGCGCCGGGCCGGAGGAGGTGGCCGAGCGGAAGGAGATCGTTTTCGTCGCCGCCGGTGCCGTGAAGCAAGAGGAGCGCGGGCGAGGTGCCGGGTTCGAAGACGGATTGCATGAAGTGTTCAGTTATGGCTAAGGCCTGTCTCGATGACTCGGCTCAGCGGGTTCAGTATTTGGTGAGGTTCACAGAGAACGACCGTCGCCGGGGATCCGCACACGGCGGACAGGCTGGCGACGCTACAGGACTGAAAACTGAATCACTGAACCACAGAAAACTCCGCCGCCTCTACGCGGCCGGCGCGGCTTTTTCGGCGGGTTCCTCTTTGAGTTCGGCAAGGATCTTTTTGACGGCGGCGGCGGCGGTCACCCCATGCTGTGCGCGGAGGGTTTCCACTTTCCCGTGGTCGATGAATTGGTCGGGCCAGCCGATGCGGACGACGGGAGTGGTGATGCGGGCCTCGGCGAGGGCTTCGATCACGGCGGCGCCGTAGCCGTTGTGCAGGACGTGGTCTTCGAAGGTGCAGACCACTTCGGCGGCGCGGGCGAAAAATTCGAGGGTTTGCGTGTCGAGGGGTTTGATCCAGCGGGCGTTGATCACCGCGGCGTCGATGCCCTGTGCGGCGAGGAGGTCGGCCGTCTCTTCGGCCATGGGAACCATGTTGCCCAGGCCGAGGAGAAGGACGCGGCGGCCATGGCGGAGGACTTCGCTTTGTCCGATCTCGAGCAGTTGCGGATGTTCCTTGGGCTGCGCCCCGGTTCCCGCGCCGCGGGGGTAACGGATGGCGATGGGGCCGCGGCGGTAATGGGCCATGGTCCAGAGCATGTCGACGAACTCCTCTTCGTCCTTCGGCTGCATGAAGACAAAATTCGGGATGTGACGGAGGTAGCCGATGTCGAAGAGTCCGTGATGGGTCGGCCCGTCGTCGCCGCTCAGACCTGCGCGGTCCATGCAGAGGGCGACGTTGAGATTCTGCAGGGCGATGTCATGGATGATCATGTCATAAGCCCGCTGCATGAAGGTGCTGTAAATGGTGAGGAAGGGTTTGTAGCCCTGGGTGGCGAGGCCGCAGGCGAAGAGCGCGGCGTGTTCCTCGGCGATGCCGACGTCGTGGTAGCGGTCGGGGTGTCGTTTCTCGAAAATGTTGAGGCCGGTGCCTCCGCCCATGGCGGCGGTGATGGCGACGATGCGGTTGTTGTGGTCGGCGAAGTCGGCCAGCTTGGTCCCGAGGAGCTGGGAGTAAGTCGGCCCGGTGGCGGGTTCGGTTTCCCCGGTGGCGGGTTGGAATTTGCCGAGGCCGTGGAATTTGTCCGGCTGTTCCATGGCCGGCGGGTAGCCTTTGCCTTTGGTCGTGAGGATGTGGAGAAGGACGGGTTCGTTCTGCGTCTTGAGGAATTCGAAGGTGCGTTCGAGCAGGGCGGTGTCGTGTCCGTCGATCGGACCGTAGTAGCGGAAGCCGAGGTCCTCGAAGATGACGCTGGGGAGGAGCATGTGCTTCATCCCTGTCTCGACTTTGTGTGCGAGATCGAGCGCAGTCTGTCCGCCGACGGTTTTGATGAATTTGGCGGCTTGGTCGTGGAGGTGGGCGTAGGCTGGGTGGGTCGTGATCTTGCTGAGGTAGCTGGCCACGGCACCGACATTTTTCGAGATGGACCATTCGTTGTCATTGAGGACGACGATGAAGCGCTTGGTCGTTTCGGCCACGTTGTTGAGGGCTTCGAAGCTGACGCCGCAGGTGAAAGCGGCGTCGCCGGCGACCACCACCACGTGTTCGTCGGACCCGCGGAGGTCGCGGGCGGCGGCCATGCCGAGGCCGGCGGAGAGGGCGGTGCCGGCGTGGCCTGCGCCGTAGCAGTCGTGCTCGCTTTCGGTACGGAGGAGGAAGCCGTTGAGGCCGCCGTGCTGGCGGATCGTCTCGAGACCTTCGCGCCGGCCGGTGAGCATTTTGTGGACGTAGCCTTGGTGGCTGACGTCAAAGAGGAGTTTGTCTTTTGGGGAATGGAAGGCGCGGTGGAGGGCGACGGTCAGTTCAACCACCCCGAGGTTTGGCCCGAGGTGGCCCCCTGTTTTGGAGACGGCACGGATGAGTTCATCGCGGATTTCCTGGGCGAGGAGCGGGAGGTTTTCTTCCGCCACGGCGCGGACGTCGGCGGGGTTGTTGATCCCGGCGAGGACGGATGTTTTAAGTTTCTTCACCGTCGTCGAATTCTTCCAAGGCCACACTGCCGTCCGCCTTGCCGGCAATCAGGCGCACTTTTTGCTCCGCCGCCTCCAACTTCTCCCCGCAGTAACGGGCGAGGGCCACGCCTTCCTCGTAACGGGAGAGCATTTCCTCGAGCGGAAGTTTGTCCTCCTCCAACTTGGCCACGATGGCGTCGAGGCGTTGCATGGCGTCCTCGAAATTCTGCGGCGCTTCGTCTTTTTTGCGGGTAGCCATGGCGGTTATTCGCGGGGGCTCCAACGGTCGCGGTTGGAGTAAAAGACGCATTCGTTGTCGACGGGCAACGGCGTGAAAAATTGGAGGGGGAAGCGGCTCAAGTCAGCGGTGCGCATGATGAACGTGGCCCAAGCGGCGTAATCCCCCTTGGCCACCTGGCTGAGGAACGGGCGGTTTCCGGACACCGGCGTAAGGTAAAGTCCGTTGACCGGTCCGCCGAGATATTTGTAATCGTGGATGCTGATAAATTGGGGGATGGTTGCCGGCAGGAGAAGGGAGAGGCGCCCGCCATACCATGCCGTGGCCCAAGGCATGTCGGAGCAGAGGATCTCGTCGGGATCCATCCAGGTAGAGATCTCATTAATGAACGGCGCAACGTAAGGGGGCCAAGCGGTCCGCCCGGGCGGCGAGGTGAGGAGGTTGATCCCCATGGGCAGGGCGGAAAGGAAAAAGATGGCGCCGAGGAAGGCGACCCGGGCCGGGGCAAACCGGAGGTTCATGCGGTTCCAGAGCACGATGAGGAAGGCAAGACCGTAGGCGATGAAGATCGGGAGGAAGAGGACGTGGAGCTGGTTGTGGGAAACGTCGCCGCGCGGGGCAAACGCCGCCATGCCGAGAGCGGCGAAGAACCACATGAGGACAAGGCCCCAGCGCAGCATGTTGGTCACGCCGATTTTGAAGACGTGGAGCAGTGAAAAAAAGAAGGCAACGGCGGCGATGCTGTAGCCGAGGTAGGAGAAGAGGTTCTGGAACTGGTCGAGCAATCCGCCGCGCAGCTTACCGCGCACGGAACCGAAGGCGGAGAGGTCGGGCTGGAGGTTGCTCATGAAAGCGTGTTCCGAGCCCGAGGCGCCATCGAGGATGCTGAAAAGGGCGAGGCCGAAGGGGTTGCCGCAAACAAGGTAATTTCGAAGCAACCAGGGTGCGACGATGGCGGCATAGATGAAAAAGACGAGCAATCCGCTCACCGCATGCGGACGGAACCAGGCAAAGACGAAAATGAGAAAACCGAGGAAAATCCATGATGCGAGCGGTTGGGCCAGCGTCATCAGCGCGAAGAGGACGGCGACGATGGAGAGAAGCAGCAGCATGCGGCCGGTCCGTTGTTCCTCGCGCGCCTCCATCGCGCGGTGCACCATCCAGAGGGCCGCACTGAAGAAAAAGAGCATGAGCATCTGCGGGAGGCCGGAGAGGGAGAAGCGCCACAGGAGGTCGGTGAGGACAACGAGGCCGGACGTCATCCAGGCGATGCGCGCATCAAAGAGGCTGCGCACGAGAAAGAAGAGGATGAAGACCGAGGCGAGAAAGAGCATGATGCCGGCAGCGGCAATCACCGTGTCGCCGGTGTAGACCATTTGGGTCGGCTCCATAGGCCACCAACGTTTGATCGGGCGCAGGAGGGCGGCATTGAGCAGGGGATTCAAAGGGAAGTTGTAAATCTCGGGCATCGGATTCGGTGGCAGAGTGTCGCGCTGCTCGAGGAACTGCCACATGGCGAGAGGGCGCACGTTAAGCGTGGTGTAGCCGGCGCCGGCCGCAATCTGCCGCCCGATCTGAGCTTGGTCCATGGCCGTCTCGTTATTGAGTCCGCGGAAGTTGACCAAAAGGTAGGTCGTGGCCAGACCGGCGATCACCGCGAAGAAGAGGACACGAAGGATGAGACCCTTCAGGTTGCCGCTTTCGATGTCGTGAACGAATTCCTGAACTTGTCTGTCTTCTGCTGGGATCATGCGCGGAGGCGTCTGAAAGTTATTATAACGGGCGGGCGGGCGGGGCGTCGATGGAGAAGCGGGTTAGCGCCAGCGGGGGCGGTCGGCGAAGAAGATGGATTGGGCGTCGATGGGGAGGTTGACCGCGGAGCGCAGCATCCAATTGCTCAGGTCCTCCTGCTTGATTTCGCGCAGGACAAACCGGGCCCATTCGCGGTAGCGGCCATTGACGATGCCCTCGTAGGTGGCCTGGTCGCCGCTGAAGGGGGTGAGGTAAATGCCGACCAGTGGTGCTCGCAGGAGCCCCTCGCTGTGGATGATTTCGAATTGGCCGATGCTCTCGGGAAGAAGCAAGGAGGTGCGACCGGCATACCATGCGGTGGCCCACGGGATGTCAGCCGCGATGGCTTCGCCGGGTTGCACCCACTCGCTGAAGCGGGTGATGAGGGGTGGAAGATAGGGTGGCCAGTTGACCCGCTGCGGTTCGGACAGGATGGTTCCGAGCAAGGGGACCGCGGTGACGGCATAAATCGCGGCGAGGAAGCCGGCGCGCAGGAGCGGTTGCTCGAGGCCGAGGCGGCTGTAGAGGACGAGGAGAAAGGCCAGACCGTAGAAAATCATGACCGGCAGGAACAGGATGTGCAGTTGGTTTGCCGAGACGGCGCCGCCGGTGCCGAAGACGGCCATACCGGTCGCCGCACCGAGCCACATGAGCAGGACGGCCCAGCGGAATTGCGCGGGTTGCCAGCGGCGGAAGACGTGGAGCACCACGGCAAGGAAAAATGCGACGGCCACAATGTTGCCGCCAAGGTAGGTGAAGAGACGCGAAAGCTGCTCGATGGCTTGCGCGCCGGTATTGGTGAGAACGTGGCTGATGTTCAAACGCAGGACCGGTTCGAGGTCGGCCACCAGGGCGAGCGGATCGCCGCCGGGTTGGCGGTAGAGTTCGTAGAACGGCAGGCCGAACGGGTTGCGCAGCGCCCGCCAGTTGTGCCAGGCCCAGGGCAAGAGAGGCGCGGCGAAAACAACCGGGGCGGCCAGCGCAACGAGCCAGCGGGGCCGGATGACGGCCACGGCGAAAATCCAGAATCCGGCAAAGATCCAAATCCCGATGCCATGGCCGAGGGTGACGATGGCGAGGAGGAATGCGGCGAGCAAGGTGAGAAGGACGGACTTTATGCGTCGTTGCGCATGGCCGGCGTCCAGGGCCGCGGCCAGCGCGAGCATGGCGCCGGTGAAAAAGAACAGCATGGCCATTTGCGGCAGCCCGGAGAACGAGAAGCGCCACATGAGATCGGTGATGATGACCAATCCCACGCCGAGGAGGGCGAGGCGTGGATCGAAGAGACGGCGCGCGAGGAAGTAGGAGAGGAGCAGTGATCCGGCGAAGAAACCGAAGCCGGCGATGGTGATGGCGCGCTCGGCCGAGGAAATGGTTTGCCCGGGAATGAAGGTGGAGTTCATCCCGGTGGCGCGGAGCACGACGGCGTTGACGATGGGGCCGAGCGGCGCCTGGCTGGTTTCAGGCATCGGCACTTCGAGGCGGCCGGTGCGTGAGAGCGAAAGATGCATGGCGAGGGGCCGCGCGTAGAGCGTGGTGAAACCCTGGCGTGAGGCCAATTGCCGTCCGACCTGGGCCTGGTCCATGGCCTCGGGAACGGCAAAGCCGCTGAACTTGAAGGCGAACCACATCATGGCAAGCAAGCCGAGGATGGCGACAACGAGAAGACGCCGGATCCAGACCGCGACCCGGCCCTGCTCGAAAGCGTGGATAAACGACTGGAGGTTGGTCTCGAGGCCCATGCGATTTTAAGCGGCGTCCAATCCGGGATGTTCGCGCAGTTTGCGGTGCAGGGTGCGGCGGCTGATGCCGAGCTTTTCCGCGGCCAGCGTCCGGTTGCCTTTGCTCTCGGCCAGGGCGCGGCGGATGAGGGAGAGTTCGGTTTCCCCGAGATCGAGGGGCAGGGGGGCACCCGCACCGCCGGCCGCCGCGGCGGCCCGGACATTTGCCGGCAGGTCGCGCAGGGTGATTTTGGGGCCGCCGGCCATGACCACGCCGTGCTCGATGGCGGCCCGCAACTCACGCACATTGCCCGGCCATTTGCCGGCGATGAGCGCTTTCATCGCCTCGGGGGTCAGTTCACGGAACGGCTTGTCGTTCTCCTGGGACGACTCGCGTAGGAAATGCAGAGCGAGGAGCGGGATATCCTCGCGGCGTTCGCGCAGTGGTGGAAGAAGAAGTTGCACGACGTTGAGACGGAAAAAGAGGTCCTCGCGGAATTTACCCTCCTCCGCCATTTTGGCCAGGTCGCGGTTGGTCGCAGCCAGGAGGCGCACCTCGGCGGCCAGGGTTTTGT
>Ga0247835_1002904_pt1 | contig 17132 bp, 19 predicted proteins | sample LaCtaG_3_FD_189912 | JGI IMG/M metagenome (GOLD analysis project Ga0247835, IMG submission 189912) | Freshwater microbial communities from meromictic Lake La Cruz, Castile-La Mancha, Spain - LaCruzMarch2015_13.5m | ecosystem: Environmental > Aquatic > Freshwater > Lake | place: Spain: Castile-La... | reverse complement strand
TTATTAAAGGTGCAACCGGCTGCGCGTCTTGACAACCATCCACAGCAGGCCAACGAGCGTCGCCCACAGCAGGCCCGCGACCCACGGCGTCCCGCCCACCGGCACGTAGCACTTCAGGCACCCGTCCCACAGCCTGCTGCTCCTGAGGAGCGTGGGGTGGGCGACGTCGGCGCGCGTCCAGTACATGCGGAACGCCGGGTTGTAGGTTGCGACGAGCCCCATCAGCGCGTCGACCTGGACCTCAAAGGGTCGCGCGTTGGCGAGCAGGATGCGGGCGCCGCGCCCCGTGATGAGGTAGCCGCGGGACCCCATCCAGTTGCACGCCGCCGCCGCGTGGGTGGTGCTCCAGTCCTGGCAGGTCGCCGCGAGGCGGCCCGTCCGCGCCCACCGCCCGCCGAGGCCCAGGTGCCCCGACTCGAGCATCAGGAGGTCCCATGGCGTTTCTCGCAGGTCGTCCAGGAGCACGTCCAGCCGGAGGCGCGAGGTGTCGTCCAGGACAGCATCCTCCTCTAGCACGGCGATGGTCTCGTTCCCTGCTACCCCGCGCCACACCGCCATGTGGCTCAGCAGGCACCCGAGCGACCCCCCGGAGTACAGCTGCATGTGGTCGTGGCGGCCCCACCGCATCAGGTTTCGCGTGTAGAGCGTGAGGTGGGCGAGCTCGAGGGCGCGGGTGGCGTTGATGGCTTCGAACGCCGACGCGTCGTCGACCCCGAAGAGCCGCCGCGCGCTGGCCAGGAGCGGGTCGACGGGTTCGAGCGCGATGACGCGGACGCGCGACACGTGCGCCGTCGCGGTGGCGAGGCTAATTAAAAAACGCATCATACCGCGCGTGGTATGGCTTATTGCTGTTATATAAAAGCGCCCGCTTGCCGCGCAGAGCACATGCATCTGCTGACCTTCGAGCCGCTCACGGGGGCGCTCACCATGTTCGCGTTCCAAAACCTCTGCCGCACCCGCCCGGTCCGCGTCCTCCCGCACGCCCGCGTCATCATGCGGCGGCACTGGGAGGTGCTCACCGACGCCGCGCTGGAGGAGCTGTCGGACCCGGTGGTGGACGCCCTCGCCCTCGCGCCCGCGCTGTACGTGGTGATGACGGCGATGCTGCTGGCGCTGGTGTGGTCGCGGCGGTGGGCGTATCCGCCGAAGCGGTTTTTTTGAGTCCCTCAGTAATTGAGTGCGTGCGGCCCTGGGGCGGGAGTCGTGATCTCTCGGACGCTCCCGTCGGTCTCGGCCACGACCACCGCCTTCGCCATGCCGCAGAAGAGGCCGTGCTCGACGACGCCCGTGATCGTTTCCAGCTCGGCGGCAGCACCCCGTGGCACCAACAGCTGCGCATCGTGGAAGCGCACGTCCGCAATGTAGTTACCGTTGTCCGTGACGACCGGCGTCGTGCCGTCCGTCTCGAACCGCTGGGAAACCGTGCAGGAGCGGTGTCGCAGGACGCGGCGGATCACTCTCATCACGTGTTCGTGGGAGAACTGCGTTATCTCCACCGGGAGCGGGACAGCACCGGTGGAGCCTCCGAAGTACCGCACCAGCTTGGATCGATCGACTATGCAAATGAATATCTCGGCCGCCTTCTCGATCATCTTCTCGCGCAGCAGCGCGGCGCCCCCGCCCTTGATCAGGTTCATGCAGCAGTCCACCGCGTCCGCGCCATCGATCGCGACGTCGATGGGGTATCCGTTCGGGTTGCTCTTGGTGAGGCTGTTGAGGTCTCTCAGGGGTATGCCAAGCCTCCGTGCCAGTTCCTCTGTGCCCCTGCTGGTGGGGACTCCGATGATGTTGGTGAGGGTCTTGTCGTTAATCAGCTTCGCAATGTGCTCCACCGCGTACTTTGCGGTGGATCCCGTGCCGAGACCGACCACCATGTTGTTGCTCACGTATTTGTTCACTGCAAACTCCGCTGCCGCTCGCTTGGCGTCCTCGATCGTGCTTTTTATTGGTTGACCGCCGCTTTCTTCTGCAGCTCGAAGGATGCGATAATCGCCGGGGTCGCGCGCCAGCACCACGTCCAGCTGGTGCAGCAGGGAGAACATGGTGGGCCGCCATGGCGAGCCTGGTTTTATACGAAAAAAAAACAACCAGCCCCATTTTAAAAAACCCAACCCGTTTAGAGAAGCGGCCGCCTCTTCACAAAACGAAAAACTGCCCGATGAAATGGTTGTGGTTTGCCACCGCACTGCTGGTCGCCGGGCGCGCGGCGGGTGCCACGTCGTACGTCGATTGCAACTCCAACGCGGCCCAATACATGGTTGATGCGTGTGTTTACCGGATCGATGGTCAGACCACCTCGTCCACTTGTGAAGCCTACAAAGAGGTCGCCTTGTGTATCCCCCCCTGGGTGTCGATGTTGAAAGTATACTCCGACTTCCTCGCTGGCACCGGTTGCGTCGCCACGTGCGGCGGGGTCGGCGCGCAGCACGACGCAATGGAGTGCAGCAACGCGTCCGTTCGTGTCGCCGTGGAAGCGTGTGAGTACTCGCACGCCTGGTTGCAGGAGACGAGGGATTACTGCAGGCACGCTCAGGCGGTGGCCACCTGCTCGCCGCTGGGGTGCTGCGAGGTGTACTACGAGCGCTCGTACGCCAAGTACCTCCTCTCCAAGTCCGGCGTCCGGAGCTGTCCCTCGGCCTGTGGAACTTTTTACCCGTCGCAACTGTCCCAAGCCCCTTGCTTCGGCACGCGCCTGCTTCTGGTGGCGCTGGCTGCGGCGGCGGCGTTGTTGCTGGCGCACGCGGAGTAAATTGAGCAAAAAAAGCCGAACGCGTGTGTCGCGCCATTTTTTTAAAAAAAACTAAAACCCCAATGCTTTTAAAAAAGTTCTACACCATCACACAGCAGCGCCGCTATATAAACACCCTCCTCCCCAGCAGCCGACACCAACAACCCACACGCATATGCAGCAAACGCAAGCCGCCCGCAAGCTCCAGCGCGCCTGGCGCCGCACGCTCCGACCGCTCGCGACGCGAACGTACGCGGATGGATTTCAAAGGCTGAACCTCGGCACGCTGCCGAGGCGGGCGCTCCTGGAGCGCATATCCCTGCCGACCACGACCAAGGCGATCGAACTGCTGCTGGACAGGCTCCGGCGGCTGTGCTCCATCGTGCTGAAGCAGCCGGGGGCGCCGATCATTCCGTGCAACACGCTGAAGCACGCGTACATCTCCGCCGTCACGAGCCAGTCGTTCAAGAACGGCGTCAGCGACCAGATTGCGAAGACGCGGCGCGCGCGGCTGCTTCAGGTGTTTGACGAAATCGTGCGGGGGCTCCCCACGCTCAGGCCGGCCGACGCGACCCGCTTCCTCGTCAGCTTCGGCCAGTACGCGCAATCGACCCAGCAGCAGCAGCTGTTCCAGCTCCCGCAGGTGACCGTGCAGTCGCAGCGGGTGTTGCTCTCGCTGTACGGGGCGCTGGAGCAGCTCCGCGACGACCCGGACCACGCGGAGACGCGGATCGCGCTGAAGGAGAAGATCGGTCGTGTGCGCATCGTGATGGGTCGGCTCGTGCAGCCCGCGGCCATGGCCCGCTTCGACGCCGAGCGAGCAACCGCCGGCACCACCCGCGCGCTGCAGGTCCGGATGCGGTCCCAGCCGATGGAGAACGAGGTCATTGGGCACGAGCTCTGCCTCGACCTGCAGTTCCAGCTTCGCGTCGAGTCGTCCGAGCTGCTGCTCGAGCCGGTGACGTTCGATCCGCGCATCCGGGACATCACCGGGGAGGAGGCCATGCGCGCCGCCATCGCCGACGAGATGCAGCAGACGCCGCCAGTCTACGGCCGGTTGCTCCAGGCGTTCGCCGAGGTCAGGTCCTCGCTGATGGGCACCCTCACCAACCAGCCGCTGCAGGTGGCCGATCTGAACGCTGCGCTGAACGTCAACGGCATCCGCGTGGACCTGGCGCGCTGGGGCCGCGTCCGCGACCTCGGCGCCATCGGCCGGGCGGTGATGCGCATCGTGGGGGGCGACACGACCAGGTGGAACGCGGTTCCCACCGACGATGCGGCCGCCGTCGCCGCGTTCCTCGTGCAGCGAGCCCACGAGCAGTGCATCGCCGCCGCCAACGAGCGGGTCCGGCAGATCGCGCCCCTGTTCAACGGTCACAGCTACGAGTACGAGCGCCAGAAGTTCCAGGAGCGGCTCGACGGCGGGCTCGAGACCCCCATCGCACGTCGGTGGGTCCGGCGCCCCGCCGGGGTGAACCTCGAGACCGCCCACTCCCGCGCGTTCGCCTCGCTGGTGGCGGGCTCCAAGGCGCTCAACCTGGCCACCCTCCCCGAGACCCTCGTGCACGACCTGGGCCGCGTCGAGAGGTTCCGCAACGAGTTCGCCTCCATCCTCCGGGCCGCGTTCGAGGCGGCGGTCGCCCGGCGCGGCGCGGCCCCAGGCACCCCGGCCTTCCGCGCCCTCACGCTCGTCTACGCGGAGCCCACCCACCCGGCCCACCGGCTCCTCCGCGGCGCGATGCGCAAGCGCTTCCTCCTGCTCCCCGTCCCGCTGCCCGCCTTCGTCGACGCCGAGCGGTTCGCTGCCCTCGCGCGCGACGTGGAGGCGGTGCGCGCCCTCGACTTCAACACCCACTCCGTGGCGTACGGCGCCGATTAAAGCAGAGCCTTTTCCTTTTGCCACTGTATATAACCCCGGCCGGTAGGCTGCACATGCGCACCGCGCTGATTGACAAAGAGGTAGCACTATGCCGCGCAGAACTGCAGCGCATGAACCTCGGGGTCCACGGCTTTCCTGATTCGCCACCGCCTGCCCCATCCCGCAAAGATCCCCCATACAGGCCCCTTCACTGGGACGGCCGTCTTGACAAGGCAGATATCTCTCGCGGAAGGGCCATCATCCAGGTCTTAATCACCAACCTCACGTTCCAACGCAACGGCGACAGGTTCTTCTGGCGAAAAACACCCACTGTCTACGAGTGGGATTGGTTCTGCAACACCCAAAAACTTGGCTCTGCAACAATAGGGGAGCTCGGCACCGTTAACATCGCATATGATGCCATAGACGGCAGATCAAAAAGAACCCCCCGGCTGCGCAATGAAGGCGAAGCTGAAGCTGAGGTGCCTTTCATGCTGCGATCCGTGTAGGCTACCCATTAAAACAAAACGCACGTGTGCGGCGCGAGCGAGCGGGCCAGGGCGCCCATCGTCGTCAGCATGACCGCGCACACGAGCACCGACGTCCACGCGTGCGACGAGCGCTCGAGGGTGATGACCACGCAGAAGCCGCTCAGGGACCGGCGGCACGAGGCGACGCTCACGGACAGGGAGGGAAACCGCGCGCGCATCGAGGCGGCGTGGGCTTCGGTCCAGTGCGCCACGTCGTAAACCTCCCAGACGCCCGCGTCGGGCTTCGACACCCGCCCGCCGCACCTGTCCATCTGACACAGATCGCGAACGTGCGCGCTCACGTGGTCCATTGCGTTTAATGCGTGGGCCGCGATGGATATACGCCGCGCAGTAAACCGCGGGCCACGCACGCTACTCGTAGTAGTCGTTCTCGTAGTACTGGTCGTCGGGGTAGCGGTGGTTCTCGACGAGGTGGTCCTGCGAGCGCGAGGCGCCGACGATGGAGTTGCACACGAGCGCGCAGACGAGCGTGAAGGCCGCGATCTTCCACCAGGGCATCGACGCCGTGGCGGCGGGCGCGGTCTCCGTCGCGTGGTGCACCTCCTTGACGACGCGGTCGTGGGAGTACCGGCCGCCGAAGCTGTCCGCCTCCTCGGTGCGGTCGTACCGCATGTTGTACCGGTGGTTCACCGGCAGCTGCTGCGGGGCGATGGGGACCAGCGCCGCGGAGACGGGCGCGGGGGGCTTGGTGATGACAAGGTACGATATGAAGCACAGCCCCACCGTCGCGATCAACACCATCGAGACCTCGGCCCAGCCCACGCCGCGCCCCGCTACGGGTGGCGGCGGCGGCCTGGGAACCACCGCGACGACCTGCTGCTCCACCGCAGGTGGCCCGGGTTCCGGCCGAGCCACCACCATCATCTGCTGCATCATCATCTGGTGCTGGGCCACCATCTTCTCGTTCATCTCCTTCATCCAGGTCTCCATCGGGTGCATCACCGGCGCTGCCGCTGCCTTAATGGCGGTGGCCAGCACGGCGCCGATGTCCTCGATCGCCGGGCTGGGCGTGGGGTGGTTCTTCTTGTAGTCCCTGATCACCACGCGGATGATGTCCAGACGGGTGGGGTCGGCGATGGTGGTGCGCATGTCGTTGGTGCCGTCCTTGATGGCAAAGTACTCCTGCCCCACGCCGGGGGAGTAAAACCACCACCCCCCGGGGCATTTGGCCAGGATCCCGACCCCGGCGGGCGCCTGGTGGTAGGCGAGGTTCGTCGACTCGAGCGTGGCACCCGTCTGTATCGTCGAGCTGCCGTCGTCGAGGGCCGCGCCAAGGTCGGCGTTGGTGCCGTTGAAGGTTTGCATCATCGGAATCCGCGAGTTGGAGATTATCACCGTGAAGCGCATCGCGAGGTGGCTTGCTGGTCGCGCGCGCGAGCGGATTTATATACGGCGCGGTGCGAATGCCTGGCCATTTTATTTATGGGCCATCACCCTCCGCCACCACACGGCCATTGGATCCGTGTTCTTCCCTGCCTCCGCCCTCTGCGTCGTCACGGACTCCACCTGCCACAGCGCCACCAGGCAGAACAGCGCCAAAAATACCGCGCTCAGCCCCCGGGGGATGCTCACCGCCATCACCACCACCACCATGATCGCCATGCACAGCCACGGCGCCATCAGCATGGGCATTGGGCGCGTCCGCCGTATATAATCACCGGCCGCCGCCAAGAATGCACGTTCTCGTACACGGTACCGTGAACCCCGACGGCGAGCCCAACTCGCACACGGGCGTTTATCTCAGGGAGCAGGACCTCGACAGCCTCATCAAAACCAACGCGCTCGTCGGCAAGCCCGTCAAGATCGAGCACCGCGGCGACAAGGTGGGGGAGATCGTCTCCGCGTGGAAGTACGGCAACCGCCTCGACTGCGTGCTGCGGCTCGAGGACACATCGATCGAGTCCATGTGTGCCCAGGGCTTCGTCATGTCGGGGCGCTGCCCGGAGCTGTCGCTGGGGTACAGCTGCGTGATGCAGCACTCCGCCGACGGGACGCTGACGGGCGGGGGGAAGGAGATCCACGAGGTCTCGATCGTGAGGAAGGGGGCCCGCCACGACTGCAGGATCCGGGGGTGGAACGCGGTGCACAACAAGAAGACCAACTAGCGCGAGAAGGCTGTTTATTAATGAAACTCGACGACCCCCCCTCCGCGCTTCCTCTTCACTAGCGACGCCCTCCCCCTCCTCGATGCCACGGCGGCGGGCGCTCCTCGGGACGCCATCTCGACGCTCGCGATCGCGCCCTCGAACGCCTGCGCGCCGGGGCTCCACGCGCCGATCTCGCCGTCGGCCATCACCGGCGCGAACGGCGTGGCCACGCACAGGCAGCGGAGCTGGCCGGGGGAGAGGTCGTCGTCCACGCGGAGCAGCAGCACCACGGGCGAGTCGGGTTCCTTGACGACGAGCGTGCGGGCGTCCTTGACGCGCAGGACGGCGAGGCGCATGTGTGTGAGCGCCGGGCGGGTCGGTGTGTGTGTGGGACGGTTCGATGCAGTTTTTTTTTCACCCGTCGGCTCTCCTCTCGATGAGCTCCTGCTTCTCAATATCACCGCCCTTGACGACCCCGTTGTATTTCTTGGCGTACATGTAGCTGGAGTAGGTGTATCCCTTCATGAGCAGGTCGGAGAGGTGGTTGATGACGACGAAGTCGATCTGCGAGAGGCTGATGAAGAACTTGAACACGCCCGACACGTAGATGTAGACATAGTACATCTCTATGATGGCCATGCACACCCACTTGGGGTACGGGAGGTCGACGCACTTGGGATCGCAGACGGTGTGGATGCTCCAGATGACGATGGAGTCGTGGCCGAAGGTCTTGACCATGGAGTCGACGAAGCAGAACCCCGCCAGCAGGCACCACTCGGCCCAGGTGTCGACGTTGACGGACATGAAGTGGAGGGTGGGGCTGGGCCCTATGTTGAAGAACGCGGAGGCGCGGAACACGCCCATGTAGGCGAAGATCACCAGGATAACAACCATCCACACGCAGAGCAACGCGGCGGTGATGCGCTTGTCGCTGAACACGACGCCCATATGACGGGTGGGAGGCCGGTTCGTTTTTATAGATCACAGCGTGTGCTGCGACCAGCGGACGTCGAGGCTTCCGAACGTGAGGCTCCAGTCGTGGGTCCACAGGACGATCAGACTCGCCCACAGCGTGCCGTTGAGGAGGCGAAACCGCGAGCACAGGAGCGCGCTGACGATGCCGACCACCATGACGCAGTACAGGCAGGTGCGCACGGAGAGGTACAGCACGATGATGGATATAAAGAACATGGGGATGTCGACGTTATTGATCATGCACCACGCACACCCCCTCCCCACGCTCGTGCCGCACGATTCCCCGGCCTCCTCCTCCTCCTCAACGACAATGGCAACGCTATCGGGCGGCTTCATCACACCACACCCCCCGCACCCGCGATTTATACCGCATCCCGCACATGGGGCGGCTGCACGATGGCCTCGAGCGAAAAGGTGCTCTGCGTGATCTCGGGGTGCTCGTCCATGACGCAGCAGTCCGCCGGGTCCGCGCACGCGACGCGGATCGCGAAGCCGCTGCGCTCGCGGACCTTGAGGGTGAAGTAGACCTTGTGCGGGTGGACCTCGTCGCCGACGACGCCCTCGTCCGGGTAGCGCACGCTCACCCTGAGCCAGATGCGGTTGGCGGCGAAGCCGAAGGCGCCGAGCACGGAGGTCTTGACCAGCAGGAAGGTGCCGAGCGGGAGCAGCCTCTCGTGGGCGATCTCGAACGGGACCCGAAGGACCTCCCCTGAGACAAAGAAACAGTCACAACCACAAACCACACCCGCATCACCGTAATGACCCGCCAACCTGGTGCGCGGCGGAGGGTGTAGCACCCCTCGGTGTCGAGGAACTGCAGCGGCTCCGCGGGGGCGCCCGGCAGGGTCTGGAACGCGTGCCCGTTGTCGCAGACGCCCGGGGCCTTGGTCGCGTCGCACGAGGAGACCCAGACGGCGCCGCGTGCGGCGTCGCGGAAAATGGCGTGGTGGCGGAACACGAGCGGGCCGACCATCATCTGGAGCTCGCGCACGGCGTGGAACCAGCTGGCGAGCTCCACGCCGCGAACGGACGGGGGGTTCTCGTCGTCGGTGGTGGTGATGCGGGCCATTCGGCGGCGCTCCGCGCACAGGCACACGGTGCCGCGGAGCCCCTTGGCGGACGGACCGAGGAGCGGGTAGGTGCGGCCGCGAACGAGCTCCGGGGGGCGGCCGTTGGAGCCTGGGAGCGGGCGGAACTCGGTGGGGCGGACGCCGGAGTGCAGGATCGTGTAGAGCTGGATCCACGAGCCCATGTGCATCACGTCCTCGATCGGGTGGGCGCCCAGCAGCGGCGGGAGCTCCGTGCCGAGGCCGTCGTTGACGGCGCCGTGGTCGTTGATGCTCCGCACGAAGTAGGCGGGCCGCGCCCCCGTCGCCACGCACAGCGGCACCACGTCGTTGTCCACGTGCTGGAAGACCTGCTTTTCAAAAGTTGATAAACACAACCAAACCATACCATGACAGTATGATAAGATGTCGTGTATCACTCGTTCTAGGAGGATAGCATAACCTATGGTTGTGTTTGGTAGGGTTTGGGTGAACGGTCAACGCACCTCATGCACGATGGCCTGCGCCGGGGTCGCCTGGATGGGCGCGCACCGGCTCATGACGAACTCCATGAGGTTCGAGCCGAAGGTGAACATGTTGTCGGCGTGGAGCTCGTGGTTGCCCTGGATCGCGGTGACGAACAGGTGCTGGATGAGCGACACCCAGCACTTGCCCACGCCGCCCCGCACGGGAGCGGCGGCCTGGGCGTTGCCGGCCGCCGCCGCCAGCTCCGCGTGCGACTGCGTGAACATGTACGTGTTCCGGTACGTCTCGAACACCGCGGGGGGCGGCCCACCGTTCTCGTTGCGGAAAAAGTCGTGCCCCACGCCCAGCCGGCTCACGAAGCGCTGGAAGTCCAGCATCGAGCCGTCGGTGCACAGGAAGCCGGAGAGGTCGAAGGACTTGGTGGAGCACTCGCGGATCGCGGAGAGGTAGGTGTAGAAGTTGTTCTTGGCCACGCCGAAGTAGGACTCGAGGAACGCCTCCTTCTGCTGGTAGTCCTCCACCGTGCCGAGCTTGGCCACCGTGATGTACCCGCAGCTGTACTCCAGCTCCCCCTGCTGTATGATGTTCCCCAGCCACCCGAACAGCTCGTCGAACAGCGGCATGCCGGCGCCGATGGGCGTGGTGCCGAACACCTCCATGAGGAACTCCAGGGGGATCACCGGGGTGTTGATGCGGTCGCGTATGAACTGGTTGACCATGAGCAGGTTGCCGTCCGCCAGGTGAATCAGCGCGTTGCTCAGCGCCACGTTGGTGGACTGCACGGTGAGCGGCGCCGTCTCCATGTCCAGCAGCACCCCGCAGTTGGCCTCCGCCATCGAGCCGCTCTCGCAGATGTGCCGCGCGCACGTGGCGGTGAAGGTGGTGGCGACCTGCCTGTGTGTTTTTCGTCAGCTGGTGCGGTGCGTAACAATAGCGGCAGGTCGGGCCACCACCTGGTCACAAACCCAGCGATGACGCGGTCGTAGCTGAGGACGAGGTTGCTGCCGAAGAAGGCCTGGAAGTGCATGTGAACGATGTTGCGGAACCACTCGGTGAATTGCCTGCACACGGTGTTGATCTCGAAGTCCACCTGCCCCGTCTTGTTCACCAGCGCCAGCTGCCTTGCCGTCATGAACAGCACGCTCATGGTCCAGGCCAGGTCCTCGCGCTCGCTCTTGTCCGATGGAAGGGTGGACGTGGAGTTGGTGTTGCACGATTGGAAGTCGGTGAGCTTCCGCTTCCGCGCGGACGTGAGGTGCGACAGCTGGCCGCCGACCTGCGCGCTGTCGCGGGGTGTTAGCCAGCGGCGCGACACAACAAATCGACACCACTCACCCCGCGGGGAACATGGCGGTGACGACGGAGAAGGTCTTGATGCACTCGCCGATGACGGGGGTGTGCGGGTTGCTGTTGGACGTCATGCCGACCAGGAACGGGCTCAACCCGGGCAGCTGGCGCTGGTGACCCTGCAGGTGCGCGCCGCCCGCCTTTCCGGGGTCGATGGACTTGAGGATGTTGCCGGACCCGCCGTCGGAGTCCCTGGGGATCGAGCACACGAGGCCGTTGAGCGCGGCGGCGTCCATCGAGCGGTACCCCTCGTCCATGATGATGGGGCGCATGAAGTTCTTGCGGCTGGGGACGTTCTCCTTGACGCCGTTGACGAACATGACGGAGCTGACCCCCTCGACCCCGGCGCGCGTCGTGCGGTCGAGCTTCATGAACCGCATGGGCTCCAGGAACTCGCTGGTGAGGTCCGGCAGCAGCTCCGACACCAGGGTGGCGAGGGCCTTGAAGGCCTTGGTGATGACCGCGTTGAACCCCACCGAGTTGGGCTTGGAGGTGAAGATCACGGGGGTCTTGTTGCTGTGGTCGTCGGTCATCGCCCGGAGGTGGCCGGCGCCGCCCATCACCTGCACGGTGTACATCATCCAGTTCCAGGTCTCGTGGTGCGCCCCCAGGTGGGTGAGGACGTCGCTGATCAGGAACGAGAAGAGGGTCGTGAGGTTGACGGCGTTGGCGCGGATGTAGCGGTTGTTGAAGCCCAGGACGTGGAGCATCCGCACGTAGTACCGGCTGTCGGGGTAGGCCTCGAACGCGGACCGCTGCCGCGCCGCCTCGGCGCCCCCCAGCTCCCGTGCGAGCGCGCCCCGGACGCCGGCGTTCATCCTGCCGCTGAGGCGGTCCAGGCACTGCGCGCAGTGCAGCACGCGGTCCGACATCATGAGGTCCACCAGCACCGCCTGGGAGTGGATGGTGCTCTGGGCGCGGAGGTAGTTCTGGTACGTCTGCACGCGCTTGGACACGTCGGCGTCCCCCATGGTGAGGGTCTTGATGGAGGTCTTGAGCGACTCGCGCGCCGAGCGGTACATCCCGCCGTGGGGCATGTCCCCCCAGGAGCCGTTGTCCAGCGAGTAGCGCAGGTTCAGCTCCGTCTCGTCCACGTTCACGCACTGGTCGCCCAGGTGCGCGCGGATGAACTCCTCCACGTCGTCGCCGCAGACCCCGGCGTACTGGAACGGCGTGAGGGTCGCGACCGCCAGCTGCGGCATCCGCAGCATCTCCGCGCGGTCCGGCATGATGCAGCCGCCCTCCAGCCACTTCTTCAGGTTGAAGGTCATGGTCATGTTGCTGAACAGCCCGTCCATGCTCTCGTCGTCCGAGCTCATCAGCAGCGCCGGCAGCCGCGTCTCGGCGATCTTGGTGGGCGGCGCGAGCTTGCCCGCCGCGATCTCGGGCTTCAGCGCCTCCCCCACCGCCCGGTGCCAGCGCACCAGCTGCTGCCGGTAGCGCCGCTGCGCCTCCGCCCAGTACTCGAAGCACGCCGTTCGCTGCTCCAGGGTGTCCGTCTTGGGGAAGCCCTCGATCACCAGCTCCGTCACGCCGGAGATGGACAGCTGCAGCGCGATCTTCCGCATCACCAGAAACGGCGACAGCACCACCGCCGGGTTCATCGGCGACTCCGCGTCCTCCAGCACCGTCATCGGGTGCGGCAGCGGGTGGGACCGCCCGAAGCACCCGCTGATCTTGAGGTTGCGGTTGCACTCGTAGTTGAGCACCTCCGTGATCGCCTGGAGCACCGCCGACACGGGCACGCCGTTCTTCAGCTTCTGGTCCCGCTTCAAGTCCAGGTTCACCAGGCACCGCATCAGGTCGAACCCCGGCGCCGGGATCGTCTTGAGCACGTGCGCGATCCGGCGCTGCGCCCCCTGGTTGGACTGGTACGCCAGCGGCACCACGCACCACAGCAGCTGGATCGGCTCGATGTCGGCGTAGTGGTGGTCGTTCTGCCGCATCTGCTCGATCGCCTCCGCCATCACGCTCTTCTGCGCCGGCATGTCGTCGAACCACGCGTCCAGCATCAGCGTGTCGTCCATGCGCCATCCCCGCGACACGGCCAGCCGCCGCTTCAGGTTCGTCGCCACGATGTCCTTCCCCTTCTTCGCGTACGTCACCCGCGTGCTCCCCTGCACGGGCACCACGCAGTTGGTGTACTGCTGCATCATGTTGATCTGCGTTATCGCCCAGATCCACTGAAACATGTGCGCCGGCAGCGACGGGCTGTCCAGCCCCACCAGCACGTACTCCGGCCCCGTCGACACGTGGTGCATGCTGTGATGCAGGAACGTCTCGTCCACGCACTGCACGTACTTGTTCACCGAGCACATCTTGGCGGGGGTGATGAAGTGCCGCGGGAACTCCAGCCATCGCGTTCGGTTCACCTCGCCGCGCATCGCCAGGAACTCCAGCTCGTCCATGAGCCCGCCCATCTCCGCGTCGTCCGCGCCCGCGCTGCTAGCACCGTCGCCCCGCTCGTCGTCGCTGCTCATCGTCCCTTTTTTTTACACAGGTGTGGTGCTTTGATTCCCAAGGGAGGGGAGGAGGGGTTTTTATTCGTGTCTGGTTTTTTTTATTTTTTTTTTCGCAGGCCCTCATTTAAAAACAATCGCATGGACCACCAGCTCCTCCTCGACCAGGCCAGCATCGTACACAGCTGCATCCAGTACACCCTTCAGGCGAACGCACAGGAGAACTACTGCGACGGCCTTATCCCCCCGCCGGAAAGCCTGTCGCTGCAGGATTGTGACATCCCCGACTCGGTCGACGACCCGCTGCAGATCGTGAGGCATGTTCGCGGCGAAGCCAGGGCGCAGTGGCTCGAGTACGAAGACGACCTCGAATCCATCGCGCAGGAGATTGAAGGGTGCTGCGCCGAGATCAACCGACGCCTCGCCGCCCAGTAAAACAGGGCGCGCCATCTCCGCTGAAACGCGGAAGGAGCGCAACCGCCTGTCGGCCAAGCAGTCGCGCGACGCCAGAGCCGCCTACGTGTGCGAGCTCGAGAGCCACCTCCGTCAGGCGCAGGAGCGCACCATCGTTCTGGAGCAGGAGCTGGAGGCGACGTCTACGAAGCTCGCCGCGCTGCAGCAGGAGGCGGCGAACAACCCGATGATGTTCTTCCTGAACGACATGGTTTGAAAAAAATAAACAAAAAAAAACCCGCCGCCCTCCTCAGAACAAGTACACCGTCCGAATCCCCGTCGGTCCCAGCGCCATCCCCTGCGTCTCCGTGACTCTAAGGGCCGTCAGCATCGCGCGAATCTCGCTGATTTCCTTCAGCAGCCCGGCCCTGAAGCAAGGATCCATTTCCCAGCGCGCGCCGCCGATTCTTTTATACTACCCAATGACGATCCACACGCAATGGATGACCCTCATGCGGCAGGAGGCCAGCGACGCGTTCACGCGCGAGCCGCAGAACGCCACCGAGGCCTCGTTCATCGACGGGCAGATCAAGCTGATGAAGTCGGAGTCCGTGCAGACCTGGAGCCACTTCCTCTACTCGCAGTTCACGTCCGTCGTGATGCGCCACTTCCGCGAGTTCGGCTGCAGGACGGTGGTGCTGGCCTTCGACGACAAGCGGCACGTGCCCCGCGCCAAGGCCATCACGCAGCTCAAGCGGCGCTCGGGGGTGAGCATCATCGAGTTCCACGAGACCGACACCCTCCCCGACGCCGTGCCCGCGTGGAAGGAGGCGATCATGAACGCCCACTTCAAGCACAAGGTCATACGCCTCGTCGTCGACAACGTGCCCCGGCTCGTGAACCCGCCCGCCGGCTGCACGCTCATCACCGACTGGGAGGAGGTGGTGCGCTACGAGTACGGCGAGGAGGGCGAGCCCACCATCTCCGCGGTCGAGCTGCCGGGCGCCAAGGTCGGCGAGGCGGACATCAAGTTCGCCCAGTGGATGCAGCACCTCGCGCGCCCCATGCTGCTCGAGGCCACCGACGGCGACTACATCCCCATCTCGATGGGGCTCAAGACCATCGGCGTCAGCCACCCGATCACCATCCTCAAGGGCTGGCGCGACGACGCGCCTGAGTTCATCGACATCGACCGCCTGCACTCCATCCTGACGAGCGCGTTCCGCGTCGCCGGCCGCGGCAGGATGCAGGAGGGCTGCGAGGTGCAGCTCTTCATCACGCTGCTGGGGCTGGCGGGCACCGACTTCACCCGCAACCTCCCGCTGGTCAGCCCGTCCACCATGTGGGCGGCCCTGCCCGTCGTGGTGCAGACCTTCGCCATGGAGCAGGACCAGCTGCACATCGACGCCTCCCGGGGCAAGCGGCTCGTGGAGCTGCTGTACGCGGAGAAGTTCCCCAAGCACGTCGACCCCTTCTCGCGCAGGAGCATCCACCAGCAGATCCAGGCCTCCAAGCTCGGCGAGCGCACCAAGAACCTCGTCCCCACCGACGGCCGCGTCGCCTGCACGCTCCGGAACATCAACTTCCTCATGGCGTACTGGACCCAGTTCGCGCCGCCCGAGGACATCCGCGAGTACGGGTTCCGCCTGGGCGACGCCGGCGCGGTCGAGTGGGACGATTAGGCACACGCCAGTATATAAACATCGTGCGCGCCCGCAGGGCAACCATGCTGATGGACGACGTCGTTTCGCAGCTGCGCGTGGCCATCGCCCTTGCAAGCGACCCACTGATCGTTCGCCACGACCCCGCGTGCGTCGCAACCGCGTTTGAGCAGGCGTTCCACAGGATAGACGGCCTCCGCGCGTGGGCCGACCACACCGAGACCCCCGTTAGATCGCTGCAGGCGTCGGCCATCATCGACCCGGGGGTCAAGCAGCTCGTGTGGTTCGCGCTCGAGAAGCAGCTCGATCCGTTCAAGCGCCCGCTCCCGCGCATCGTGCAGAAGGACTTCAAGACGTACAGAAACGCGCCGGCGGGCGACGAGCACGAGAACCTCGTCGAGAGGGAGATCAAGGAGACAAACGCGGCGGCCGCGGTCGTGCTGCTGTACTACTACCTCGAGTGGCACCTCGTGCTCATCGTCGCCAACAGCATGACGTCCAAGAAGGGAAGGGATAGGGTCGCAAAAATCGAGGCGGCGATGGCCAGACTGCCGGGGCCGGCGGATCTCCTGGAGTACAGGCACGTCGGCGCGGCGCTGGCGAAGGCGGGCGATGCTGCACGCCGGCTGGCTGCATTGAAGGCGCTGCACGACGCGGGGGCGACGGCCAACCTGATGCTGAACGAGAGCAGAGCTGCAGGGGACGCCCTGCATTACAGAGACAGGAAGACACCCCTGGTTGTCATGTACGCGCGGATGCTGGAGATGTTCACGAGGGACCAGCCCGCGATGTTCTTCGCACTCGCTAGCCCATCGGACCTGAATGCACTGTTCGAGTCCACCAGACTCCAGTACACCCACCTCCACCTCAAGCTGTTCGCCGGGGTCACCAGCACCTTCCACATCTACGACAGCGCGAAGAAGTGGGGCGACATGTACGCGGAGACCCACGTCCAGGCGATGGCGACGAACGGCAACCTGGCCAAGTACACCTTCTTTTTGCAGAAGGTGCTCTCGTCGTCGCCGTACACGGAGGTGCCGGTGGACGGCAACGACCCGTGGCGGGACAAGGCGGTGCCCATGGCCATTCACGACTACAACAGCTCCACGCTCATGGTGGACATCTGCAAGTCGGCAGCGCAGTTGCACAAGCTCCTGAAGTCCCTCCTCTTCTACGCGGCCACCAACCGACGAGTGGACGGAGTCGCGGCTCCAGACCCGCCGCCGGCGCAGACCGCCCTGCTGCTCGCCCAGTTCTTCGCCCAGGACGCGCCAGCGATCACCAGCAATCTCCGAAATCAGGCGAACGCCACGTCGAGGGAGGACAGCGCGTTCGACAGCTTCATCGCGCCGACGCCCACCACGGTCAGGACCGACAACACGCTGCCCATCGCCATCGGGCCCACGCGACCCCAGCACTCCTGCGTGGCCGATTTCCCCTCCTACTACGTGGCGACGGGGGCCATCAACCTCAGCAACGAGAACCACCTGTTCATCTCGCAGCCCGGGGTCGCAACCGACGAGACCGAGGCGACCCTGGAG
>Ga0247835_1002898_pt1 | contig 17144 bp, 10 predicted proteins | sample LaCtaG_3_FD_189912 | JGI IMG/M metagenome (GOLD analysis project Ga0247835, IMG submission 189912) | Freshwater microbial communities from meromictic Lake La Cruz, Castile-La Mancha, Spain - LaCruzMarch2015_13.5m | ecosystem: Environmental > Aquatic > Freshwater > Lake | place: Spain: Castile-La... | reverse complement strand
ATCAAACACGATCGCCGTCAGGTTTCTCGCGGCTTCGAGCGTGACCACGCTCTTGATCAGCACGCCCAGCCGGGCGGCGGCCGAGAGGCCGGCCACCATCGCCGTGGGCGTCGCCAGAATCAGGGCGCTGGGGCAGGCGATGACGAGCATCGCGATCGCCCGGTCGAAGGCGGTGTCGGGGTCGCTCCGCAGGGCGAAGAAGAGCACCACACCCACGAGCATCAGCACCGTCGGCGTGTACCAGGCGGCATACTGATCCACGAGCCGCATGATCGGCGTCTTCGTCCGTTCGGCCTGCAGGATGAGGTCCTTCACCTTACCGAGCAGCGTGTCGGCGCCGGCCTTGGTCACCTCGATGTCCATGGCACCGGTGAGGTTGATCGTGCCACCAAACACCTCATCGCCGGCGATCTTGTCGACCGGCAGTGACTCGCCTGTGATGCTCGCCTGATTGACGGTGCTCGTGCCACCGGCGATCCGGCCGTCCGCCGGGATGTTGTCTCCTGGCCGCACGCGGACGAGGTCCCCCGGCCGCAGGTCCTTCGCCTCGACCATCTCCTCGCCCCCTCCCTCTCGGAGTCGGCAGGCCTTGGTGGGAGAGAGCTTGATGAGCGATTCGATGCTCGCCTCCGCTCCGATCGCAGTCCGCTTCTCGATGAGGCCTGAGACGATCATGAAAAACGCGATTGCCGCGCTCTCCTGATATTTCCCGGTGGCCGCGGCACCGATCACGGCCAAGGCGACGAGCGCATTCATCCCAGCCTCGCCCCGCAGCAGGTCCTGCAAGGCCGACACGACCAGCGGCGCGCCGAGCATCAGCATCGCCAGTGCCGCCGGCAGGGCCGGGTAGAGCTCCTTTTGCCACAGAAACTGGGCAATCACGGAGCAGATCAAGAGGGTGCCGCCCACGAGGGTGGCCCCGATCTGCCAGCGGAGCATCCGGCCACGGCGGGTCTTTTCCGGCGAGACGGCCTCACCGCTTGTGAGGTCGGCCGCGACGGAAGCAGTCGACTCTTCAGAAAACAGGGGGGCAGCGGGGGTCTCTCGTGATGCAATCGACATGCGTGGCCTCAGTGCAATCTCTCGAAAATCTCTCGGAGCAGTTCCAACAGATCGCTTTCAATAGATCGTTCTTCGAATGGTAGCCTCTGCCATCTGCCGCCGCCATCGACACCAGATCAGGCTGCCGGAGCCGGTTTGGCCGGCACGGGCTCTTCATCTGGCGCCCGATCGGCCTTTGCATCGGGCTTTTCGTTCAAACCTTTTTCGGCGTTGGTCGCTGCCTCTTCGTCGGCCTTTGCCGCGGCGGCTGCAATCGTTTCGGCCCGCTCCCGGAGGCTTTTTCCCTCCTCCGCCGCCGACTTCGTGTCGGAGGGCTTGCTGTCAGCCGTATTGTCAGCCGGCGGCAATGACTCGAGCACGCCGGCGAGAAGCTTCAGTGGTGCCACAAGCCGGCGGTCCTCCTGGCCGTAGGCCCGTTCGCGGGCAGCGACCGCCTCTCGCGCAGGCTTCTCGGCATCGCCAGGCCGCTTCTGCGCGGCATAAAACGCCGCGAGCGTATCGAGCGATTCGAGTGTCCGCGGGTGCTCGAGGCCAAGCCGACGGCCGCGGTAGGCAAGGGCCTCTTTATAAAACGCCTCGGCCTCGGCGAAATCCCCCTGCTTGTCGCGGAGCTTGCCGAGCCCATCGATCGTGACCGTCGTTGTGGGATGGTCGTAGCCGAGCCGATTGGCACGGATCGCCAGGGCTTCGAAGGAGAGGCGGTCGGCCGTCTCGAAGTCACCCTCTTCGCGGGCAAGGGCGGCCATCCCGGTGAGCGAATTGGAAGCCTCCAGGCTATCGGCTGGCAGGAGACGATCACGGATCGCGAAGACGCGGCGATAAAGTGTTTTCGCCCGCGTGTATTCAGGGCTCCCCTGCTTGCCGATGGTCACGAGGTTGGCTGCAAGGTTTGACATCGTCTCCGCGACGACGGGGCTGGCTGGACCGGCGAGGTCCCGCCTGATCCGCAGCGTTTCCTCATAAAGCGGAGCGGCAGCCATGCAGTCGCCCTGCCGATTCTTGCAAACCGCCAGATTATTCGTGGCCAGGGCCGTCGCCTCGCTGTCGGTGCCGCTGGCAGCGACAGCGATCTCACGAGCCTTGATCAAGAGCGTGTTCGCCTCGTCGTAGCGGCCCTGATTCATGAGGTTGAGCCCGAAGTTACCGGCAGCGGCAGCCAGTTCGACGCTACTTGGCGGAAAGTGCTGTTGTGCCAGGGCAAGTGCCCGTTGATAAAATTCCCCGGCATCGCCATATCGGGCTGCATCGGAGAGCACCCGGCCAAGCAGTGTGCAGGCCTCGGCGTTGGCCATGTGATCGGGCCCAAACAGCTGCGGTGCCAAGGCGGCGGCCTGTTCGGCCAGCCGGATGGCATCGCGGGAATTGCCTTTCGCCGCGCACGCCTCGGCTGCCTCCACTGTTTCCAGCCAGATTCTCCGTGGGTCGGCCTCCCTGGCCTGAGGGGAGGGTCGCCGGGGACTGCGAAGTGCGAGCCCGCCTCCGATTGCCACCGCGGCGAGCAGGCCGAGGGCCAGCCAGTTTGTCTTCCGCTGCTTCAACTCTTCCATAAAGAATTTCACTTCCTTCTGACTGATTCCGCGACAGACAGCAGCAGCCTACCCTTCCCAAGCCGACACAACAGGCCCCGCGGCGGCCACATCAATTTCTCATGCCAGCCGCCCCGGATGTCTGCCCGGATGGCTTGTCGGACGGTTTTGAAGGCGGGCCACTCTGCCGCAGCGACTCTGCCGCGATCCGCTGGGCGATGGCAAGCTCCTGGCTCACGGTCCGCTCGTCCGGATGGGCGGCGGACAGGCTCTGAAGGCGTCTGGCCACGGCGGCCGCGTCGATGCCGGCTGCGTTTGAATCTGCGATCGTGTCCACCTCGGCGGTCGTGTCTCCTTTGGCGGTCCAGACCTGCACCCGGGCCGCGTCGAGCGGGGTGCTGGCAAGGTTGGCAGCCGCCGCAAACGCCCGACCGACCGCATCACCGGTCGCCTGTGAGTCGCCGACAATCGCGAACCTGAACAAAGCCTGGGCAAGAGCCTGTTCGAAGCTGTCACCCGCGATGCCTTCCACAGCGGCGTACCGCTGTGTCTCGAGCATGGAAGCGGCCCGTGCGAGATCCTCTCCTGCCGCCAGAATCGCCTCCCGGCTCCCGGTTTGCAGTTGGATCCGCAACAGCTCGATTTTCGCCCGCCGCGTGGCGTTGGCCCAGCGTGCCGCATGAGTATAAACCCGCGTAGCCCCATCCATGTCGCCGAGTCGCACGCAGCATTCCCCCATCGCCAACCATGCCATCACATACTCCGGCTCGACAGCGATCGCATCGGCGAGGTGGCGGCGGGCATCGGCGGGACGGGTCGGGGCCAGGGCAAGTCCGGCCACAAAATGCCCTTTCGCGAAGCCAGGCTTCCGTCGGCACGACTCTTGCAGTGGACCGATTGCCGCGGCGGCATCGTGGCGGTCCAGCAACAGATGCGCCCCCAGACCAAAGTGGGGATACCAGGCCCGGGGCTGGGCGACGATCGCCGCCTGCCACATGGCCCGCTCGTTACGATAGTCGGCCGCATGTCGCCACGTGATCACGCCCAGCATGGCAATCAGTGCCGCCCCAATCACCCAGCCTGGCGCAACCCAGCCCCATACGGCCCGGAGCCGACCGCCCACCCGCCCGCGGTTCACCGCCGCCAGGCCGGCAGCCACAACCGCCGCAGGAGCCAGCAGCGGCAGGTGCAGATAGCGATCCGCGACGAGCGAATACTGAAAGAAGCCCTGAGGCACCACAAACAACACCGGCACGAGCAGGCTCACAAATGCGGCCAAGGCCGCGAGCGTGGCCCCCCGGTCATGCCGTCGCACCAGCCAGCCCGCGGCGGCCAGGCCAGCGATAAGCCCAGGCCAGATCCAGGCCGACGCGTCGTTGGGCCGGAGGTCACCGACGGGATACGCAGCCGCGAGATTCACCGGCCAGACGATATCGGAAAGATAGAAGCAAATTGCCCAGCAGGCGTCGAGCACCCGCTCGAGCGGTGGGCCGAGGTCGAGCGGTGTCTGGAGGGTGCGTTCTCGCATGAATTTCATCGCGACCACCGCCGCCAGAGCCGAGACGGCATACAACGGCCACTGCCTGCGAGCGATGGCAGGCAGGCGGTTGGCCAGCGGACGGGAGTCGCCTGTGGCCAGCGGCCGCCACCAGGCTTCGAGAATGCTCAGCAGCGGCGGGAGCATCACGGCGTCTGACTTCGAAAAACAGGCTGCCGCATGGCAGGCGATCGCGAGGGCATACCAGCCGTGGCTCCGCTCGTGGGCCGCCATTGCGTTTCGCCCAAATGCCCCGGCTGCAATCGCGAAGAAGAATGCCGCGACAACAGACTTGTGCTGCGATACCCAGCAGACGGTATCGACGTTGATCGGGTGCACTGCCCAGATCGCCGCCAGCCACCAGCCTCGGGGAAGTCGCCAGCTCGCAGCTGCCCACCAGACCGCCAAGGCCCCACAGGCATGCCAGACGATCATGGCTACCCGAAACCACCGTGGGTCGCCGCCAAACAACCGATACTCAAGCCACACAGCCGTCTGGGCGACTGGATAGTAGTCCATCAGAAACTCGCCCGCCCAGATTCTTGCAAGCCCCCGGTCGCTGTCGGCGATCGTCGGATTCTCAGACACATAATGGGGGTCGTCCCAGAGCCACTCATCCGATGCCGACTGCATGAATGGAATCACCGCCAGCCCGCAGAGAAGCACACCACGAAGCGTCATGGTGATACGCGTGACCGCTGGTCGCATAATGGAACTTCGTAAAAAGGGCAAAGAATGTGCGAGCGGTGAATCATCACAGATATTCGCGAAGCCGATAAAAAAACCGGGGCCGCCTTGCGGCGGCCCCGGCACTACTTTCATGCATCGATCATGCTGAGATCATGCTGGGATCACAGCTCGCTCGAGCCGCCGGCAGCGGTGAGCTTGGCACGCATGCGGCCAACCCACATCTCATCACGGATCTCCTCGAACGCCGAGTCGTCGAGGACGAATACACCGGTGCTCCCGATGCCGCCGACCTTGTAGGCACCAAGCCAGCCGTCACCGCGGTTCCGGCCGCCGTAACCACCGTTGTCGTTCACTCGGCGGCACGAGCCGTCGGCAAACACGATATTGCCATAACCACCGCCGAAGATCGTGGAAGTCCCATTCGGGTGCTGGATCTTCTTCTGCTTGCAGTTCGGCACGATGTCATTGAGCTCGTGCACGAAGCTATTAAAAGAGCCCGTGTAGGGGTTCGAGGTGTTCCCCGTGATGTTCACGCTCGCAGCCGGGCCGTCGCAGAAGCTCTCGACCGTGAAGTCGCCGACCTTGGCCACCTTCTTGCGGCCCGAGGGATCGACGAACTTGTTGATCGTCTCGGCGGAGTTGCGGCCCGAGGCATTGATCGTCGAGTCGGTACCGTCACCAACCCGCGAGGCCCCCATGAGCGGGATCTTGTCGGCAGAGGTCAGCAAGGTGGCATCAGCCAGCATGCCGGCCGACAGAGGACCGTCACCATCGAGCGGGCACTTACTCGGATCTTCAGCACCGGCATTAACAGACGAGTTTCCGGCCTCGGCAGCGGTCGCGGCCGTCGTGACGTTGTTATCACCACGCACAAACTGCCACGAGGTGGCGAAGTTCGTATTGAAACCGCTGTCATACACCGTCTGGTCGGCACCGAAATATTCGGTGCCCGCAATCTGTCCAGTAGTCGTGCCCGAGATTGTAGTACCTGTGTAGCTGACCTGACCCTCCCAACGAACCGTGTTCACACTGCCCGACGCACCGGCGCCTGCGGCATCACAAAACTTCTCATTGATCTTCGACCGGCTGATCGGGTCGAGGCTCTTCGTGGGGTTCGCATACTTGTTGTTCACAAGGTCAGCCACCCAGCCCACCTTCGTGAAGTCGCCGTCACGGAAATGGTCGTAGGCACCTGAACAGAGCCGGCCTTCGGAGTCGGTCGTCGAGAAGTCAATAAAACCCTTACCGTAAGACTGCAGCGTGGCGCCCTGGGCACCAGCCTTGGCAGTGGACTGAACGGCAGCCAAGTTGGGCAGGAGGAGCCCAAGCAGGATGCCGATGATCGCGATCGTCACCAGCAGCTCGACGAGGGTAAAACCCTTGCGAGCGTTGAGAATACTCGTGTGAGTCATTGCAGACTTCCTTTTCACGTTTGTCACGAGGCGCCCAGCGGACACTCCGCCGATCCGACTCGTGTTGGGCGAATGCTACGCGGCGAATGTTTGGTTGCAACCAGCGGAAAATGAGTTTTCGATGAGCGGGCGGAAACTTTATGTCGGGCTCATTTCGCCGGGGTTTCTTGCAAACCCTGCCGGGCATGCGAGACTCTCGTCCGCTGAGCACGACGCCCTTGCACTCACGGCGAATCCTGATATGGCAGACATCCTCGTCACCGGATCCTCAGGGCTGATCGGAAGTGAGGTCGCCACCCACTTCGACTCCCTCGGTTGGCGGATTCACGGCCTCGACAACAACCAGCGGGCAGTCTTCTTCGGCCCATCCGGCGACACGCGTTGGAACCAGGCCCGGCTCGCCACATCGCTGCGTTCTTTCACGCATCACGAACTCGACATCCGCGATCGCGAGTGCGTGCTCCGGCTTGTCGCCGCAATCAAGCCCGCCGCGATCGTCCACACCGCGGCCCAGCCCTCGCACGACCGGGCGGCCGCAATCCCCTTTGACGACTTCGACACCAATGCCGTCGGCACGCTCAATCTCCTCGAGGCCGCCCGACAGGCCTGCCCCGAGAGCCCGTTCGTCCACATGAGCACGAATAAAGTCTACGGCGACGCCCCGAACGAGATCCCGCTCGTCGAGCTTGCCACCCGTTGGGACTACGCCGACACGACGTTTGCCCATGGCATCCCCGAATCGTTTCGCATCGACTCAAGCAAGCATTCGCTCTTCGGGGCCTCGAAGGTGGCGGCCGACGTGATGGTGCAGGAATACGGCCGCTACTTCGGCCTCCCCACCTGCTGCCTCCGCGGCGGCTGCCTCACCGGCCCCGCCCATTCCGGGGTCGAGCTCCATGGATTCTTGAGCTACCTCGTGAAATGCAATTTCGAAGGCCGTCGATACACCGTCTACGGCTACAAGGGCAAGCAGGTCCGCGACAACATCCACGCCGCCGACGTGGCGGCCTTCGTCGAGCGGTTCATCGCCGCCCCGCGGCCGGCGGCCGTCTACAACATCGGCGGCGGCAAGGCCAACAGCTGCTCGATCCTCGAGGCCTTCGAGATGGCGGCCAGCCGCACCGGGAAGCCGATGGATTTCGTCTACTCAGAGCAGGCCCGCGAAGGCGACCACATCTGCTACTACTCCGATCTGCGGAAGATGCAGGCCGACTATCCCGGCTGGTCGCCCAAGATCGGGCTCGCCGAAACGTTCGACCAGATCGTCGACGCTTGGGAACGCAGGCGGCAGGCAACCACCCCATGAACATCCTCGTCACCGGCGGCTGCGGATTCGTGGGAAGCGGCATCTGCCGCGGGCTCGTCGCGCACTTTCCAGGCTGCCGGGTCACGGCGTTCGACAACCTGCGGAGGGTCGGTGCCGAGACCAATCGCGATCCGCTGGCCGACCTGGGCGTTCGAATCGTTCATGGCGACATGCGGATGCAGAGCGATATCGATGCCCTTGGCCCCTTCGACTGGGTGATCGACGCGGCAGCGGAGCCGAGCGTGTTGGCCGGCACGTCCGCCGGCGCCGCGGCAGGCTCGGCGACGACGCCCCGGCAGCTCATCGAGCACAATCTCCTGGGCACGGTCAACCTGCTCGAGGCCGCCGCCCGCTGGCAGGCGGGCGTGGTGATTCTGTCCACGAGCCGCGTCTATTCGATTCCCGCAGTCGCATCGCTGCCGCTGGTCGAAGCGGGCCGCGACCGCGGCCCGGCATTCGTATTCGATACCTCGCAGCCGCTACCACCGGGCGTGGGCCCCGCCGGGATCACCGAGAGCTTCTCGACGGCCGCGCCGGTCTCGCTCTATGGCGCGACCAAGCTCGCGAGCGAAGTCCTCGCCCTCGAATATGCCCACCGCTACGGCACTCCGTGCGTGATCAACCGCTGTGGCGTGATGGCGGGCGCCGGCCAGTTTGGCCGAGCCGATCAGGGGATTTTCAGCTGGTGGATCCGCCAGTGGATCGCGGGAAAGCCGCTCGCCTACATCGGCTTCGGCGGCCGCGGTCTGCAGGTCCGCGACTGCCTTCATCCTGATGACTTGGTTGCGCTGCTCGCCGCGCAGCTTGAGTCGCCCCCGTCGGCCCCCGAAATCTTCAATGTGTCTGGCGGCGCCGCCTCTGCCACGAGCCTCGCGCAGCTCTCGCAGTGGTGCCACGAGCACCTGGGGGACTATCAAGGCGACCAGCCAATCACCGCTGCGGCCGAGACCCGTCCGTATGACCTCCCTTGGGTGGTGCTCGACCATGCGGCCGTCACCTCCCGCTACGGCTGGAAGCCACGCCGCAGTCCGGCCGACATCTTCACCGAAATCGCTGCGGCGGCTTCCAGCGCAAACTCGACTGCCTAGCCGTCGAGGTGCTTTCCTGCGTCGGAACTCGGCGACTGTCGTGCTGTTCAAGTGATTCGGCATCGCCAGCCTCTCAGCCGCACGGGGTTGCCGGGCGGGCTGAACGAGCGTAAGATGTTCTTACCTATGAGAACGACGCTCTCCAGTAAAGGCCAAGTGGTGCTTCCGGCGACCGTCCGGCGGAAACTCGGGCTTCTGCCCGGGGCATGCTTGGAGATCGCCCTGGAAGCGGAGCGGATCGTTTTGGAGCCGATTCGGCCGCGGCCGCCAAGGCCCGTGTTGGGGATCGAGCGGCTCACCGGACTGCCGGTCCTGAAAGCCAGCCCGCGGGCGTTGCCGCTTTCGTCAGGACAAGTCAAGGAACTCTTGGCGGACTTTCCGTGACCTGGCTTTTGGACGTGAACGTTCTGATTGCTGCGCTTGTCGCGGCACACGAGCATCACGACCGCTGTTCGTCATGGCTGGCATCGCTTCCTACCGCCGACCGCCTCGCGACCTGTTCGATCACGGAACTGGGGTTCGTGCGGGTCCTCAACCAGGCCCCTCATCTACGGGTGCCGGTGAAGGAGTCGGTTCAGCTCCTGACCCGGTTTCGAGCGAATCGTCGTCGCATCGTTGTCCGACTGCCCGACGACAACGGCGCCTCGGACCTCCCGCAATGGGTGAAGACCGGCCGCCAGATCACCGACGGCCATCTGGCGGGTCTGGCCGTACGACATGGAGCGCGGCTTACAACGCTCGGCAACGGCATTGCTGGAGCGTTCGTCATTCCCGGATAGTGTCGCCACGCAGATCACCGGCCTAGCGTGCAGGCCAAAAGCGGCGGCACGGCTTCGGGCGTGGGTTTGCCACGGCTCCCCTGGTTCTTGCCCGAGCATGCCAAAAGAAGCGTACGGGATCGTAAAAAGGTAGCGTAGAGATCTTGTAAAAGGTAGCGTAGGGAGCATGCCTCCCCCAAACTACCTGCATCGGATCGTGGACAGCCCTCTTGGTGAACTCCTTGGTGGCCTCACCGCCATTGCCATCGAGGGCCCCAAGGGCGTTGGGAAAACCCGCACAGCCCGGCGGCGGGCTGCCTCGTTTTTCGATCTCTCCGATCCGTCAACGCTCGAACTCGTGAAGGGAGATCCTGCCCGGCTGACGGCGGCCGCATGCCCGGTCGTGATCGACGAATGGCAGTACCACCCCCCGGTCTGGGATGTGGTCCGCCGGGCCGTTGACGATGATCCGACGCCTGGCCGGTTTCTGCTTACCGGCTCAGCCTCGCCGCCCACGCGGTCGTTGCACTCCGGCGCGGGCAGGATCGTGAGACTTCGGATGCGGCCGTTGTCGTTGGCAGAGCGTGGTCTCGTGCGGCCGACGGTGTCTTTGGCGGCGCTGATGACGGGTTCACGGCCCACGGTACGGGGAACATGTCCGTTGCGATTGGAGGACTATGCGCGGGAAGTTGTCGCTGGAGGGTTTCCAGCGCTCAGGCAACTGGCCGGGTCGGTGCGCAAGGTCGCCCTTGACGGTTACCTTGAGCGGATTGTGGATCGTGATGTGCCTGAGGCGGGCCAGACAGTCCGGCGGCCCGATGCGCTGCGGCGTTGGCTCACAGCGTATGCCGCGGCCACTGGCACCACCGCGACTTTCGAGACGATTCGCGATGCGGCCACTGGTGGCTCGACCTCAAAGCCAGCGAAGACGACTGTGATGACCTACCGCGATGTTCTCGAGCGGATATGGATTCTCGATCCGGTCGAGGCCTGGCTCCCCACCCGCAATCACCTTCGCACGCTGACCGCAGGGCCCAGGCATCATCTGGCCGACCCCGCGCTCGCGGCCCGACTGCTCGGTATCGACGCCGATGGCTTGCTGGAGGGTCAGGCTGGCGGACCGGCCGTCCCGCGTGACGGAACGCTGCTCGGAAAACTGTTCGAATCGCTCGTCACGCTCGGGGTGCGGGTGGCCGCCGAGGCCGCCGGGGCCCGCGTGCGTCATCTCCGCACAGCAGAAGGCAGGCGGGAAGTGGACCTCATTGTGGTCCGCGAAGACCATCGGATCGTAGCTTTGGAAGTGAAACTGTCACAGTCTGTCGGCGACGAGGACGTCCGTCATCTCCGCTGGCTTGCCGAGAAAGTCGGATCCGACCTGCTCGATGCCGTGGTGGTGACCACGGGCGGCGAAGCCTATCGCCGCGCCGACGGGATCGCCGTCGTACCAGCAGGCCTACTGGGGCCGTGAGCGGGGGTCGGAAACGAACTCCTTCCCGGCAGTGTTCGGCGCGATACGTGCGGTTCCTCCAACGGGTCGAGCCGGAGGCCGAAGCAAGAGAGTCGAGTTTCCAACTTGCTTCCCGGCAGCACCCCATTTCCTTTGGTCTATCGCGGAACGGCGTCGCGGCGTTCATACACCCTGACGCTGCCGCCCGAGCCATTCGGCCCCTTGAAAACCTGCGCGCGTCGTACGTAATGCCTCGACACAAACTCTCCAAGCTCGGCAAAGGTTTCATGGCCGCCGAGCCGGCGTTCGACAATTTCCTGGCCAAAGACCTGCCAGTCATTGGCCGGAAAACCGGCGTAGCAGACGGCGTCGACAAACAGTCGCGGCCTGTTGCGTTGCATGTCTTCAAGAAACCGTAGTCGGGAGTAGTCACGAAAAGGGCCGGGGACAATCGCTCCCGACAGTTCCACATCGCGAACCGCAGGTCGCCGTCGGGCTTCGATATAAATATCCGATCGCCAAGCCCCCCATACAGCGACCTCGTCATCCGGATCTGACAGATTCGCCACCACACCGGCTTCCGCCGTCGGAGGCATTTGCACTAAACCGGCTAGAACACGATCGTATGCGGCACCCTCCACGAAACACGATCCCCCCAGGCCGCATCGAGAGAGCACGACCAATGGGGCGACGCATGCCAACACCACCCCCACAGCCGACCAGAGCCGCTGCGGCTGGGCCGACAGAATCATTTGCAGGGCAGTGCCTGAAAGGAGCATCAGCGGTAGCGTCAGCAGCATGAGATAGTGCGGAAAGTGGTGGCCTGGTTTGGCGACACAGAAAAACCCGGTCGTCAGGTACACAGCCGCGGCGAAAAGCAGCCAACGACCAAAGCGCTCCGTGCCGCCCCAGCCCAAAACAACGCAACCGAAGACGGCCGTTGCAGTTGTGGCAAAAACCGTTGCGGAAAGAGTCAGAAAAACGGGGCTATCCCAAATTAGGCACGAGACTCGCGTTGCATAGGTCCGCTCCGAGGCACTGGGATTGCCGTATGCCAGGCACCCATCGACATACATGTGCCACATGTCGCCAAAGAATCCCGCCCACCACACCAGTCCAACAATGGCGATCGGCACAACACATCCCCCGCTTCCAAAAGAGATGAGCCTCGCAAGTCGATTCTGTCTCGACGACGACGTCACCATGGCGGCGGTCGCAATCACACAACTCATGACGAGCGCCATCGGCACCGCCTGCAGCTTGGCAAATGGCACGGCACCCGCAAGCACCCCGGCGAACAAAAGCCACCATCTGCGTCGACATTCCGCAACGCCCCCCTGCAGACCATACGCTGCCGCACAGCCGCAGCCCGCCATAAGCACCAGCGGCACGTTCTCGCTGGAGAGATGAACGAAGTCTGGATGGCCCGTCCGACTGAGAAGAAGTGCAGCCGGCATGGTCGCAAGCCGCCCCGGAGACTCGCCGCAGACGATGCGGATCGTGCCATAGGCGAGGCCGACCACTGCGATCTGGAGGCCCATCGCGACAGCATGCGCTGTCGCATAATCGAGCGGCGCTCCACAAAACCCGAGCAGGGTAAGCAGCCAGGGTGTCAGTGGGCCGCTGGTGCCGCTACTCGTCGCCCGCCAAGGCACGATGTCAAGTGTATATCGCCACGCGTTTGCAAGCCACAGCCCCTCGTCGGGGTTGAGTGGTCGGTCGACTTCCAGCCACTCCCAACGGCCGGCAACAAGCACGGCGGCCAGCGCGAGACAGAAAGCAGGGGGCGAGCACAACGCCTTCAGCCAGGTCGTACCGAAACCCTGATCACGCTTCTTGAAGTCAGGCTTCGACTCATGCTTGGAGTCAAGCTTGGGCGGGAGAAACGCGGCCCCATACGCAACCAATTGGACAAGGGCCGCTGCAGCAGTCGCCATACCGCACTCCACACGAGGTACTTATTCTTATGCTACTACCCCCCCACTATAACCCCCTCCCTGAGGAACTCTGCGACCGGCAGTCCGTGAGTATTGTGTGTGGATGGTTCGGGCGACGTGCAGACCGAGCCTGCCGCCGTAGACTTGAAGTTCCCCACATGCTCTGAGTCACCATGTCCGACGTTCCAACACCAGACACTCGGGTACACCACACGCCCCAGGCGGCAACTGCATCCCCCGCTGACCGCGCTGAGCCGGTAGCCCTGTCGTTGCTCTCGGTCGTGATCCCCGCCCGCGACGAAGCGGGCTGCATCGCCTCGACGGTCGAGCACCTCCACCTCGAACTCTCGCTCCACAAGATCCCGCACGAGATCATCGTGGTGGACGACGGCAGCACCGACGCCACCTGGCCGATCCTCGAGGCGACTGCCGAAAAGATTCCGGCGCTTGTGCCGGTAAAAAACCCCGGCCCTCACGGCTTTGGCCGGGCGATCCAAAAGGGGCTCGCCACTGCGTCGGGCGACGCGCTGGTGATCATGATGGCCGACGAGAGCGACGACTGCCGCGATGTCGTCCGCTACTGGAACACGCTTCGCGAGGGCTACGACTGCGTCTTCGGCAGCCGATTCATGAAGGGGGGCGGCACGATCGACTACCCCTGGCTCAAGTGGGTGCTCAATCGCCAGGCAAACCTTTTCATTCGGCTGCTGTTTGGCATCCGACTGAACGACACCACGAACGCCTTTAAGGCCTACCGCCGCGAAGTGATTGAGGGCTGCCTGCCGATCCTCTCCCCCCACTTCAATATCACAGTCGAACTGCCGCTCAAGGCGATCGTCCGCGGCTACTCGTGGACCGTGATCCCGATCACCTGGCGGAACCGTCGCTCGGGCGTGGCTAAGCTCAAGATCCGCGAGATGGGCAGCCGCTATTTCTTTATCGTGGCCTACATATGGTTGGAAAAATATTTCAGCCGCGGGGATTATCGTAGGGGTACGCGGCCCTGAGCCGGCCCCTCCCCTCTGCATCCGAGCGATGCGTTCCACGAGATGTATTTCGTGACATTCGACGACACACTCCGGACGGCCGCCGCGATTGCGGGCCTTGTGCTGCCTGGCTTCACGGTCGGCCGGATGCTCAGGCTTTCGGCACCGCTTTCCGTGGCCATTCCGTTTTCAGCGGTTCTGCTCTCACTGGCGGTGCTGGCGTGCGATGCCATCGGTGGCTCGATCGGCATCATCCCGGTTGGCAGCATGCTGATTGCAGGCGGGATCATCGCAGCCGTCGTTACGAGCCTCCGCTCCACGGCTGATTCTAATCCCCTGCCGTTCGATCCAGCGCCGCGTCTTCAAGCCCTGCCCGCGGTGGTGTGGGCCGCCGCCGCGGCTGGCGTGATGGCGACTATGCTGGCCATCGCCGCCAGGCTGACCGTGTTTCCACTGACCGGCTTCGACACCTGCTGGCGCTGGGAAAACCTCGCCCGGCTATTGCTTACGCACGAGTCGCTCGCCTTCTATCCACCGCGGTCCTCGGCCGATTTCGCGATCTATCCCTATGCCGACGGCATCCCGCCCCTGGTCGCGAACACCTACTGGTGGCTCTACGCCTGCCTGGGTCGCCCGGTGCCGGGTTTGACCACGCCCCTTGTGCTATCGCAGTTCGCGATCGCCGGAGCACTCGTCTGGCAGGCGGCGCGGGAACTGTGGGGTCGTGAGGGGGGCTTCGTCGCCGTCTGGTGCCTGCTCATGACGCCGCTCTTCGTCGATGCCGTTGCCATCGGGCAGGAGACGGGCTGGACGGCGATCGCGGTCGCCGGACAGATCGCCTACGGGCTTGAGGCACGGAGGACGGGACGCCCTGGTGCGGCGATCGCGGCCGGTTTCTTCGCCGGCCTCGCCTGCCTGGCCCGTGACTACGGCCCCGCCCTTGCCATCGGCGGATTGCTCCTGCTCGCAGCAGCAGCCCAGTCCCGCCGGCTGCTTCCTTGGTTCATCGCGACCGCAGCAATCATCGGATTGCCTTGGTACATCCGCAACTGGCTGCTCACGGGCAATCCACTTTATTCCAATCCCGGCTCTCTCGGCCTGCCCGTCAACCCGGTGCATGCCGCGATCATTCATCACTACACCACGATCCTTGGCTTCACGAACTTTGACACGGCAAAGTGGCTGCGTCTGGCTGGCATCCTTGCCGGAGGCGGGATCGTGCCGCTCGTCATGGGCGGTACCGGCTTCGGGCGATCGCTGCGGGCACTCTGGCCGCTGCTTGTGACGGCATTGGTGGTCGCGGCTCTCTGGGCCTGGTCGGTCGGCCACACCGCCGGTGGCCTGCGGTATAGCGTTCGTGTCCTGGCTCCGACCTGGGTCCTTCTGGCGATCGCCGCGGGATCGCTGGCCGGCCCACTGGCTCGCTGGCTCGCGGCCGGCCCAATGCTTGCTCGTGCCGGCATCGCTACCCTCGTGATGCTCACTGGCTTCTGGTCTACCCTCTCGGCCGTGGCCCATCCCTACACGATCGACGAACTGCCGGCGGCGGCGCTCCGCCGACGTCCTGATCCGATCGACACCGCATGGCACTGCGACGCTCTCCTCGAGGCGCTCGAGCAAAGCGGCATCCCCAGCTGTCGCCTGCTCACCGACGATGCCTACATGGCGGTCGTGGCGCAGCGACGGCAGTCGCGGTTTGTACCGCTGATGGTCTGGGATCCGGCAGTGGCCTTTCTGTTTGCAGAACCCTGCGATCTCGACGCCTGCCGGAAACGGCTGGCAGCGCTCAACGTGCGGCTGGCCTTCATTCCTGCCCGATCAATGACCTGGAGCTATCTGTCGGGCGTGCCCTTCTTTGCCACCGACCATCGCTCATGGAAACGCCTCTATGAGTCTGAAGGCTTCGCGGTCTGCCAGATGCAGATGGTGGGGGAGCCATGAGGGCGAGCCTGCCGCCGTTTGGGAAGGCTGCCCTACTCATGTGCCTGGCGGTGGCCGCCTACGCCCCCGCGTTGTCGGCAGGCTTCATCTGGGATGACGACCTTCATCTACTCGATCACGTGGCAATCCGGCCGAACGGGCTCTATCGGGTGTGGTTCGAACCCGGTTACGGAATGTTCTGGCCCGTCACGTTCAGCACCTATTGGCTGGAGCACCGCTGCTTCGGCCTCGACGCCCGTATTTTCCACGCCACGAATCTGGTGTTTCATGCCGTGAATGCCGTGCTCGTCTGGCACGTCTTGCTGAGATGGCGGGTGCCGGCCGCCTTTCTCGCGGCCGCTATTTTTGCCGTGCATCCGCTGAACGTCGAGACGGCGGCCTGGGTGGCCCAGAGAAAGGGCCTGGTCTGCATGCTCTTCATGCTCACCTCGATGCTGCTTTGGCAGAGGTTTCTCGACCGCGGTGGCCGCGGCTGGCAGGTCGGTTCGGCGGTTGCCTTTCTCGCCTCCATGCTGTCCAAGGGGGCGAGCGTGACCCTGCCGGCCGTGCTGCTCCTACAGACACTGCGAAACCGCGGCCGGCTTGGCTGGCGGGACGCGGCAAACCTCGTGCCGCATGGCCTGGTCGCGATCGGGATGGCGGCCTCCGAGTGGCGGCATCATGTCGGCGACGTCGTCGGCGACGATCCTGTCCGGCCGGAGGGGCTGGCAGCCGTTGCCAGTAATTTCGGCTGGGTCGTGGGTTTCTACTTCTGGAAGACACTCTGGCCTTTCAATCTTTCGTTTGTGTATCCCCGCTGGCCGCTCGAACCCGGCCGGCCGCTCTTTCATCTGGCAAACATCCTGCTTGTGGCCGCATGCCTCGTGATGCTGCGCTTTCGCCGCACGTGGGGGGGGCCGGTGCTGATCGGCGTCGCCGCCTATCTGCTGCTTCTCTTTCCGGCCTGTGGATTCGTGAAGTTTTATTTTCTGGCCTACTCCTGGGTCGGAGACCACTACCAATATCTTGCGATGCCCGCTGCACTGACCTTGATCGTGTCCGCGGCGACCCAGGTAGGGGCGGCCATAACAAAGGGAACGGGCAGGAAGGGACAGCTGGCCCTTTCGGCTCTGGCGGCGGCGGTTGTTGTCCTGCTCATGCTGCTGAGCCAGCAGCGAACGATGCTCTATCGGGATGTCGAAAGACTCTGGCTCGACACGCTCGCCAAAAGCCCCGGGGCATGGATGGCACGGCATAATCTCGCCCTCCATTACTCATTCTTAGGTAGGCATGCCGACGCGCTCGATCAGTTCGAACGGTTACTTGCGCGGCCCGAATATCCTCGCCATTGGCCTAAGGAGGACTCGAAGATCCTCACCAACTACGCAAACGCCTTGAACAGCAGCGGCCGAGAGAGCGACGCCGAAAAGGCTTTTCGAAAGGCGATCGAACTCGACCCCGCGTATCCGAAGCCT
>Ga0247835_1002873_pt1 | contig 17273 bp, 11 predicted proteins | sample LaCtaG_3_FD_189912 | JGI IMG/M metagenome (GOLD analysis project Ga0247835, IMG submission 189912) | Freshwater microbial communities from meromictic Lake La Cruz, Castile-La Mancha, Spain - LaCruzMarch2015_13.5m | ecosystem: Environmental > Aquatic > Freshwater > Lake | place: Spain: Castile-La... | reverse complement strand
CAGTGCGCCGCCGGAACTTGGCGGCGTGGTCTCGGCAGTCAAAGCCGCGGTGGGGTCAAGCTTCAACGGTTTGGGTTCGTCGCTGTTCGCAATGGTCGCGATCGCCGCGTCCTACCTCGACCTCGGTACGGACCTGGCGGGCACCGGTATCACCGCCGAACAGGCAGGTGCGCTCCTGAGTGCCGGGGATTCCGCGCCGATCGGCCCGGCACTGGACCCGGCCCGCACGCAGTGGGTGATCTCCGAGGCGACCTCCAGTGTGCTCGAGGCGGCGGACGCGATGAATGTGCTGATGGCACTGATTGCCCTGGGTGCCGCCGCGGCCGTGCTGGTTCTGTTTCGGCGCACATCACCGCATTGACGTGGGCAGACCCCCGCAGCTAAGGTTTAGGAGCAACCTCAGCAAAATTTCAGCTATTCGCGGTCACGGGAGTAATCGATGTCGGTCAAGCGGTCGGGTGCGCGCGCTGGAGCAGCAGCTTTCGCCGTCGGCCTTGCACTTTCCTCGGCACCCGGCGCGGGGATCGCTGCCGCAGCCCCCAGCGAAGACGACTCCTCGTCGGTGTCGGCGCCGAAGTCGGGTGGTCCAGCAAACCCAACGAGAGCGTCGGGATCCGGTGATGCGGAGCAGTCACCGGCACCCGGCAGGCGGGCTACGCGGCGGGGCCTGAGCCCGGCGACGGACCCGGCCGCGAGCGCCGAGCCGATCAACGCGCGGCCACTGCCCGCGCCGCGGCGCACCCGGCCCGCCGATTCGGACCCCACGGCCACCCCGGCGATCACCGGCAGCCTGCCTCAGCAGGCGTCGCCGACCGCGGCGGCCGCCGCGAGCAGTCCCGTCGGCCCGGGAAACCTCCCGTCGGTGTTCACGCCGTCGCTTCCGGCACTCACCCCGGCAGCCGCGATCGCTTCCGCGCTTCCCGCCCGCACACCGGCCCGGGCTGTGCGTGCCACGCGCACCGCGCAGGCCGCCACGGTCCGGCCCGCGGCCGACCCGGCGTTGGCGATGGGCACGATGCTCGCCGGGTTCCTCACCTCGTCCACCAACTGGGTCTCCGGGTTGCCGGCCAATCCGGTCAGTGACTTGCTCGAAGGCGCACTGCTGCTGGTCCGCCGGACGCTGATCAATCTGTTCCCCGAGCTGAATCCCGGACAGACAACCGGCCAGGGCGCAACCACGGCCACCGGCGCGTACTACACCGACGCGGAATTGCGCGACTATCTGCTGGGCCTGGCCATGCAGCAGTACGGCAGCCTCTTCGGTCAGACCGTCCCGGTGTACGGCAACGGCGGACCGTGGCCGGACTACTACTACCTCAAGATGGACGGTGTCCTCCCCAGCACTGGGACCACCTCGGGAACCAACACTCAGGTCAACGGTGTCGACGAGGCAGACTTCGTCGAAACCGACGGCCAGTACCTCTACGTTGCCCACAACGGGCAGTTGCAGATCGTCGGCGCCGACCTGACAGTCGCCTACCAGACGTCGCTGTCCGGAAACGTCGTCGGCCAGTTCCTGGCCGGTGACCGGCTGACGGTGATCACCCAATCGGGCTACAGCTGGTACGGCCCCATGGTGCGGATGGCCTGGGGCCCGTGGTGGGCGATCGACCCGCAGACCACGGTGACGGTGTACGACGTCACCGATCGAACCGCGCCGACGGTGGTGACGCAGACGATGTTCGACGGTCGCTACCAGGAGGCGCGGTCCGTCGACGGTGTGGTGTACCTGGTGCTGCAGCGGGGATTGGATCTGCCGGCGCCTAGCTACACCGATACCCCGGTCACGCCGGATACTTCTGAGCCTGTCGACGGCCAGGCCGACCTCCTCATGAAGCCGGGGCGCTGGGAACCCACCATCACCGCCTACCGGACCTATGAGACCTGGGACCAGTACGTTGCGCGGGTGGGCGACGAGATTGTGGGACTGTCCCTGCCGCACGCCTACAGCGTTGATGCCGAAGGGACTTCGGTAGACCTCGGCGTCGTCGCCGGTGCAACCGACATCGTGCGCCCGCACACCGGAGGCGCGCAGTCGGTGCTCACACTGGTGTCGGTGGACTCGTCCTTGTCGGGTTCGGCCTTCGCCGACAGCGTGGGCGCCATGGTGGCCTCCGGGAACAACACCGTCTACATGACCCAGGGCGCAATGTACGTGGGCACTCAGGAGTACCAGTACACCGATACCGGGTCGTCCGACAACACCCGCATCGACCGGTTCGTCATTGCCGGCACGCAGGTCGCATGGCAGGCCAGTGGTGTGGTCTCCGGCACCCTGCTCAATCAGTTCGCGATGGAAGAACACGACGGCTACCTCAATGTCGCGACGCACACCAACGCTTCCCAGTTGATCAACGGCACCTGGACCACTCGGAACGACAACGGTGTCTACGTGCTCGACACCGCCGGTGACACCCTCGACGTGGTAGGGAGCCTCACCGGTTTGGCGCCGGGCGAGCATCTGTATGCGGCCCGGTTCGTCGGGGACACCGCATACCTGGTCACCTTCTTGCAGACCGATCCGTTGTTCGCCATCGATCTCAGTGATCCGACTGCCCCCACCCTGCTGGGCGAACTGATCATTCCGGGCTTCTCCAACTACCTGCAGTCCGTGGGTGAGGGTCTGCTGCTGGGCATCGGTCAGGAGCGCGAGGCCGGCAGTTGGAACACCAACGTGCACGCCACGCTGTTCGACGTGAGTGATCCGACGAAGCTCACCGAGATCACCCGGCAGTTCCTGACCGAAAACACCCAGTGGTCGTCCTCGGATGCGCAGTTCGACCACCACGCGCTGCTCTACTCCGCCGAGGACGGGCTACTTGTCGTGCCGGTCTACGCCAGCGGCTACGACCCGCAGACCGGTGTCTACCGGTCCGAGCAACTACTGAAGGTCATGCGCATCACCGCGAGCGGGATCGAAGTGCTCGGCGAGATCCGCACCGATCAGTCGGTGTTCCGGACCGTGCGCATCGGCGACGTGCTCTACGCGATCTCCGACTCGTCGGTGACGGCCTACAACATCAGCGACCTCACCCAGATAGGCAGTAGCGCCGCGCCGGCCTTGGTCTAACCTCAGGGGGGAACGAGGGGGTCGACGGGTGGAACTGATAGCCCCGCTGGATCTGATGTTCCTGCTCAGCGAATCACGCGAACATCCGATGCACGTCGCCGGGCTGCAGGTCTTCGAGCCGCCGGAGGGCGCCGGACCCGAGTACGTCCGGGACATTTATCAGGATCTGGTCGTGCGCGACGATGTCAGCCGGACCTTTCGGAAGCACCCCGCCGAACTCCTGGGCGGCGTCGCCAACCTCACCTGGGCCTTCGACCGCGATCTCGACTTGGAGTACCACCTGCGACGCTCGGCGCTGCCGTCGCCCGGCCGGGTGCGTGAATTGCTTGAGTTGACCTCGCGGTTGCACGGAACGCTGCTCGACCGTCACCGTCCGCTGTGGGAAACCCACCTCGTCGAAGGACTCAACGACGGCCGCTTTGCGGTCTACACCAAGATCCATCACGCCCTCGTCGATGGCGTCAGCGCCATGCTGATGATGCGACGGGCCTTGTCTGCCGACCCGCAGAACCGCGACATGCGAGTTACCTGGGGCACCAATGAGCGTCCGCGGGCTGACGCTAGCCCGGGTTCATCCCTGCTCGGCGATCTCGCGCAGCTCGGCCGGTCGGCTGTCGGCTTCGGCCCGTCGGTGCTCAACCTCGCCCGCAGAGGCTTCATGGAGCAGCAGTTGACGCTGCCGTTCGGCGCACCGAGGACCATCTTGAACGTTCCGATCGGCGGCGCGCGGCGCTGCGCGGCGCAGTCTTGGCCGATGGAACGAGTGATGGCGATCAAGAAAGCCGCCGGCGTCACCGTCAACGACGTCGTCTTGGCCATGTGCGGCGGGGCGCTGCGGGCGTACCTGATCGAGCAGAATGCGCTCCCCGATAAACCGTTGATCGCGATGGTGCCGGTGAGTCTTCGCGACGACGCCAACTCCGGTGGCGGTAACCAGGTGGGAGCGTTGCTTGCCAGTCTTGCCACCGATCTGACTGATCCGGCGAAGCGACTTGAGTCGGTGAGCGCCTCAATGCGCAGCAACAAAGAGGTGTTCGCGCAGCTACCCAAAGCACAACGAATGGCACTGTCGGTCTTCAACGTCGCGCCACTGCTGCTGGGCGCTGTCTCGCCCGCGCTGGGGGCGGCCGCTCCACCATTCAACCTGGTGATTTCGAATGTGCCTGGTTCACGGGATCCGTTGTACTGGAACGGCGCTCGGCTGGATGGCAACTACCCGTTCTCGATCGCACTGGACGGCCAGGCGCTCAACATCACACTGTCCAACAATGCCGACAACCTCGACTTCGGTCTGGTCGGGTGCCGACGCAGCGTGCCGAGCCTGCAACGTCTGCTCGGTCACCTTGAAGATTCACTGACCGATCTCGAGAGCGCAATGGGAACAGTGCCTAAGAAACCGGCCGCCAAGAAACCAGCGGCGCCCCGTCGCGGCCCCACCTCGTCACCCAAGCTCGCCCGCTGAAAAGTGACCGAGCGTTCGTTCTTCACCGTCGAGGCTGACATGCCGGGTGCCCGCGGACGCAGTGGGGTCATCCACACCCCGCACGGAGATATCCGCACGCCGGCATTTGTCGCGGTCGGCACCAAGGCGACGGTTAAAGCGGTGCTGCCCGAGACCATGCGCGAACTCGGCGCCCAGGCGGTGCTGGCCAACGCCTACCACCTGTACCTGCAGCCGGGCCCGGACATCGTCGCCGAGGCCGGCGGGCTGGGGCGGTTCATGAACTGGGCGGGACCGACGTTCACCGATAGCGGCGGATTCCAGATCATGTCGCTGGGCTCGGGGTTCCGCAAGGTCCTCATGGCGGACGTCGACCGGGAGCAGGCGGATAACCTGGTCTCCAAGGGCAAGCAGCGCCTGTCCCACGTCGACGACGACGGTGTCACCTTCATCAGCCACCTCGACGGTTCCACTCACCGGTTCACCCCGGAGGTGTCCATCGGAATCCAGCACCAACTCGGCGCGGACATCATCTTCGCCTTCGACGAACTGACGACTCTGATGAACACTCGCGCATACCAGGAAGAGTCGTTGGCCCGCACCCAGGCGTGGGCTGTGCGCTGCCTGACCGAGCATCGCCGGCTCAGCGCGTCGGCAGTACCGAGCGGATCGACGCAGGCGTTGTTCGGCGTCGTGCAGGGCGCGCACTACGAAGATCTTCGCCGGCAGGCCTGCCGCGGACTGGAATCGATCGTCGACGCCGACGACCGCGGATTCGACGGATACGGCATCGGGGGAGCGCTGGAGAAGGAGAACCTGGCCACCATCATCGGCTGGTGCACCGAAGAGCTACCCGACTCCAAGCCGCGGCATCTGCTTGGCATCAGCGAGCCCGATGACCTGTTCGCCGCCATCGCCGCCGGTGCGGACACCTTCGACTGCGTCTCACCGTCACGAGTGGCACGCAATGCCGCGGTGTACTCGCGGGACGGCCGGTACAACATCTCCGGTGCCCGATACCGCCGGGACTTCACCCCGATCGACGCCGAGTGCGACTGCTACACCTGTGCGAACTACACCCGCGCCTATATCCACCATCTGTTCAAGGCCAAGGAAATCCTTGCCGCAACGCTGTGCACCATCCACAACGAGCGGTTCATCATTGCGCTGGTGGACCGGATCCGGGAGGCGATCGGCGCCGGTGACTTCGGGGAGTTACGGGATGACTTCCTGGGACGGTATTACGGCAGACTGGCCAGATGACCGCAACCCCGCAGACGCTGCTGCGCGACCTGCTCGAACCCGGCCACCGAGCGCACCCCTATCCGATTTACCGGCAGTTACGGGAGCACGGGCCGCTGCAACTGCCGGATTCCAACCTGGTGGTGTTCTCGTCGTTCGCCGACTGTGACGAGGTTCTGCGTCACCCGTCGTCGTGCAGCGACCGGCTCAAGTCCACCGCCGCCCAGCAGGCGATCGCTGCCGGGCAGGAAGCGCGGCCATTCGGCACGCCAGGCTTTCTGTTCCTCGATCCGCCCGATCACACCCGGCTGCGCAAACTGGTCAGTAAGGCGTTCTCGCCCAAGGTCGTTCGCGGACTTGAGCCCGATATCGCCACGCTCGTCGATGGGCTGCTGGACAAGGTGGGTGCCGAGGGTCGGTTGGAGGTCATCGCTGATCTGGCCTACCCGTTGCCGGTTGCGGTGATCTGCCGCCTCCTCGGCGTGCCCATTGAGGATGAGCCCAAGTTCAGCTGGGCCTCGGCCCTGCTTGCCCAGGGTCTCGACCCGTTCATCGCGTTCACCGGGCAGCCGCAGGGTTTCGAGGAACGATTGGAGGCCGGCCTGTGGCTGCGCGGTTATCTGCGCGATCTGCTGCGGCTACGGCGCGCGGATCCGGGCGAGGACCTGATGTCGGGTCTGATCGCGGTCGAGGAGGCCGGGGACCAGCTCACCGAGGAGGAGATCGTCGCCACCTGCAATCTGCTGCTCATTGCCGGCCATGAGACGACGGTGAACCTGATCGCTAACGGGGCGCTGGCACTGCTGCGCCATCCGGAGCACTGGGCGGCCCTTGGGCAGGATTCCAGCCGCGCCTCGGCGATTATCGAGGAGACATTGCGCTATGACCCGCCGGTGCAACTGGTCTCCCGCGTCGCGGGCGAGGATATGAGCATCGGCGAGCAGGGTGTTCGAGTTCCCAAGGGCGACACCATGCTGCTGCTGTTGGCGGCCGCTCATCGCGATCCTGCGGTGATCGAACGGCCGGATGAGTTCAACCCCACGCGGGACTCGGTCCGCCACCTCGCGTTCGGGCTCGGCCCGCACTTCTGCCTCGGCGCGCCGCTGGCCCGGTTGGAGGCGACTGTTGCGCTCTCCGCGCTGACCAAGCGGTTCCCGAACGCCCGACTTGCGAAGGAACCCGCCTACAAACCCAATGTCACGCTGCGCGGTGTGGCCGACCTGGTTGTCGCGGTGTAGTTTTCGCGCATGAAGATTCTGTTGGTCGGTGCGGGTGGGGTCGGTTCGGCGTTCTGTGCGATCGCGAAACGACGTGACTTCTTCGACCAGATCGTGGTGGCCGACTATGACCACGTCCGCGCCCAGCAGGCGGCTAATGCCGTAGCCGACGCACGTTTCACTGCCACGGCTGTCGACGCGTCGTCGGAGGAGGCGGTCGCGACGCTGGTTCGCCAGCACGGCATCACCCATGTGATGAACGCCGTCGATCCGCGGTTCGTGATGCCGATCTTCAACGGTGCCCTGGCCGGTGGGGCGGACTACCTGGACATGGCGATGAGCCTTTCGCAGCGCCATCCGGACAAGCCCTACGAGTTGACCGGGGTAAAACTCGGGGATGAGCAGTTCGCCGCGGAGCCGCAGTGGAAGGCGGCCGGCCGACTGGCACTGGTCGGCCTCGGTGTGGAACCGGGGCTGGCCAACGTCTTCGCTCGCTACGCGTCGGACAACCTGTTCAGTGACATCGACGAACTCGGCGTGCGCGACGGGGCCAACCTCACCGTCGAGGGCTACGAGTTCGCCCCGTCGTTCTCCATCTGGACCACCATCGAGGAATGCCTCAACCCGCCTGTGATCTGGGAGAAGGATCGCGGCTGGTTCGTCACCGAACCCTTCAGTGAGCCTGAGGTTTTCAACTTCCCCGACGGCATCGGTCCGGTGGAGTGCGTCAACGTCGAGCACGAGGAAGTCCTGCTGATGCCGCGGTGGATCGACTGCAAGCGGGTGACATTCAAGTACGGCCTCGGCGAGGAGTTCATCGACGTGCTCAAGGTGCTGCACAAGCTAGGACTGGACCGCACCGAGGCGGTGAAGGTCGGCAGCGACAAGGGCGCCGTGGAGGTCAGCCCGCGCGATGTGGTCGCGGCGTGCCTGCCCAACCCGGCCGCGTTGGGCCCGCAGATGAAGGGCAAGACCTGTGCTGGGCTGTGGGTGACCGGCACCGGCAAGGACGGCCAGCCCCGATCGACCTACCTCTATCACGTCGTCGACAACGAATGGTCGATGGCCGAGTACGGACACCAGTGCGTGGTGTGGCAGACGGCGATCAATCCCGTTGTGGCGCTGGAACTTCTGGCCAATGGCACCTGGAGCGGTACCGGTGTGCTCGGGCCGGAATGCTTCGAATCGGAACCATTCCTGGAACTGCTGACCGCCTACGGCTCGCCGTGGGGGCAGATGGAGCTACCTGCCTGAGCTCAGCCCGGCTGGTAGATCCATGGCTGTCGCGGCAGTAGCGCCGGGTCGAAGCGCTCGAGCAGTTCGGTCATATCGGTCGCCGGCCAGCCCAGGGATTCGGTGATCAGCGTCCACGCCCGTGCGACACCGAGTTCGCCGAGGGTAACCGCTCCGTCGCGTTTGGCCAGCCGCCTGCCGTCGGCGTTCAGCGCCAGCGGAACGTGGGCGTAGACCGGCTGCGGATAGCCAAGCAGCCCGGCCAGATAGGCCTGACGGGGCGCGGACGTCAGCAGATCATCGCCGCGCACCACCTGGTCGATCCCGGAGAGTGCGTCATCGACAACGACGGCGAGGTTGTAGGCCGGCACCCCGTCACCCCGGCGCAGCACGAAATCGTCGACCACGCCGGTGTAGCTGCCGTGCACCAGGTCATCGACGGTGTACGCGGTGGTCTCCGCACGCAGTCGCAGCGCCGGTGGGCGGCCGACGTCGCGTTGGGCTGAGCGCTGCGCGTCGGTCAACCCACGGCAGGTTCCCGGGTAGGCGCCTTCGGGGGCGTGCGGGGCCCGCGGCGCGTCGAGGATGTCCTTTCGGCTGCAGAAGCACTCGTAGAGCAGTCCGCGCCCGGTGAGGCCGGCGATCACCTCCTCGTAGCGTGCCCGGTGCGCGGACTGGCACTGGGGCTCCTCGTCCCAGGTGACCCCGATGGCGGAGAGGTCGGCGAGTTGGCGGCCCGCCATGTCGGTGTGGGTGCGCTCGTCGAGGTCCTCGACGCGAATCAGGAATCTCCGTCCCGTTGAGCGCGCGAACAACCAGGCGAGTGCTGCCGTGCGCAGGTTGCCGAGGTGCAGATCCGCCGACGGACTGGGCGCGAAGCGGCCGGCACCGGTCACGGTGTGCAGAGGTGGCGAATGCCAGGGGACGTGACCGGTCATGTGTGACGAATCTACGACGTGATGGGCCAACTCGGGGTCGTGACCTGCGGATCCGACCTCCGCGGCTCGCAGCCGGTACCATCGTTTCTCAGGAAACGTTAAGGTAGTCAGGTGGCGAGCCGAAGGGGCAGTTGCGTGTCGAAACACCGCCGTATCCGGCCTTACGCCTGGCTGGGGACTGCCGCGGTCACGCTGGGGCTGGGCGCAGGAATGGTCGGTGGAACCGCCGTTGCCGTCGCGGACGTCGGTGCCGACGCCGGTTCGTCGCACAACAGCACTTCAGAAGGCACTCCCTCAGCAGGCACCCCCTCGGGAAGCGCCGCCTCGGAAAGCACCGTCCGCGGTGCGACCCCACGCCAATCGCGTGCGGTGGCGGGGCGTGCGAATAAGGTCAGCGCACCGGTCAGATCGTCGGTGCCCGCCGCGGCCGCGGCCAGTTCGTCGGTGCCCGCGGCAGATGTCGCGGTTACGGCGCCGCCCACAAACGCGGCCCTCACACGGCCTAGCGCCCGTCGCACTGCCGCCGGCCCCGGCCGGTCCGCCTTGTCCGCTCTTGCCCCGCTTCCTGCGCTTCCTGCGCTTCCTGCGCTGGCCGCGCAGTCGGCGTTGCCCGCTGTGCAACCGGCCTCCGCACTGCCGGCAGCGGCACCGCCCCCGCCGGGAGCGGACCCGTCCTACAACATGGCGTCCTACCTGCCGGCGGATCCGATCGTGCCGGGCACCAAGGTCGCGCTGGCCATGCAGCAGATCTCCGACGCGCAATCGCTGCTGAACCAGCAGACCTGGGGCGCGGGCAATGTCGCCGCCGGCGTGGCCTCGATCGTTCCGCAACTTTTCCTCGCCGAGGCCGCGTGGTCACTGACGGCCTGGCAGAACAACATGCCGGCCGCATCGCAGGCGATCGCGACCACCGCCGGCATACCCCTCATCCACCAGGTGACCCAGGTGAACCTGTTGGTCACCATGTCGCTGCCGGTGTTGGCCGAGGCCGGCCTCACCGGCGCGGCACTGTTGTTGCCACTGGTGAACCTGTTGGGCGCCGCCATCGCGCCCACCCAGGCCCTCGTCGGCCAGGCTCGCAGCAACGGCAAGGTGTACGCATTCGTCCCGGTCCAGATGAAGGCCTTCACCGAACCGGTCGTGAATGTCTCGGTGAACGACGGCCCGCGCAACCCGATGCTCGTCGACACCGGATCCTCGGGTCTGATCATCACCCGCGACTCCGCGCCCGGGGATCTCGGTGAACCGGTGGCCACCGGCGAGATCCGCTTCAGCGGCGATCTGACCAAGACGTTCCGCTACACCACCTATGTGACCACGGTCGACTTCGGTGGCGGCGCTGTCACCGCGCCGACCGCCGTCAACATCGTCGACGACGCCGACGCCGCGGCCTTCGAGGAATTCCTGAAACTGGCCCAGGTGGACGGCATCCTCGGTGTCGGCGCGAACACCTACGGCCCGGGCCCGGACGGCTACACCATCCCGACCGCCTCCCTGCCGGGTGAACTCAGCGACGGATTCTTGCTCTATCAAGGCGCGTTACTCGGATTGTTCGGTGTCATGGTCTTCGGGCCCAACCCACTGCCCACCCGGGTGTCGGTGCCCGGCGCACCGGACGCCTATGTCACGGTCAGCATTAACGACGGTCCCAAGCAGACCGCGAACTCCATCATCGACTCCGGCGGCGTGTACGGAACCCTGCCGGCGTACCTGATCGGTGGCGCGACCTCGGTGCCGACCAACACCAAGATCTCGGTGTATACCGCCGACGGCGCGACGCTGCTGTATTCCTACAACACCATCGGGTCGAACAGTCCGACGGTGGTCGATGCCGGCGCGTTGATGAACACCGGCTACATCCCGTTCCAGCAGGGCCCTATCTATGTCAACTACGCGGCGCCGAACCGGATCGGCTCGACGGACTTCGCCATCTGGTGATGCGCCTCGGTGTTTGCCGAATCGCGGCGCGCCCCGACAGCGCCTGCTTGGAATTCGACACTCCTGCATGGCGTAATTCGCCTGAATGACTTCTCGGTGAAATGACTTCGTCGATTGTGGGTGTTTGCCGGTGGCCCCGCCGGTGACGGGTCTAGAGTCCGCCTAGAGGTCTTGCACGATTCCTGGGAGGACAATCATGGGCGCTTCACTTTTTGTTGGGCGGGTTGGCGGGTTGGCGGTGGCCCTGGGGGTGGGCGCGGCGATGTTCTCCACCGGCGCTGTGGCTTGGGCGGACACCTCCGATAGCGCTGCGCGGGGCGTTGATGCCGCCGACTCCCCGTCCACTGCATCTACATCCTCTGCATCCCCAGCCGCTGGGAACCAGCCCTCAGCCCGCCGAGCCAACCCCGGTGCCAACCGGGGTGCGGCCACCCGGAGCAACGATCGCGCGCGCACCGTGTCACCTGAGCTGAGCGCGCAATCGATCACCGCGCCCACAGTTGGTGTGGCCCGCCGCGTTGCGGCGCTGGCGGTCGTGGATCCGGAGCCACAGGCGAATAGCGTTGCGGCCGAAGACTTCACGGTCGTGCCGCCTGCGGTGGAACTGCCGGAGCCGGCTGGGCCGGATATCAGGATTCACATCGATCCGATGCCCGGTCCGCTTCCCGAACCGGTCGAGGCCTACGAGGTGACGGCGTTCCTGTCCGAGGCGGACAACGGTGTCTCCGACGGTGCCGACACCGATCCACTGGTGCCGTCTGATTCCCCGGCGGCCTGGGCGCTGCTGGCTGCCGCCCGCCGCGAACCGCTGGGCAGGGCCGTTCGCAGTGCCCCGGCCGCGCAGGTGACTTCCTCGGCGACGGTGACCGAGGACGGCATCACCGTCAACCCGACGGTCGTTTTGGTCAACGGGATCTTCCAAGGCGCCCTCAACGCCACCAGTGCCCGCGGCGCCGAATTGGTCTACACCTCACTGGGGGGCAGCAACGGCGGCAAGCTCGATCTGGGAACGGTGCCGATTCCCGGGGGGACCGACCCGCAGAGTTACACGATCCTGCCCTATGCGAACTGGAATCTGATTACCGGCGCTGGCAAGGGCACCGAGGAATTCGGGGTCCGGATCACCGAGGTCACCAATTTCGACAAGTTCCTGGTCGGCATCCCACTAGTCGGTCTGTTCGCCGCGCCGGTGATCTCATTGCTGCAGCAGTTGCCATTGATCAGCGATCTGTTGGCCCCGATCATCGGCAGTTCGATCGTGGCGACCGTCAACGTCAACGTCGGCGGTGAAGCCCCCGGCGCGACCCCGGTGGCGTTCACCTACGACGTCGTCTCCTTCGACGGCGTGAAGATCAGCACCAACTTCTTCCCCGCCACCGGCATCGCGGCCGGCGAGACCGCGCCCACGGTGCTCAACGGCCCCGGATTGGGCTCACCGGGGGAAACCGATCCGTACACGACGGCGGGCACCTTCGGCATCGTCCCCGGAGTGGATCTGATGCGCGACGAGGGTTATAACGTGATCACGTGGGACCCCCGCGGGGAGTTCGCCTCCGGTGGGGTGCTGCAACTGGACAGCCCGTTCTACGAGGGCCGTGACACCTCCGCGATCGTCAGTTGGGCGGCCGACAACCCCCTGGTCGAACTCAACGGCGTCGACGATCCCAAGGTTGGTATGGTCGGTGGCTCGTACGGTGGCGGTATTCAGATGGTCACCGCGAGCACCGACCCCCGCATCGACGCCATCGTCCCGGCCGGCAACTGGTACTCACTGATCGACGCGCTCTACCCCTCCGAGTCGTTCAAGACCGCATGGTCCGCGCTGTTGCTTCTCGACTTGGTGCAGGCGGGCGCCCGAATCAACACCCAAATTTACGAGGGAGTTCTCACCGGTGCTCTATTCGACTTCCTGACCCAGACCTCACAGGCCGTTCTGACCGCTAGCGGCCCGACCTCGCTGCTCAACCAACTCCGGGCCCCGACGCTGCTGCTCCAAGGCACGGTCGACGCGCTGTTCACGTTGAATCAGTCGTTGTTCAACGCCGAAACCATCCTCGCCAACCCATGGGACACCGAGGTGAAATTGGCCTGGTTCTGCGGCGGCCACGGTGTCTGCTCGACCGGCGCCAACCCTTTGCAGGCCGATCTCCTGTTCGCCGACACCTTCGCGTGGCTGAAGCAGCACGTCAAGGATGAGGGCGCCCTAGCCGATGCCATTCCGGTGTTCCAGTGGTGGGATCAGGCGGGCGACCGTTACACCTCGGATCTGCTGCCCTTCGAACCCGGCTTCAACAAGCCCGTCGGGTATGTCGCCACCAACACCGGTGGCACGCTGGGCATCCTGCCGATCCTCGGCGGCTCGGGTCCGGATTCGGAATACACATTCCCGTTCAGCCTGATCTTCCCCACCCCAGCCGGTAACGCGATCAACGTCGCGTTGACTCCAGACACCGGTGATCAGATCGTGGGCGCCGCCCAGTTGAGCTTCACCTACTCGGGCCTGGGCACCAGCCAGGCGGTCTACGCGCAGTTCGTCGACGACGCCACCGGCCTCGTCGTCGGCAATAACGTGACCGCGATACCGGTCATTCTCGACGGCCGCGAACGAACGGTATCCGTGCCGCTCAACGACATCGCCTACACGGTCGGCGCAGGCGACTCGCTGACCTTGCAGATCGCCGGTTGGTCCTCGATCTTCGCGAACGCCGCGATCGGCGTGGTCAACATCTCCGGCGTCGAGGTCGATCTGCCACTGCGGGCCGTACCGGCCGTACCCATCGTGGTCTAGCGCCGCCGACTCTTACCGGTGGGCCGCTTGTTGCGCAGACCGGCGGGCTTGTCCGTCTCCGGGAGCGCAGCCTCGACGTCAGCGGTTTCGGTGACTTCAGATTCGACGACAGAGGATTCGACGACAGAGGTTTCGACGACCTCAGTCGTTGATTCTTCGACTTCAGCGGCGTTTTGGGATTCGGCGGCGTCTTCGGATTCGATCGGTTCTTCGGATTCGACGGCATCTTCAGGTTCGCTGAGGTCTTGGTCTTCCGCGGAGTCTTCCGTCGCACTGCCGCGTTTGCGCGCCCGCCGCTTCTCCTTCTTCTCCTTCGCGGGCTTGGCGGGCTTCGGCGGTCTGGCAGGCGCAGGCGGTTTCTCTGCGATGCGCGACAGCAAGAACGCCGCGACACCGAGAATCGCGATCGCCGCGGCCGCCCCGTAAACGGCGAACAGCCACGGCCCGGCAGCACCCAGACCGAGCAAGGTCTCGGCGATCGCCGTCAGGATGATCAGCACACCGGCCACCCCATGCAGGACGGCCGCCCACGCCCGCAGACGTAACGCGAGTTCCGGGGTGTGCAGGCCCGGTTGCAGGGCCTGACGCAGATTCAGCATGATCGGCACCGCGGCCAGGGCGATGGGCACGCCGGCCGCGATCCGCCCGATTGCCGCCGGGGTACTCGGCACATCGCCCGTCAGCACCCACCAGCGCGGCAGAACGAACACGATGTACAGCGCTGCGCCGAGCAGTGTCAGTGCGAGGTGAAGTGTGGTCGCGGCGCGACGCGGCATGCCACTCCTCGGTTGTTGCGTCCGAGGTGCGGCCACGCAGTGCCGCGGTCGCACCTTGGACAGGTGCGGAGGATAGGGGATTTGAACCCCTGAGGGCTATTAACCCAACCCGCGTTCCAGGCGAGCGCCATAGGCCACTAGGCGAATCCTCCGTCGGTCATGGTAGCCGAACACCTCAGCCGGGTGTTTCGGCTGGCTGTCGCGCTCCGGACGGGGGTACTACACTTCGCGTTGGACCCCGCGCGGCGTCCAACCTGTGAACTCCCCCAGGGCTGGAAGGCAGCAAGGGTCAGCGGGCTCTGGCGGGTGCGCGGGGTCCCCTTCTCGCCGGGTGCGGCGAACTCACGGCGTTGACGAAAGGCGCAAGGTGTCGTTTCAGTCCCTGAGCCGTGACGACCTGCTCGCGCAGCATGAACTGCAACGGCGCAATTACGCCGACCTGCAGGCCAAGGCGCTGTCGTTGGATCTCACCCGCGGCAAGCCGTCCGCCGAGCAACTCGACCTCTCCAATGCGCTGCTGGAGTTGCCGGGCAGTGGGGACTACCGCGACGACGACGGCACCGACACCCGTAATTACGGCGGTCTGCACGGATTGCCCGGCCTGCGGGCAGTCTTCGGAGAGTTGCTGGGCATCGGTGTGCCCAACCTGATCGCCGCGAACAACTCCAGTTTGGAACTGATGCACGACATCGCGGTGTTTTCGATGTTGCACGGCGGTGTGGATTCGCCGAGGCCCTGGATCAGTGAGCCCGCGGTGAAGTTCCTCTGCCCGTCGCCGGGATATGACCGGCATTTCGCGATCACCGAGAGCCTGGGTATCGAAATGATCGCCGTCCCGATGCGCGACGACGGGCCCGACACCGATTTGGTCGAGGAACTAGTCGCGGCCGACCCGGCGATCAAGGGAATGTGGTGTGTGCCGCTCTTCTCCAATCCCACCGGCACCGTCTATTCGTGGGAGGTCGTGCGCCGCCTTGTCCAGATGCGCACCGCCGCAACGGATTTCCGGCTGTTCTGGGATAACTCCTACGCAGTCCACACCCTGACGTCGGACTTTCCCCGCCAGGTGGACGTTCTGGGCCTGGCCGCCACCGCAGGTCACCCGAACCGGCCCTACGTGTTCTCCTCGACCTCCAAGATCACCTTTGCCGGGGCGGGCGTGAGCTTCTTCGGCGGTTCGCTGGGCAACATCGCCTGGTACCTGCAGTACGCCGGCAAGAAGTCGATCGGGCCCGACAAGGTGAATCAACTGCGTCATCTTCGGTTCTTCGGCGACGCCGACGGGGTGCGACTGCACATGCTGCGCCACCAACGGGTGCTTGCTCCGAAGTTCGCCCTGGCACTGGACATTCTTGACAACCGGCTCTCCGAGTCCGAGATCGCGTCGTGGACCGAACCCAAGGGTGGCTACTTCATCAGCCTCGACGTGCTGCCCGGCACCGCCGGGAGGACGGTGGCGTTGGCCAAAGACGCCGGGATCGCCGTGACCGAGGCGGGCGCGTCGTTCCCCTATCGGAAAGACCCCGACGACAAGAACATCCGGATCGCACCGAGTTTTCCGACCATCGCCGATCTGACCGCGGCCATCGACGGCCTGGCGACCTGCGCACTGCTGGCCGCGACCGAATCCCTCCGGGACGCCGCCGCCGTCACCGGCAGTCGTTAACCTGCCGAGGTGGCGCTTTACCGGAAATACCGACCGGCCACCTTCGCGGAGGTGGTGGGGCAGGAACACGTCACCGAACCGCTGTCGACGGCCCTGTCGGCCGGACGAATCAATCACGCCTACCTGTTCTCCGGACCTCGGGGCTGCGGCAAGACGTCCTCGGCACGCATCCTGGCCCGGTCGCTGAATTGCGAGCAGGGCCCCACCCCGGCACCGTGCGGGGTGTGCGATTCCTGTCTCGCTCTGGCACCGAACGGGGGCGGCTCGGTCGACGTCGTCGAACTCGACGCGGCCAGCCACGGCGGGGTGGACGACACCCGGGAACTTCGGGACCGAGCGTTCTACGCTCCGGCACAGTCGCGTTACCGCATCTTCATCATCGACGAAGCCCACATGGTCACCACTGCTGGTTTCAACGCGCTCCTGAAGATCGTCGAGGAACCCCCCGAACACCTGATCTTCGTGTTCGCCACTACCGAGCCGGAGAAGGTGCTGCCGACAATCCGCTCGCGCACCCACCACTACCCGTTCCGGCTGCTGGCACCGCGCACAATGCGCGGTCTCATCGAGCGCATTCTGGCCTCCGAGGACGTCGAGGTCGATGATGCGGTGTTTCCGCTCGTCATCCGGGCCGGCGGGGGTTCACCTCGCGACACCCTCAGCGTCCTAGACCAACTACTGGCCGGCGCCGACGGTAATCGGGTGCACTACCCGCGGGCACTGGCGCTGCTGGGCGTCACTGACGTCGCCCTGATCGACGATGCCGTCGACGCGCTCGCCGCCGGGGACGCCGGCGCGCTGTTCGGTGCGATCGAATCGGTGATCGATGCCGGACATGACCCGCGCCGGTTCGCCGTTGATCTGCTGGAGAGGTTTCGCGATCTCATTGTGCTGCAGGCCGTTCCGGATGCCGCAAGCCGAGGTGTCGTCGACGCTCCCGATGATGTGCTCGACCGGATGCGCG
>Ga0247835_1002868_pt1 | contig 17292 bp, 11 predicted proteins | sample LaCtaG_3_FD_189912 | JGI IMG/M metagenome (GOLD analysis project Ga0247835, IMG submission 189912) | Freshwater microbial communities from meromictic Lake La Cruz, Castile-La Mancha, Spain - LaCruzMarch2015_13.5m | ecosystem: Environmental > Aquatic > Freshwater > Lake | place: Spain: Castile-La... | reverse complement strand
CGTAACTTTCCAGTTTGCGTCCAGGCCCAGTAGTGCACGATAATGTTCAGTGGTTAATTCGTTCATCCCAAAAGGATATCGAATCCGCCGCGTTTTCACACCTAGCCACTAAAATTGGCGAAGAACCAAAGAATTGTCTTGGAGCAATGTTTGCAGGTTAAATGAGTTCAAAGATCCGGGTCTGTTAAAAGCGTTGACAAAATACGCAAAAGCAGGAAACGATGTTGACAAACAGCTCGACGCCCTCGACGAGGTCGTCGAGATGGCCGAAGAGGCCGAGAACCTGAGCAACAAGAGCAAGAACAAGGTGGTCTCCAGCTATCTTGACGACGTCCTGAGCGAGGCGCGCAAAGAAATCAAAAAGCTCGACGACGATGATGACTCCTTGCTACCCTTGGGTGAAAACTGCGATAAGTTTCTCGATCAAGCGAAAAAGGGGAAGCCACGCACGTTCTTGCTTGTTTGCAAAGGGAACAGGGTCAAGTATCTAGTTGTCAAGAAAAAACCCGTTAAGAAATCGGAGTTAGCCGAAGCGAAAAAGTCTGGCTACAAAGGGGAGGGCTACTTCGGAGTGATCACCGGCCAAGGAATGAATCTGGTTTTCAATCTTTCCGAGGAAGATGGTTACACGGGTGCACCTTGCAAAGAAAAGTCGCTCAAAAACTTCTTGAAGGAGCATGCTGACTTCGAGTGCAAGCCAGCGTTCGCAATCGTGGCAACGGCACCTACGATTCCTTTTGACGAGGACGACCTGTCGAATCCGTTGATCGCCCGGTTCATGGCGATGGAGACGCAGATGCCGAACGTTTTGGACGTTCGACCCGAGGCGGAAGCGGAGCTGACGAAAACGGTCAGAGAGATTCGGCTCTTGTTGCAAGATGGGGACTTCACGGGTGCCGAACCTCGTATAAGTGCTTTAGCGACACGGCTTCAAGAGTTGCTAGGCGGTGGACAAGCGACAGCTCCAGCGGAGGGTGCCGCCCCCACCGCTAAGGACCCCGAGATGGCGAGGTTCCTGGTTCGGCTCAAGGCGCTCAAGCCGGATATCGACGCTGCGATCGCAGCCCCCAACGCCGATCCACAAATCAAAGTGAAATTCAGCGAAGTAGGCTACTTCGCACGCAAGAAAGAGTTTGCTCAAGCCAACGTGTTGCTCTTCGAAGTCGAAAAACTTTTGCAGCAATCCGCAGTCGCGAACCCAACCAAAAAAACCGGCGAGCAAATGGCTCGTGAGAGTTATGAAAAAGCCCAGGCCGACGGAACAATTGACCGCGGATTTGGGGTGGATCTCGCTTCTGAAGCCTTGAAGATGAAGCTGCAGGAGGCATTGAACAAACTGGAGCCTCAGGTGAAGCAAGCTGTAGCCACGAATCCAGGGAGAGAGGTGGAGTTGCTAACGCCGGTTGCCCAGATCAAGAAGCAGATGGACGCTGGCGAGTTGCAAGAGGCCAAGGCCGGGATCGTGGCATTTGGTCAGCTTCTCAAGTCGGTGATGGCACAGGGCACTAGCACAGCCACAACAGCTCAACCCTCGGTCGATCCTCGGGCCGAGTTCGAAGGCAAGCTCGCAGCTCTGCAACCGAATTACGACAAAGCCCTAAAGGAAATGCTTGGGGACACTGGCAAGTTCCGAGCGGTCATGGCATATGCGACGGAACAGGCCGAAGCAAGCAGTTACGGCAATGCAATCAAGGCAATCGATCGACTCGCCACGGCCGTTAACAATGCGATCGCGGCAGGCGGCAAAGAAACGGATGTCATCGAAAAGGGAACCGTCGCTGCACGGGTGGCTCAACTGGAAAAATTCTTCCAAGATCGTTTTGCTGCGGCCAAGAATGACACTTCAAATGAAGTCGCAAAAATCGAAAACGGAATTCAAGACGTACCCGATGAAAATCCGGCCGAGCTGGTGAAGGAGATCACCGATGCATTCGATGGTCTGTACGATGAAGCCGCTGCAGCGCTGGTGGAATTGCTCGGAAGCAGTGACAAGAGTGCGATTCTGAATGAAGTCGCGAATTGGCGAACCCGTGTAAGTAACGATCCACTCGTTGCGCACGTTATGACTAGCAAGAACAAAATCGGAGTGGATGCGAATGTCCGAAATAATTTTGAGCAGTTATTCTCCGAGATTGAGGCTGAAGTCCAAAAGACTGAGTTTGTGGTTGTGTAGAGTGCGTTGCCACAATTCCCAATATTCAATAAACGATTAGAGGACCGAGTTCTCGGTTTAGGAGCGATTGATGCTAACGTTGGAAGAAGCGATTAAATTTTGCAAAGACGCCAGAGATATTCTCGGAACACCCGGATATGCTTACGGAACGTATAGTACTGAGGAATCGAAGGCAGCAAAAAAAGCCCTTGACGCGGTTACTCGTAAGATAAAGGCGTTCAAGGGAAGAGGAAATCAATCCTATATAGCCTGCGCGAGTGAATTTGATTACTTGGCTGATCTAGGCAAAATATCAGCAGCTTCCAACGATCGATCGCTGGCTTTGACGCTCACGGCCCGACTAGTGGACCTGAGCAATCGCCTTGACGCCGCGGCAGAAATTAGGGTCAATCTTGATAGTTCACGCTCAACCCTGACGACTGCTGTGGAGAAGATATACGAAGACGATCTCAAAGCTGCAAATGGTCGTAAGGGAGAATTGACACCGTTGAACAGGGGTGATACCACCCTTTATGGAGGACCTTTCACCTTTGATGGAGGTGTTGAAAATCTGATTGATGAGGCAGAAAGGACGGCTGTCACTCCCAACCCGGCAACCCCGACCGCAACTCTGCCGGACCGTGCGAAGAAGGTTACGGAGGCGATTAAAATCCTGGCGGGAGTCAAAAAGGCGCATTCCGAAGGTCTGAAACTGCACACGGACTACGAGGCATACAAGGCTAAGATGGATCAAGCCGAAAAATACCGAGTTGAGTTGTTCTTGCTAAGCACGGTTGACGTTGATTACTCGGAAACTTTTACGAAGGGAATGGCCGCCGCCCGAGACGCCGCCCTAGCCGCCGTCCCCAACAAAAGCCCCCATGATTTTCAAATGGCCGTCACAGTTTTAACTGACGTGATATCGAAGTATAACACTCTCAAGAAAGAGGAGTTCGACGCCACGAAGAAAAAAGAGTTAGCGGCTGAGAAGAAACCAATTTACGTCGATAAAGTCCGTCGAATTCAAAATGACATTCGCGAGCTGAAGGCACTTCCTGGTACAAAGGATGCGGTCGCCGAACTGGAGGGCAAGTTGACGGCCGGCACGGCTGAAGTAACCAACTCAGGCGACTATGAACGAGCCAGACAGTTACTCAAGGGTTCGAACGAAGCACATAAAGCGGGAAAAACGGCGGCAGACAACTTCAACAAGACTATGGATCCAGGGTACAAGAAGGAATTGGAGGAAGCAAAGAATAAGCTTTTAGAAGTTGAGAGATTGGTCGGGCGTTCTCAGTTTAAAGAGATTGCAGACTACCAAAAAGCAATTGCTGAAAGCGTCATGCAACTTTCAGAAGACAAGATTAATAATTTGAGTGCCCAGAAGGTCGAGATCTCGCGAATCTTGAATGGCCTCGTAGCGCTCGCAACTACAGCGGCGAAAACGCTGACAGCCTGTGAAACTGCAAAGACCGCTGCGACCACAAAAATCGAAGAATTTCAGGAGCGATACCTCATCGCCAACTACGACGTTCTACCGAAGTTCCGACAGGCCGATTCTGAATTCGCAGTGGATAATTATGTCGAGGCGAAAAATCTCTACGAAGAAGTTACATCGAGACTCTTGGAAATTTTAGGTGAGGACGGGGACAACCTTGGCTACGAGACTTGGAAAACCAATCTCACTGCTTTCGAAACTAACCTCAAAACATTGAATAAAGTTCGCAAATCCACCTGCCAGTACCTCAGGCATTTAGAATACGAAGGATCAGAGGGATCAGAGAATTTGTTACAACTGGAAGCGAAAGCGACTACTCTACTCAAGAATTTGGAACTAACTCGCGACTACTCAGCAGCGAATAGGATCGCAAACGATGTGGCGCAAGCCATGAAGGTCATTGATATTGAGGAGATTCTAAAACAGTATGACGACACGAAGGCTAAAAGGGAGGAGCTCCTTAAGCAAACCAATGATACGATAGCTCTCGCAAACGGTAAAATCACAGATCTAGGCAATGTGAAGGGGCATGTTGAGGAATTCAAAATTGAACTGAAGAAACTTCAGGAGGAATGGATGAATATCCTCGAAAGAAGCGATGATCTCAAAACCGAAGACAAACTTAATTCCAATTACCTTGAATTCGTGAATAAGTTGACTCCCGCGATCATTACTCCGATCGAAGAGATGCTGTCGGCGTTCGCTAAGAATAAGAAACGCAACGCCGATTCTAACGAACCAGAACTGACTACCAAAGAACAAGCTGATCTTGGCAAGTTGACCGCCAGTCAAAAAGCCGCAGTAATCGGTGAAGAGGCGAAGAAGTTCGAGCAGAAATTTTCGGAAATTTCTGCAACGATCACGTTAATGAAGAAAGATGCTTCGGCATACGCTTCTCTCGTCCCAAAAGTCGTCGTCGACAGTAAGTCAGTCGACAGTAAGTCAGCAGAGCTAGTTGCTATCAAGACAGATCTCGCGACAGAGCTAGCGAAAGATACGGCTCAAGATTTCGGTCGTCTAAACAAAAGAGTTACGGATCTCAAAGACGACCTGGCCAGCGTAATCGCCGCACTTGATGCAAAACGTAAATTGCGACGTGACGAAGCCAATGATAAAATTGAGAGCTGTTCGGGTAAACTGACCGAACTTAAGAAACAAAACCCGAAATTCCTTCCATATTTCACATCGGATATCAATCGGGTTGAAGATTTGAGAGCGATGGCTGACAGTAAAATCTTGACGACGGTTGATCAGTGCTGCGACGCGGCAGACGCCTTGGAGAAAACACTGGATGAGTTATCGAAAAGTACATCATTCTCCGACATCAATACTGTCCTCAAGCACATCGAAGAAGAATTCGAAAAGCTGAAAGACACTCTGCCGGTGCGTTTAGAGGGCCTCAAAATGCGTTTCGAGAAAAGAATAGAACCCGATCTCTATGAAAACGGTCCCATTCATGGCAAGTCTGAGGTCGAAGCATTCCTGACGGAAGTTAAGGCTGCCGTCGAAGATGCGAAAGCTGCGAAAACAAGTAAAGACGCAATCACAGTCCTCGTGAACGAGTGCACTGTGCTGCTCCGGACGATGACCGATGCCCCTAATCTCAAAACGAGCTTTCAGGGAATGATAACCTCAGCGAGTACACCCGCAGAAGGAGACGAGGAATCTGCTCAGCAACGACTTGAAATAATCAAAATGCAAATCGAACGATTGAATTCCGCGCCAGCCGAGGATCGTCTCAAAGAGGAACAGAGTAAGGTCAGGGAAAAAAATACGGAAGATCTAGAAGAGATACAGTTCAAGGCGGAGCGCGAGGTATTTACAAAAAAACTATTCCCTGAAGCCAAATTTTTAATGGAGAGTACAAAGCCCAACGAGAATTCGGACCTCTACGGGAAAATCTCCGAACTAACAAACGAAGCCGACAAGGAGTTCAAGGCCAGGAATTTTGACATGGCCTTGCAAAAGCTCGAAGATGCTCGTACAGCCGCTCAGCGGTTCTTGAATAATCCTTTTAGTATTCAAGTCAACGCGAGAAACAACTTAGAGAAGGTCGGTGAAGACTGGTTAAAAACCATCAGTACGTTTGTTAAATCGATGAATGAGTTGAAAGAAGTCGTCGAGGCCAGCATGACGGCCGAAAACGAAGGAAAAAACCCTCCAAAGTTCGGTGCTGACTCATTTGATGCGATGAAGAAACCGTTGACCGAAGCAGCACGCTCGTTCGAAGCAACCAAGTTTCCTGATTATATCGACAAGATTTTAAAGGCCGACGACCCGGCTAAAGTCAGGGAGTATCGTCGACTGAAGGAAGATGCGTTGCGTTTCGTTCGCGCATATCAAACCATAGTAACCAAGGATCCTGTTCTTCTGAGCGCCGCATCCAACCCATTCGACGTGGTGGTCTCGTTGAGCAGCGTCAAGGATGCACTCCGAGTCCTGGAAATCAATTTGCGCAGTGCATAGGCACGCGAGGCTAATTTGCACCCCTCTATCAAATCAACTCAATTAAAATAACAAAGGTCATACCCGTGGATAACAAACAAGAACAATGGATTGAAGATCTAACTAAAAATGCTGGTAAGCGCGAAAATGAAAAGATGAAATGGGATGCTCGCGATCGGGCGCTCACTCAGATACGCTCGAAAATAGCGGGAAAAAAAGGCGATAGCCTCATTAAGGATATGCAAGTTACCGTTTCCTATGGCGAAAAAAATGAAGAAACGTTGGACTACGAAACCCGAGATCAAATCAAGGAGTTTGATTGGGCCCAGCAGTCTGATGGCTATAACAGTATGTCGGACACAGACCTAGAGAAACATGCTAGGGCCGCAAATCTCATCAACACACTAGTGAGTGAACTCGAGTCAGCCACAGTCAAAATTGGTGACAAAACAGAGCATCTATTCAATAAAAAGGATATTGCTAACGAGTTCTACACGCCGTTAGTGCGTGAAGGCCTGATGGCGGAAACCTTTGTTCCGAACGACTACAGTCGTACCCATAAAATGATCGAAGAAACGTTCGATAAATACAAAGAAAAACTCGAAGAAGAAGGTTACTCAAATATGGCGTACGCGGGCGAATGCCTGAAAATGGGCCTATCGGTTCTAGGCTCCGCAACCTCGTTGATGAGTACCGGCCCAGCTTTCATGGATATTGTTGAAACCTCTAAGGATCCAGATCTTATTAAGTGGAGTAATTACGTTCCAGAAACTTTCGTTCCAGGAAGTGAAGGCTCGAACGGGATTAGTGAAATCAACGATAAGATTAGTGAAATCGGCGAGAAAGGGACTAGCGACTTAAAGGAGTTCACGGAGTTGCTCAGGCAAGGTATGGACGTATTAAACGAGGTCGTCGTCGAAGGTGGTATCGACGCCAACGAAATGTGGAAATACAAAGACCCCAAGACTCCAATTGAGCCACTCGATAAGCGACGCCTCATGGCGGGTCGAATTGCAGATTCACTTGTGTCTGGTGTGTCTGGCGTCGTCAGCGAGAGCATGAAAACTTGGAATATGAGCGTATTGGCGGGTTCCTTGTACCGATCCAACGCGAATTTGAAAAAGATAACCGAGCTCCTGCAAGACGAAAAAAAAATATCTCTCGTCGAAGCTGACTCTGTCGAAATCGTTGAGTGTCTCAATGCTGGTTTTGCGAAGATTTTTCCTAACACTGTAAGCAATGCGCCAGACGCCGTAAAAGAGATAGAAAACACTTTTGCGCGCTGCTGCAGCGGATCCAATATTGCGGATCTAATCAACGAAGAAAAGTATCCCGCTGCAATAAAATTGGTGACAACTGCTGCTACGAATGCTATGGGAACCGCAACGGGAAATGGAGAGTTGTGCCAAGAAATCACCGACAACCAGAAGGAGATTACCGATTTACTCGGCGGCGAAATGGCCAAAGAGTTGAAGGATCACTTCGAGGAGACGGAGAAAATTCGCATTGACGACCGCAAGAAGATCGCCGCGGCGCACGGCAAAGATAAAGTGTCACTGATTGAAAAACAGATTGCGAAAATCGAGAGAGATGTTTTTATTAGGAAGTGGGCAGTGACGGTGATGAGCCAAGGTACTGAGTTTGCGAGCAAGTTCTTTGCTCCGCTTGTGATGGCTGGCACTGCTGCCACTTTATACGGCAACATTCATGAGGCTATGAAACGTGCGACAGATGCCCAGAACTTTCTCGAAAAGGAAAAGGGTATGCTACGGGACGCAAGTCCGTTCTCCGCATCGATTCAAAACTTTTTGATCAATGCGAACTCTCAAAAGTTACACTACCAGATACAAAGTTGTTGCGATGCGTGCAGATTGATTGGTGCCCTCATCGAAACCTGCGGCTACGCGACGGGGCCCGGTTCTGTGATTGCTGCTGTCGTTGGTCAGACTATGCAAGCCTCCGGAAGGGCGGTTTCGGCATTGGAAGCCATCAAGTATGAAGTTGAGAAAAACGACGAAGCGCGTGCAGGATGGAAGATGTACAAGGAAGCTCTGCTAAAACCGGAAAACCGCAAGCTAGCACTGAAGGCGATGCAACAGAATCCAACGCTGGCAAAGTACTCGGTTGTGTGGGGTGCGATCATCGAAAAAGAACCGCTCCTTGCAGACTTTTTGACCGTGACGGGTCTGACGGCCGAGTCGCTCGCAGATCCAAAGGCAGACTTTGATTTGGTAATCAAATACCTGGAAACTAAATTTTCAGACGACAACGTCATCCTCGGCAGGGAAGCAGTCGCCAAAGGTTGGGCACCCAAACCTGAGCTGACGCTCGAGTGCTGGAATGCGTTCATTCGACGCGGCAAGGAGGAAGTTGGTTTGGTTGTCGATGGTAAGATGGCACCGTTAATCGAAAATGTCGAGTATGGCATCCTCGCATGCGTAAAACCTTGGAAAGACTATGATACAACTCCATCGGACGAGAAGGTAGTCAAAGCGAACCTATCAGCTCTAGAGACACTCATTGACGCGCTCGAAAGCTACAACCCTAAACCAAGCGAGGGTTTCGTAAGTACCGGGCATGTACAAGTACATGAATTCCTGGATTCCATGTTAAAACTCGCTCGAGAACGCGTCGAAAAAATTAAAAAGGCGTAGACATCTTAGCGTCTTTGCGTGAAAACACGAATCTCACGCCAAGGCGCAAAGACGCAAAGTTTTCGACGAATGGCTTTCGAGCGGATCTAATAGTCAACGATTGGCATTTGGGTCTGCTCATTCATCTTGGCGGGGAGCGTATAATCAAATGACTGATCCATTTTCGGATTTCTTTGCGCCTTCGCGCCTTTGCGTGAAAATCACGAATCTCACGCCAAGGCGCAAAGACGCAAAATTTTTTTAAAGCTGGTAGTTCTAGAAAGGACTGAAAGATGACTGAAAACGAAATCGCTAAGATCATTGTGGATGCCGCGTACCATATTCACGTCAAATTAGGGCCCGGTTTGCTTGAATCGGTTTACGAAACAGTGTTGGCCTACGAACTAAAGAAACGTGGCTTGAACGTTGTTCGGCAGCAGCCGATTCCTGTTGTTTACGATGAACTGCAATTCGACGAAGGCTTTCGAGCCGACTTAATAGTCAACGATCTGGTTATCATCGAACTGAAATCTGTCGAAAAGGTTCATCCTGTTCATAAGAAGCAGCTACTAACTTACCTCCGATTGGCCGATCGGCATTTGGGTCTGCTCATCAATTTTGGCGAGGAGCGTATCAAGGACGGGATTACTCGAATTGCCAACAACCTACGAGAAGAATCGATTGACTGACCCATTCCTCAATTTCGAATTTCTTTGCGTCTTTGCGCCTTTGCGTGAAAAAAACGAATACGAATCTCTCGCCAAGACGCAAAGACGCAAAGTTTTTAAAGGCATGCATGTCCATGACTCGTGCTGGGTACTAGCTTGAATTTAGACGTCGATCATAACATGGACCGAAAACCGTGGGCTAAGGCCCTTCGGCTAATCAGCCGCAACGCGTTAGCGTACGGTTTAGCCCGACTCATGATCCGCACCCTCCTGTTCAGAAACCCCTTCCTAAACTCTTCTTCTTTGCGCCTTTGCGCCTTTGCGTGAAAATTCACGAATACGAATCTCTCGCCAAGGCGCAAAGACGCAAAGTTTTTAAAGGCATGCATGTCCATGACTCGTGCTTGGTACTAGCTTGAATTTAGGCATCGATCATAACATGGACCGAAAACCGTGGGCTAAGGCCCTTCGGCTAATCAGCCGCAACGCGTTAGCGTACGGTTTAGCCCGACTTAGGATCCACACCCAACAGTTCAGAAACCCCTTCCTAAACTTTTCTTCTTTGCGCCTTCGCGTCTTTGCGTGAAAAACACGATCACGAATCTCTCGCCAAGGCGCAAAGACGCAAAGTTTTTTAAAGGCATGCATGTCCATGACTCGTTCTTGGTACTAGCTTGAATTTAGGCGTCAAACATAACATGGACCGAAAACCGTGGGCTAAGGCCCTTCGGCTAATCAGCCGCAACGCGTTAGCGTACGGTTTAGCCCGACTTAGGATCCACACCCTCCTGTTCAGAAACCCCTTCCTAAACTTAAAGCTGCTGCAAAAATTAAGCAAAGACTTGATGAATGACGTTACCGTGGATGTCGGTCAAGCGGAAGTCGCGGCCAGAGTAGCGATAGGTAAGCTGGGTATGGTCGAGACCCATGAGGTGCAGAATGGTTGCGTGCAAGTCGTGCGTGTGCACCGGATTTTCAACGGCTGTTGCTCCATATTCGTCGGACAATCCATGACTCGTTCCTCCGTTAACGCCGCCACCGGCGAGGAAGCAAGTGAAATTGCGATTGAAATGGCCACGACCCTTGGGGTCTGCGTCCTCCCACGGCGTGCGACCAAACTCGGAACATCCGACGATGAGTGTATCGTCGAGCAATCCACGCTGCCGCAGGTCCTTGATCAGGCCAGCGATCGGTCGGTCGACGTTTTTCGCCAAGCCCGCATGCTGTGTAATATCCCCGTGATGGTCCCAATTCGAATTGGAGCCAACATCGAATAAATTGACCACCCGTACCCCGCGTTCGACCAAGCGACGCGCAGTCAGGCACTGAGCTGCAAACGAAGCAGGGTCGGAGGTGTTGCCGCCGTAAAGATCGAGAACGTGCTGCGGCTCTCTGCGAATATCGAACGCTTCGGGAGCCTCGCGCATTAATCCCTGTGCTGTTTGTATGGAAGCGATCCGGGACTGTAGATCGAGTTCTCGACCATGCCGCTCGAAGTGCTCTAGGTTCAAATCACTCAGCATCATGCTTTCTAACTCACGACGCGTTACCGATGCCACCGGACTCTCTACGTTGGGTAAAGGATTCGAGCCGGGAAATAACCTCGTCCCCTTGTGATAACCGGGCAAGAAACTCGCATCCCATGCCAAGTATGCGTTGTACGGTTCTTTGGCTGCCAACACAACGAACGGGGGCAGATTGGTGTTCAGCGTGCCCAGTCCATAACTGAGCCACGAACCAATACTGGGCATAGGAATCGTGATCGAACCGGTCAGCATCCCCAGAGTTGCCGCAGAATGACCTGCGGAATCGCCACGTACCGTATGCAAAAAACAGATCTCATCGACAACCGAGCCGACATTCGAAAACAACTCGCTGACCATCTTGCCGCATGCACCGTAGGGCTGAAATTTCCAGGGCGAAGCTTTTAATGGCTTCTCGTTTTGGCTCAGTTTCTTTCCATGATCCTGCTGCAACTTGGGCTTGTAGTCGAACGTATCGACATGCGAAAGGCCACCCGTAAAGAAGAACAGGATCAAATGCTTGGCACGAGCGACGTGATGTCCAAGCTTGGGCTCCAACGGATGACCGCCATTCATGGCCGCTGCGCAGGCCAACCGATTATGGATGGACAAGCCACCCACGGCGGAAAGGGCCGTCGCTTGCCTTAGGAAACCGCGTCGATTCGACAGATCTGCAGGAATCATATTCAACCGTATTCTCATTCAATGCGCAAAGGAAAAGGAACCGTTCGAATCAATCCACATAAAAGAACTCGTTTGCAGCGAACAGAGCGCGAACCAAACTGGACCATGCTTCCACCTCGCGACGATCTATTGGCACTCCCTCTGCCTCCAGCGACTGAACATAGCGATCAATAAATGCTGTGCACTTGGCAACTTCATCGTCGGTCGGCCGACGACCGAAAACGCGCAAATAAGCGGACTCGATCCGATCTTGGGAGACATTCGAAGAATTCAAAAGACTGCCTGCAAAACCATTCGCCTTTTGGTGAACGAATGCGCTGTTGAGCAAATAAAGGGCTTGCATGGAAACGGTCGAACTGTCCCGGATGGGGGTCGAGAGGCTGGGATCCGCTCCGTTGAATAGCGATAGATAGGGGTGGGCGTGCAATCTCTGAACCATCAAGTAAATGCTCCGATGGTCCGATGGATAAAAAACATCGTTGAATTGATGGTGCGCCGTGTAACGCCACTTGGAGGGCTCAGGAAAGGGATGCGGACCAGGCCGGCTCAGGTTGAGCGAACCACCAAGCATCAAAAGCGTGTCTCGCAACGACTCGGCATCCAATCGTCGACGATCGAAACGCCAGTAGTGGATGTTTCCGGAATCGACCTGGAAATTTTTTGCGTCGCCATCCGTGGAAAGCTGATAGGTATTGGACAACATGATGCTCCGGTGCAGCGACTTGATCGACCAACCGGATTCGATCAATGCGTTTGCCAGCCAATCCAGCAATTCGGGATGTGTTGGCGGCGATCCACGAAATCCGTAATCGGACGGGGTCGGAACAATCGATTTGCCGAAATGGTTCTGCCAAATGCGATTGGCCATCACGCGAGCTGTCAAAAAATTACCCTTACTCGTCAGCCAATGAGCCAACTCCAATCGCCCACTGGTACCGGACGGAATCGCCAACGGATCCGCGTCGAGTATTTTGGGAATGCCTCGACGCGCGGTAACGCCGCTTGATGTGTGCGGATTTCCATTGGTCTGAATCGGGACGTCGACCGGCTTTAGTTCGCCAACCGCATAGGCCGTTGGAATCCCAGCAAGTGGGTCCTCTTTGTCCTGACTTGCCTGCTTCTCACGCATCTGCTTTGGCGAAATCAACGAAGCAAACTTGGTTTGTTTCCTGACCTCTTCTGCGCCGGCAAACGGATATTGAGTACTGGCAAAGAATCCATACATTCCATAGTAGTCTTCCATGGTTAGCGGATCGAATTTGTGGTCGTGGCAGCGTGCGCAACGGATCGACAGGCCCATGATCGCAGGCCCAAGTGTCGAGAGCGTGTCCTCGATAATTAAGTGCATATCTTCTAGCTCGCGCGTTCCAATGCGTTTCGATTGCGCGATAAAGCCAGTGGCGATCACCAGACGTGCGTACTCGGACTCCGGTGCATCCTTGGCGATCAGGTCGCCCGCTAATTGTTCGTGCAGAAAGCGATCGTATGGCACGTCTGCGTTGAACGCATCGATGACGTAGTCTCGATACAAATAGGCTTGAGGGATGGGGTAGTCCGAGTTGTCCCCTGCTGTGTCGGCGTAGCGAACCAGATCGAGCCAATGGCGAGCCCATCGTTCACCGTAGCGTGGCGAACTCAATAACTCATCGACCACGTCTGCAAATGCGTTCGGAGAGTTGTCTGTTAGAAACGCTTGGATTTGTTCGGGCGTGGGAGGCAAACCGATCAGGTCGAAATACGCGCGGCGCAGCAGTGATAGTTTGCTCGCAGGCGGGACTGGCTTCAGTCCGTTTTCCCGCTGAGCGACTGCGATCAAGCGGTCGATCGGTTGCGTAGCCCAGAGCGTCGGATCTTCGGGGAGTTCGACCGGTTTGAGCGGCTCAAAGGCCCAATGCCGTCTGTCGCTTGCGATTGGGGCGGTGAGCGAGGCTGGCCATTTTGCACCAGCCTCGATCCATCGTGTAATGTCTTCGACCGCCTGTTTCGATAGCGGCTTCTCGGGCGGCATCTTGATTTCCGCGTCGGCATCTCTGCGGACAGCACGCACGAGCAAACTTGTGTGTGGGTTACCTGGCTCGATTGCCAATCCGCTATCACCACCCTTATTTACGCCTTCTTGTGAATCGAGCCTTAAGCCTCCACTGGCTTTCTTGGGTCCATGGCATTCGATACAAGAGCTAGCCAGAACGGGCCGGATCCTAGTTTCGAAGAAGGTTTCGTCGTCGTCGGTCGCCTTGCTGGCGCGCACGGTACCTAGGAAGACAAAGACAGCAGCGAACAGCGTCCTTTCAAAAAACCGAACAGTTCGCGCAATCATTCCTTTGCAACTCCAACGTAAACGGATGTCCGGGTTCATAAAAACTCTTTATTGAAGCAGTTTTTCTGGGCAGATGCAAGTTTTAAGTCCATTTAAAAGCAGGTATTCAGGCAGGATAAGCTTAAACTGCTGCGAGCGTTAAGGGGCTAAGAAAACATGGTGTCCATCGAAACCGTTCACCCGTTGAAGCCGTCGCTCTCCCTGTTAAAATACTGACCACCCTGTTAAGTTGCTTGACCTGCTAAACGTTGCTTTGATTGCTCGTATTTGTTCACTCCACTTGATCGCTTGGATGGTTCTATGGGAAGACGAGGAGTTTTGGTTAATGGTCCACGTCTCGCCGAGCTCTATCGTCGTCGGGGCTGGAGTCAGCTAGATCTGGCTGGCAAGTCGAGCGTCTTGATTTTGAGTTTTACGAAATCGAATTAGGGTAATAACGAAATGGGTCAACTTGTTTGTATGGGTGCAATGATGAAGTGCAGCTTTGGGGCAGGACCATCGTCTTTGCTCGTCCTCGAACCTACGGTCCTAAGTGAATCGCTTCCATCCGCGAACATCATGGATAACAAGCCGTTCGCCAACATTCCTCCGTTCATCATGTGTTCGTCGGTTGCAAATCCCACAGTGGCGGCCGCAACGGCCGCAGCCCTTGGAGTTCTGACGCCGATGCCGTGTATGCCGGTTATCCCAGGTCCTTGGGTGCCAGGCTCACCAACAGTGCTGTTGCGAGAAGCCCCAGCCTTGAACAACTCCAGCAAGTTGATGTGCGCCTATGCCGGAGTGATCAGCATCGTGATGCCACAAACAACCATGGAGATGGTGCCATAATGAGGATCGTTCGATCAATTCGTGTTGCATGGCGCGAAGGCGAGTAGGTCGAGCCCTAGACTTTTCAGCATCTTGATTAGCATGGTCAGCATGGCCGTGATGGTCGCGCTGACGGACATGGGTGGTGCCAGGCACGCCAGCGAGGCGGCAGCTTTCATGGTGATCCTTTGCACATTGATCGTGCGAATTCCGAACTATCTAAAATTGAAAACGAAATACATTGCCACCAGACTCACGGCCAAGATTAACGTAACAATCATTCCAAGCTTGGCAGAAAAGTTTTGCCTTTGATTGGCACGAAGGGCTTCGGATGTCCATTCGATTAATTCTTGCTCTTCGCCAAGCTTTTCGATCACACCTTTGACAAACGCTTGTCGATCGGGTGAGTCGCCGGTTGCCGCAAAGTAACAACCGCTGAAGAGGTTGGAAGATTCCTGCCCGTTCGTCGTTGCATCGAATCCGAACCCACCAGCCAGGAGTTCGCCCAAGCGAGCCTTCCAGGTACAACGTACTTTGGAGAGCAGTTCGTAGAGCTTAATATTTCCTGGGCGAGTCAATGCTTGTTCTTCGCGAAAAAGGGTATAGGACCAGTCTTCAAAAACGCCGCATAGGTGTGTTGCGAGCGACACCAATTGATCCGTTGTTGGTATTGCTTGAACATCGAATCGCCGTCCGAATCGTTGGCTGAGCGCACGTTCCTTGCCAACGCGATACACCAGTTCACGGAACCCGCGTTCCTTTTCCAGGCCGACGATCAAAGCGGAAACGGGGACTCTCAATTGGAAGGCAGAGCGAATGGTATCGAGATCGACTCGAATGGCTTTCTTGAGCTCGTCCACTTCCGCTTGAGAAGCATGGATGGATTCAAACTGGATCAAAGCAAGCACGCCATTGATTGGACAAAGTGGTTGTCGCTCTCGACGCAAGAGTTGGCCGAGATACTGTAACTCCTGTAGACATGCCGTCGAGTATTGATGCGAGACCAACACTGGTTTTTTGTTGCTAAGCGGGTTGCTTTCGGCTGAGAAAGAGGCAGGGCCACGCAACGCCTCGCGCGGTGATGGGTTATAGGTCTGCTGGAGTGCACGTTGAGGTGGCGATGATTCCACTTGGGATATCAATTCGGCGGTCGGCGATTCATTGCCGAGGATTAATGTTCCACGGAAAGGACTTTGACCTGGTTTGGAAGAGGAGGATGCTATGGTCGGTTGGGGCTTGGCCGGTTCAACATTCGCGTTGACAAAGTTATCGAGTTCGAGCGTGCCACGCATGTTTGGGTTTTGCGGGGCAGGAATGGTCGGGACGGGTTCTCGCGTCGGGGAGGGATTGGAAAAGGATTCTGGAATATCAAAACCAGTTGGAGCGAATGCCGGGGACTCGACGCTGATAGCAGAAGACGCATATTCCACCGCAAGTTCTTCTCGAAGCGAAGCCAATGCGCTGTTCCAACTTGAATCCGAGCAGAAGAGATAAATCGCTTCGGAATTTGCATACCAATGGATCGGTGCAGGTCCTTGCGGTACTCCCTCAACGCTAAATCGCATGCCTGTCGCGTTCATGATCGCCTTTTCCTGCGCTTCGCCGCTTGAGCCTGTGATCAAGAAGACCGGTACGGAACTAACGGACAATTCATTCTTTGCAAGCGATTGTATGCCTGCACGCCATGCATAATCCAATTCGGGAAATGACATGGGCAACCCCTCAATCCAAAGGCGAATGGTTTTGTGGAGGACAATCGGTATCGCCACGACCAGCGCGAGAATGGTGAAAATACGCCACCAACTGAACGAGTGTCGCCATGGAATACTGTTTCGATCGAGCCGGAAGACAATCCAAACGGTTACTACGGTTGTCAAGAGAAAGACAACCATCAGAAAGGTTGCGCATCCGGGAGTGGTAACAGGGATGATTCTCGCGAGACATCCTAGGCGTGGCTCGTCTGCATCTTCTTGGTTTTCCGGATCACTCAGATCGCTCATCCAATGATTCCCAACGTAAAGATTATCGCTTGAATTTAGTGTGGTAAATGCAAAACAAGGTAGATGACACACCAGGCGGCGAGAATGGTTGCAAACAACCATGGCCACACGACGCGATTTTTGGAAGGCAAGGGTGGCGCTCCGATAATCTCGCGCGACGGACCGTTCAAGGCTGGCCGGCCTTGCCCTAGTCGAATGGACATGGAAACTTGTTTAGCCCAGCTCGAAATGTCCGAAGGTAAACCAAGGTTCTCGCTGATCATCATCGCGATGGATGGTTCGCTGTAGATACCTCGAAAACCGAGGATAACACAAACATAGTGGACTTCGAGCGCATCTCGCTGAGGCAGTGTCGATGCTTCCTTTGCGTTCACAAAAAAACGTTCCGCACATTCGCGGGTGTTGAATAGCTCTCGCTCCATCACGTTATTGCTCCACCAATCGCGATGAGCCCAACTCGCTTCAACGAGCATTTCATCGATCCAAGCGATCAGAGCGTAGCTGGAGAGATGCCAGTCTCGTCCCGTTCCGACGATGGCCTCGCCTTGATCGAGATAGGCTCGCA
>Ga0247835_1002848_pt1 | contig 17359 bp, 14 predicted proteins | sample LaCtaG_3_FD_189912 | JGI IMG/M metagenome (GOLD analysis project Ga0247835, IMG submission 189912) | Freshwater microbial communities from meromictic Lake La Cruz, Castile-La Mancha, Spain - LaCruzMarch2015_13.5m | ecosystem: Environmental > Aquatic > Freshwater > Lake | place: Spain: Castile-La... | reverse complement strand
CGAAGTGTGGGGGGGTTAGGGCGGGCTGGGAGGCTGGGGAGATTATGGCATTATGCATAATGTCGAAATGAGGTGGGGGTTAAGGCGGGCTGGGAGGCTATGGGAGTGTGAGGAACATTATGGCATTATGCATAATGTCGAAGTGTGGTGGAAATGGGTAAGGGGGGCGGGTTTTGGGAGGGGGGAAGTGATTAGTATATTTGCAAATATGCTAATCATGGAGCGGGTGGGGGGGAGTTAGGCTTGGGAGGGGGATTTGGTAACGGTGTTAGAGAGGGCGGTTTGATAAACAGCGTTGATCCGGGAAAGCCAAAGCTCGCGATTAAATTCATTTAGGATACGCCCCTTGCCAGCTGAACCCATCATTGTGCAAAGCTCAGGCTGGTTAATCAGCTGCTGAATTTTGGAAGACATGGATTCTGCAGAAAAGGGCTCAGCTAAAAGACCATCTTTTCCCTCCACTACCACCTCTGCCATCGCACCGAGCCGATTGGCCACAAAGGTTCTGTCCTGTGTCCAAGACTCCAAAAAGGTTAAGGGAAAGGGCTCGCTCCAGATGGAAGGAATCACAGAAAAAGCGGTCTTGGCCCAAACAGCACGTTGCTGTTCACGATCGAGGAACCCTACAAATTCGACATCGGCCAATCCAAGCTCCCGAGCCTGATTTTGAAGCCGCTCCTTTTCAGGTCCGTCCCCAGCAATGATTAATTTTCTCCCTTTCGATTGGACTAGTTTCCAGGCGCGCAAAAGGTGGTCGACCCCCTTCTCCGGAGAGAGGCGGCCAAGAAATAGCACACTTCCGTTTGGGCAAGGAGGGATCGGAGCACCTTTCGGCTCATAAAAGTGGGGTACAACATGAATCCGATCCTGTGGGATACCCATAGCTATGTGTTTCGAGCGTTGAGCCTGACTAAGGGCAACCCACGCGGCCACATTTTGGAAAGTCCCCACCGAACGGACACGGCGGAGAATCAGTCCCATAAAACCACTGATGAGGCGGCTGTTTCGCCAGCAGGCGGTCTGGAAGGCGGGCCAGAAGTTGCCACCCAGACAACGCTCGCACGGTTGGCCGTGGTTCAGGAAAAAACCGTTGGTGCAGCCCATCCGATAGTTGTGAAGGTAGTGAACGACAGGAACTTTGAGATCAAAGGCGGTCTGATAAACGGAGGGGGAAAGGCCAGGGAGGGCATTGTGAATCTGCCAAAGATCAAAATTACCAGACTTCTGCACCTGACGAAGGCGCTCTACAGTCTGGAAATTATGAAAAACACGAAATGGCAGCGCCACCTTGCTCGCCAAACCGTCGCTTAATAGATCTTCGGTCGAACCCATGAAATTTACGAGAACATGCTTCTCTTGGAGTGCGTCGCCGATTCGGGAAACAGAACTTTCCTCTCCGCCAAAATGAATATAGCGGCTGAAAATTTGGAGAATGCGGAGGCGGCGCATGCGGTTAGCTTATGTTGGCTAAGTTGGAGAAGAAAGAAGAAGCGTATGCGCCGCGATTTTGGATGCTGGATGTTTGATTTTTTCCCGCGTTTGCGGGACGCGCTCACGCCCGGATTACAGATTAAAGAGGAAAAGAAGGGAGTTCATGAGCATTGAGGGCCGAACAAAGGGGTAAGAGCGGGCGGGAGTTAAGTGAAAAGAAGCGGATGCGCCGCGATTTTGAATGCTTAATTTTGGATGTTTGATTAGCAGAGCAAAAGAAAAAGTATGGAGCTTAGGGACTCGTGGGAACAGAATGATAAGATGCTTAAGGGGAATCTGATTCGGGATGAAGCGTTTAGCTTTGCGTTGCAGATTATGGCTTTGGCAAAAATGCTTAGGCAGGACAAGGAGTACGAGTTGAGCTCACAGCTTTGGCGCGCAGGAACCAGTGTCGGGGCCAATGTGGAGGAAGCACAGGCCGGACAAAGCCGGGCAGATTTTCTGGCAAAAATGACGATTGCGTCCAAGGAGGCTCGAGAGGCCCTTTATTGGTTGCGGCTTGCGGATAAAGGGAAAATTATTTCTGCAGAGGAAATAGCTCCAGCCCGAGAGCAGTGTGAAAGGATCGTTCGGATTTTGACCGCCATTGTGAAGACGGGTCGGGAAAGCAAAGACCAATCAAAAATCAAGAATTCCAGCGCGAAGCGCAAAATAACAACCGCCGGAGGCGCTTACGATAATGGGCGGTGGCAGGTCTTAGGGGCCAATCCAAAATCCAAAATCCTGTGAAACAGCCAGATTTCACCATTATCACCCCCAGCTTCAAGCAGCTCGACTATTTGGGTTGCTGTATAGCGTCGGTTGCGGATCAGGGAACGAGAAATGGAGGACGGAGGACGGAGGACGGAGGACGGGAGGCGAGGCAGAAACAGGAGGCCATTTCGGATTTTGGATTTTGGATTTTTAATTTTAAAAGAAGCAGAGAAGAAAAGGCCCGAAAGGCAGGAAAGAGAGAAACCAGTGGCACGGATGCTCAATTAACAATTGAGCATATTGTACAGGATGCGGGGAGTCCTGGGATCGAGGAGTTTGCGAAGAAGATGGCAGAACAGCTTTTGGGGAAGTATGGGGGAGAGCGGGCATCGAACCTTCAAACGTCCGAACTTTTACACATTCGCACAGCCCACGGCTACACCCTGCGAATATTTAGAGAAAAGGATGAGGGCATGTACGACGCGATCAATCGTGGCCTAGAAAAAAGCCATAGCGATTTATTTGCATGGCTAAACTCAGACGAGCAGTATTTCTCAGACACCCTACAGGCAGTAAAACGAAGTTTTGTCCACGACAAGTCAGTCGATGTTGTCCTAGGGGATGTTGTTTTGTTAAACAAAGATTATCATCCGGTAATATATCGACGCATTATGAGGCCCCTCTCATGGCACACACGACTTGTTCACCTGCATTCGCTAAGCGCAGCGACATTCTTTAAAAGGGGCACCTTGCCAAATCCCGCGTTCGAAAAGCGATGGAAAATTATTGGGGACGCAGTACTTGTTGATCATCTAATAAATAAGAAAAAAAAGTTTTTTTGCCTAAAAAAGCCTTTATCCAGCTATATGATTACGGGAGAGAATCTGAGTCTCGCTGCGCCTGGAGCAGAGCTACCGGCTTGGCATGGGAAACTTGGCTTTCCTCCTCGCTGGGTAAGGCCATTTGTTATACTGCATCACCGACTCAGAAGATTGCTCGCTGGTGCATATCAAACTCAGAAAGTTGCCATTAAAATATATAGGTTCGGACCTCAAGAACGGGAAAATGTTTATGGCTCTATTTCCTACCGCTGGAATGTATGACTTGGAATCAACATGTGCGTCAAGCAGTCATCAAAGTAGGCCGCAAAGTGCTGGGGGGGCTTTCAGACAAGACCTTCAGCAGTATTCAGTTTTTGATCCACCAAGGCCACTTACCAAATCTTAAGGCCCCCAAATCCTTCAACGAGAAAATCCAGTGGCTCAAGCTTAATTATCGCGACCCATTGATACAGAAATGTGCCAACAAGCTACTCGTAAGGGAATATGTGAAGAATTGTTGTGGTCCAGAAATTCTTGTTCCACTCGTGGGGTGCTATGAAAGGGTTCAGGAAATTATATTTGAAAACTTGCCCCAGCGCTTCGTCTGCAAGGCTAGTCATGGATCGGGATGGAACATTGTGGCAACAGACAAAGCCAAGCTAAACTGGGCACTAGAATCGCAAAAACTGAAGAAATGGATGGCCACAGACTTTTCTGCAATCGGCAGGGAATGGGCATACAAAAACTCCCCAAGGAAAATCTTGATTGAGCATTTTCTTGATGGGCCGGATGGCCAATCCCCATACGATTACAAAATATTCTGCTTCAACGGGAATCCTCGGTTTGTGCAGGTTGATACTGATAGATTTTCGGGGCATCGAAGAGCTTTCTATGATCTAAACTGGCAACAACTGCCCTTCGGATTGGAGTACCCAATCGAAAGCAGGGTGCTGCCAAGGCCAATGGGGCTTGATAAAATGGTTGAGATTGCAAAAAGACTTTCGAAACAATTCCCCTTTGTCCGCTGCGATCTCTATGACTGCAATGGGAAAGTGTACTTTGGGGAACTAACCTTTTATCCCGAAAAAGGGACAGGGAGGTTTAACCCGCGTAAAGCAGATCATGCTGTTGGGGGATTGCTTACCCTATCTGATTGCTGAGCGAGCAATGGCTACATATAAAGCGATACGGATGACGTACAAATTGAAGTATCTTGAGTACGCGTTTTCTATGCCCAAGGATTCGAGAGAAAATGCGCTTCATGCAAAAAGGCTGGGATCCACATGGCCCGACAGACCGTGGTCAAGATGACGATGAAAAAGGGGAAGTTACCAATGGCCCAAGACTGGAAAGTAGATTTAGTTTGGGAGCGCGACTGGAATCTTGGACTAGTGGGCAGGACACTAAACGAGTTGGGCTTTTTAGGCACACTTTATGGGGGATTTCCCAGGTATCGTTACCAGCGGCTTGGAATACCAAACGAGAAGATACGAACCAGACCAGCGGCAGCTCTTTGGAATTATGGGATCAGCCAGCTAAAACTTCCGGCATATCTGCAAATGAACGAACCCAAGCGGATGGGCGAGTGGGTGGCCCGACAGCGCCAACATGCTCCAGCAGTTTTGGTTAACGGCACGGCGTATCGCTTTCTTTTCCCCAAAATTCTTGATCGTCCAATTCTGCGAATTGTCGAACGAGGATCGATGTTCCCCGAGGACTTCTTCCGATTTCCCCAAAAAGCGCGTCAGGAAGCGGGGTATTCCTATAAAAACGAGCTGCCGCTGGAAATTGTTGATGAAATGAAAAAAGCCCATTTGGCGCAAGCCACTATTTGCGGCAGTGATATGGTTCGGCAATCATATCTCACGCGGGGATTTCAACCCGAGACCCTGTACACTGCCCACTACGGTGTGAGGCTAGGACGACAACTAAAGGCCAAGCACGAGGATCCGGCTGGCCGCAATCTTCGAGTGGGATGGCTAGGGGTGATAGGATTTCGAAAAGGGCTGGATCGTGCGCGGCGTATTTCAGAATGGGCAAATCAGCGCAACATTTCCTTGGAGTTCCATTTTGTCGGCCCAATTCAAGATTCTGAAAGCCACGAGATTTTAAGAAAGTTTCTTTGTCCTTACATTCTGCATGGTGTGCAAAAGGGAGCTGAACTGGAAAAATTAATTCAGAGCTGGGATATCTATATACAACCCAGTTACGAGGAAGGCTTTCCAATCTCCCTGCTAATATCCATGAGCGCAGGTGTTCCAGCAATAGTCAGCCATGATACAGGGGCATGCGAGGCGGTTCGGGATAGTATAGACGGGGTTGTGCTTAGTGAATACACACCGAAGTATTTGGATCACAAACTGGCTGCACTTGTGAAATCTCAGTCACTTCGGATTGAATCGGGGTTCCAAGCCAAAAAAAGGATTAGTGAGAACTTTACTGTTTCAAATTACATGGAGAGGATTAAACAAATTCATCTTATCCTGCAAAAACAGCGCGCGTTGTGGCGCGAATTTATCCGCCGTGAGTCAGAGGCGAGAAGGGTGATTCAATAGGGGGCCTTTCAAAGGAACGATATAATATTGGAACGATTACGCAAATTCGTGGAAGAGTCATAGATATATCGCCATAGACCGCAAAGAAGGAGAGGATTTCGACCATCAGCAGTGAAATACCCCAAATCTGAATAGGCAATACCTCTTTGGGGTTGATTTTAGAGACTTTTATAAGAGCCCATAAAGACGTGGAACAAAACAGACCAACAAGTGCGGCTGTCCCTACCCATCCAGTTGGCAAATGAATGTCCTCAAGACCTTCGTGAGTTTGGCGTCGTGAAATAAATGCTCTTGCTGTTTGAGCGTTATTCTCGTCCTCGCTATAACGAATTTGAGCTGCGTTGCGAAGATAAAAATCATCGATGCCGGAGAAAGTCCACTCCTTACCGAAAGTCATGCCTTGGCCGAACCACATCCCATTTTGGGCAAACTCATTCCAATATACCCTCTTGATGCTTTCCCTAAACTTGTTCGACCCCTCGGTGGAGGTCTTGGCCTGGCTATTCCACAACCCAGGCAAAAAAGATAAGGTACGCTGCATAACAATTGGAAGATCTAGAATGCGACCTTGGCTAACAACGAGTACAAAAACACCAAAAAACCCGATAAGACCAAAAACCGGCAAATAACCGCGTGCGGAAATATACAAAGAGGAAATTGCGCTGACGAGAAAACGAAATAAGTATGTTCGAAAGCCACTGAAGATACAGCCCAATAAGCAAAGCGCGGAAGCCGGCCAGCACCACCATTTCGCAGGTCGAAGCCACATCCATGCGGGAAAGTAGCAAAAAATAACAACCTGTGCGGAACTACAAAAGAAACCAAGGTCGCCAAGCCGGACGATGGCTTGCTCCCCGACCGAGCCCATAAGAGTCTGCTGAAAAACTTCCATATTCACATTGCTATAAATCCTGAAAATAAACGGAGCTAAACCAGGAGCAAAAGAAGAGATTAAAAAAACGCCAAAATCAACAGAAGCCGCAAGGAGATATAGCAAGGGGATCCAACGCATAACAGGATCCCTAGGTCGAATTAAAGAAAAGAGGAGTGGTGCTGATAAAAAACCAAGGAAAATAGACCAATATTTTCTTCCTCCAAAATTCTCTCCACCAAAAAGTCGAAGGCCGATGTCCCGACTTGCTACCCAATGAAACATCAAAATACCAGCAAGGACAAAGATGGGTAAATAGAACCAAAATGGACCCATCTTTAATCGCAAGGTTTTCTGATAAATGATAGTGAAGAGCAGGAAAAGAAAAGAGGCGACTATAGCAGATTCTAGCATGGAAAAATTGGCCGGAAGAAAATTTAGCCGACCTTGAGTCGTTAAAAACATTGGAATTAGAATCCATATATTTCTACCCAGAACACGGACAAGAAAGATGGTGAGAAAAAAGCCGAAAATCGAAGCGATCGGGACAAAATCCCCGCCCAATATCTGAGATGTTAAAAATGGTGCTAAGATAAAAAAGCCCACAGTTACCAGGAAAAGTACCAGCTTCTGTGTCGTGAGAGATTTAATCATGATGCCTCTCTAATTTACGGTTGCACGCCGGGTAGCGCAACTCTCTGGGGCAACGGGCTTAATACTTTTTATGGGCTTCAAGGGCAGAGTGCCAGGCCGATTGGTGGGCAACTTTACTGGCATCCCAAAGGCGATTCTGAACTGCGGCCTCGGAAAACCTTTGCATGGAGCTTGATCCCTTTAAAAGGGCGGCCTGTTTTAAGCAGGATTTTAGTTTTTCGGGATTCGGCTCTTCACAATAGGTAATCCAGGCACCGCCAGCCTCCTTTTCCGCCAGACCAGCAAAGGAAACAACCGGAGTTTTCAAGGCGAGAGCCTCTAAGATGGGGAAGCCAAAGCCCTCAAAATCCGAAAGATAAGCTAAAACAGTTGAATCATGAATCTGGTTAAGGAGATCACAACGACTGAGGCGGCCGAGGAAAGTAGTATTTTTGGGTAGGGACGCTTCGCAGTTCCTAAGACGGGTCAAAATATCGGACGGATCTCCAGTAATCGCGAGTTCCCAATTAGCGAATTCCGGGTCTTGGAGACATTTCGCAAGAAGATCGAGCCGTTTCCGTGGATTGCCTCCATCAAGAAAAAGGACTCTAGGTTTTTCGGAGATATTAGTACCCGCCTGTGGTTTAAAAGCCAAGGCATCGGAAGGGATTCCGTGGGGAGCGATATGTACCTTGGAACACCACCAAGGAAAGTATGTCTGCAAATCGGCAAAGGTGGCATGGGATATGCAGAGAAAAGAGCGAGCGAGGGAGGCGGCTCGCAGAAACATGAACAAGTAGTAAAGACGATGGATCCAGCTTCCTGTCACATGGCGTTTCAAAAAAGCGAAGTCGTGCAGCGTGAAAGTAACAGGAACGGGTGAGGTGAAAGGAACTACGTGGAAAGGAAACCACGCAAGCTGTATGCCAACCGATGATTTGAGATGTCTCAACGCTCGGGCCCGCCAAACCATCGACCCACGAGGCACTATCGAGAAAGGAATTCCGAGATCATCCAAGAAGGAAGTAGCCTCCGGATGAAGCTCTTTGGCAAAAACATGGAAAGAGACTGATGGGTCATGCGCAAAAAGCCGAAGGACCTCTCTCATGTACAAACTGACCCCGCCAAAAAACCAGTTGGGCTCAAAAGGAACTCCCTCAACGGCCACGCGAAGTGGAGACGTGGTCGTTGGGCTCATTACATTCTCCTAATCATCCGCCAAGCCGGGGAAAATATTGACCAGAATAGGCCAAGACAAATAAGACCTGCGACCATTGATCCCAGAGTAACTGAAGTCACGAGGGAAAACCACTCTGGTCTGCTGAAGATGTGTGCAAAGAAAAGCCCCGAAGTTAGGGAAACGAAAAACACTCCGATGGCGGGAGCCAACACTTGAAATAGAAAGCTGCCAAACCCAAGACTGATGAATTGGAGGAAAAGTCGGAATCCAGGAAGGAACGATCCTATTAAGATAGAAAAAACTTGCGCTAACGCCAACCCGACTACGCCGCCGAAATGCCACCCCAAAAAACTTAGTATGGGGCCGAAGATAAGCTCCCGCAGACTACCAAGTGCCATTTCTGAGAGCTGTAAGCGGGCTTGAGCCAAGAGTGCAACAAGATGAAATCCAGCGTTGAGCACAACATAAATGCCCAATCCAACGGAGGCAATGGTGGGGAAAGAAATCTTGTGGTTTGTCCATAGTTGAATGAAATCATAATTGAAGGCCCCGTAAAGACCTGCAAGGAGGGATCCAATTCCCAAGGAAATTCCGGCTAATTCAATTAAGCGAACCTGCATTTGTCTGGTCTCCCCCCGCGAGGCCATGGCAAAAATTCCCGGGGCGGCCGCAGAGTCTATCTGAGTTAAACAATCCTTGATCAGGTTGGCCACCCGGGATCCCGCTGCCCAAGCGGCCGCAATTTCTAGCCCACCTAGTCGGGAGGCCAGCAAGAGAGGGGTGCTTTGGGTAACCAAGATTGACACCTGAACCAAAAACAACTTGGATCCAAAAGAAAAAAGCTCGCGCACATCGGCCAGACGAGGGAAACGCCAAAAGCGAAGCGGCGGGAGAAATCCATTTAAAAGGCAAATCAAGCAGGGGCCTAGCGCGGAAATCAGCCATTCCCAAGCGAACCCCAATAATAAGGAGCTAGAGCCCCAGCCTGCCCGAAGGCTGAAGAAAAGAATCGCGAGGCTGCCCAACAACCCGATGGGTGTAAGGAGATTAAGGAGCGCGTGGCTCTGATATGCTCTGACGAGCATGGCGAAAGGTCGAAGGCAAAATCTGGAAGCGCCGAACAAAATCACGGATAAAAACAAAAACCGAAATTCTGCTACCCTTTCATCTGGAATGGCGAGAAGACTGGAGCTGAAGCTAACCACCCCCATGCCCAAAAGTAAGATTAATAGACCCTGAACTCCCTGCGCGGCAAGAGAAGCCGTCCAGATTCTGGCCAACCGCTCCTTATTTTGGCTCTGACAGCTATCGGACATCAATCGAAAGACCGCACCGCTCGCACCAAAATCCAGAATTTCGAGGTACCTGTATAATTGCAAAACGAGAGCCCACATGCCGTATTGGGCCACTTCGAGAAAAGCAAGGCAGGTAGGTACAAAAAAAATCCCATAAACAACACTGGCTCCAGTGCCCATGAGCCCCGTCACCAGAGCCCGCCGGAAGGAGTTAAGCCGCGTCATAGGCCTGACTCCTGCCTACTCATGATTTTGAGAATATTTTTGGCTACCGAGATGGGGGAAAAGCAGAAAGTAGCACGACATGATTGAAGAGAAGATAGCCTGATTTCTTTGTTTGGGGGGCTTCTTTTGTTGTTATTAACCGAAAGGCGGCTTTTGCCGAGCTTCAGCGGCTGATTCTTCCTAGTAAATTCCGAAAAATAGGATGTGCTGGGCAGCCCTTCAGGTCCGACAACAGAGCAGCCGGCGGTTAGTGCTTCTGCTCCAGCCAAGAGAAAACTTTCGTATCGTGAAGAAAAAAGAAAAACCCGTGATTCACGCATAAGCCGTGCAAGGTGCTTTGGGCTTAGGAAGGGGAAGTGGCGAATTCTGGGGTGATGGGTTTGGGGCGGAGGGGTAGTACCGACTACAATGGAAGACCAAGTGGCTTCGCGGCTGAGGAAGTCGCGAAGAAGACGAAGTAACTCAGGATAGTTCTTCTGGTAGGATTCCCAGCGACCAACGCAGATGATTTGGTTCTTTTTGGGAATGGCTGGGTCGAATTTAAAGATATCGGTCTGAATAGGGTGAGGAATGCAGTGGATCTTTTCTGGGTCATATCTTAGGCGGGTGGCGAGGGATTTCCAGAGGACGGTGGCATGAGGAGTTTCGACAAGGATGGAAGGCAGAAGCGCAAGGGTTTTCCTTAAGCGATACTCGATCCAAGGGGTGGAGAGGATGGAGGCGCAGGAGTAGAAAATTGAGGCAAAGATGGAGAGTGGTGATGGCCAGTGGTAGGTGCGGTCGCGGAAGTAGTCGAAGCGACGTTTTGCGTAGGTGAAGAGACCGCAGGAGGCAGTGCGCATGCCGTCGCTATCGGCGCGCTCGATGACGCGGGGTGTGGCAAAGAGGGCCGCTCGTCGAATGGAATCGTATTTCGGACGGGTCCAGAGACCGAGGATAACGAGATCAGGATGATGATCCTTCCACCAGAGTGGGGCGCGGACGTCCTGTTGAGAAACCCAAAGAACAGGATCATCCTGAATGCTTGATTTTGGATTCTTGATTTTTGATGAGGTAGCAGATGTGGGAATGTGGGAAGGTGCGAATGTGGGAAGGGCGCCCGCGGCGGGCGGATTTTGCCCCGCGTTCGCGGGATCCCGCATGTGCGGGAGAATTGGCCCTGCTATGCTCAGTCTCGGTAAACCTTGCTGAGCTTCGCAGGGCTGGTGCCCTAGTGAGGTCCGAGCCTCGCTTCGCTCGGGCGGAGCTTCCTCCTTCGCCAAGGCTTCGGAGGACATGTCGAAGGGTTGCTCCCTAGGGAGATCAAGTTCGTTCGGAGCTCCAAGGGTGGCACCAGGCTCGGTCGCTAAATGTACGACAAGGCAGGCTTCGTGGCCGAGGTCACGGAAGGCTTTTGTCAGAAGGCCGAGGTCGCGATGCCAAAAGAGCTGGTCAGTGCGGACGGCGAGGTCGGTGTAGAGGAGAATTTTCAATCGGGAAGTTTTGGCTGAGGAGGGAGGCGAAAGCGGTCACGGAGATAATAAGGCAGATAAACACAGCGAAGCTCTTCGTACATACAGCGGAGTCGGCGTTTCAAAAAAAAGAGAATCTTCGTCTGCGTGATTGCGCTTTGTGCTGGATGAATAGCTTTTGGGTCCCACGCACGATTAAAAAGATGAATTGCAAACCCTCCTACCTGGTCGAGTGAAGGTTGTTCAAACCAAGTCTTTGGATGGACTTTGATGTTCGGATTTGACCACGACCTACCAGTCAATCGGAATCCGCTCACATGTTTTAAGAAGAATTCTGTCAGGATCGCGTTGTTGTTGATGCCACGATTGGGGGGAAGATTTTGGTATTGGGCAATCAACCTCCCAAGGATGGGATGATTTGCAGGTGAGATCATGACAGCCGTTCCAAGGGCGCAGTTGTGCATGTACCCGATGTGAAAAGAGCCATCGATGTAGTCATCAAGGGGTTTTAGCAGCTCGACGTCGGTATCCAGATAAACGCCACCTTCCTTTGTCAGAGCCTGTAGGCGCACATAGTCCGACAGATAAGCCCAATCCCTGCGGTGGAGGCAGGCTTGGGCATAGGAACATCCTGACACGTCGATGTTCGATTCATTCCATTGACGAATGGTCCAAGACGGATGAAGTTTTTGCCAGCGGTCCAATCTGGCAGAAACAGCAGAGGGCACGGGAGATCCGAACCAGCAAAAGTGGAGGGTCTTCATTAGTTATCGCGGAAGAAAGAGAGACCACTCCTCAGCACCCACAGAGGCTTTCTGGGTAATCAATTTTGAGTCTATCTCTTTCCAGTGAATTTGCCATTCGGGATTAGATTTTAAGAATTCTGCAATCTGGCGTCTTGCTAACCAGGCGTCGGCATGTGGAAGACCACTCAATGTTATATCCTTTTCACCCCTGCTAATGATTTTGCGCTGGCCATAAGGCTTCCATAGAGGGGCTTCCAGATCGTCTCCGTGGCTAAAAAATCCGAGGGTTTTGATGTCGGGAGGAACGATGGTTAGGATCGGATTCCAGCAATTGCTCCGTTGCCTATAGGCTTGATATACATCACAGACTCGGGTGAACCGAGGGTTGTCACGTATTGAGGTTAAGAGTTTCTGGACTGGGAATAGGGGTCGGGCAGGACTTAAAACCAAGGGGACGATGACCCAAGAGGCGAAAAACAAGAAGGCCCATCGTATTTTTGGAATTGGCTGTTTGGGGAATCGATAAAATCCCAACGCAAGTAGGAGAAGAAAAGGATAGTAAGGCAAAAGCAAGCGCGCTGTAGACTCGCTGCCCATCTTGGCCATATAAAAAAGCAGGGAGCCAAGGCCGGCCATTCCTAGGAAGAACCACGGCTGTCCTCGTAAGATGGGGAGAGAGATAAGGGTTCGCCGCCCCTTAAAAATCCAAAGAACGAAACAGGCGATAACTCCAAGGCCTAGCCCGGCAGACTCCTCCATGGGAATTTCTCCCATTTTCAATTCAAAGCGAGGGAATCGCTCCAAAAGCCAGACCTTCACTTTTGCAGGCACCAAAGAGGTGGTTAGATTGTTTGTTTTGGAGGGAGAGAAAAGAAAGGGGGGTTGTATATTATAGTAGCCGAGCATGAGAGAGTTCCCCAGCAAACCCGCAGAAGGGCTGGACAGATTCATTTTGCCTTGATTGGTGGGGTCACCGCTCCAACTCCCTGAGCACTTGTGGTTAAGCAATGCAGTCGGGATAAAAGAGATTATCAAGGCTATGGCCGCCCATAGAATTAGTTTGGGGATACGCGAGATCCAAACTTGATAACGTAAAAGCATGGCGACAAACCAAGGAAGAGCTAATGGCAGGTTGCTGCCTTTCGTCCCAGTAAGAAGAGCTACCGACAGAATCGCCCAACCAAAATCTGAAAACTTTTCCCTCTTATCAGCTGATAGAACAAAGCATACTGATGCTAAGGCATAGACTGTGGCAAAAGCATCATTCCCTATGCTCCCAGACTGAAGGACATATCCATAGCCAAGCGGGAGAAGCCACATCCACCACCAGCAGGATTTGGCAGAAATTCCAGTGAGTCGAAAGGTGCGAAAAAGAAGGCCTGGTAGTAAAAGAAAAGAGATCCAGTTGATGAAAAAAAATAGACGGTCAGTTTTAAAAAAAACAAGGAGTGGCGTCATCAGCCATTCGAAACCGGGAGCAGAATAATTTTGCCGTGTGTTCGGGGTGTCGATCCAGCACCAATGACCTGCATCCAGCCAGTGAAGAATTCTGGGCAAGCGATAGGAGAGAGCGTCGTAGTTCGAGGGGGGGTAAAGAATTCCCCCCGCCAGAGTTAGAAAAGCTACAAAAATAAACAGCAGGGGAAGCCAATAATAGGGTTTGAAGGGGTTCTCTCGCAGTCGTTTCAAGAAACAAATAGGATAAAAAAAGGCCTTAGATCGTAGAAAATTTGTTTTTCCCCACAAAAGGGATAGCGCGAGCCCTAAAAAGAGAAGACTCCATGTATAACTTGTCTGGTTGAAGTGGCCACTTAAAGAGAGTGACCAGCCGACAAGAGACGCCCAAGTTGAGACAAGGATCCATCCTTTAACAAAAAAAAGAGGCATGGAGGGGCTTTACTGTAAATTATATTTCAAAATACATCGAAGAGCGCTGAGGCCGTCTTTCCAGCCAATCTTTTTGCCTTCGGCATAGGTTCGGCCGTAATAGGAAATACCCACCTCGAATATCCGCGCTCCCAACTTGGCGACTTTAGCCGTAATTTCCGGTTCGAAGCCGAAGCGATTTTCTTCGATCCGAATCGATTGAATAATTTCCCGCCGGAAAGCTTTATAGCAAGTTTCCATATCGGTGAGATTGAGGTTGGTGAACATATTGGAGAGAAGAGTTAGGGCGGTATTGCCAACACTGTGCCAAAAGTAGAGGACGCGGTGGGCCTGACTGCCCATGAATCGGGAACCGAAAACAACGTCTGCTCGATTTTCTAGCAGGGGTTGAAGGAGAATAGGATATTCAGCGGGGTCGTACTCCAAATCGGCATCTTGGATAATCAGGAAGGGGGCGGTGGCGAGCGAGATTCCAGTACGTAGGGCCGCACCTTTGCCTTCGTTGTGGGAGTGGCGGGTTGCTCGAATTTTGGGGTTTGAAGCGGCAAGATCTTGAAGGAGCTCCCACGTTCCGTCGGAGGAACAGTCGTCCACCACAATTACTTCCATGACGCTCGGCTGGGCCAATACCTTTTCTAAGACAGATGCGATTGTCTTGGACTCGTTGTATGCAGGGACAACAACGGAAAGCACGGCATTCATTTGCCGTTCAGTTTGGGGGTTAGGGTGGAATAAAGGGAAGGACAGATTTAGGGTTGAGTTTCGAGCATTTAAAAAGGAAATGTTCTGGCAAGGGAAGGGGTTTGAGGCAACGCTCTGGAAATGGATTTTAAAAGAATTGGGCTTCTCGGTGCAGCAATTTTTGCCTTTCTCACCCTTATTTATCCCCTTACGTCCGCGTGGTTTGGCTTCGCCCCTTACCGCGATCAGCATTTGGGCACGGCTTTGATTTATATGGAGGAGGGGGTGAATCTTCTTCAAGCGAAGATCGTCGGCTTTAATGCAAATCACCTCCCAACGATTCAGGAGGTTCCTTGGTGGCAGGCGGGAGCTGCTTGGGCATTACGGATAGGTGCTGGGTGGTGGGGGTCAGCCAACTTGTTCTCCTTGATGATTTTTTCATTGGGGGTGAGCCCGATTTTTCGAATGGGGAAGAGAATGCTGGGAGATGAGGGGGCATGGTGGGTGGTGGCAGCTTTTCTGGCTCAACCCATTGCTTTTTTGTATGCAGGAACCGCGTCTCCAGATGGCATGAGCCTCGTAGCGGCTTTGTGGGCGTACGATCGGATTCGTGCATTTGCTCATAAGGGCGGCTGGATGAGGGCTATTTTTGCTTTGGTTCTAGCGGCCCTTGCGGCCACGCTTAAACTTCCTTTTTTTATGGCGGCAGGGCTAGCGGTTGGCGTCGAGGTTCTTTGGGGAAACTTCAGAAAGCCTGCTGTTTGGGGTCGACTGGTGTGTGTGGCTACATTTTCTGCCGCTGCCTTGCTTCTCTGGACTCGATACACCGACAGCTGGCTAGAAAAAGCTTTGTGGCCTTTGGTGGATCTGCGAGTGAGTCACAACCCAGAAATGGTTTTCTGGTACTTTGGAGACTGGGCCTACAGGCTATCACCGGCTGTTTGGATCAAAGCAATTTGGAGGATGGCGAACTGTCTGCTGGGAAGTTTTGCTCTCGGGGGTGTCCTAGTGTTGGGGTTTAGCTTGCGAGGCAACAAAGAGGCAAGGGCTTGGCTTCTTGGGGCGGCCCTGACAACGGCCGTCTTTTCCCACCTTATTCTCCACCACAGTCACTACTATTTGATGTTTTCTCCCGCTGTCGCGTTGGCGATGGGCGCCGGCTGGATGTGGTTAATGAAAAATTGTTTTCAGAAAGAAGAAGGAGTGACGGCCGTTGGCGGCGCGGGCTTGATCCTGATCACTTTTGCAGCTCTTTTCCAAGGGCTCATTGGAATGAAGGTTGTTCAGCAGTTCGATCCTTATCCAAAGCGAATCGCGAAGCTGGTTCAAGATCATACAAAAAAGGAAGATCGGCTCTTCATTATCGGAGGCGGCTGGGGAGGGGATGTTCTTTTTCAGGCCAAGCGGCAGGGGCTGTCGATCTGGAACACCCAGTTTCTAGAGGATTCTTCTAACTTAAAGAAAGCCCGTGAACTGGGCTTTACCAAGTTGGTCGTGGTCCGAGAATCCCCCCTGTTGGTCGCGCTACAAAAAACAAACCCTGGCGGAGCAGATTATTCTGGGGAGCCCTTCTCCCGCTTTCTTTCTCCTATCGCTTCGCGTTGGCCGCCTTTATACGAGGACGAGCAGCTAATGATTCGCGAAATCTCGCCAAACTAAGATTCAGCTGCCTCGATGATAGTCACCTCGGCTGAAATATTTCTCGAGCCAGAGGTAGAGAACGATAAAGAGGTAGCGGCTTCCCATTTCCCTGATCTTCAGTTTCGCAATTCCGTGGCGGCGGTTCCGCCAGGTGATGGGGATGACCGCGAATGAGTACCCGCGAATGATAACTTTGAGGGGTAGCTCCACTGTGAGATTGAAGTGGGGCGAGAGAAAAGGGCGGAGGCCATCCAAGCAGGTTTTGCGGTAAGCCTTAAAGGCGTTGGTTGTGTCGTTCAGGCCGTGGCGAAAGAGCATGCGGATGAAAGTATTCGCAAATCGATTCACCACCCACTTGATCGGCGGGTAGTCGATCGTTCCGCCGCCCTTCACAAACCGGCTGCCAAAGACACAATCGTATCCCTCGTTGAGCTTGCTCCAGTAGCGAGCCACATCCCGACAGTCGTCCGACTCATCCGCCATCATAACGACCACGGCGTCCCCTTTCATTTCGTCGAGGCCCCGAATAATGGCACGACCAAAACCGTGTGGTGCCGGGTTTTGCATAGGTCGAAGGTAGGGGCTGGTTTTGGCGATCTCTTGGAGGATGGCCAAGGTTCGGTCGGTGCTGCCATCGTCGACGACGATAATTTCATGGGGGACTTTTTTTAGGTCAAGTTCGAGATGGAGATGCTGAACCGTCGAGGCAATGCAGCCTTCCTCGTCCCTTGCGGGGATTACAATCGATAGTTTTTGCAACAGTCGCGGTGAGGATTTATCCATCAGATATCTCTAAGAAGATTGTCTCCAAGGAGGTTTTAGGATGCCAGTTCCAAAGTTGGGTAGCACGGGTGGAATCAAGAATGACCCAAGAAAGATCGTAAGGACGGGGTTGGGAATCTGATCCAACCTCGTGCTGCCCGAATTGGGCGCGACACCAGTCACTCAATTGAGCCAAAGAGATAGAATTTTTGGCGCCTCCCGAAAAATTGCAGATACGCATATCGATCCCATCCTTTGGATCGGAGGGCTTGTGGCCTTGAAGCTGTTTTTGGAGGAGGGGAAGTAGGTCTCGCGGATGAAGGCAGTCACGAACCTGGGAGCCGCGGCCATCGAAGCCGATATATTTCAGGGGCCTCTTTTCCTTCCAGGAACGGATCCAAAAGGAGAAGATTCCCTGATCGGCTCG
>Ga0247835_1002834_pt1 | contig 17420 bp, 20 predicted proteins | sample LaCtaG_3_FD_189912 | JGI IMG/M metagenome (GOLD analysis project Ga0247835, IMG submission 189912) | Freshwater microbial communities from meromictic Lake La Cruz, Castile-La Mancha, Spain - LaCruzMarch2015_13.5m | ecosystem: Environmental > Aquatic > Freshwater > Lake | place: Spain: Castile-La... | reverse complement strand
CTTCGTCAGAGCAGGGTGTATTTTCAGCTCACCCCTTCCTGCAATGCCGACAGTGGATAGTTATGCCACTGTTTGCGAGCTGGCGGCATCCACCTGTGATGCCAGCAACCAGCGATATTGTCGGGAAGGGGGCGCCAAAAACACAACAGGAAAAAATATTTCTATTTTCATCGTGCAAGACGCCTGCCATTGAGTCGCAGCTGGTTTACCTTCACACATTGCAACGCTCCGATGGGGCCAAGAACAATGTGCAGGCGGAGATTGATCGCTACTTATTTGCGTGCGTTGATGCCGCGTTTTCACATTTGGTTCTACCTCGAAATAATGTGCCACACTATGACAACTTGCCAGACATCAGTCACTATGCGCTGGGGATCCTGGATCCGACCATGGATGCGACACCAGAGCTTCAGCAGGTGTTGCTGCTGCTGCGACAGTGCACACCTCTTCGCAGGCGCACGAAGCGTGCACAAAGAGAGGTGCAGTGGCGACGCGATAGCATGAGCGCAATGCAGACGTTGGTGCGCTGCATTCAGGGAACGCTGCTTGGTCTTTATCCCAACTGTCTCAAGGCGATTGCGTTTGGAGCCAGAGTCAGCATCATTCGCTTTCTTCGAAGCGTTTTAGTGCAAGATTTTCGAGTGATGCACATGTGCATGCAGAAAATTCGCTACATCACGAAGCTGTGCATTATGGAGCATTTATGCAACACAATCTACGATTACCATCCGGGCATATGCCACACGCTCAACCGCTCGGGTGAGCTTAGTATCATTCTTATTTTTTGACATGTGGGCTCATTGTTTTAGTTTTGTTTGCAGGTCAAAAGATTGAGCATTTTTGCAACTCAGTTTCCTCGATTTGCGACATTTTTCGAGGCGAGCTCAACACAATGTTTTGCGCGACCGGGCAAGAATCCTGCCTGGACAATATTCTGGTGATACTACCGCAGCTGGAACGCATGGCTCATTCGTATTTTGAGCGATGCACACGGGCGTACCGGGGCATCATCATTGGGCACACGCTTACGCTGCGCAATATTGATCACGCCCGTAGGCTGTGCAAGCTGCAGCCCGGTGTTTTTGATTCGCTCTACCAGTACCTCCCCCTGATTCACACGGCCTCGACGCAGAGTATCTTTGAGCTGGTGCATCCAATGGTACCTCAAAAGATGCTGGAGCTCATGTGGTATATTACGCAAATCATATCCGTGCATCAGCTGCCCGCATGTGTTGTCAACAAACAGCTTACGGCGTTGAGCGCAAGATATCACGGCGACACGACCTGCATTGCTAAATGCCGTCTGCTCCATATTTGTGTGCAGTGTGTGATTCGAAAGGGCAACGCGCAGGGAATGCTCCTACGCCATGATTGCAACACAAACGAGCACATGTGTGTGCAGTGTGGACCGGGGAGCGTGTTGGTTCTCGACATGTTGGGCCGAATCGCTATTATTGGCACCGACGTGCTCGTTTTAAGCTCGTGCTGTGGTTCCTTCATTCACTATACCGGTTCTGGCAGAGAGTTTTCCACCGTGTGTGGAAAGCAGTGCCTTCACAATGTGCAACTAAGCAAACGTCGCGAACGCAAGCAGCGGGCGCAAGGACAGGGGCCACCTGCTACATGCTACATGTGTCGTCAGCGCAACACGGTTCAAACCTTTAATTTGCTGGATGTGGCTACACGCAGCGTGATACCCTGTTCCGTGTGCTCCCGCCATCGGGTCCCGGCTCACATTCTGAAAAACGTGCTCGACAAGCTGGCGTTGGAGCTTTTTTTTAAGATTCAGAAGACAAACAAGCTTAAAAATTAGGCTTCTTGCTCTTGCTCGACAAATAAACGTTTTTACGGCTTTCGCTTTGGTTTTTGTTGAAAGCCTTGTTGAAATGTTTTGAAATCCGGGTCGTATGGAGCATTGTCGGCACGTATAACTCCACGTTTTGAGACGTAATCATGAATAAGTACAGCAGCAGCACACAAGCCACACAATTTGGCCCCAACGAGAAACGCTATAAAGTTTTTAGTTCGGCCAATGTATAGTCCGTGATAAGCCGTTTTCATTTTTTGACTACTAGCAAAGTTCAAATGAATTTATATAAGAACAATAACCCCAGGCCCAAAGGCTTATTAAGCCGGAAAGTTATTATCAGCGTAGCCCATGAGCTTAAGTTGGCATTTTTGTCAAGAAGCCAAAACAAGCTTAAAACTTAGCCTTCTTGCTGTGTATGCCTATCTCGTCTCTGAGGGCTTCAATCTCATCTCGAAGACGCCGCTGGCGCTTTTCCTTTGAAGCACTATCAGCAATATGGCCATGAGCCCAAGAAGCGGTTAGCTCCTGCGCGCCCCTTCGAAGTCTGCTCTCCATTCTTTCAAGCTGCTTGTGTGCTGCATCAGTGTCGTGATGAGTTTCTGGTGTTGAGTTTTGTGGAATAAAAGGATTCGATCTCATAAATTCGTCATAGGCCATTGTGTGATTAGGATCGTGTGGGGCCCACGTTTCGTAGTCGTTGGAGCTAAATTCTGGTGAAGAAAAAGACGAATTCTCAGTGTAGTATTTCACACCGGGATGGTGCTGCATAAAACTGGCAGAGTGCGACGAGCTTCCGTGTGATGCCAAAGAGCTTTCGCGGGGCATAAAAGTGGCTGCATGCGACGACAATGAGCCTTGGCGCGACGTCATAGAGCCTTGGCGCGACGCCAAAGAGCCCTGGTGTGACGCCAAAGAGCCCTGGTGTGACGCCAAAGAGCCCTGGCGCGACAAAGAAGAGTTTCCGCGCGACAAGAAAGAGTTTCCGCGCGACAAAGAAGAGTTTCCGCGCGACAAGAAAGAGTTTCCGCGCGACAAAGAAGAGTTTCCGCGAGGCACAAAGTCATCATGAGGCAAAAAGTCATCATGAGGCAAAAGATCATGATGAGGCGCGGAACCGGCTAACGAATGTAGGGAATGCGCCGGCGAGTGAGTGAAGGGAAGCAAATTTGCAGCTTCATTTGAGAACATGGGCAGATCATCATGCAACAGCTCATTTGCATCTAAATGGCCGCTCGTGTTTGCAACATAGGATCGAAAAGGCGAGGGTTTAGCGCGAGAAGACATTTGATTTTTGACACGCGTACCTTTTATTTATATATAGCGTGAACCCTTATCGTCGAATTTATTTCTTTGTCACTGTTTTTTAAGTACCAGCGAGCGCCACTTTGAATTCTTTTTGGGCGGAGGAGCGGGGCGCTTTCGCGGTATGAACCTGACAGGCATCATTTTCGTTGGGATTTGACCGACTGCTTTAAGCGAATGCTCCAAGCTGCCAATGTTGTCTTTTTGCATAGCCTGATGCCACATCTCTCTCAAGTCACTGCTAACCGGCGGCGCTCCAGTTTTTGAAAACACGAGCGACGAAACCAGCAAGAGGTCTTGTCTTTTTTTCAAGAGGACGTTGAAGGCGTCTCCATGAAGCTGATAAGGAAACGGTGCCAGCATTTTAGCAGCATTTGCCACGTCGTCAACGTCCACGATAAAAGGTGGAACACAGCACAGCGGCGAGTGTAGAAAATGGTCGTCTGTCACAACCATGCCCGCCAAGCGAACCAGCGCGTCCAACAAAGACATTTCGAGCTCTTGGATGCAAAGCTCTCTTGCGATTTCACCAAAGCTTCTTCTCTCTCTATTTTTAGGCAGCATGCAATTTCCAGAGGTCCGAGTGACGCCAAGCTCCACATGGCGAGCAACACGGCAATTGCACTGTGGTTCGAGCATCGAATGGCCCCTTTGCATAAATTCAAATGTTTCGCGCACATACTCATCCTGTGAACGCGGCTCTGTGGCCAAGCAAAAAACAGACTGCAATAGGGGCACACCATTCATAGCATCGTCTGCATCTGCGTAGCAAAAAAGTTCGCCGGTATGCCAGTTTACGCGCGTTTCATGATAGCAAACAGCGTTTAATGTCACATTGCGGTATGTCACCGGCTGCAGCTGTCGTGAAGAGCCAGCGAGCGTTTGATCAGCGAAAAGTCTCGCCGGATCTCTAGAATAAGCCCTAATATTTTGCGATATCATTTTTTATGCTTGGAACTTGCACCGCTTAATGCACCTTGTCCAGCCGTCGGTGTATAGAGAAGCGTCGTTGAGCAAGCTCTCCAGACGTTCCCTAGGCACACAGTTGGCCTCGAGTATGCTGTAGCAAACGCCCTTGAGCCTGTCCAAGCCACCTTCGTTGCCCCTGGCGTGTGCGAGGAACTCCTGCACGCACTCACTTTCACGATTTTTTTTATCCGTTTCTTCCTTGGATTCTGTCGCTTGTTTGGCGGGACGATCATTTGACCTAGCATAAGTAGCGGCCTGTCTTGCTTCTGCGCGTTTCCTGTCGTCTTCAATGAGGCGCAGCTTGCGGGCATCTTCACATTGTTGCCTTTTACGCTCGTTTTGCTCTCGCTTCAACTTGAAGCCTTGCTTTAGTTTCATTGTCTTTTCTTGCTTTTGCTTGAGCTCGTCTGCTTGCTTGACCTGTTGCGCTTGCTTTTGCCTGAGCTCTTCTTCTTGCTTTTGCTTGAGCTCTTCCGCTTGCTTGAACCTAAGCTCTTCTGCTTGCTTGATCCTGAGCTCCTCCGCTTGCTTGAGCCTGAGCTCCTCCGCTTGCTTGATCCTAAGCTCTTCCGCTTGCTTGAGCCTGAGCTCTTCCGCTTGCTTGAGCCTGAGCTCTTCCGCTTGCTTTTGCCTGAGCTCTTCCGCTTGCTTGAGCCTGAGCTCTTCCGCTTGCTTTTGCCTGAGCTCTTCCGCTTGCTTTTGCCTGAGCTCTTCTACTTGCTGTAGTTTGAGCCGTTGTACTTGTTCTTGCCTTTGGGCGTATTCGTGCTTGAGTCGAAGCTCTTCCTCGCGCTTAAGCCTGAGCTCTTCCTTGAGTTGGAGCTTGAGCTTGAGCTTGAGTTCAGCCTCTTCTCTTTTCTTACGAGCGGCTTCTTCCCTTTTTTTCATTAATTCATCCTGCTCTCGCCTGCGGCGATATTCTTCCTGCTGTTGCATATGCCGCATGGTATCAGCCATGGAAGGTCTTTTATAGAGCTCAACCAAGGCGAGAGCGCGCTCCTTGGCGTCGTTTAGAGCTTTGCTGTGAATGACTGATTCTTCGCTCCCACCATTTTTGTCGGGGTGCGATGCAAGCATCTTTCGTCGCCACGCCCTTGTGATGTCTGTCGCGGAGGCCCCCACGAGCACCCCCAACAAACGAAAAGGGCACACCGCCATCCTTGGTCTCGCGCAAAAACAAAACGGACAGGCGAGCACATCGTGTGTTTTTTTTGTTTTTTTTTATGGTTTCAGTGTGCACCGCTAGCATCAGCGACGTGCGGCAGGCCTAGCATTGTCTCGTGGTGTCCGATGGCTTCGATAATAATTTCAGCCTTTGTCTCGTTTCTTTTCACGTATTTGCCAGCGCTCTCAAGGGCCACAAAGACAATGAGGTAAATAACCATCCAATCGCTTCCAAGCGACCAATTTCTTATCCATTGCTCCAGCCATGTGGTAAAGAGCACCCCTGTGCTCATCGTAATAACACAAAACAGAGGGCTCACAGCATCACCATTGGCTATCATGCACACGCTAAGGGTCATGAGCAGGGAGCAGCACACCACAGCGCTCATTTTTTGCTGCATAAGCTGAACAATTTCGCGTGCCGCGTAAAAGGTAAACACACCTATGCAATTCTGCATCCTCGGGACATTGCGCATCGGGTTGCACGTGAGCAGTGCCAAAAAGAATAGCACGTTTGGAAATAGAGACGAAACCCCGGTAAAGACCTGTATTTTTTCGATGAGCCAGATGACCAGGCCCCTATTGGCTAGGCAGTCGACGTTTTGAATAAAAAAGGACAGGGATGAGTCTTCGCTTGGCTGCAGACTTAGAGGCAGCATCAAATAGACAAAGGACAGTATGCCCAGCACATTCTGCTGCTTAATGGCCTGAACGCGAGCGAGTCCGCGAGCCGTCACAAAAAGTGATATATACTGCATTGTTCGGGTCATAATAGCTTTATCGCTGGCCATTTGAATCGCGCATCCCATGGCGAGCGCCGCAAGGGCAAAGTAAACGGCAATGGCTGGCAGAACCAAGGAGCCAGAGGGTTCCTGTGGTAGCGGCATACCCGCGCTAAAGCTCTGGGCGGCGATCATGATGAGGACGTTTTGAAGGCCCTGCAGGGTCCTTGATCTTATGGCAAAAATGAGGAACAAAAACGCACATGCGAGCTGAAAAAGGCTTTTGGCTGACTCCGAGTACGACACGCTCTGAATATAGAGGCTGCCCTGACGCACAGCGCTATAGCTTGTGGATACAACGAGCCTGTCCGTCATGGCGCCAAGTGTGCGAAGCCATTGACTCTTTTTCGACATTCGCACGCGCTACCTTTTAGCCTATATATAACGCAGACCGTTTGCTTGCAAATTTGCCGGCTCACCGCCACCACACACTTTATATAAAAACACCGCCGTGTGAATTAAAAAAAAGTGGTTTTTTATGAGCAAATCAACATGGGCGTTATCTGGGTTCGATGTTCAGGAGGCGACTCCGTCCACTGCAGCGCCAGATAAGGGCGTCACTCGCAATCTGCTCGTGCACATTGCTGGCAACAGGGCCGTATGGGAGCACGCGGGCGTTCATGGGGGTAAGGTCATTTTTTTGCTTAGGTGTTTGCATCCTATGCTTATGTTTTTGCTTAGGTGTTTGGCGAGTAAACCCCGAGCGTGCGGGCGCGATTTTTGGCTGTGATGGCGATTGCACATCCGACGCGCTGCTGAATGAGAAGCTTAGCCGCGCCATGATCCGTAGCGTCACTGTACTTGAGAGCAATTCCAATATTGACGAGATTGTGGCCATTCATATTGATGGGCTACCGTGCAAAGAATTCACGGCGGCCGGCGATGGTGCGTCCATGTTTTTAACTGGCGAAGGGCGTGTCACGCAGCCGCAGGAGCTTTTCAACATGTCGGGCAACACGGAGCTTGGTCTCGCGTGGATGCGCAAGTACCCACGGTACACGCATGAAAACCTACACGAAGAGGGCACAATGCGGCTTACCGGGGCCTCCTACTATTTTGTGGACATTGAGCACCCCGCGATTCACATGCTGCGCACAAACGAGGTTTGTTCACTGTGCTTTTGTTTGTTTTTTGAATCTTTTTGAATATTTTTCCTAACGCGGCGCGAGCAGGATCAGCTTGGGGTGCACATTTCACAAGAGCCAGCAGCAGAAGGGCGCTGGTTCAAGGTAGATATTGACGCCTTCATGTTTTGCGTCCAAAATATTCGGGACAATATTTTGCAAAACACACCCTCCACCTTCAATTTGAGCCACTTGACTGTGCGCATCGCCAAGCCTGATGGAGCGCGGTGGTTGGATGTCCGACCGCAGCTAATCGACTCGCTGATAGCAGATGAAATCAAGGAATCAAGCGACGTGGCCCTCATCGCGGAAGCACGTCAGCTAGCGGTGCGCAGGTATCTTGACAGACCGTTGAGCGTCACGATGCGAATCGCCATCGAATACTCGCTGCCTGACACGCCCATTACCACCACCATCGCGACTGTTGTGAACACAAAAGCGAGCAGTGGAAAACATTAGGCATGTTAGCACGGCCCCGCGAGCGCAATCGTATATATATGGAGGTAAAATATTCAACCAAGACATCAGATGGCTGCCCTGGTTAACGGCGCCGATGCTGGGGCTCTTTTGGACGGCCACGCGTATCCGCGCGGGTCTGCGTTTGACACCATCGCGTCTGCTAGTTCCAGCAACCAGCCCACCATTGCCGATTTTGCGTCGATTTGGGGCCCGGCGGCGCTCGATATGAACCTTGACAAGGATCGTAACCGTAGAACCAGCCGCATGCATCTCAGCCAATTGCCGCAGGAGTTGCAGGGGCAGCAGATCTACATTGCCGATCGTATTGATGGCCTAATCACCAACGCCACGGGCAGCCCTTTCACCTCTGTTATTTTACCGTACATGCACTGGGATCGTCCCGACAACAAGATCAAGTGGCGCGTCTTTTCCTTTGACGAGGGTCTCGCCAGCAGGGTGCCCTACGAGTCAGCTGCTCGCACCTTGACCCAAAGTCGCGAGAGCTTCTCGGCCTATGCGACTCGACACGGTTTGGCCATCACGATGGAGCACAACTTTATGATGAGCGAGGAGGGGCGCAACAACTTTTACCTTCAGGTGCAGCAAGTGGTGGGCAGCATCCAAAAGACCAACGATTTGCACGTTCACATTGCGCTCATCAAGTGCGGCAGCTACTTTCGCAAGGTCAGGGAGAAGTATTATCGGGATCCCCACAGCTTTGAGGATGAGATTCGCGACTACGTCAACATGTTTGGCTTCTTGCAAAAGAACATGAATGGCCTTGACATCTTGATAGAGGACGGCAAGCAGCTGCTCAGGGGCTGGGGCGCCTCAGAGCCCAACTTTCTTTTGCTGAATTCGCGCTTAACGTTTGCGATGCAGATGAACCCTGAGCGCACGCAGTACATTACGCAGGGCGCCGATGGCAAAAAGAGACTTGAGCAAGGGCCGGACGTCAAGTCATATCGTGGCATCCACATCATTCACTCGAGGTCCTTTCCCATCGAGGAGGGCACAGCGCCTCGCGATTTGCTTAGGCGTCGCGTCCGCGTGTCTGAGTTTTACGTGCTGCCCAACTGCTCCTACACGAACTTGCCGGCCAACAACGATGTTGCCAGCGGTGAAATCTTGCAACTGAGCTCGCTGTCACGCGAAAACAATGCGGTGAATGATGCCGCAGCGGGAGGAGAGCGGGGGGAGGAGAGCAGTGGCGAGGTGCGTCTCTACGACGAGAGCAGCGACTCGTTTGTTGTCATCCCCTACAAGAAGCTTTTGGATCAGGCGCGTCGCTTCATCTCTCGCGCCAATCGCGTTGCCCGAAACCGCCACGGCGAGGACCCCTTGTCAGGCGTTATCATTCCAGACGACATTGGGGCCATTCTGCTTTTGAGGCCCAATATTGAGCATCACATGCTCGGTATTATCATGGGCAAGGGCGGCAGCATTGATGATTTGGGAGCGACGCTGTGGGGCCAAACTGAATTGTCGTGTTTCGATGACGGGCAGCATGGCGTGTGGGGCATGTCCTACAAGTACCACGCTTCGGCGATTGTGTTTAATGAGCGGAATTTGCTGCGAATGTGGGATGTGGCATATGATGGCTACGTGGGTGGCAAGGACACCAGCATCCTTGACTGGGGCTCTGACAACGACATCTCTCGCTTTATCAAGGCGGACAATAACCTCGCCGCGCCCTACAACGGCCCTAGCCTCCTGGTCTTGCCGCTACCCACCAAAGTGCACACTTTACCGTCTCCGCTGCCCATCGCCAACCTCGTCAACACGGTTCTCTCCACCAACGCCCACAGCCTCGCGACCGCCGATCTCTTTGTCGAAGACATGCAGGGCTTTTTGAGCAGGGTGGCGGAGAAAGTGGGCGACGAGCACATTGATGGCTTGCGTAATGTCATGAGCGTGACCTACGACATGCTTCACATGCATCGCAACAGCGCCGCGGCTAAATGTGCGGGTTTGGCCACGTGCGAAAACGAAGCGACGCTCATAAGGTTGGCCTATGGTGGGACCTATCACTACAAGTCGGACAAGGAGTCTAATTGGACCGAAATTTATGGTTGCGGGCACCACGGGCCCGACTTTGTAGGCAAGGCTTCGGAGCGAGCCGGCAAGGGCATGCGCTACAACACCACCTCCGCGCCCAAATCCTTTCATGTTGTTTAGCTGTGGCTCGTGGCTCATTGGCTGTTGTCTAGGCCTTAAGCTGGATCAGCGCCGACGTGCTGCGGCTGCCGTTTTCACCATGCCAGAGCACAGCGTCTTTTTACCGCTGAACTTTAGGCCAATTTGGTGGCTTGTTTCAAAGATTTCGGTAATAAAATTTTCAGCACCATGGTGCAGGAGTAGAAGAGCGCGCTTGCTGATTTTAGCCCTGCGAGTTTGGCCCCCGCGTTGCTCCAGCGTGTTGTGAATCTGTTCTCTAACGATGCGCTGCATGACAATGTTTGGAATCTGGAGCGAATCGTCGGCCATTATGTTTTACGGGGATGGCAAACTCCTTTTACTTTTAAGTGTTTCGACGTCTCTGTCTTCGCTGCCACGCGTTCACACTTTGCCAGCACCACTTTAGGTCTAAGCATTATGAATGGTTTTGTCACTACACGCGTTTAGGGAATATAATAGCAACCAAGCTTAAAAAAACTCAGAAAAATGCCAATACGAGTGAATGTCGCACGCATTTCGGGTCCAGCGGCCGACCCGCTTTTGCCTGATGATCACAGCGACGTTTTGCTGCTGTGTCTCACGGGTGAAGCGCTCGACAGACCCTTTATGCAGCGTTGGTCACGTAACCTTGATTCAAGGTACGGGTCTTTTTGGAAAGACATGACCGTTTACGACTGCAAAGGAATGTCGCTGCTTGTTATAGGCTATGTGATCTTGTGTGTGCCCACCTCATTGGCGATAGCGTACTTAGCGCGCTGTCCTTTGTGGTATTGCGTGTTTATGTCGCTATTTTTGATGCTCTTATTATGGCGCAGCCTCTTAGCTCACCATTGCTTTTCAAAGGTTGAAAATCAGTTTGCTTTCAATGTCAACACGCAAATGGCCTCTTTTTTTAAGCAGTATGCTGCTTACCCGATGAAGCCATACGGTAAGTTTGTGCCTCACATTACCATTTCGCGAATGTTTGTTGATAGTCTCAAGATCACCCTTACCGTACTCTGCTATCACGCGCCACGCGACGCGGCGTTGCTCATACCAACAGCGTGCGAAGCCATAGACAAACTTCGAGCCAACAAACATACAAAATTTAATATCAATCTCATCGTAGTGTGCAGCGAAAGAATAGAGAGCACGCAGGAGCTTCATGAATTCTTTGCCGCAAGCGGTTTTTGCGTAGCCTCGGCGATTGACAAGTCACTGCTTGTGTGCGCGTGGGGTCGCAAACATGGCTTCACAATCAGCATGCAAACGCTACCCGAAGTTGAAAACCTTGATTTTCACATTCTCCCTCTTACCTTCACAGTGGACGACGCGACAATCGACAACGCTCCAATGCCAATAGAGCATATTCCACCGCACCCTATGGCCCCGCTCGTCTGTCGTCCGCACTATTCACGTAGCATGCGATCGTGCATGGTGATGCAGCGGCCCATGAAAAAACAAAAATTTATCGAATGGCTCCAGCGGCAGTTGCCCGGTCGTCGGCGCTACTACTATTATCATTCATTTGACAACAATCAAAATCAGCTCATGTTTATGAGCTAGTCTGTTTTATTGCTTGCTTTCTTTCGTTTATTTAGGCCATAGCTGTTGCCATGTCTCTAAGCCATTGTATTATTGGCCATGTCTCTAAGCGAAGAGAGCCTCAAAAGGCAGCGTGGCGCCCTCGTATAGTGGAAATCCACATGAGCAGACTCGAGCTGCCCCAGTTCAAAAACAATTATAACATGAGCCATGCCGTTGGCCGCTGCTGGCGCCAGCCTTATGACCCTATTAAATCCACTAGGTATGGCGCAGACACTTAGTAAAAAACATAAACATAGCACAAGTCTCTTTATCATTTCTATTATATTTTACGTCTACCATTTTGAGCAAATGATGCAGCTTGTTACTTTTTGATTTTTTTTTACATTATTAGCCTGACATGGCCATGCTCAGTGAAGCAGGCTTCTTCCGCTCGTCGCTTTCGACCTTCGTCCACAGTCAGACTCCGTCCCGTACGCTGCAGGAAAAAGCACAGAAGCTCCAAGAGGGTGTCTGCTCTAAAGATGGTTTCGTCTTGCGCCAAAAATACGGCTCCTGCGAGAACAAGTCACATAAAGCCACAAGCGAAAGGGGTACTATGTTTGCTTACCGCAACAGATGAGCCACGAGTAGCCTGCTGGTCTCAGGCTATCATCATCATATGTCACTGGAATGTCTGGCACAAGCTCGTGAATGAGGGGCAGCAGGTTCATTGAATGGTTTGGAATATCAGCGAGAGGGCGTTGCGGCTGCCTGGCAAACTTGGGAAAGTGAAAGTATATGACCTGCGACACATCATTGTACATTCCAGAGAAGTTGGTGCGGTACACCAAACGCATGCCAGGAGCAAGCCGCATCATTTGCTGCAGACCATTGAAAAAATCCATGGAAGCTTCCACATGGTGCTGCTTAAAGGCCTTTGCGACGTGTTGCACGCACTGCGGCGGTATGGCCACGGATCTCTGGACGATATCTTGCACTCTGGCAAGCCCTAGCAGCACACAAATCATTTGTCGAAGCGATTTTCGCGATATGATGGACATTTGCGTTTGTGGCAGGACGGTGGTGTGCTGCGGGTCGTCGAGCACGACGCCATCGTACCCGTCTTCCGGCTTGCTTGTCTGAAACGCTTGCCCCACTATAAAGCCCAAGCGCGCCATCATGGCGTGCAGCGGCGCCTTATCACCTACAATTTGGCCCCAATGCAGCTGCATGCACTCGAGCTGATCCATGAGCTCTCGGAGCGAAAACTCGCACACTGGCTTATCGCCGTGAAGGTGAATGGCAGGCAGCAGCGGCAAAAGCTCGGGCAGTCCAATGGGCTGCATCGGGAGCTTGCTCAGATGGACGCAGCAGAGAATGCCCAGGCCGTGCATTCGGTTCATGTCACAACAGAGCTCAGAGGGCAGCGCGTTGCAGTCGCTTTCCCATAGCCATTCCTTCCACACTTGGGCCATCTCTGTTTCGGTCCATTCTCCAGCGCGCTCGTAAAGGTTCTCCATCCCACCGCATCACTCCAAGCGCTTTGGCATAAATAATATTGTTCACGTGAGACACCGGCAGCCTGCACGCCAAACCAGCGGAAAAAAAAAAGGTTGCTCTTGCCCTGTGCCCTTAAAAAAAAGGGGAAAAAAACACAATGGCAGCCGTGCTGCTAGTAGTGGGCATGCAAAATGATAAGTACAGCGCTCGTGTGGCATATACCTGCGAGACCAGCCTGGCGAGAGTCAATAATTGCATCCAGGCCGCCAGAGACAGGGAATGGCAAGTTATATTTGCGTTGGACTTGCATCACCCCCAGCACATAAGCTTTCAGACCCAGCATCCGCACTGTGTGCTTAGGTCTTGGGGCTCAGAGATGGTAAACGGGCTGCAATATGGCTTTGATGGCAGCGATATGGTGGTTCGTGGGCTTGACAAGGACGACGACAGCAACGATGCCTTTTTTGTCTCGAACATGCTGTTTGATGAGCCGAGCCAACTGCGCGCGCTCATTGCGAGCCGACGTCTGTGTGTCTGTGGCTTTTCGCCGGATGGCTGCATCGAGCAGACTGCGATGACGGCGGCGACTCGCGGCTATTGTCAGGGGGACCCTATCGTGATTAGCGATTGCTGTTCGCTGGTATCGCCTTACCTGTCACCTTACCTGTCGCTCAAGCCCCTCGCTGAACTATTGGCTATATGGGCCTAGCTCACCGATTTTGGAGGGGTAGCTGTTGATGACGCGTACGTCCCCGTGCCCCTCGTTGCCTTGGACGTGGACCTCCTCCGAGTTCATGCGCAGGACCTTGTGCTTGGGCACGTTGAGCTCGAGGTAAATAATGTCCAAGAAGCGAACAATATTTCGAAGCAGCTTTTGGGAGATGCGCTTGCATGTGCTGTAGATGGAGAGTTCGAGGTTGGGGCACGAAAACATCATGGCCGCAGCGAACATGGACACTGAAATGGTTTTGCCAAAGCGCCTTGGTGTGCTCACCAAGATCTCTTGTGGCGTAGAGTCCCACGAATTGAGCTCCAGGAGCCTATTGTGATACTTTGCAAAGGAGCCTGGTCCGTCTCGCTTAAAAAAGATGCGGGCACAGCTCTTGAGATATTCCTGCGTTGTGATGTTTTCCAGGTTAAATTTTCGTATTCCGACAACCGGAAAACACACGTAACTTTTTTGGATTCAAATTTAGCTTCAAAAAACACCTCATGAAACAAGCGCTGATGAAATGAGCGATCCCAGCCGCGTCGATCGAGGGCGTCTAGCGCGTGTCGACAGAGCAAAATGCGCTTGATACCATTCATATCCGCCTGCCATTTTGAAGATGAGGTGAGCACGCCGAACAAGCTGAAGGGTGACTATGAAAACTGCTTACCACTGTGGTGTAGGCGCCCATGTGCCTGTCGATGGCCGTCACAAGCGACGCTGCCGTGTGCTGCTTGCAGACCTTTTGTTTTTCGGTCTCTGTGTCGTCCATGGCTGCAAACAGCGGCCTGAGGCATACTTGCTTCATTTGCGCCTTACTTGACAAGCCTAAATATATATATATATATATGCTTTCATTAAGTGATTGTTGGGCCACATGAGTCTCGAAAGGGCATTGGTGGATATAGAAGAGACGTCTGCTGCAGATTTGCCACGGGTTTTTAAACGTTTTCCCACAGACTTGTTATTAAAACATGACGTCCTGGGCGACATGGCCGTAGCCAAAAACGCATTGTGCTATTGCTCGTTGCCCATGGCTAGGAAAGATGACAATTGGGGGCTTGTTGATTTGGCTATTGGTATTTTAGGAAAAAAGGGAAACAATACGCCTAAAGTTGTCATGAAAGTTTTAAAGTCCATGCCAGATACTATGTACGATTGTTTTTTGTATTTTTTAAGCAACCCGCCAAAGTGGCTCAAGGTCAACACGCAAATTTACGATCGGCTTGAATTTTTTAAACCTCGATGCATAATGCAAGGGGAACCCGACGTGAGCGCTGAGCAGGCGCTGAAATGGGTCAAGGAATGGCATGGCCTCGGCTATGCCATGGTTCCGCGCAAGAAAAGACATCCCGACCTGTTGCGGTTTTTGATACGTCCCAGCGCAAGGCCAACATGGCTGAAAATGGTGCCCAAAAGCGTGCTCAGGCAGGAATCCGCGTATGTCAAGCACTTAGTCATGCTCAATCTCTTGTTTTTTAAATATCTTCCAGAGAGCATGCGAGATGAAGAAATGTCCCGCGCCATAGTCACCTCTTATTTTGCAGGCAACACGCATTTGGAATACAAGAGGCTGCTAAAGCTAATTCCTGAAGGTATTTTAAACGATAATCCAGAGTGGGTCACTCGCATTATTCAGGCAAACTACAGCGACTTGGATTATAGCTTCAAACTTCATCGCCCCGACCTAGCCATGCGCGTGGTACACGCAGAGCCTAACGCCTATAAGGAAATTATACCTCACAGCGTTAAAATAGGTAATTGGGACCTTGCGCGGCTTGCCTTGTCGCTCGACCCTGCTTTGTATGCATTTGTCCCTGTGGAGATGCGATTCATTGAGTTGAGTGATGATGAGCGCGTGCTGGATCTGGCGCAGCTGGCTAGCAAACTCAGGCGAAAGGTTGACACTGAATTCTTGACGGGCGAGCACTACAAGCAGTACCTGGCTGAGCGGTCTGGCAAAGTAAGCGCGCCGAGCATGGGGTTTGATGAGATGTCTAAAGGTACCCAAGACGGTCTCTTGAGTCGTCTGTACAACACGGGCGAGCACGCACACCTCAGAGACTTGGATAAATTTAGGGAAGCTAAAGCGGTCGTAGCCCAAGCTCATTCCAAAATAGCCGCTTTGACCGGCTTGGCAGCGCGCAGGCCGGGCTTGTTTATCAAATTGAGCAAAGACGCGCGTGTTCACGTTATGTCATTTTTGCAGCACACAAACAGCCTGGCCGTCGATCACGCGCTTTGGTGCAAGTCACAGCTGTTGCTGCTAGAAGAGGACATTGACAGATTCATGTATTCATATCACATAAATGGCGAAGTCGCGTTAATAGATGATATCATGCCCTTTGTGGCCGACCTAGTGACGCACTTTTGCGATCCACGGTTTGCTTGGTCAGTGCTTGCGTCGGATGAGCCCAGGAACGATGTTGTTTTAGATCAACGACTCGCCCAAACGGTGGCCGACGCCGTCTGGCGGTGGTTCTCCATACTGAAAGCGGTAAACAACATTTGGGAAAGAACGAACAAGCCTTTGAACGAACAGCCCGAAGTGCAGCAAGAGCTTATTCAATTGGGGTTTCCGGCTCCTGTGATCAAAGTGAGCCCTTTAGCAAAACGCTATCTCGCGTTGCCTTTGCGTGACGCAAACAACAATTTATTGCCTGGCATATTCTTCAGCGAATACAGCAAGCATTGAACAAAGCTAGCGGCTGTTTTTGCCGTCCATAGACTGCAGCTTGGCCAGCTTAAAGGCTTCCTGAAAATCAAGAGCGTCTATAGCACTATGCTCCACCTTATGCTTATGCTCCAGTTTATACTCTGGCTTATACTCTGGCTTATACTCTGGCTTATACTCTGGCTTATACTCTGGCTTATGCTCATATATGGTGGTTGGTAAAATAGCAGCGCTGTCATTGGGATAGTAAAGTCGTACAGCCTGCGCGGTCACCAGAATAAGCGCGCATATGCATAGAGGCGCGATAGTTGGCGAAAACAGCACTGCGCCATATCGCATCATCCCGATTCTATCACGCTCTCGCTGTGTTGGTGGTCGCATTGTGTAGATGTCCACAATAACAAGAAGCAAGAAGACGCTGCTGCGACACATAAATGGCCACTGCGGCATAGGGTCCACTACACTGGCCGTAGCATTGGGTAGGACACACGCGAAGCCCGCTGTGGGTATCACCATGTGGGCAATGGCAATTGCCAGGTTTTGCCTGTGGTTTGGCCATAGCATGATGTGACACGCACCCAAAAGGCTCCAACATACAAGGCCTGCCCACGCTACCCACTGATTGGCGGCAGGCTGCAGGTTTAGCATAAACAGTGTGCCCATCACTACGTCAAGGCACACGCTGCTGCTATCCATGAATGATGAACTCCAAAGGGTGTGATCGTAATAGAGAGTCACAAGAGCCGGCACCAGCGGCCATCGTGTGAGCCTGGAGAGGAGACACACAAGGGTATAGAGCATGCCCTTTGAGTATGTCACCGCTGCCGGGATGTAGCTTTCCGCCAAGCGCAAATCGGGCCGTCCTCTCGGCGTTCTCATTTTTTTTTTAGTCTAGGTTGGCTTTATAGCATGCTTAAAGCAATCAAGCGAGCGATGGGTATATAACCACGCTATCAAAAACGGCTGATAATATATGTCTAAGCAGCCGTGGCACCTTCTCTACGCCGCGCGCATCTACATGTCTATGCGCGAGTGTTGGATAACGGATCGCCGCAAGGTGCGCCTGAACTCTTTGGCTTGCTGGCCGCCAAGCAAACACAACCATATATATTTTTTTAATGGGCTTATAGTGTTTAGTAACTCTGAATGTTGCAGGAGATTCAAGAAGAGGTCGTCGCCGACCTCCATTCGTGTCTCGAGCAGCTCACGTGTCGGTGCACAGAAATGGAGCTGAAAATTGAAA
>Ga0247835_1002828_pt1 | contig 17440 bp, 17 predicted proteins | sample LaCtaG_3_FD_189912 | JGI IMG/M metagenome (GOLD analysis project Ga0247835, IMG submission 189912) | Freshwater microbial communities from meromictic Lake La Cruz, Castile-La Mancha, Spain - LaCruzMarch2015_13.5m | ecosystem: Environmental > Aquatic > Freshwater > Lake | place: Spain: Castile-La... | reverse complement strand
GTTTGCCGCACTTGTTGCACGAAAAATACCCGGAGAAGTTTTTCCATGCCGCCATCCATCTCCTGTTTAACTACATGGGGCTGCGGGTACAAAGTGAAGTAATGATGAGCGACGCCCGCGCCGATTGTGTGGTGGAAACGGATGTACACGTCTACATCCTGGAGTTCAAATTAGACAAAAGTGCCGAAGTTGCGCTTGAGCAGATCAAACTTAAAAAATACCACCAGGCATATTGGGAAAAAGGTAAAAAAGTGATCGGCCTTGGGGTGAATTTTTCGAGTGAAACCAAGAATATTGAGGACTGGGTTGCGGAGGAATTGGGGTGAAAAGTGCGGGCTGTTTTTCAGGATGATAGTTCACGTTGTTTTTAACATGCAGCGTTTTATTGTTCTTCAATGATGGATGTTCCTTTTGATTTATCTCCCGAAGTCCATTCCCAATTTTCGTGAAGACGAATTTTTCCATTTTCAAGAATTTCTGGCTTTGAAATACAAATTCCTGTCATCAATTCGTCTTTGTCATTTACTTGGTGATAACGCATTTCTATATTTCCTAAATGGTCAACCAAACCAATTAGATGTCCATATTTGATTTTCCCCCCCGAATATTCAGAAGTAAGCATGTTTCCAATTTGCTTGTAATGAAAAAGCGTTTCGTTTGAAGTTTCTCCGTTTTCACTGTTGCGAATCGGTCTGAATTTTTTGCCGTTGTAGTTCATCCTATCGTTTTTTATATCTTCGAACTGCATAAATCGAATCCTTGTACAAAGATACTGGGATCATGTAAAAAACTACAAATTCAAACACAAATAGTTTTGTTTTTGATTGGTGTCGCTCAAATACTAAGGGATCCAGATGTTTCCTCCTAAAATGTTTTTGGGGGGCTCCTCGTTGCGGTAGACTTGACACGTCGGAAGCGTACCGAAACGCTTCCGACGTGTCTAGTCTACCGCAACGACTTCCGAACATTTTTCTGAGGAGGACCACCCACGTTTTGCTTGACAATCAGCGTTTTGTTAAACGATTGTCCCAATGTCCATTACAACGTGTGCTTTGCTAAACAAAAGATCATAAGCCCGAAACAACGTGGGCTGTCATCCTGAGTCTTTTTACGCCCCCGCAGTGATGCCAAGTAATCAAAAATGCAAAGAGGGGGGGCGTGATATGCCGACGCAAATTGCTTTGGCATATAAAAAAGGCGAAGGATCTACCCAAGCGCAAAGCGAAATCCCGCTAAGGGCAGGGCTCAATTACGCTTGGCTAGATCCTTCAGTCTGTTTATACGCCGTAGCAATCTATTTTATGATTACAAAATATAAATAGTAATCGCAAAGGCGTATTTCTTTCCCGTTAACATTTCTAGTAATAAATGATTTGTTCGGGAAAGAAACGGCCCTCAGGATGACAGCCCACGTTGTGCTTAACACTTGGCGTTTTGTTAAACGAAATCCCTCGAAACCCCTCCCCCCTTCACCGCCCAAGCCGAACCACCGACCAAGACGATACCTTGTACCCATCTTTATAAGCAGGCGTCCAATAATCCGATGCTATTTTTAAAACCGCCAGTGCTTTTTTATCAACTTCAGCGCCCACACCGCTGATTAATTCCATGTATCGCCCACGGCCGTTTTCAGGCACCAAAACCCGGATCAGAATCTCCTTGCCGGGCGGGATGTCGGATTTATAACCGGGCCAGTGCAGTACCACAAGTTCGTCAATGCTCTTTGGGCCAAATTTATAAACCGCAGGCTGATCCACCCCGACCGGTTCAAAAATGGTATCGCAGCGGATATCCGATCTCAATTGAGCGGCGGGAAGTGGGCTGTTGCTGAAAACCAGATTGGCGATATGCTGGCAACTGTTTTGTTCCAGGCCCCGATGGAAATACAGGTAGCGCTTATAATGCATGCGGCAGGGGCGGTTGCAGCGCTTTGGGGCAGTCCATTCGGTTGTTTCGACATACCTACGGGCCAGCGCACGTTGGTTTTCCGAGGCATTGCCCCCGACCTCGATCGCGCTTGCTTTACCGTTCTTTTCAACAATAAAATCGACTTCGGCCATCGCGTTGTTATACGGAACCTGGTTAAAATCCGCGCCCAGCACATATTCGGCGGTAAGGAAAACCGCCTTGGTGCGCGTCAGTAAATTATCATTGGAGTATTTGCGGTTGAGCACGGCAATTTCACCTTCTTCATACAGCTTACCCGAGGACTCAATTACCGCAAGATCCGCACAGAATGAGTAGATAAACTCACGCGGAGTAGCGTATGCTGAATCGAATACCTGGGCAGGTACCCAATTTTTGAGCAGCCGGGTTAGGCGCAGCGCTTCTTCCCCGCAACCGTACCCGATATCGTTTAAAAGGGTTAAACCGCCCAGCGTGCCGTCGGGCTGCAAGGTAGCGGCGACGCCCACTTCTCCCTGCACCCCGGCAGCCTTTGCTGCTTCCGGATAACGTTGTTTGGTGGCAAGCGTATCCTCCGTGTTATAGCCCATAAACCGCTCCTCGGTAGGGAAACTGAGTTTGTGGTAATCGGCAGGATCGATGGCTAGCAAACTGGCATAATCGGGCACATGTAAATAATGTTCCTGCACAACCACCCTTTTCGTGGGATGGTGAAAAAGGAAACACAAATACATCAACTGCCGCACCGGGTGTCCGTTGGCTTCAGCCCAATTCCATTTCATGCCTTGCATGGCCGTAATAGCCGCGGCAGTGAATGCCGGGCCGGGCGTTTGAAAAATACGGAAATCAGCAGAACGGCCATCCTTTTCCACCACAAAGCCGACAATCAGGCGATTACCGCTTGGCCGGATGGTTGTATCAGTAGGGTAGGGTATGTTTTTGAAATAATCACGAAACGCCAATTGACCGCCTGGAAAACTGGCCGGTTTGGATAGGTCCCAGATTAGGTAGACGCGGTCGGGTTGGGCGGAGAGTTGGGTGGTGAGTAGGAGGAATAGAAATATGAATTTCATGTACACGTGGTTCATGTTTTATAATTGTCGGAAAAGGAAATATTCAAATCGCCAACAAGTCTAACGCTAAATCCTAAAGATTTTTTAACTATAGCATCGTAGATTTCATTTTTTCTCCATAAAGTCGCTCCCAAATAAATGTTCCCGGAAATTTCAGGAGCACCCGCTCCTGCTCCACTTTAGCCACATCCGATCGAAATACAGCCTTTTTAAGTAACGTGACAAGGGTGTTTAAAGTCGGCTGAAAACCATTTTTTTTCATCGCTTGATATATCTTTTCGCTATCCTGAAAATCATCAGCCGTAGCAATCAGCGTATTGTATGTAATTGGATTAGGTACGATATATTTTTGTTCCATTTCTTCTAGTATTTTTTGACCTTCTTGCGTCCCCTTTGCCATAGAAATCAATCCATTGTAGGTCTGGACGTTCGGCTGAACATTATACTGTTGCATCATTTTTATGATGATTCTGCCTTCTAATACGGTTGCGCAAAAAGGCATAAAGCCATTCAATGTGTAAGTATTGGGTCGCAGCCCCTCCCGAATCATCGTATCGTATATTTCCTTTGCTTCGTTTTGATAAGTTACCTGTGAAATAAGGACATTGAAGGTCGTTGTACTCGGTTTGATACCCAGTTTTCGAAATTTTTCAATAATTAAATTCGATTGTTTGAGGGAATGGCAGAGTTGTAAAGTGGCATTTAATATATCGGATGTAGGCGGCACACCTGCCTGGAGGTATGATTGCTCCGTTTTCATAGCCAGGTTCCATGCATCCTCGGGAGAAAGCAGTTTGTCCTTTCTGTCCTGTCTGATTTTGAGTATTGTATCCCTCCACCGATTTTGGTTCACTTTAGGGTCGGGCGCTTCCATGGTTCCATTTTTTATATTTTCAGTTAAACTTCCCACCACAACAAGTCTACTAAACACGTGCGTAATGTATGATCCGAAGGGGAAAGAAACAGCCTTCAATAAATCAAAGATATATATTATTCCTCCTCCTGCATCAATTCATCCAAAGATTTCAATTGACCATACTGAATTTTGATTTCAAGTAGGTTTTTATATTTAGTGATCTGACTATTGATTGAGGCCGCTCCGATTCGGGCAACCATGTTAAAATTGCGCATTGCGTACACTTTTTTCAGTAAGAACTCAAAATGCGTTACTTGTGCTACAAAATACGCTACCTCGTTCGTATTGATGAGTTCCACCATTTTTGCGTATTCATTTTTCATCCCCTCCAGGTAATATTTGTGGTTCTCCAAGCCCATTTGGAAATAAAAATCCGCTTCTTTTGAATTTTCAATTTTTGACTGTAAAGCAAATATTTAAGCAAGGCGCACAATACCATACTACCCCGGGACATGTTTAAATCTTTCCCCCAACACCCTTAAACTTCTCTACAAATAATACAAGCCTTTGAAAAACACGTTGCTTCTTAGTCAAATACTGCGGGTTTAATGGACTCATTTTGGGTAAAAGGGCATTGAGCTCAGTTCCGTTTTCACTGGCATAATCACGTTTTAAAGAAGCAGTTATATAGCGCTTTGCTTCTGCTTCATTCAGGTTTTCTTCAGCAATCAATGCTAATGCTTCTGCTTGCTGTTTGTTTTGCGCATACGCAAAGAACGAGTCAATCACGTTTGCCTTGTCCTGAAGGGTGTCCAGGTCCGTTTCATTGATAAAATCAACCACCAGGCTTTCTTTTGCCCGGTTGCCCACACTGGCTCGAATAACCCGGCGGACATCTTCAATCAAGGTAGCTTTATCCTTTGTCTTTTTGTTGTGCTCAAAAACCAATTCGAGGATATAGTCTAAGTTGATCTCTTGTGATTTTAACAAGTCAACCTCAAATACGACATCATCCCAGTCTATGGCAGATTCCTCCGATGCCTTGCCACTTTTCTCGCGCCTTAACCAGTCGCGGATGTCGTTGTAGGTAGACCGATAATCCTGAATCGTCCGGTCTTTCAACAATTCAATCTTTTGCATGAGGACCATATCCTCATCCGTTAAAAAATGCTCCTTTTTAAATGCTTCTACCGCATCCGGGTCATTTTTATCTACGGATTGAAATGCTTTCAGGTTATTGAACTCGTCATAATTCTGCAGAATGTTTTCTACCCGCAAATACTCCCCGAATACCTTTACAAATTCCTTTTTGTCTTTTTCTGTTACAATGTCTTCGGGATTGGGGAATTTTTCCTTTAAATCTGTTACAACGTCTATGTAACCCCTGCGCGCCTCACCTGTGATAACATCTGAAAAGCCATCCATGTATTCCTTGTAGCTCTTTTCAAGCACCACATTTTTGGTGTTTTTATCCCCAAAGAGGGTAATGGCATCAATGGTCGCTTGCTCCAAATTTCGAAAGGTGACAATATTGCCAAACGTCTTGGTCGCATCATAAATGCGGTTGGTACGTGAAAAAGCCTGCATCAGGCCGTGATATCGCAGGTTTTTGTCAACAAACAGGGTGTTTAAGGTGGGTGCATCAAAGCCGGTAAGGAACATGCCCACTACGATGATCAGGTCAATCTCTTTACTCTTTACCCGCTTTGCCAGGTCGCGGTAGTAATTCTGAAACTCATTGCCATCAAGGCTGTAATTCGTTTTAAACAGCGCATTGTAATCTTGAATAGCTTTTGCCAAAAACTCCTTGGCACTGCTATCCATGGCCGATGGCTCAAAAGTTTCATCCACAATTTCACCAATGGCATTTTGTTCTTCATTGGCCGCAAAAGAAAAAATGGTGGCAATTTTTAAGGGCTTTTCGCGCTCTTTTTGCAAATTGTTCAATTCCTCATAATAACACTTGGCAGCATCTACACTGCTGACGGCAAACATGGCATTGAAGCCCTGGTTACTGCCCTGGTTTCTATGGGTTTTTAGCCTGAAATTCTTTAAGATGTATTGCGCTATTTCCCGGATGCGGGCCGGGTGCAGCAAGGCAGTTTTGTTCTCCGCGGCACTTAACTTTTTCTCATCTAATTCTGTTTCAATACTTTTGAATTGGGGTCGTACATCATTGTAGTCCACCTTGAATTTCAAGACTTTTTCATCCCGAATGGCATCCGTAATTACGTACGAATGCAATTCGCGACCGAATACACTGGCAGTTGTTTCTGCGCCCAATGCATTTTGCGGAAAGATCGGCGTACCGGTAAAACCAAATTGATAGAACTTTTTAAACTTCTTTTTCAGGTTCTTTTGCGCTTCGCCAAATTGCGATCGATGCGCTTCATCAAAAATGAAAACAACCTGCTTTTGATAAATGCTTAAATCTCCCTCGCTTTTGATGAGGTTATTCAGTTTTTGGATGGTGGTAACAATGATTTTATTGTCGTCTTTTTCAATGTTCCTTTTCAACCCTGCGGTGCTGTCTGAACCGTTTACGCTATCGGGAGAAAAACGCTGGTATTCTTTCATCGTTTGAAAGTCCAGGTCTTTGCGGTCCACTACAAAGAAAACCTTATCAATAAATTCCAATTGCGTGGCCAATCGGGCTGCTTTAAAACTGGTCAGCGTTTTTCCCGAACCAGTGGTATGCCAAATGTAACCGCCTCCATCGGCGGTAGACCATTTTTTGGCTTCATACGAACTGCGTATTTTCCACAACATGCGTTCCGTTGCCGCAATCTGATAGGGGCGCATGATGAGCAGGATATCGCTCACATCGAAAACGGAGTAGGTGAGGAGCACATTTAACAGCGTACGTTTCTCAAAGAAGGTAGCGGTAAAGTCCTTTATGTCTCTAATCAGGGTATTATCCGCCTTGGCCCAGTTCATGGTAAAATCAAAACTGTTTTTATTGCGCTCCACGGTGTTCGCAAAATAGCGGCTGTCCGTTCCATTGGAAATGACAAAAATCTGTATGTATTTGTAGAGGGAGTTTTGGCTGTTAAAGCTCTCTTTGGAGTAGCGATGCACCTGATTAAACGCTTCCCGGATGGCTACACCGCGCTTTTTAATCTCTACATGAACCAGCGGCAACCCGTTGACCAAAAGGCTTACATCATACCGATTGGCATGGATTCCTTTTTGTTCAAACTGTGCAATCACCTGCACTTTGTTGCGTGCAATGTTCTTTTTGTCAACCAGGTAAATGTTTTGGATATGTCCATCGTCAAAAACAAAGTCGTGGATATAATTGTCGTGTATTTTCCTGGATTTATCCACCAGGTTGTCGCTCGGCTTATCCAAATACTCCTCTACAAAACGATTCCATTCGGCATCCGAAAACGCCACATCGTTCAGTGCCTGAAGTTGTACCCTTACATTGGCCAACATGGCCTCCCGGGTATTCAGGCCCGACGGATTTTCATACCCCTGATGAATCAAATCCTGAATGAACTCACGCTCCAGCGCCGCCTCTGTTTGATAGGCAGGGGACATTTCATTCGTTTCGGAATACCGGGTAAAGTTGTCTAATACAATGAAGTTGTTCGATTCTGCGATGGTAGTATACATAATGGTTAATGGTTAATGGTTAATGGTTAATGTTGGCCTTTGTGGATTTTATAATAGCGGTGATGAGCTTGATGATTTCAACGGCATCAGAGTATATACTTTCAAATTGCTCATTCGTTAAATATTTGGTTTCTTTCAAAAGTTCTAGCCAATAGAGTGTTTCATTGGTTTCTTTTTGAGCAATGGCCATTTTATGTTTGAAATCAGATTTTGATTCGGCATGCTCTGCCTCACGAACCATTGCTCCTACGCTTGTTCCTGAACGTAACAACTGTTTTGATAAAACAAATTCTTTTTTCTCTTCGCACAAATATTGATACAGCTTTACGATTCGCACCGCAAACGCAAAACTTTTTGTTCTAACAATGTTTTCTCTCATAATTTAACAATTAACAATTAACAATTAACAATGACTTTGTTGCATGGCTCGGTGACGGCCTAGGCGTAATTGGATAAAAAAAGGCGCCGTAGTGGTATTTTTGTTTTGCGAAGAACAAAAAAGACAAACCACAGCGCCATGACAAAGATAAAAAACACGACTGGAGCGTCCACTACAAAGCCGAAAGAAAAGTACAAAGTCAAGAATTGGCCTGCTTATAATAGGTCATTGGCAAATCGCGGGAGGATTACCTTATGGTTGAGCGATGATGTAATTGTCTCGTGGTATCATCAAGGGGAGCGGCAACCTGGTGGAAAGGTGAAATACTCAGATGCCTGTATCATATGTCTGTTGAGTATTAAAAGCCTATTTCGTTTGGGCTTCCGTCAGACAGAAGGTTTTGGCCGATCCTTGATTAGTTTGATGGGATTAGACCTGCTGATGCCGAGTTATACACAAATAAACCGTCGACAGGGCAAGTTGAAAGTATCGATTAGGGCTCAAGACAAACAAAAAATTGAAGAAGGAAGCCGCCAGAAGATACATATCGTAGTGGATAGCACGGGGCTGAAAGTTTATGGAGAAGGGGAATGGAAAACAAGAATGCATGGGGTGAGCAAGCGTAGGACATGGCTCAAATTACATTTGGCGGTTAACGAGCAAACAAATGATTTAGAGGCGGTAGAACTGACTACCAATGCTATTGACGATGCGGAAATGGCCGAACCTTTAGTCAAACAAATTGAAAACCCGATTTGTAAATTTGGCGGTGATGGTGCTTATGACAAAGTGAAGGTGTATGACTATTTGGAGCAAGAGGAGATTATTCCAATTATTCCGCCTAGGGAGGGCGCAATCATTTGGACAGATGAAATGGGTGAGGATCTGGATCATCCAAGGAATAGGGCGATATTGGAAATAGAAAAAGTCGGATCAAAAGAATGGAAAAAGCAAAGTGGATATCACCGAAGAAGTAAGGCCGAGGTGGCGATGTTTAGGTTCAAAACAATATTCGGCCCAAAAACCTATGCAAGGAAATTCGAAAATCAAAAAACGGAGGTGCGCATCAAGTGTGCATGCATCAATAAATTTAATCAGATCGGAATGCCAATATCGGTAAGGGTCGCCTGATTTTTAAAAATCCCGGCGATAGCCGTGCCTAGGCGGCAGAGCCATGCAACAAAGTCATTAACAATTAACAATTAACCATTAACCATTAACCATTATTTTGCAATAGTTTTTCTCCACTCATGGTTAAAATGCGGTCTAAATGTGTTGCCCAATCTTTCATAGTCATGGCTTCTTCTCGTTCGGCTTGTCGTTCGGCAAAATCCAGATAACCAGAAACAATTTGCCCTAATGCCCTAAGCTCTTTATCGTTTAAATAGTTCTTGGCAATCACGACATCCTTTAAATGTGGTCGGGTGCCTGAAAAAGTCATCAAGCCCATAAATTCTTTTTCGGCATCGGCGCGGTTAAAAATCACTTCGGCTGCGGTTTGCCCGTGCACGGCAAAGTGAATCTTGTTTTGTACTTTTTTAAAGAACTCAATGGAAACATCTGCCTTATGGTCATAATCAATACTGGTGGCATAAATATCTAATACTTGGCGGTAAAACACTTTTTCGGATGCACGAATATCTCTGATGCGTTGCAACAGTTCTTTCCAATAACCGCCGCCGCCCAAATTTTTAAGGCGTTCGTCGTCCATCGTAAAACCTTTTCGGATATATTCATTCAGCCGCTTGGTGGCCCAAATACGGAATTGCGTTGCTACTTTTGAATTTACACGATAACCGAGTGAAATGATCATATCCAGATTATAGTGCTTGGTATCGTAGTTTTTGCCGTCTGCGGCAGTTCGTAAGAATTTCTTACTAACTGAATTTTCGTTTAGTTCGCCCTCGACAAAAATGTTTTTAATGTGTTGCGTAATGCCAGGTCGCTCTATACCAAATAATATAGATAGCTGATCCTGTGTAAGCCACACATCTTGTTCGTTCATACGCACATCCACCGATACGCTTTCATCTTCTGTTTTAAAGATGATAAACGATGAACTGTTTTCTGTATTTTTATCTTTTTTCATTGTCAATCTTCAATTTGTTAAAATCGAGTAATTGATCCCGATAATACGCATATTGCTTTTTTCTCAGCTCGATCTCTTTCGGCAGACCTTCACTGATGGAGGTAGTGAGGGTGTCGAATTTATCGAGAATGGAGACAATGCGGGCTTGTTCTTCGAGAGAAGGGATGGGTATCTTTAAGTTTTTTATCATGGTTGAGTTTAGATCTCCTCTTGCACCTTGTCCAAGTCCTTTAATATTTTCATAATTATAGATTACCCAATGAAAAACATATCTATACAATGCTTTTTTGGGGTTGATTTCCAGACAAAGACAGTGTTGATTAGTTGTTAAAGGTATTTTATTTATGGCAGATCGTCCTGCTGTAGCGCCTGAAATCGCAATTATTACACAATTAGTTGGGATCCATTTTGTAGCTGTATTTTTCAAAGCAAAATCTGTAATATTTAATTCTGTATTATAAATATCTGTAAATCTTACCTCTTGTGTTCTTAACCATGGAATTGTACCGTTTTCATAAAATTTTGGATTTCCTGCTTGAGGAGTGCTACCAGAATAAGATTTAACAATAACCTCCCCCAACGTCTTCCACTCTACTTTTTCATTATTCATTAATCCTTCACCATTAACCATTAACAACTGCTCCCGATAATAATCATACTGCTTTTTACGCGCTGTAAGCTCCGCTGTAAGTTCCGCTGTAAGTTCCGTAAAGGTGTCTAAAATACGAACAATTTCTTTTTGGATTTCGAGGGATTTTTTGGGGTTATATGGACACGGGATGGGGACCAAAATTTTCGACATATCCGTAGCTGAAACATCAATAACCTTTGTTCCCTTGGTATATTTAATTTTTTGTTTTGCAAACTCCTCAGTTTGCGTGAAATAAGCGAAGTATTTATTTAACAGCAAGTTACCAGGTTTAATTATTGTCGCATGGCCACCTGTTACAGCTTGCATTTTGCCAAGATAGACAACGGCTTTTCCTACACCCTCAATATCTTCACTGGTATTTGTAATAACAATATTGCCCGGATCAACCTTCCTCAAAGTTCTTGCCAAATCTGGTGAAACAAAAGACTTGGTTTCCGTTGCACTTAGCCCGTAATAAGTATAGATTTGACCATAGTGGATAGCAGGAACGCCTGTTTCAGTGAAATCCTTTTTTTGAAGGCCATTACCCCTAACTAATTCTGAAACCTCCCCCAGCGCCTTCCACTCCACCTCAACACCTTGTAACAATTTCTCTAAATAGCTCATCCTTCAATCTCTTTTATAATGTGATCAATATCCGTACGCAGCCGGTTGATTTTTTCAATGGTAACCGCGAGATCCGCATTTAATTGATGAATGTCCACGTGTTCGCTTTTATCCCGGGCTTCCACATAGGAACTCACCGATAGGTTGTAATCGTTCGCAGCAATTTTATTGTTGTCTACAGAAACCGCCACGTGGGGCAGGTCTTCTTTGCTGTCAAAGAGGTGCATGATTTTCTCGATGTGGGCATCGGTCAGTTCGTTGGTGTTGGTTGCCTTTTTGAAGAAACCTTCCCCGCTGGCATCTATAAACTGGATTTTGGTATCGGTTTTCCTTTTGGAAAGCACCAACAAGGTCACCGAAATGGAAGTGCCGTAAAACAAATTGGGTGCTACCGAAATAATGGTCTCTACAAAATTATTGTCTACCAAATACTTCCTGATTTTCTGTTCGGCACCACCCCGGTAAAAGATACCGGGAAAACAAACGATGGCCGCCCGGCCTTTGCTGGAAAGATAGCTCAGCGCATGCAACACAAAAGCAAAATCGGCCTTCGATTTGGGCGCCAGCACACCAGCCGGCGCAAAACGGTCGTCGTTGATGAGCGTTGGGTCTTCGTCGCCTATCCACCGAATGGAGTAAGGGGGATTGGAAACGATGGCATCAAAAGGTTTTTCATCGCCGAAGTGCGGGTCGAGGAGCGTATTGCCCAGGGCAATATTGAACTTGTCGTAATTGACGTTGTGCAAAAACATGTTCATACGGGCAAGGTTGTACGTGGTGTGGTTCACTTCCTGCCCGTAAAATCCTTCTTCGATCACATGATTGTCGAAGTGCTTTTTGGCTTGCAACAACAAAGACCCGGAACCCGCCGCGGGATCATAGATCTTGTTTACCTTTTCTTGCTTGTGCATGGCCAGCTGCGCAATGAGTTTGGATACGTTTTGGGGCGTAAAAAACTCCCCGCCCGATTTTCCGGCATTGGCGGCATAGTTGGAGATCAGGAATTCATAAGCATCGCCAAAAAGGTCGATTCGGTTGTCTTCAAAATTCCCGAAATTCAACTCTGCCACACTTTTCAATACGGCAGCCAAACGGCTGTTTTTGGCTTCCACCGTATTACCCAATCTGGTGCTGGTCGTGTCAAAATCCGCAAACAACCCTTTTATGTCCGGTTCCGACGGATACCCATTGGCAGAACTTTCAATCGCATCAAAAATGGCCTTTAAGTCTGTATTCAGATTAGGGTTGGTATTGGCGGTTTTGGCAACTTTTACAAAAAGTTGGCTGGGATAGATAAAATACCCTTTTGTTTTAATGGCATCCTCTTTTATTTCGGGGCTGATGTCTTTATCGGGAAAGTTTGCATAATTGACGCTTTCGTCCCCACCTTCAATGTAAAGGGTGAAGTTTTCGCTGATAAAGCGATAGAAAAGTGTTCCCAACACGAACTGTTTAAAGTCCCATCCATCGACAGAGCCACGTACATCGTTGGCTATTTTCCAAATCTTGGCTTGCAATTCTGCTCTTTGCGCTGTGCTTGTCATTTTTTATCTTTTAATTTTCCTTCTTTTTCTTCCAACACTTCTATCATTCTATTTATGTCTGTTTGAAATGCGTGCACAAAGATAGTTTTAAGCTTTCAAGTATCTTGCTTTTTAATATGATCAGTGTTTGGATTGTTGGGGGGCGTAGGAATGGAGAGAACTTATGGTAATACGATTTGTCTCGATTCCATCAAGAGATTGTTTTCAAAATAGGATTTGTGATGTTCGTACTTTTCGTTTTTTCGATTTTATGGTTGGATAGAACGCAGGCATCAACACTTACCACCGCCTGCGTTGGCTTTGTGCATTGGGCTTTGTCGGCGGTTGGCGTTGGGTGCATTGTTGGAATGTCCTACCCCATATTATTGGATGCTTATTGCACTTTTCTCAACCCACCCGCTTTCATTACTGTATTCAATTTTAACCCAATCATCTTTAAATTCAATTACTCTTACTTTCTCATACATCCCAATTAATTTAAACTCTATTGAGCGAGAATTGGGGGTTGCTCGAAGTGAAACGATTTTATTAGTTTTATAGACTTTGTTGGATTCAACTTTTTGGACGTTGGGGCTTCTGCTTGGCATCGTAAGTACCGCAAAGCTTGATTTTAAAAAAATGAATTTTGTCGACAGGTTCTTTCTTGTCCCTACTTGAATTAGATATGATTTTTTGTTTTTTAAGAATATTATTGCTCTTGTCGGTAGTCCTAGTTGGTCAAAAGTATATTCAATAGCCGAAACACCTTGATAAGTTGTATATGAATAGGCTATTCCTGAATTTTTTAGATTATTAGCATATTCTTCGAGATATTTCTTTTCAAAATTCGCATGACTTGATGGCTGAATATCTATATAATTTTTAGACTCGTCATAAATATTGATGTTGTGAATTACGCCGATGTCGGGATTATCTTCGTTTTCTGCACAAATGTATGCTGCTAAAATATTATTCATCCCTTGTTGTTTCGCCATTGAGATAAATACCGTATTCTCATAAAGTTTACACCCACATTTCACTTTAAAGCCTGCGGCAGTAAATGTTTGATATGTGTCTTGCCCATAAATGTTAGCAACAAAATAAAATGCTAAAATTATTATTGAAATGATTTTTGTATTCATATTTTTAGGTGTTACAAGTTTTGATTGATAATGCAATAATTAGACAAACAACTGCCATAATGAGTAATGTTGGAATTTGGCTGCCAACTTTTTCCGATGCTGCTTTCATTCCTTCTTTTGTCATATCTTTTAGGTCTTCGATTGTTTCTTTTGCTAATGAAACGGCTTGTTTCTTTGCATTGTTCATCCATTTATTTAGAATTTCATCTTCGACTTTATAGTCTCTGGCTTGACTAGCCTTTTCTTGATATTGCTTTTGTTCTTCTGTTTGTTTCGGTTTCCTTTGTTCTTCTCTTTGTTTTTGCTTTTGCCTATTCTCGTTTTCTCTCTGTCTCTGAAAATTCTTAAAGTTGTGGTATTCTTTATTGTATCTCTCTCTTGCTTCAGTGTCAAGTAAGATTAGTTTTGCTTCATTTATGTCTTGCATTATTGAAGTTGTATCATTACCAATATTTCTGTCGGGATGCCACCTTAAAGATTGTATTTTAAAAGCAGATTTAATGTCATCTTTCGAAGCAGACACATCAATTTCGAGAATTGCATAGTAATCCTTGAACATAAAATCAGTTTTTGTCTAATTTATGTCTGTCATTTTCAGAAGATGAATTATTTGGGTTAGAACTGGAATTACTTTCAGATTGGTATTTCCAAATTGCTCTGATTGCAGCGGCAGTTGCTCCCCAAATTATCATAATGAATATTCCTCCTGGTGTTTTAAATCCCATACTTTGCTGCCAAACAGTCCATATACCGGGAATAATAATAAAACCAATAAAACCTGTTACAATACAGAGCAATAATTTTACTCCTTTGGATAAGTTATTCATTGTTTAATTTTTTTTGTCGCCTTTATTTGATGAAGATTTAAACAGGAAATAAACCACTGCTATACCTAAAATAATTAAAACATTTCTAATCATTGCATTTGCAAATGCATCTTTGCCTGCTTTTGTAGCTTGCTCTTCAATTGATTGGGCGTTTACGATTACGGTCATCATAACTGTCAGACTTGTCAATAAAAATTTATTCATTTTTTTGTTTTTTATTTTTTAATGCCTACTCTAGTCGGTTTTCAGCTTCCCCGTTTTGTCCGCAATGTCGTTTTCTACCTTTGCAGGTAACGGTTGGATGTACGCCCGTGCCGCTGTACGTTGGCTTTGTACTCTGGCTTTCGGCGGGATGGACGTACATCCGTTGTTCGCTGTTTATTTTATCCTGTTTAGTGAAATCAGATATTGAGCGTTATGCCTTTCCGCTTGATAAATTTCAATATTAGGAAGGCTCGCCTTTGCAGCATCTATTATTTCCGATTTTTGGTCATCTGGCATCGCACAGCCCAATATCAAAGATTTAAAGTACTTTTCAGAAAGAGTGGCTACTTTATTAGAATAGCCATACTTCACTAATCGGTATTCCTTTTCATATTCCCATTCTCTAAATTTGGTAGCCATAATCCTTGCTTGGTTATGAAGCCATGACGAAGCAGCGGTAGGTACAATTTCGGGGTATAATTCTTCATACGCAACTGAATGAAGACTGGATTGTAAGTCTTCAATGAAAAACCTTGCATTAAAATCTATACAAAATCCCTTATGATTGTTTCCGTAATGCGACCACATCAAAATATTATCGGGAACGGAACTCAACGACACGACTCCAAATGAGGCATTCATTTTATCTTGTTGATATGCTTGCGCCCTTGCGATGTAGTTTGGGTCTGCCAGTGGACCGTTGTCTGCTAAAAAATCAGATTGCTTTTCTAAATCGGTACCTGAATATCCTAAATTTATCAATTCATTTTTGTAGATTTCTTTCCTTTCGTCCCTCGTGAGTTTGTCATATCTATAAGTAATTTGAAAATCAAAAGGGTCATTGAATGCCATTGGTGAGGAAAAAAACAATTCTTTGTCTGTTATCAATTTTTTGTGATAACAATCTGACCAACTTCGATATTTATATAAACTTTGTGGAGGTTGCATTGGCATTAAAAGTTACCTTTATTTTTGTTTTTGTGTTCACTTGCCTCTTTATAGGTGTCAAATACGCAAGCCTTTCTATCAATAATTTTAATACTATTATTTTCTAATTTGCTTCGTTCATTTTCATCTCTAACTTTCATAAAAACCTCTGATCGGAAATTTATATCTCTAATTGAAAGCTTCTGCCTCGTTAAACTTTCAACCTCATCCAGCAACCTAAATTTTTTATCTTCATTATAATTTTGAATCTCTTGAATCTCTGATTTGTAAGCATAGTTCTCCCATTTGACGTAGTTAATATCATTAGTTCGCGTCCCTCCAAATCCTCCAACACCATCAGAAATATAAACGCCTTCACTATGCTCCAATTCGGGTTCTTTGGTCTTAATAATGACATAAACAAATTTGGTATTCCCTCCGATGTTTAAATTTGATTTATTAGTCGGTTCAAATAATTCCGATTTATTCTGCGGAATTAAATTTGTATTTTGAATACTTTGAGTAGTGGGTTCATTAGGTTTTTGGATTTTATCTTCAATTTGTTCTTTTAATTTATTGTTTTCTTTCTCTAATTGAGTTAATCTTTGCTCTAATTCAGAGTTACTCCCTGAATTACAAGAAAAAAGTGTGAATACAAAAAACAGTACAAAATACTTCATCGTTTTAATATTTTGAAAAATTAACACTGCCTTCCATGAAACCCTTATATTCAATTAAGTCAAGGTCTTCAGGAATAATTGTACATTGAAATGCAACTCCTGCTGGCTTAAATATTTTCACAAGCCGCACTTGTGCAGTTCCTTCCTTGCCGTCGTAGTCATTCACATAACTCCAACGAAAATCAAAAATATCCGCTTCATATTCGGTACTTGTCTCTTCTATTTTTTTGTGATTTACAGAATACAGTCTACCATATGATTGAGTGTTACGGTTAGACATAACATTCGCCATATTCAAATATCCATTTTCATCTTCATAGAATACTATATAACCTCCTGACTTTAAATAAGTAAGTGTTACGTCTTCATGATTGATACGAGCATCTTGAATGACAAATTTAGTCAATGTATTCTGTCGCTGTGCCATTAAGTTATTGGCAAATGCAAAAAACAGGACAAGTGCAAAGAAGTTAAATTTCATTTTTTTTATTTTTTAGTTCCTGAGAACAACCGTACTATCGCAACAACATTGCGTATATCCCCCATATCATCGAAATAATACGGCTTATAAATCAATCCCCTATTTTAAGATCGGATATATTTAACTTACCTCAATCCGAAGTTAAATAAATCAACCATGCATCTTAAAAACATCCACACAATACTACAACCTCCAATCCAATCCCCCAAACAACATACCCAAAAAAATTCAATATAGCATATTTATGCGATGCCTTTTAGGTTTTATTGGCAATAATTCGGTACCAGGTAGGCTGTTTATGCTAATACCGTTCAACGTAACCAATTTAGTAGCCGATCAAATTCACCCTTTAAAGCAAAACAAATATAATACCAACTTCCCATACCAAACGCCCCACTTCAACATAACAAAAACATTACATTTTCCCCGTAACCTTGTTTTCTGAAAAATCCCTGCGCAGCGACCCAATTGTCCAATT